>Ga0070740_10006125_pt1 | contig 10720 bp, 9 predicted proteins | sample Coa_R2_FD_67286 | JGI IMG/M metagenome (GOLD analysis project Ga0070740, IMG submission 67286) | Surface soil microbial communities from Centralia Pennsylvania, which are recovering from an underground coalmine fire - Coalmine... | ecosystem: Environmental > Terrestrial > Soil > Unclassified ...
CCCGTTATCAGCCTCATAGCCATTATCTGCTCATTTATCACCCCCATCGCCGGCCTGATCTGCTTCGCGCTAATACCGGTAGTTTACATTTTCCCCAGTCATATCGATCTGCACTGGACGCGGCCCCATATGCATGCCGGCGAACAGCGACAGGGGAAGGAATAGCATCTTAACGCTTAACATTCGCGCGGTGCCGCCGCGCAAGGGGATCCAGGTTGATGTTGTGGCTCAGGCGCTGCGCGCCTGAGCCACAACATCAACCTGGATAAGGCGAGCACGCAGGCGCTCGCGAGCGGTGGTGTCGGCAAGTGGACACACTTAGAGCGGGATATTCGAGTGCTTCCTGGGTGGGTTCGTGTCGCGCTTGTTTTTCAGCATTTCCAGGGCGTTGATAAGCTTGACGCGCGTCTGACGCGGCTCGATCACTTCGTCGATGTAGCCGCGACTGGCCGCGATGTAAGGATTATTGAACTTCTCTGTATATTCGGCGATCAATTCCTGGCGGCGCTGCTCCGGGTTCGCTGCCCGCTTGATCTCGTCCTTGAAGAGGATGTTGACCGCTCCCTCCGGCCCCATGACGGCGATCTCCGCCGTAGGCCAGGCGTAGTTGATATCGCCGCGCACATGTTTGCTGCTCATCACGTCGTAGGCGCCACCATAGGCTTTGCGCGTAATCACTGTAATTTTGGGAACGGTGGCCTCGCAGTAGGCAAAGAGCAGCTTGGCGCCGTGCCGGATGATGCCGTTGTGCTCCTGACCGATGCCTGGCAGGAAACCGGGCACATCGACAAAGGTGATGATGGGGATATTGAAGCAGTCGCAGAAGCGCACAAAGCGCCCCGCCTTATCGGAGGCATTGATATCGAGCACGCCGGCCAGTGCGCGTGGCTGCTGGGCTACGATACCGACGGGACGGCCATTGAGGCGCGCGAAGCCGATGATAATATTGGTGGCGAAATGTTCCTGTACTTCGAAGAAATCGCCGTCATCGACGACATGATGAATAATGACCTTCATGTCGTAGGGCTTGCTGGAGTTGTCGGGGATAATGCTATTCAGCTCCTCGGCGATACGTGCAGGCGAATCGGTGGGCGTTACGCGCGGCGGATCTTCCAGGTTGTTCGAGGGAATATAGCTCAACAACTGGCGCAGCATGCGGATGCAATCGGGTTCGCTGGGGCAGGAGAAGTGGGCGACCCCGCTGACGCTGTTGTGCACCCTGGCCCCCCCCAGCTCCTCAAAGGTCACGTCCTCGTGCGTCACCGCTTTGAGCACGTCCGGGCCGGTAACGAACATATAACTTGTCTTCTCGACCATAAAGATAAAGTCGGTGATGGCCGGAGAATAAACGGCGCCGCCGGCGCACGGTCCCATGATGGCGGAGATCTGTGGGACGACGCCGGAGGCGAGCGTATTGCGTAGAAAAATATCGGCATAGGCGCCCAGGCTGACCACGCCCTCCTGAATGCGCGCTCCTCCTCCGTCGTTCAGGCCGATGATGGGGGCGCCGTTCTTCATGGCGAGATCCATCACCTTGCAAATTTTTTCCGCGTGTGCCTCGGAGAGCGAGCCACCGAAGACGGTGAAGTCCTGGGAGAAGACGTAAACGAGGCGCCCATCGATCTGACCATAGCCGGTAACAACGCCATCGCCGGGGATTTTTTGCTCGTCCAGCCCGAAGTCGGTGGCACGGTGCGTGACAAACATGTCCAGTTCGTTGAAGGTGCCGGGATCGAGCAAAAGATCGAGCCGCTCGCGGGCCGTGAGTTTGCCCTTTTTGTGCTGCGTTTCGATACGCTCGGCCCCTCCGCCGAGCATGGAGGCTTCTTTCAGGGCGTGCAGTTCCGCGATCTTCTCCTGCGTCCCTTTGATATGCGTAACTTCCTGCGAACTACGTTCACTCGTGGTCATATTTTCCTACATCTCCGTTGATCTGCTGGCAAATAAATACATAATGACTTTGTTCGCAGTATAGCATGCCATTTATAGGCATGTCTAATGCCCCTGAAAATAGCAGTTCTTCCCCTTGACATCTCCCAATATCTATGCTATCTTCTCAGTATGTACGTAAAATCCAGTACATACTGGTTTCGTTATTCATGGCTGAGAGTAGAGCTGATCCACAGTGTTCTCACCCCTCGCCAGGCGTTCGCGCAGCGCCGCCGCGCAAGAGTGTGGGAGGAGAACACGGTGCGAAATGTACATGCAAGCAAACTTCAGGCGTTTGCGCGGCGCAACCGCGCAAGAGCGGGATGGGGAGGAGTGAAACGGGTGCAAAGCACCCGTTTCACTCCTCCCCATCCCGCCGGCGAATGCCGCAGGCATGAGCAAGCGATGGCACAGGAAAGCAGACACATGCTGAAAAGAAGGACGATCACTCTTGACAAAACGGCCAGGTCCGATTACAATGGACTTGTACGAAGTTTTTCGTACATAACAACGTTCATTGAACTGTCTGAGAGATATCGAATAGTGCCAATGGGGCCAGCTTATGACCATAATCAATCCATCGCGTCCCGATCTCTTTCCAGAGGTCAACATCGCTGCAAGTTCGGCCTGCGAGTTCTTGATGACACTCTATGCCTTCTGCACCGTTGATGACGGCCATGAATTCGATTATGAGATCGGGCGTGGATGGTTTGATGCTATAGAGGCCAGGATCTCGCCCGCACTGCGTGCGTCCATTGAACACTTCGATAAGCATGTCTGGAAGGATGCTGTCGGGCTGGCATACGATTGCGAGCCGCCTCGCGATGTCCCCGCTCTGCTGGCGCGGGTTGAAGCGCTGGATGCTTTTGATCTGCGCCTGACTTTGCTGGGTTATTACTCGCGTGAAGTGCGTCGAAAGCTGCCTGCGAATGTGATTCTCCGCGCCGCCGAGGGGGATGCGAAGGCGCAGAAGCAATTTTTTAAGGCCCTGGAATTTGATAAATCAGCCACGCAAAAAAATCTACGCCTGCTCTTTGCGCTCGATGCTGAGACGATGAGGGAGCGTATGCTGGAGATTATGCGGCTCTGGTACGATGAAGTTTATCGCGAGCATGAGGCGCAGGTCTTACCGATCTTGCTGCGTGATGCCGAGGCCAGCCTGGCCCTCAAGCAAACGGTTTCGCCTGCGCGGCTGATCGAGCTTGTAACCAATGGCCTTGAATATGTGCCGGAGTCGTCGGTGCGCGAGGTGCTGCTGCTGCCAAGCTTTATTATGCGGCCATACGTCAGTAATGAGGTTTACCGCAATGCGCATATCTTCGTCTATCCGGTAGCCGATGAGAGCCTGACGGAAGATACCAATGCCCCGCCTGCACGTCTGGTGAGGCTCTACAAGGCGCTCGCCGATGAGCGCCGGCTGCGCGTCCTCCAGAAGCTTGCGCATCAGGGCTTGAGTCTACAGGAACTCGCCGATGAGTTCGGGGTATCCAGATCTACCATGCATCATCACATGGTGATTCTGCGCTCTTCTGGCCTCGTGGGTTTGAGAACGAGCGATCATCGCTATCGCCTGCGTGAGGATACCATCGCTAACGCGCCCGAGTGGCTGGGTGCGTATCTGAAACGGGAGACCGAATAGAAGAATAGAAGCATAGAGGTGAGGGCTGTACCAAAGGGCAGCCGAAAACCTGTTCCTTTGCCTGTTGTGACCGGCGCTGATTTGCAATAGGCTATACTGGTGCGCTGTGGCACTTTATCCGGCTGGGAAGGGCAGCTATTGCGGAAGGAAGATGACCGCAATAGGACTTAAACTATAGACATGGCGGGACGTGTTCAGACCTGGCAAGTTCGCACACGCCCCGCTAACCGCCATCTGGTTGCTGTACCATCTGGCTTACCCTCCATTGTAAAGCATGGGAGCCGGATGGTCAATCGGGGTAAAGGAGATTGACCTGATGTATCCGCTCTATACACAATCCGAGGCGCGGCAGCATATACAGACACTCGGGCGCGAAGCCGAGGCTGCGCGTGAGGCCGACTGCCTGCGTTCCCCTATCCGGCGTAAGGCCAGAGCGCTCTTCTGGTACGATGTGCTTGGCCTGCCAGTGCCGCTCTATGACGCCTGGTATACAAACCTGGAGCAAGCTCTGAGCTACGACTGGCTGCGGCGCCGCACCCGCTCTATCATGCTGACCGTGGCGCTGGCGGCCTTCGGGCTTGGCGCGCTGGTCGGGGGCTGGCTTGACCACCAGGCGGCCCTGCTGCCGGTGATCCTCCTGGGATGCGCGGCGGCTCTGCTGGCTGCACTGCCGATGATGGCGCGCTCCTGGCTGCTGCTGAGAATGCGTCTGCTCCACTCTTCGCTGCGTTGATATCATAGGTCCGGCTTGTAATGTAACGCTATCATGTACATAGAGGCGAGCTCGCCAGACGCCCGCAAGGGGCGTCTCTACAGATAGATCTGTTTATCTGGGAGCTACGCCCAGGCCGCGTTCTACAGCGGTTAAATCATAGATGCCTCCCTGCTGCGTGAAGCCTCCTGTGAACGGATCTTCGGCCAGCAGCATCGGTGTATCCAGGTCAATAAATCTAAAGCCGCCCAGGCCGGCCGCGAAGTGAGCGGCGGCGCTAATAGCCAGGCGCGATTCCATCATTGCTCCGATCATCAGCTGGGTATGGGTTGTGCGACAGAGGGCGGCGATGTCCAGCGCCTCGACAATGCCGGTCTTCATCAGCTTGATATTGATGACGTTGACCGCGCCCATCGCGATAAGCTGGGAGACGGCGGCGGCGCTGGAGGCGCTTTCGTCGGCGGCGATGGGCACCGTCGTGTGCTGCGTCACGTAGCGCAGTCCCTCGTGGTCGTCTTTATGCACAGGCTGCTCAAGCATCAGCGGGCGAATGTTGCGATCATCGAGCGCCTCCAGGCAGAGTAGAGCTTCGTTGGCGGTGTAGCCCTGGTTGGCATCGAGGGTGAGGCCCAGATGAGGCGCGCCGCTGCGCACGGCCTCGACGCGATCAACGTCGTTTCGCAGATCGCCCCCGACCTTCACCTTGATGCATGAAATGCCCCGCGCCGCCGTCTCTTTCGCCAGGACATACCCGCGCTCGGGCGTAACCATCGGGATGCTCATATCGGTTTCGACTGCCGCGCTGGCGCCGCCGAAGAAAATGTAAAGAGGAATGCCATAGGAGCGCGTCAGTGCATCAAGGATCGCCATTTCCACGCCGGCGCAGACCGTCTTCTGGCTATAGTAGATGCTGTGGATCAGTTTTGAAAGCGCACGCCATTGCGCCGCGTCGCGTCCCCTGAGCAGTTCGGCGCAGCCTCGCGCCGCTGCCAGGGCCGTCTCTTGCGATTCGCCTGTGCTTGGCGGAAAGGGAGCGCATTCCCCGTAGCCCACGCTGCCATCCCTGAGCGTAACGGTGATGAGCACGTTGCGCGCCTCGGAGACGCCGCCGGTAGCGATGGTGAAGGGTTCGAGCAGCGGGATGGTTAGTGGTTCGGCGGTCAGCGAATGGATAGTTGTGAGTGCCATAAGCTTGCTCTTTCTACCGCTAGCAAAAAGTGTCACCAGAGTATTGCGGGGAGAATAAAGGGGAAAGCGGGGACACCCGCGCCCCCGCAAGGGACTGCTGTCCCCTGCCCCCCCTGCCAGGTTTACAGGCTGGTGCGGTTGCGCTGCTGATCGTTGTGGCGCTCGATAGCCAGTTCGATCAGGCGGTCCAGCAGTTCCGTGTAAGGGATGCCGCTTGCCTCCCAGAGCTTGGGATACATGCTGATCTGCGTGAAGCCGGGCATCGTGTTAACCTCGTTGATATAGACTTTGCCGGTCCCTTTCTCCAGGAAGAAGTCTATACGTGCAAGCCCGCTCAGGTCGAGCGCGGCAAAGGCCCGCAGGGCATAGTTGCGCACCTCCTCGGCTGTGCTTTGTGGGATGGGAGCGGGAATGATAATCTCTGATTGATTGTCGATATATTTGGCGTTGTAGTCATAGAATTCGTTGCTGGCGATAACCTCGCCGACGACGGAGACAATCGGCTCATCGTTGCCCAGCACGGCGCATTCCAGTTCGCGGCAGTTGAGGCCGCGCTCGATAATAATTTTCCTGTCATATTCGGCTGCCACACGCAGCGCATGCTCCAGTTCTTCGCGCTGGTGCGCCTTGTTGACTCCGACGCTCGATCCGAGGTTGACGGGCTTGACGAAGCAGGGATAGCCGAGACGCTGCTCAATCTCGGCGATGACGGTCTCCGGCGAGCGTTCCCACAGGTGGCGCCGGTAGACCAGGTAATCAACGATGGGCAGGCCAACGCTCTGAAAGAGCATTTTCATCTTCTCTTTGTCCATGCCCAGAGCCGATCCCAGGACGCCGCAGCCAACGTAGGGCACATTTGCCATCTCCAGCAAGCCCTGGAGGGAGCCGTCCTCGCCATAAGTGCCGTGCAGTACGGGAAAGATGACATCCAGCGCTCCGTTATCTTGCAGGCGCTCGCTGCCCTGGATCGGGATGAGACGTTTCACGCCGGGATCGCCGGTCAGCGTGACAGCAGTCGTCGCCGGCGCGCCCTCGCTGATCGCGGCCTGAGCGCCTGCTCCGGCGGCCTGGAGCGCGGGCGGAGCGGCGCCAAGCAGCCACGATCCCTCTCTGGTGATGCCGATGGGGATAACCTCGTACTTTTCAGGATCCAGGTTCTCCATCACCGATCTTGCCGAGGCGAGGGAGACTTCGTGCTCTCCCGAACGGCCTCCGAAGATCAGGCCAACGCGTATCTTCTTGTTTCGTACCACGTCTGTCCCGTCCTTTCTCTAACTCTAAGAGATGTCTGATCCTCAACTTCCCCGCACTCTCTTGCCGGGCGGACGTTCGTGCGGCAGGTGCGAGCACATGCGGGAGCAGGAACGCACCCAGGAATTACCACATTGCTAACATAGTTTCCATTTGCAGGCCGCGCGAGCCTTTGAGCAGCACAAGATCCTCGCTGTGTACATTGTGTAGCAACAGGTCGGCGGCGGCTCGTTTCGCAGCCTCCAGTTCGGTGCTATGCTCGATGTCGGCGCAGAAATAGTAGGCGTTGCGCTCCGGCATGCCGGCCTTGATCGCGCCCTCGACGTAGAAACGTGCCTGGTCTCCGACGGCAACGAGATAATCCACCGTGGCGGCCAGCACCTCGCCGCAGGCGAGATGTTCGGCGCGTGCATATGGTCCCAGTTCCAGAATATCGCCGAGCACGGCCCAGCGCTTGCCCTGTGGCGCCAGGGCGCTTTCGTGCATAGCCCTGACGATAGCGATGATCGAGTGACGGTTGGCGTTGTAGCTATCGTCGATGAGCGTACTACCGTTGGGGCCTGGCTTGATCTGGCAGCGTCCCTTTGCCGGAGAGAGCGTTTCCAGCACGGCCCCGATTTCGTCCAGCGCCATCCCGGCCGCGCAGCCCGCTGCCGCTGCCGCCAGCGCTATCGTGATGCCGTGCTCTCCCGGCAGGCGAAGCTGCACGCGACGCTGCTGACCGTGATAATGCAGCGTGAAATAATGGCCGAGCAGCGCATCACCGCCAATCTCGCTGGCGTGCACTTCTGCCCCTTCGCCTGTGCCATAGTAGAGCACACGCGCGCGCGTCTTCTCGCTCATCCCGCGCACATTGGGATCATCGTAGTTGAGAATGGCGAACCCCTCTTCGTCAAGCACCTGCACCAGTTCGCTTTTCGCGATGACCACCTGCTCCTGTGAACCGAAGAGGCCCAGGTGAGCCGCGCCGACGCTGGTGATGATCGACCAGTGCGGGCGGGCGATGGTGCGACTGAGCCAGGCCAGTTCCCCTACCCACTGCGCCCCCATTTCCAGCACGGCATAGCGGTGCTGCGGCTCCAGGCGCAGCAGCGTCAGAGGATAGCCGATCTCGTTATTGTACGATGCCTGCGTCTTGAGCGTCGGGGCCTGGCGGCTGAGGACGGCGGCAACCGCCTCCTTTGTGCTCGTCTTGCCATTGCTGCCCGTGATACCGATGCGGATGGTGCCCGGCTGGCGCTGCGCGCGGGCGCGGGCGGTAGCGTGCAACGCTGCAACGACATCGGGGACAACAAACTGGAGAAATTGCGGCGGTACATCGCTTGCGGGTTCGGTACAGAGAGCGCCAAGCGCGCCGGCGCGAGCGACTGCGGGAATGAAGCTGTGCCCGTCAACCCTGGCGCCTTTGATGGCAATGAAGAGATCGCCCGGCTCGATCTGGCGGCTGTCGTGATGGGCTGCGCGAAAAACCAGCGACGGATCGGGCGTCGCGTCGCCCGGCACGCGCACGCGGCCAGCATTGCCTTCCAGTATATCGTTGAGCGTAAACATGCTCGAAAATCCTCCACCTTTCTCCTGCTAGCTGATTATACCATGATCGTGCACTCACTACATCCCGGGAGTTGAGCGTCGCACGAAGGCTGGATTGGTTGTGTGGAAAGTGTACCTGGCGCCTGTTGCATTGTCCGCCATCTGCAAGATGCGCCGACGCGCGGCGGAGCTGCGCAAAGGATGGGGATGGCATGGCAGGTGCGCAAAGCGCACCTGCCATGCCATCCCCATCCAGCGAGCGCCGCAGGCGCGAGCAAGCGCGAGTGTCGGGGGATCCAGTCACATTCTTGGATTAAAGCTCACTAATAAAAAGTAATTAACTTGACAAAGAGAAGTTTGGATGCTATCATGACTTCAAGTAGTGAAGCTACTAATAAAAAATTAGAATATCTGATGGAGGGCACACCCTATGGCCTGGGAAATTGATCCCGCGCATTCGCAAGCAACATTTGCTGTCAAACATATGATGCTCAGCACCGTTAAGGGGCAGTTCAACGTTATCGGCGGCCACCTGCATATCGACGAGCAGCACCCGGAAAACTCCTGGGTAGATGCGCAGGCCGATGTAAATAGCATTGATACGCGCGATCCGAAGCGCGACGCGCACCTGCGTTCGCCCGACTTCTTTGACGCCGAAAAATATCCCACACTTAATTTCAAAAGTACAAAAGTAGAGCGCATCGGGGACAACGAGTACAGGGTGCTCGGTGATCTGACCATACGCGGCGTGACCAGGCCGGTTGCCTTCAAGGCCGAGTATTCTGGTCAGGGCAAAGATCCCTGGGGAGGGCAGCGCGCTGGCCTGAGCGCAACCACGAAGATCAACCGCAAGGAATGGGGCCTCACCTACAACCAGGCGCTCGAGACCGGCGGCGTCCTGGTAGGCGACGAGGTGAAGATCGAGATTGATCTCGAAGCCGTCAACAATAGATAATCAAAAATATATCCCTGCTGCTTAAGCAGCAGGGATATATTTTTATTGATTAAGAATATTCTTTACCACCTGACCGCCTTTGAGCACCAGCTTCACATTTGCCGGATCGGCTATACTGTGGATATCGTGCAGCACATCGCCATCGACCAGAATCACATCGGCGAGTTTGCCAGCCTCCAGTGTTCCGAGTTGATCGTCCAGGCGCAGCAGGCGCGCCGCATGGAGGGTCGTTGCCATGATGGCCTGCATGGGAGTCATGCCGTGCCTGACCATCAGCGGCAGCTCCTGGCCGTTTTCACCATGCCGCCCCACCCCCGAATCTGTGCCCATCGCAACCTTCACGCCTGCCTGCACCGCGCGCTCGAAGCTGCGCGCATGGATCTCGGCCACATCAGCCGCCTTCTTTGCCATCACCGGGGGGAGAATATCGGGATGATCGTGCCCATATTTAATCACTGCGAGGGGTGCGACCAGCGTGGGCACGAGATAAGCGTCTTTTTCCAGCATCAGGTCGATGGTCTCATCATCCAGATAAACGCCATGCTCGATGGAGGCGACTCCGGCCAGAAGCGCGTTCTTGATGCCCTGGGTGCCCTGCGCGTGAGCCATGCAGAGCTTCTCCTGCGCGGCGGCCTCATAGACGGCGGTGGCGATCTCCTCCACGGTCAGTTGCGAGGACCTGGGCGAATCCGCCGTAGAAAGCACGCCGCCGGTAGTTGCCAGCTTGATCCAGTCCGCCCCGGCGCGCAGAATCTCGCGCGTAGCCTTGCGCACCTCTTCAACGCCGTCAACGACGCCATTGGGCAGATCGGGAAATTGCAGGCCAAAGAAATGCAGATCGATGCAGCAGGGATAGTGGCCGTCCCCGTGACCGCCGGTCTGGCTGATCAGCGTGACCGCGACCTGCATGCGCGGTCCGGGGACGAGGCCGCGCTCAACCGCCATCTTGACGCCGGCTGGTGTGCCTCCCGCGTCGCGCACCGTCGTAATGCCAGCATCCAGCGTCGCTCGCATGCGTGGAATGGCTTCGAGTATGCGCAGCGAGGGCGGCGTCACCAGCAGGCGCGGTATATCGGGATATTCCACCAGGAAGTGGACATGCGTATCGATCAGGCCGGGCAGCATATTCGCGCCGCGCGCATCGATCACCGTGGCGTCGCGCGGTATGTTCACCTGACCTGAGCGGCCTACGGTGCTGATGCGTCCTCCGTCGATGAGGATGGCGCCATCCTCCAATGGATCGCTGCCGGTGCCGTCGATGATGGTGGCGTTCGTAATTGCTAGCATAAAAGTTCTCCTCTTTTAAATAACCCTGGTTGTACTCTTGAGCCTATTGGTACTCCCTCTGCATTGTACAATAGAGAAGATACGTGATGATCTAAGAGAGCCTATCTGATTCTCAGTGTCCTCGTCTCTGTGGCCGTGCAGTCGCGCGGCGGAGCCGCGCCAGGCAGATAACTTGTTTTGCGAACAATGCGCGAAGCGCATTGTTCGCAAAACAAGTTATCTGCTGCGA
>Ga0070740_10006126_pt1 | contig 10720 bp, 10 predicted proteins | sample Coa_R2_FD_67286 | JGI IMG/M metagenome (GOLD analysis project Ga0070740, IMG submission 67286) | Surface soil microbial communities from Centralia Pennsylvania, which are recovering from an underground coalmine fire - Coalmine... | ecosystem: Environmental > Terrestrial > Soil > Unclassified ...
ATCTGATCCCAAAACAAAAAGGCCGCCAGCATGTGGCAGCCTTCTGAAATAAAGCAGACTTAGTGAGGCCGGGCGCCACCCGAAGGCGCAGGCGCCGGGGCCGGTGCTGGCGCCGACATCCGCGGTGCTGAGTACGAAGGAGCAGCCGGCGCAGAATAATGCGGCGCGCCACCGCTGTTCATGCTGGGAGCAGGATGATACGCAGGCGGCGGAGCAATCGACCGCGGCGGGGCCATTGTAGGCGGCGCCATCGTGCTCCGAGGAGGAGCAATCGTATTCCTCGGCATGGAGGGCATCGAAGGCGCAATGGTATTGCGCGGCATCACACCGGCGGCAGGGCCTCCGGAAGGATAAACTACACGCCCACCTGACATGGTTCCAACTCTCGCGCCGCTCTGCGCCGGAGGCACAAATCCTGATGCTACGCGGAAACTCTCGCCCAGCGGCCCGGAAGTTCTCGGCTGGATCGTGGTCTCAACAGGATGCAATGTCTTGCCGTCGAACTTGATCGGCGTTGCAATCGGTTTATTTCCTTCGCCACTTGCAAGACGAGGCTGCGGGACCACAGGCTTCTGCCCTACCGGCAGCAATGCCCGCTGCGGCGGCATGTGGACAGGACCGCGCACCGGAGTAATGGGTCGTTTGGGCAGCACATAATTCGGCGGAACATTCCAGACCGTCGTTACCGGATACCAGCCATTTCCGTAAGCGCCCCAACCGCAGTTGCCCGGGAACCACATCCACCCGGGCCCGTTGAAGTAGTTCCACGCGCCGCAGTGATACGGCAGCCAACCCCACGGGTAGGACGAGATCCAGGTATATCCCCAGCCGGAATAGTAGCCCCAGTATCCGGAGCCGAACGGGTCAAAGCCCATCCCCATACCGACGGGCATCCATCCCATGCCATAGCCGGGCATGTCATACCAGCTGCCGTAAGCGTCTAAATCGCTCCATGCGGGATCATCCGGATTCCCGCCCAAAGCGCGCGCCATCGTTGCTCTTGATCCCAGCTGAGCCAGCTGCTTGTCGCGATCAGAATTCCACTCGTCCCAGGAATCCGGCTGAATATTCTGGGCCACGTCGTAACTCGACCCATCCTTCAGATCGAGCGTGGCCGTCTGATTGTTGTGCACATCAAGTCCAGCTTCGTTTTCGGTTTCGATGTGGACTTCTCCACGCATTACAGCAAGTTGCGCCGGATTCTGATCAACGGCAACGCGGAAGATGCTGCTCTTGGTGGCTGTTGCAGCATAGGGGCCGAAGCGGACCGTATACTTGCCGCCGCGATTATTGAACTCATAATAAGTCAGGCCGTCATCGGCCTTCATTTCGGTAATGGTGCTGCCTTCGCTGGTTCGCTGCAGCTTCTCGAAGGTGATTCCGCTGTTCGGTGTCATGCGGGCAACGCTGCCATCCTCAAACTGCACCTCGGCGCGGCCATCCTCGCCGGTCTTCAAATGCATTTCCTGCGTCACCGGCATGTTGGCATGCGCCTGATCGAAGACGACGCCATTGTCATCCAGAATCTGCACCGTGCCTTCTACATGGCTGATACGCACGGCCCGAACATTGTTCGTCTCCTGCGCTGTAATACAGGTTGTGAAAGCAGACGCAACGAGCAATAAAGAAAGGAGATGGTTACCGAACCATCCTTTACGCTTAGAAGCAGTCAGGCGCCACATATGACACCCCCTTCCGGGCCCTTTGATTCCCCGCCTTATTAGAACACTGTAATTGCGCTGCGGTCTCTATATTTTTAACCATTCCGCAACTCGATTTGGACGTGACTGAAACCGCCAAGTTGCAGAAAATCGATCCTGGTTCGATCAGCCCTCAGAGATTTCAAGGCAGAAACACGACGCTCAGCCAAAGTGGAGCGGGATCGTACACAGCGCCTGCCGCAATGGTCCGCCGTACTGCCCGAGTATTGTGAATATCATCGCGAAAGCCTGGCCCCGATCTGGATAGCCTCAGGCTATGATGAGCAGCTATAGCGTCTTGTTACCATACATTCTGGGACAAACTATGCCGATGCTGAAGCGCCTTTGCTCTTTTCTTGTTGTCATCGCTCTCACTGCCGGACCCTTGAGCCGCGCATATGCCAGCGCTTATGACGCGCATCCGAAGCTCGTCGTCATTCTTGTCATCGATCAGTTCCGCGAAGATTACCTTGAGCGCTATCGTGCCGATTTCAAGCCGAAGGGGTTTCGCCTCTTTCTCGATCATGGCGCATACTTCCCTGATTGCTATTACGGCTACTCGAATCTGCTGACGGCTCCGGGGCACTCCACCATCGGGACCGGCGCATATACAGATGGTCATGGCATCGGTTCAAACCAGTGGTGGGACCTTGATCGCAACAAGGAGCGCCCTGTTACTTCCGTCGAAGATGAGCGCTATGCCATCGTCGGCATGCCTGCAGGAACTGAAACAGGCCCAGGACGCTCACCGCGCAACCTGCTTGCCTCTACGGTAGGCGATGAGTTGCGCCTTGACACTAAGGGTGAAGCAAAGCTCTTCGGGGTCTCGCTCAAGGACCGCGCAGCCATTCTGCCATCCGGTGCGACCGCCAATGGTGCTTTCTGGGTAGATGAAGCCACAGGTCGATTCGAGACTTCCACCTATTACATGCCGCAGCTTCCTGACTGGGCCACCGCCTTCAATGACAGCGACCGCCGCGATCAGGCAAAACAGGAAAGCGGCGCAACCAACATCACGAATTTTGAAAACCAGGTCGGCAGCACACCCGCCGGTATCAGCTATGAGCTTGATTTCGCCAAGGCTCTCATCACTGGCGAGCAGCTGGGCAAGCACGATGTGACGGACATGCTTACGCTCAGCATCTCCAGCACCGACATTCTGGGCCACCGTGTCGGACCCGATGCTGACGAACAACGCGCCATTGTCGATGCGCTTGATACTGACCTCGACAGCTTTTTTTCCTGGCTCGACAAGAACATTGATGGCGGCCTGGGCAATGTCTGGATTGCCGTCAGCGCGGACCACGGGGTAGCGCCTTCACCTGCCATTGCCTCGCAGCTTGGCCTGAATGCCGCGCAAATCGACATGAACAAGCTCATCTCCGAATTGAATGATGCGATGAACCTGAAGTTCTCGCCGGGAGAAAAGGTCGTCTACATCCTGCCCAAGCAGGAGCTACCCTATCTGTCTCTGAACCGGCCATCCTTCGAGCGTGCGGGCATCAATGAGCAGGAAGCAGAGCAGGCAGTGCAGAATGCACTGCAAGGCGCTTTTGACGCCTTGACGAAACCACCCGATGCCAAGCTGCCCGCTCAATCCAAACTGCCGCCGCGCCCTGTACTGTACCGCAGCTATACCCGCCTGCAACTCGCCGGCGGCGATTTGCCACACACCGAGTTCGGCCAATTGCTGGCGCACAGCTACACGACCAATGGCGGGTGGTACGTGCGTGTGGTTCCCGCGGCCTTCCAGATGGGCATGATGAAGAACACAGGAACAACCCACTTCTCGCCGTATTCCTATGATCGCCACGTGCCGCTCGGCTTTTACGGCGCACCCTTCGCCATTGGCATCTATCACGGACGCGTCGAGCCTGTCGATCTGGCCGCAACCTTTGCTTCGCTGCTTGGGGTCAACCAGCCATCCGCATCCGTGGGACATATCCTGAAACAGGCCCTCAAGCCCGCTGCCGAAGTCACATATCCCAAGCCGGCGGCTGCACGCACGCGGCGCGGCGCGCGCTCTACTTCCCGAAGCGCATCCGAGAAATCGTCCACAGAAAAAACGCCTGCAAAGACACCGGCGGAGAAGCCGCAGCCGTGAAGCCCGACATGAAGGTCCGCTTCTGCGGAATTGAGCTGCGTAATCCGGTCATTGCCGCGAGCGGGACTTTTGCCTACGGAATTGAATTCGAAGACATTGTTTCGCTCGACCGCATCGGCGGATTCGTCACGAAAGGTCTGTCCCGTGAGCCGATGGCAGGCAATCAGGCTCCGCGCATTATTGAAACTGCTGCGGGCATGATCAATGCCATCGGACTGCAGAACATAGGTGTTAAGGCATTTCTTGAAACCAAGCTGCCTCAGCTCGCGCATTACCCGTCATGCGGAGTTATCGCTAATGTCTTCGGATACGAAGTGGATGACTACGTTGCCGTTATCGAAGCGCTGAATGAAGCCCGCGGCATTACTGCTTATGAACTGAATGCCTCCTGCCCCAACACGAAGCATGGCGGGCAGGTATTCGGCACCGACTGGCGTCTGTTGGGTGAGCTTGTCGTTCGCGCGAAGGAAGTGGCAAAGCGTCCGCTGATCGTGAAGCTCTCACCCAACGTCACGTCGATCTCCGCCATGGCGCGATGCGCTGAAGATGCCGGCGCCGATGCTATATCACTCATCAACACCTTCGTCTCGCTTTCCATTGATGTAGAAACGCGCCGTCCTCGCATTGCTAACATCACCGGAGGACTCTCCGGTCCAGCCATCAAGCCCATCGCCGTGCGCATGGTCTGGGAGGCTGCCAAAGCCGTGCATATTCCGGTCATCGGCATGGGCGGGATTACCACTCCTGAAGATGCAGTCGAATTCCTGCTAGCCGGAGCCACCGCCGTCCAGGTAGGCACAGCCAGCTATGCCGATCCCCGCGCGGTTGAGCACATCGCGCACGGCCTGGAAGCATGGTGCGCGCGCCATCATATTGAGCGCGTTTCGAGTCTTATTGGCGGAATTGATATGGCTCCTACAGAAAAGTAGTCTGGGAACTTTTTTTAATGGCCCGCGTATTTACGGATGACAGGCAGGAGTTTCGCTGTGATTAAGTTCCTTCTTTGGTGTCTGCTCTTCGTCTTCTGCTGGCCGCTGGCCCTTCTTGCGCTGATCGCCTATCCTCTTGTCTGGCTGATGCTTCTTCCTTTCCGCATTGTCGGCATCGCTGTGCATGGCGCGCTGGATCTGGTGACCGCTCTTATCTTCCTGCCCGGACGGTTGTTGCGCGCTATTTAGCACCCAGCAAGCAAAAAAGCCCTCGCCAAGACAAGGGCTTCATTCGGTATTCTTCGAAATCAAGCAGCTTTTCGAGGCAGACGCCGGTTCTGCAGCTCGCGCGCCTGGGTCAGAGCCATTCCTGTCAGATAGGTTGGCGCTGGAGTGGCAATCGCCACCAGAATCCATGCCAGAGCCGAAATCAGTAGGCCTACAACCGCAGCCGCCTGCAGCGTCAGCACCACATCAATCTGGCGCAGTTGCAGGTTCACAATCGCCCAGTTGCGCAACGGCTCAATATGGTGGATGATCGCCAATGCAAGCACAAAAGCAATCATGGAGAGCGTAGCAAGTCCAATCAACGTAACGTCTACAGTACGATGGAACCGCTGCCGGGACCGGCAGCGCGGACATTCCACAAGATGTTGCTCGTAATCGACTCGCATTTCCGGCGAGATTCCGGAAATGTCATATCTCCAGCTGGAGAGTATGTCTCCGATAACCTGATCCGTACAAGAGGTCATGTGAATCCGTTCTCCGCCCTAACTTTCGACTTACGATACAGTGTTTCCCAACAGCCATTTGGGCAGGAAACACCATCCAGGAGCGGCCAGGGAATCTTTACTTTAGTATAAACTACTCCCGTTACAGCACAATGGATTCTGTTGGCGCTCGTTGTTCCGCCAGCACTAACCTGTTTCCCAGCAAGCTCATACGGTCGCGCAGAGCAAATTCTGCGGCCACCCTGGCAAGCTCCGGAAGATTATTACTCTCAGATAGATGCGCCAGAATGATATAGGACGCTTGTCCGTCATATTGGCTTTCAAGAAATTTCGCGGTGGCGTCATTCGACATGTGCCCTACTCGTGACATGACACGCTGCTTCACGGACCACGGATACGGCCCATCCCGCAACATTTCCAGGTCATGGTTCGACTCCAGCATCAGCACATCGCAACCACGCAGTTGCATGCTGACATTTGGAGGCATGTAGCCGAGGTCGGTTGCGATTCCAATGCGAATTCCCTCGGCCTGAAAGACAAACCCGACTGGATCTACTGCATCATGCGGGATCGTGAAGGCGCTGACCGAGATATCGCCAATTAAAAAATTAGTTCCGGCGCGGAAATATTCCACTCCAGGCAAAGCACAAGGGTCTGCTTCAGTCTTTTCTTCGCTCTTCAGCTCCTCTTCCTCAGCCGCGCACTCTGCCAGTTCTGCCTCGCGATAAAAGGGATTTTCGAGATCAGCATCGAGCGGAGCGGCACTGGCTTCCGCTTCGGCTTTTTTTCGCGCGGCCTCCTGCTGTCGCTGCGCCAGCCATTCGGCGTAGGTCAGCCGCTTCCGCGGAGTCATCCAGCGCATCCACGCCCGATGCGTCGCCTCGGTAAAGTAAACCGGAATACCCAGCTTGCGGGCCGTAACCTGCAGGCCCTGTATGTGGTCCTGATGTTCGTGGGTAATGAGAATGGCGTCCAGCATCTCAGGATCTTCGCCCGCCGCTCGCATGCGCTTGAAAATCTCGCGGCATGACATGCCCGCATCTACCAGAATCCGTGTGTGCGTGCTGGAGACAACCGTGCTGTTGCCCTTTGAACCGCTGGCCAGCACTGTCATCCGAACCATGTTTTTCAGAATACGCTTATCGCATGTGGAAGAAGCGGCAGAAACTCCAGCAGGAACCTGTTTCGGCTACAGACATGCCCGAATCGGAAAATATTCGCCTATGCCTCCGGGCAGCCGCAGCAAATTCATATGCAACGCACAACTTTCTTCAGGCAATTCTTTCGGTATTTTGGGCACGACCGGACAGTTCCAATTCCTAAGTCCTGCAATGGGAGGAGCGAGCGAGAGTTCGTTGCCTTCCGTTCGCGCAGTGTATGACGAAGCTGGTGCGCCATCTTCGACGCAGAAACCGGATTATGCCTGAACCATTGATATAAGTGCCTTCTGCACAGTTTCTCCGTCTGGCTCCCGTACAATAGGGCAAGCAATTTCTTACGTGAAGGATACGGTGTCGAATTCCCCAACTGCTCCCTTGAAGCGCGTGCTGAGCGGCATGCGTCCGACTGGCAAACTCCATCTTGGTAACTATATGGGCGCGCTGCACAACTGGGTGCGGTTGCAGCATGAATACGAGTGCTACTTCTTTATTGCCGATTGGCATGCGTTGACAACGGATTATGCCGACACGTCGCAGATCAGGAACAACACGCGCGAGGTGATTCTGGATTTTCTGGGGGCAGGGCTGACGCCGGAAAAGAGCGTACTCTTTGTCCAGAGCGATGTGAAGCAGCACGCCGAGCTCCATCTGCTCTTCTCGATGATTACTCCACTGGGGTGGCTGGAGCGCGTACCGACGTACAAAGAGCAGCAGGAGAATATCACCGGGAAAGACCTGTCGACGTATGGATTTCTTGGTTATCCACTGCTGCAGGCGGCCGATATTTTGATTTACCAGCCGGACTTTGTGCCTGTCGGGCAGGATCAGGTGGCGCATGTGGAGCTTACGCGCGAGGTGGCGCGGCGGTTTAATCAGTTTTATCCAGGGGAACAGGGAACAAGGCTCAGGGATCAGCGTCCAGACATACTGCCGGAGCCCCAGGTCCTCCTGACGCCTTCGCCGAAGCTGCCCGGCACGGATGGCCGCAAGATGTCGAAGAGCTATGGGAATACTATTCTGCTGACCGATCCCGAGCCTGTCGTGAGGCAGAAGCTGAAACCCATGGTGACGGATCCGGCGCGGGTGCGACGGACTGATCCGGGAAATCCGGATGTATGTCCGGTAGGCGATCTGCACAAGGTCTTTTCTTCGCAGGAGACAATTGCCAAAGTCTACGACGGGTGCACGACGGCTGGCATTGGCTGCATCGAGTGCAAGGGCTGGGCTGCGGATTCGGTAGTGCGGGTGCTCCAGCCAATTCAGGAGCGGCGGGCTGAATATGAGGCGAATCCGAAAAAAGTCGATGAGATTTTAGAAGACGGCAGACAACGGGCAACGGCGCGCGCTGAGCAGACGATGGTGGAAGTGCGCTCGGCGGTAGGGATTGGGTAACGCAAATGGATGAATTGAAAGCTAAGAATCCCGAGGAAGCATCGTCAGGTGAGAATCCGGCAAATCTCCCACATCCTGGTCCCCCAGATATAGAGCACCCTGGTGTCGAGAGTCCCGCTGCGACTTCACAAGTGGCTGTGGCTGGTTCTGAGAAAAAGGAGTCCGGGAAAGGTGGAAAAGACAAGAAGGCTGAAGAAAGCGCATTCCCCTTCTCCGTTACTGTCGGCAAGGTCTATGATGGGCCTCTCGATCTGCTGCTGGACCTCATCCGCAAGCAGGACATCGACATCTATGACATCCCGATTGCGAAGATTACGGCTCAATTTCTCGCCTATGTTGAGCAATTAAAGGCCTCCGATATCGATACAGCGGGCGAGTTCATTTACATGGCGTCGCTCCTGATTCATATCAAAAGCAAGATGCTGCTGCCGCGCTCGCCAATAGAAACGGCTGAAGGCGAAGCAGAGGACCCGCGGCGCGAGCTGGTGGAGCGGTTGCTCGAGCATGAGCGGTTCAAGAATGCGGCGCAGATGCTGTCACAGAAACAGATCATCGAAGAATCAACATGGTCAAATCCGTCTCTCAAAGAATTCCGCAATGACGAAGGCACGGAGCAGGAGATAGCGGCGGACACTGTTGATCTGGTGCGCGTCTTCCGCGAGATTCTCGACCGGATCAAGCAGCGTCCGGTACTTGATGTAGAGGAGGACTCGGTCACCGTCGGCCAGATGATCGATTACGTGCGGCGGAGGCTGATTACCGAAGACAAACCCGTTTCCCTCCGGAAGCTGCTGGGCAATGCGCGATCAGAGCGGACACTGATTGCCATGTTTCTGGCGTTACTCGAATTGGTCCGTCTGCAGGCGATTCTGCTGCGCCAGGAGCGCAATTTCAGCGATATTTTCATCAAAAAGCACGCCGATTTTGAGCAGGTAATCAACGAGCGCATGAACCAGATGCGGGATGACTGGAACTGATCGCAGTCTTGCAGCATCACTTCGCGCTGAATTTACGAGGCCACCGTTGCACGCCATGCATCACTGCGAGAATTTGGATTACCTCTTTCCGAATACGATATGCAACGATGTAACGCGTCGAAGGAATTACCATCTCGCGAGTTCCAACGACTCGCCCCTCACGCCCAATGAAGGGAAACAGTTCCAACCTTCCAACAGCTTCGTAGATCGCGTCGACTACACGGTCTACCCCGGCAGGGTTGCGTTCGTATAAGTAAGCGTCAAGGCCAAGGAGATGCCCTTTTGCCGCCTCGGTCCACTCGATCTTCAATGAGCAGTTTTCGACTTTCTTGACACTCTTTGTGCGGCCAGGTCGCGTCGAATATCTTCATGAGAAACAACCCTGCCTGCCTCGGCATCCCGTATGCCGTCTTCGATCAGGCCGGCATGGTATTCCTGAATAGCCAGGTAATGGTCAATCGCTTCATTCAGAATGAATGTGCGGTCTCGCTGCTGGGTTTCAGCCAGCGCGTCTATTTTTCTCAGCCTGGATAAAGAAGTCCGGAAGCTGACCGGTTTCATGTCTACTGCACTCATAATATGAAAAATTATATGATATTATCCCGTCTTACTCAGGTGTGAGCGGTCGCTCTCGATTCATCGAAAATTAACAAAGATTTTCGGGGTATTTTTACACGCGCCCACTATCGGCCCTGATACGTTGCTTGCACGCACCTACATCGGAGCCGATTTGTTATGAACGAAGCTGCATCTGTTGCCGTTTCCCCCGGAACAGTAGCGCCTGCTGGAAGCCTTCTCGATCAGAAAATCAAGAAATCACCCGGGCTGATTGGATCGTTGATCTTTGGTGGGGTGCTGCTTGCAGGGCTGGGTTATGCCGGTGCTCATCTGGCGAACGATCTTGCCGGTACGCATCTTGAGAGCGCATGGCCATATCTTCTGCTGGGCCTGGCGCTGCTGATTGCTTTAGGCTTTGAGTTCGTCAACGGCTTCCATGACACGGCGAATGCTGTGGCTACGGTGATTTATACGCACTCGCTGGAGCCGCATGTGGCGGTGGTCTGGTCCGGCATGTGGAACCTGATCGGAGTGCTTACTTCTTCGGGCGGCGTAGCGTTTTCCATTCTGTCCCTGCTGCCTGTGGAATTGATCTTGCAGGTTGGCAAAGGTGCCGGATTTGCGATGGTTTTTGCGCTGCTGATTTCGGCCATTTTGTGGAATCTGGCAACGTGGGCGTTGGGGCTGCCGGCATCGAGCTCCCATACGCTGATAGGCTCGATTATCGGCGTCGGCATCGCGAATCAGCTGATGGGCGGACGTAACGGGACGAGCGGCGTGGACTGGACACAGGTCTCGAATGTATTTCGGGTCTTGTTGATTTCGCCGTTGGTGGGTTTTGTGTGCGCGGCGCTGTTGTTATTGCTGCTGAAGTATCTCGTAAAGGACAAGGCGTTGTATGAATCACCCAAAGGAGCGGAGCCGCCGCCCTTCTGGATCCGCGGACTCCTGATTCTTACCTGCACGGGCGTCAGCTTCGGGCATGGGTCAAATGATGGTCAGAAGGGCATGGGGTTGATCATGCTGATCCTGATCGGCACTGTGCCTACGGCGTATGCGCTGAATCACGCCATAGGGTTCGGGCAGGTGCCGGATTTCGTTGCTGTTTCGGAGCAGGCAGCCCATGTGCTCAGCGGCTATGTATCGCCGAATGCGGTGATGGATGACGC
>Ga0070740_10006131_pt1 | contig 10712 bp, 9 predicted proteins | sample Coa_R2_FD_67286 | JGI IMG/M metagenome (GOLD analysis project Ga0070740, IMG submission 67286) | Surface soil microbial communities from Centralia Pennsylvania, which are recovering from an underground coalmine fire - Coalmine... | ecosystem: Environmental > Terrestrial > Soil > Unclassified ...
TGCTATCCATCTCCATGGCGTCATCCTCCGGCACCCGCCTCCAAGCGGGCTTGGGTTGTGGCTCAACTCGCCGGATCTTGACGCTTTTCCGCTTTTTCCACCACCTTCACGACACTACCTGCGGCGTCTTCAACAAATCCACAACTGCTACCAATGCATCTGAATCTTTTAAGGAGGATTTTGCATATCAGATTGAATAAATCTTTATGGGTGGGTTCGAAGCGTATGGGCCCGGCTATGGGGTGCAGGTTATGGCGGATAACTGGCGCGCTGTAAAGGCTCGAAAGCTGCTACAGGCACTTTTGCGAATGGGTTGGGTAATCAAGCGCCAGTCGGGTTCCCGCCGGACACTCGCTCGAGCTGGTTGGCCGGACTATACGTTTGCCTTCCACGACGATGACGAGATCGGGCCCCAAATGCTGAGCAGAGTTGCCAAACGGACAGGGCTCCGGCCTGAGGATTTGTAGAATTAATCGGCGGCGGTTTCGTGCTTTTCGGCAAGCGGAAAAATCGGTGCAAGATCGACCACCGGTTCGCCGTGTTCGATACGTTCCGCGATTACGCGGAGGGCCAAAGCCTTTACTTTACAAATCGCCTCATCCCGGCTCTCGCCATAGACCATGACGCCGGGCAGGTCGGGAATCTCAGCAATCCAACGGCCGTCTTTTTCCCGGTCTATTTCGATAGCAAAGCTCATAGGGGGCGTTCCACAATCAAGAATAACACAAACGCATGCACCTGTCGAAAACCGCTCTGCTACTGAAACGGCAGGGGAAGCGTTGTCCCCTTTTCCACCTGCTGCTGGCGTTGGCCGTGATCGCGGCCGGATGCAGTTCGGGGCCGCCGGTTAAGTTTGCCCCGGGTGCCAGGGTGTTGTGGCTGGCGGCGGCGGACGACGTGCCGACGCTGGATCCCGCGATCGGCTATGACACCGCCTCGTGGACCTTCGAGCAGGCCATCTTCGACACCCTGGTGCGCTACGGCGACGCCAACGTGGAACTCGCGCCTGATTTGGCGACCTCGTGGGAAATCTCCAAAGACGCCGCCACCTTCACGTTCCATCTGCGGCGCGACGCCCGCTTCAGCAACGGCCGCGGCGTGACAGGGGCCGACTTCAAGTACGCAATCGAGCGCGTGCTGAAGCCTTCCACCAGCTCCAAGGGCTCGGAGTATTACCGTGGAATTGCCGGCGCCGCCGACTTCATCGCCGGGCGCGCCCGCGGCGTCAGCGGAATCGAGGTGCCCGACCCCTATACCATCGTGTTCCATCTGACCGGCCCCGATCCGATCTTCATCCACAAGCTGACCATGCCGTTTGCAGCCGCGATTCCGCGGGAAGTTGCCGAGAAGTGGGGCGAGGACTTCTCCCATCACGTGGTCGGCAGCGGCGCGTTCAAGCTCTCCCAATGGGTCGCCGGTCAGCGCCTGGTGCTGGTCCGCAATCCGTACTACTTCGCGCAGGGCCTGCCGAAACTGGACGCGGTGGTCGAGATGATGGGGGTTAACGAAGAGCTGGAATGGCTCAAGTACGAAGCCGGCGAGATCGACGTCTCCGCGATTCCGTCCGCCGAGTTCCCGCGCGTGATGAAAACGCCGCGGCTCAAGGCTTTGACCATCCACAATGTCACGGTCACCACCGATTACATCGGGCTGAACTGCCAGATGGCGCCGTTTACCGACGTGCGCGTCAGACAGGCGTTCAACTACGCGATCAACAAGGAAAAGCTGCTGGCGCTGCTCAATGGACGCGGTGTGGTCGCCCGCGGCGTGCTGCCGCCCAACCTGCCCGGGTATACGCCGGACGTGAAAGGCTACCCGTACGATCCCAACCGGGCGCGCCAACTGCTCGAAGCCGCGGGCGTGCGCTCCGGTTTTGCCCCGCTGCTGTGGCTGCGCGCCGACCAGACCATGCTGTTGCTGGCGCAGTCGGTGCAGCAGGATCTGGCCCTGGTCGGGGTCGAGCTGAAGCTCAAGCCGGTGGCGTGGGGACCGCTGCTGGAGGCGGTGCGCGAGCCGCACAACACTGAGTTGTTCATGCTGGCGTGGGAGGCGGATTTCCCCGATCCGGAGAACTTTCTCGAGGTGCTGTTCTCAAAACGGCAATGGCGCTCCAACAACGACACGTTTTTTTACAATCCTGAAGTCGACCGCCTGTTCGCCGCAGCCGCCCCTATCTCGGATTTGAAACAGCGCTTCGCCATCTATCAGCAGGCCGAGCGCATCATCATCCAGCAGGCGCCCTGGGTATTTCTTTACCATCCGGTGAGCTACGTTATCCGCCAGCCCTGGGTTCACGACTACGTAATCAACCCGATGCGTCCCAGCCGCCTGGAAAAAGTGTGGGTATCGCCGCACAAGGCCGTTGGCGAGTAGTTGACGGCGGCTTCCGCCAGAGCGCATCGCCGCCCGGATCGCGCCGATGCGTTTTGAGGTGACCGGCGGCGCCGCTCTGTGTTATGGAACGATCCGTTTAAGGCGGCGGTCCGCGATCAGCGGCTGCCCGTTACGGCGAGGAGACTCATTATGCGCTTTGACGGCAAAGTGGGCGTGGTGACCGGCGGCGGCTCCGGCATCGGCCGCGCCACCGCGATAGGCTTTGCGGCGCGCGGCGGCACCGTGCTGATCGCGGAGTTCAACGAGGAGGCCGCCAACAAGGCCGCCGGCGAAATCACCGCCGCGGGCGGCAAGGCGCTTGCCGTGCGCACCGACGTCAGTCAACCCGCCGAGCTTCAGGCCGCGATCAATCTTGCCCGCGAGCGCTTCGGACGGCTGGACTTCCTGCACAACAACGCCTTTGCGATGCCGCCGCGATGGCGCCCCACGCGCATCGGCGAAATCCGCGACGAGGCGTGGGAGCATACGCTCAACGTCGGACTGACGGCCTGCTTTCGCGGCATGAAGTACGCCGCTGCGATCATGCGCGAGCAGAAATCGGGCGCGATCGTGAACACCGCGTCGATTTCAGGAATCCAGGCCGATTACGGCGTCGCCGCCTACAACACGATCAAGGCCGGACTGATCAACCTGACCAAAGCGTTCGCCATCGAGTACGGCCCGTTTGGGATTCGCGCCAATTGCGTATGCCCGGGCGTGATCGATACGCCTTTGATCGGCGCCGGCGGCCAGGATCCGGAAATGCGCAAGCGCATCGAGAGCAAAATCCCGCTGGGACGGCTGGGACGGCCCGAGGACATCGCCAACGTGGTGCTGTTTTTGGCCTCCGATTTGGCCGCGTTCGTCACCGGCGCGGCCTACGTCGCCGACGGCGGCCAGACCGCTCATACCGGGATTCCGCCGATCATCTCCACCGAAGGCTGAGCGTGCAGGGAGAAAGGCAGTGCAAAATTCGCAAAGCCCGGCGGCGTTGGATGATCTGAAGGTGGTCGAACTGCCGATGCTCGATCCGATGCCGTTTTTTGCCGCTTCGATGGCGGCCAAGGCGATGGCCGACCTGGGCGCCGAAGTCCTCAAGATCGAGCCGCCCAAAACCGGCGCGCAGGATCGGCATTTCGGGCCCGTGGGACGAGGCGGGCCGGAACTGGAGACACGCGCCCTGCACCTCTATCTGGACTGCAACAAGCTCAGCGTGACGCTCGACCTTGCCAGGCCGCGGGGGCGCGACCTGCTGATGCGCGTCCTCGAGGGCGCCGACGTGGTCTTCAATCCCAACCCGCCGGCGCTGTGCGAACGGCTGGGCATCGGGTGGCGCGCGCTGTGCGGTCGCTTTGCGCGCCTGATCGTGGTTTCGACCACGTTCTTCGGCACCGGCTCGCGCTACCGCGATTTTCGCGGCGGCGACCTGGTTGCCACGCAGATGAGCGGAGTGGGTTACGAAACTCCGTTCAACCAGGTCACCGACCCGCCCAATCAGCCGCCGCTTAAGGCGGCCGAGCGCCAGGCCGACTACATGACCGGATATACCGCCGCGGCTTCGGCGATGGTCGCATTGCAGGGGCGCAAGCGTTCGGGCAGGGGGCAGCACGTGGACGTCAGCCAGTGGCTGTCGATGGTCAGCACGATCCGCATCAACGTGGGCGAACTGAGCCATGACTCGCCGCGCGCCGGGATGCATCGGCGGCTGTTCGTGCGGCGCAAGACCAACGCCGGATGGATCTACCCGTGCAAGGACGGCTTCGTCAGCTTCCGCAGCAGTCCGGGCAATTTCTGGGACGGCGCGGTGCGCATGCTGGGCAGTCCGGAATGGACCAAAGAGCCGATCTTCGAAACGGAAACCTTGCGCCTGAAGAATTCCGACGCGCTCGACGCGCTGCTCACCAGTTGGTTCATGGAGCACACCAAGGAGGACATCTTCCAGCGCGCGCAGGCCCAAGGCGTGCCGTGCTTTCCGCTGTACAACGTGCGCGAGGTGGCGCACAACCGCCATTACCAGGCGCGCGATTTCTTCCAGGACTGCGAGCATCCGCTGGCCGGCCGCTTCAAGATGCCGGGGCCGCCTTACCTGATGAGCCGCACCCCGGGCCGGGTGCGGCGGCCGGCGCCGCACCTGGGCGAGCACAACCTGATGGTCTACTGCGAGCGGCTGGGAATCGCCCGCGATCAAGTGGACGCGATGCTGTCGCAAGGGGTGATTTGATGAACGATCTTCCTCTGGCTGGAATCCGGGTCGCGGACTTCGGATGGATCTTCGCCGTGCCGCACACCACCAGTTGGCTGGGCGCGCTGGGCGCCGACGTAATCCGGATCGAAAGCCCCAAGCGCCCCGACCTGGTCCGTTTTCTGGGCGGCACCGACGGCCAACTCGGCATCAACCGCAGCGGCCTGTTCCATTCGATCAACTTCTCCAAGCGCAGCATCGCGCTCGACCTGACCAACCCGGCCGGCGCCGAGGTCGCGCGGCGGCTGGTCGCGTGCAGCGATATCATCACGGAAAACTTCGGCACCGGCGTGATGACGAAGTTCGGGCTGGATTATGAAAAGCTGCGCGCCGTCAAGCCTGACATCATCATGATGTCGGGCACGCCGCTGGGTCAGACCGGGCCGCTGGCGGGCGCGATCGGATACGGACCCAACAGCCTGGCCTTCTCCGGCATCTCTCATCTCACCGGCTATCCCGGCGGCGAGCCGAGCGGGATCGGCGGCACGTGGCCCGATTTCGTGGTGGGCGTCGTGATGGTGATGGGGGTGCTGGCCGCGTTGCATTACCGCGATCGCACCGGCGAAGGCCAGTACATCGATTTGTCGATCGCCGAGATGGTCACCGGGATGATCCCGGAGGCGATGATGGATTTCTTCCTCAACGGGCGCGAGCAGCATCCGATCGGCAATCGCGATCCCGACCTCGCACCGCACGGAGCTTTCCCCACCGCCGGCGACGATCGGTGGGCCGCGATCGTCACGGTATCCGACGCGGAATTCACGAGTCTGTGCGAAGTGCTGGAAGCGCCGGGGCTGGCCGCTGACGCGCGCTTCCAGACCATGGCGGCGCGGCTGCAAAACGTCGATGCGCTGGAGCGCGAGATCGGCGAACTGACGCGCAAATTCGATCGCGACGACCTGGTCGCCAAACTGCGCGCCCGCCATATCGCCGCCGGCCCGATGTACAACACCGCCGAGATCATCGCCGACCCGGCGATGGTCGAATCGGGCATGAACGTGGAAGTCGATCACAAGGAAGTCGGGCGGCGCGTGATTCCGGGCCTGCCGGTTTCCTTCTCCGCCTGCCAGCCCAACTATTACGGCGGCCCCGCAATCGGCGAGCACACCGACGAAGTGCTGACCCAGGTGCTGGGCTACAGCCCCGACGAAATCACCCGCCTGCGCCAAGCCGGCGGCGTGCTGTAGAGGGGCTTAATCTGGGCGGGCCGCTACAGCAGAACGTTGTGAAGGCCGCCGCTGAAAGTCCGTATGGCGGATATTACCGCTGAGTAGAAGCATATTCCGCTCGACCGCCGTCATGTAGAGCAGGGCGTCGAGCAGGAACTCCCGGCGTCGCCCCTCATGGCAGCATCTTTGATCCGGCGTCATGTGGTGCGCGTCATGACCAGGCAGCCACGCCTGTCCCACTCGCTTCACAAACCGCCGTCAGCGGGGTTCTACTGGGCGTCCAAGACGATCGTCAAAGGAGGGTTTTCCGTGACCAGAGAACAACAGCGTAAAAGCGCGCGGGCATTGCGCGCGATGCATGACCGTGCGCAGGTTCTGGTGCTGCCCAATGTATGGGACGCGATGAGCGCCCGGATTGTCCAGGCGGCGGGCGCGCGCGGTCGCAACCACCAGCGGCGGCATCCCATTTTCGCTCGGCTATCCCGACGGCGAATTCGTGCCGCGCGATGAATTCCTGGGCGCCGTCGCGCGTATCGCCCGCGTCGTGCACGTTCCGGTTACCGCCGATATCGAATCGGGTTTCGGCGCATCCGAAAAGGAATTGGCGGAAACCGTGCGCGCGGTGATCGATGCCGGCGCGGTGGGCATCAACCTGGAGGATTCCACCGGCGATCCCGCGCAGCCGCTTTACGACCTCGACACCGCGCTGGTCCGCCTGGCGGCGGCGCGCGCCGCGGCCGAGGCGGCCGGCGTGCCTTTGGTGATCAATGCGCGCACCGATGTCCTGATGGTGCTTAGCGGGGAGCGTGAAGCCTTGCTCGAAGAGGCAGCGCGCCGCGCCAACGCTTATCATGCGGGCGGCGCCGACTGTCTCTTCCCGCTTGGCCTGGACGGGGAGGCGGAGATTGCAAAGGCGGTGCGCTCGATTCACGGACCGATCAACGTGATCTTCCGGCCTGGCGTGGCTTCGTTGCAGCGGCTTGGGGAATTGGGCGTGGCCCGCCTGAGCCTGGGCTCGGCGATGATGCTGTCCGCGATGACGCATACGCGGCGCATCGCGCAGGAAGTGCTAAGTTCCGGCACCTATTCGCTGCTGGGCGAAGGGATCAGCTATCGCGAAGCCAATCAGCTCATGGCCGGCGCCGAAAGCACCTGAGTTTCTCTACGCATCTATCCGGGTAACGATATGAGCAGTTTTGCGGTCCGGTCGGCGCTGCAGAGCGCCGCGCTTGTGCTACCGGCGGTGCTCACTTTCGTGTGCGCCGGCACGATTTGCTTCTGGCAGGGATGGCTGTTCTGGCTCACGTTCGGCGCGTGCACGGTCGCGACCGGAATTTATGTGCGGCTGCGCGACCCCGCCCTGCTGGAGCGGCGGATGCGGGTGGGGCCGATCGCGGAGACGCGCCCGCTGGAGAAGGCGATCGCAGCGGCGATGCTGGCGGTGTTCTTTGCGCTTGCGATGGCGTCCGGCCTGGACCATCGCTGGGGCTGGTCGCAAGTGCCGGCCGCGGTCGTAATCACCGCCAATGTCCTGGTGATTGCCTGTTTTGGACTGTTCCTCGTGGTCTTGCGCGAGAACACCTTTGCGGCTTCCACCGTCACCGTCGAAGCCGGGCAGCGCGTGATATCGACGGGACTGTACGCCTACGTACGCCATCCGATGTACAGCGGCGGAGTATTGTTGTTGTTCGCGATGCCGCTGGCGATGGGCTCCGCCTGGGGCCTGGTGATCTCCACCTTGGCGATACCGCTGCTGATTGCGCGGATCGTGGACGAGGAACGGAGTCTTTCGGCTGAACTCGCGGGCTATGACGATTACCGGCGCGCCGTTCGCTACCGCTTGATCCCGCGGTTGTGGTGATGAGGGCGATCCGCCATGAAAATTTTCTCCGCGCGAATTGCCCTGCGGTCAATTCGATGGTGCGGAACGCCAACCGGAGTTCGTATCCAGGGCGCGGTGCCGGTGCCTACCGCTGCCAGCACCGGTTCCGGCAAGGAACGGATTGCGCCAGGCTGATCGAGCGGTGCGCCGGCGCTGCCGGCATCGATCAAAACCGGCTCCGCCCGCGGCTCATTGGATCGGGGATCGACCTGGATGAGGTAAGGCGTGGGCGTCAGGATAAGGACCGGCGGCGTCTGTGGGCGCGCGCTGCGGTCGCTGGCATATCGCGCAATCACCCGCTGCACGTATTTGTGGGTCTCGGCGTAAGGCGGTATGCCCCCATATTTCTCCACCGCGCCCGGTCCCGCGTTGTACGCGGCCAGCAGGGCCGGCAAGCCCTGCAGCTTGAGATTGTCGGAGAAGCGATTGCGCAGGTAGTCGATGAAATTGGCCGCGCCGATCACGTTGGCGACCGGGTCGAATGGATCGAGCACCGAAAATTCAGTGGCCGTGGCCGGCATCAACTGCATCAGCCCGATTGCCCCCTTGGGCGAAACGCTCAGCGGATTGCCGCCGGATTCGACCTCGGCCATCGCGGCCAGCAGATCGGCGTCGATGTTGTGCGTCCGGCCGACCACCTCAAACAAAGCCTTCAGATTGGGCTGACCCGGCTCGGCCAGGGCGGCGGCCGGTGCCAGCAGCATCAGCAGGATCGCGAGGTGCGCGCAATAATGCGCGCGGCTGAAGCGGCATCCGCTCAGTGCGATGAGCATCCCGGCGAAACATCTGCGGCCCGCGCGGATACCGGGATGCCGGAGCGCTTTCGATCGCCGGTGCATCAGCAAACTCCCATTCCGGCAATTTATCCGAGGTCTGGAGAATTTGCGAGTATGCACGTGCCGCCTTTCAAAGCAGTGGCGCAAGCAAAAAGATACTTGCGCGTCATGACAGGCAGGGACGCCTGTCCTACCGTTGGATTGGAGGAACAGGCCATGGCGGAAATCGGGTTATTCGAGGCGATTTACACGGCGCGGGCGATTCGCCATCTGAAGCCGGATCCGGTGCCGGACGAACTGATCGAGAAGGTGATCGACGCCGGCATCCGGGCGCCCAGCGCGGTCAATTACCAGAACTGGATCTTCGTCGTGGTGAAGGATCCTTCCCTGCGCGCGCGGATCGGCAGAATCTATCGCGACGCGGGTGAGCGGATTCGCACCGAGTACTCGTCCCGGCTCAGCGACCGTCCCGCCCATCTGGCCGAAGAGAAATTCCAGCGCATCATGTCGTCGGCCGCCTACCTGCGCGAGCACCTCGGCGAGGCGCCCGTGCTGCTGTTTGCGTGTCTGCGGGCGAGAAGCGCGGATGCGGCCGTGAGCGGAGCGGGCGGGAGCGTACCTGCGATGACGCAGCGCACCGCCAGCGCCAGCATTTATCCCGCTGTGCAGAACATGATCCTGGCCTGCCGCGCTTTCAATCTGGGCACGGTCCTGACCACGCTGCACACCTTCGCCGAGGATGAGATCAAGTCGCTGCTCCGCCTGCCGGCCGACGTGACCACCTACGCGCTGCTGCCGATCGGTTTTCCGCAGGATGGCTACAGGCACGGTCCCGTGCCGCGGCTGCCGGTGGAGCAGGTCACGTTTGTAGACACGATGGAGCATCCCTGGCGCAAGCAGTAGGCCGGTAGTTTGTCACGCACTGGGCAAGGCGGATTTGGAACTTGCCTCGGCCCGCGACCCTTGCGCCAGGTCATGTCCGGAAATCTGGGATGAGGCGTGCGCCGGGTCTGCCCGGCGCCGGACGCAAGCCCGTCCCTCGGCTTGCATACCGGTGTTCGCACAGCGCTGGTGGGGCAGGCAGAGACAGCCTGCCCCACCACAAAAGGCGCAGACGCCTGAACCGATGAGACTGCGGTAACCTGGCGCAAAAACTAACCCTGAGCGCGCCCTTTATGGCATATTTAAACTCATGGCCAGAGCATTGACTTCCACGGAATACCGTCTGTTGGTGGAGCATTCGCCGGTCATGATTTGGCGCTCCCGTGTCGACGCGGACTGCGATTACTTCAACGAGCGATGGCTGTCGTTCACGGGTCGCACGCTTGAGCAGGAAAAGGGTAGCGGCTGGGCCCAAGGGGTGCACCCCGACGATTTCCATCGCTGCCTGACTTGCTACCTCGACCACTTCCAGCGGCGGGAACCGTTCGAGATGGAGTATCGCCTGCGCCGCTACGACGGCGTGTACCGATGGATCTTCGACCGCGGCGTCCCCTTCACTGACGACACGGGGACATTTGCAGGCTTCATCGGCAGTTGCGTGGACGTGGACGAGCGCCGCCAGGCCCAGGAAGCGCAGCACAAGCACAATCAGGAGCAACTCGCGCTCGCCCGCGACTTCGAGAGGTGGATTATCGCGATCGTCAGTCACGATATCCGCAACCCGCTTAATGCGATTGAGCTGGCAGCCAGGGGGCTTAGGGATTTCCAGGATCCTGCCGGCCAGGTGAAGAAAAAGGCGGAGGTTATCACGCGCGGGGTAAACCGGATTCAGCACATTGTCGGAGACCTTCTGGATCTGTCACGAGACCGTGAAGGCGCAGGCATTCCCGTGGAGCCCAAACCCGCCGATCTGCGCGCCATATGCCAACAGATCATCGACGAGCTTGGGCCCATCGCACGCGATCGCAAGATCACGTTCGATTGCGACGCCGATGGCCGGGGCGCATGGGACGAAAATCGAATCCTGCAGGCAATTTCGAACCTGGCCTCCAACGCCGTCCAGCACAGCACGCCGGGGTCTCCGGTGCGCGTGCGCCTGACCGGGGACGAGCAGCGGGTGATCCTTGAAGTACACAACGAGGGCACCATCCCGGGCGAACTCCTGCCGCACATCTTCGAACCATTCCGTTCAAGCCGGCACTACGCGAACCGCAGTGATGGGTTGGGCCTTGGGCTCTTCATCGCTAGAGCCATCGCGCGCGCACACGATGGCGGGCTCGAAGTCGACTCGTCGGCCGGCAAGACGACGTTTCGGCTGGTTCTACCGC
>Ga0070740_10006135_pt1 | contig 10703 bp, 13 predicted proteins | sample Coa_R2_FD_67286 | JGI IMG/M metagenome (GOLD analysis project Ga0070740, IMG submission 67286) | Surface soil microbial communities from Centralia Pennsylvania, which are recovering from an underground coalmine fire - Coalmine... | ecosystem: Environmental > Terrestrial > Soil > Unclassified ...
TGCCGCACCGTCAGACGATGCGGCAGGTCGACATAGGGCGATGAGAAGTTGATCTGCGGCAGTACGCGGTAGCGATGTCGCAGCATGTCCTCGCCGAGCAGGCGAATGCTTCCCGCGGTCGGCACCAGGAGGCCGAGCAGCATCGCGAGAGTGGTGGTCTTCCCCGCGCCGTTCCCGCCCAGCAGCGCCGCGGTGGCACCCGCCGCCACGGTGAAGTCGATGCCCGCGACCGCAACAGTACGGTCGAACTGCTTGACGAGACCGCTGACTTCGATGATGGGTCGGGACATGGGCGGGGATGCTGCCTTGGTTGCCGGGCGGACATTGCTGCTTCGCCGCGGGCCGCGCAATCGTGCGGAAACGGCGATCGCCGGCACGGGGCCGCAACCGCGGGGCGCACTCGGGTTCAGCCTGGAATCGAATTGCCATATACTTGGCGTATGAGGCCGATCGCGGAGCACCCGCCAGCTGGCGCCGACGTGATGGTGAGCCTGCGCAAGCTCGTGCTCATCCGCTGGGTGGCAGTCATCGGGCAGGCGGCGACCGTTCTGGTCGTGCGCTACGGCTTCGACTTCTCGTTCAAGACCGAGGCGGCGCTGACGGCCGTCGCGATCTCTGCCGTGCTCAACATCATCGCGACGCTATCGCATCGCGGCGGGACGCGGCTCGGCGCGCGCGAGGCCTCCTTCTATCTCGCCTACGACACGCTGCAGCTCGGCGTATTGCTGTTTCTCACCGGCGGGCTGCAGAACCCGTTCGCGATCCTGATGCTGGCGCCGGTGACGGTCTCGGCCACGATCCTGTCGCGCGCGAGCGTCGCCTGGCTCTCGGTTCTCACCGTCGCCGCACTAAGCTTGCTGGCGCTCGTCCACATGCCCCTGCCGAGCCGGCCGGACATATCGCTGCAGCCGCATCCGCTCTATACGCTGGGAATGTGGACCGCACTCGTCTGCTCGACCGTGTTCATCGCCGGCTACACGTGGTCGGTGGCAGAGGAGGCGCGGCGGCTGCGCGACGCCTTCGCCGCGACCCAACTCGCGCTGGCGCGGGAGCAGCGGATCTCGGCGCTGGGCGCGCTCGCCGCGGCCGCGGCGCACCAGCTCGGCAGCCCGCTCGCCACCATCGCGGTGGTCGCCAAGGAGCTGGTCCGGGACGTGCCGCCCGACAGCCCCTATGCCGAGGACGCGCAACTCCTGCTGAGCCAGAGCGAGCGCTGCCGCACGATCCTCGCCGAGCTCTCGCGCCAGCGCGAGGGCGAGGAAACCGGCGCATTCGCGCGCCTTCCGGTTGCGGCGCTGGTCGCGGCGGCGGGCGAGCCGCATCGCGCCGAAGGCATCACAGTCACCTATGCTGCCGAGCCCGGCCGCGACGAGACCGGCAACGCGCTCGCCGAGCCGCTGGTGGCGCCGAGCCCGGAGATCATGCACGGCCTCGGCAACCTCATCCAGAACGCCGCGCAGTTCGCGCACCGCGAGGTCACGGTGACGACGAGCTGGACCGACGACACGATCGCCGTCGACATCGTCGATGACGGGCCGGGCTTCGCCCCGCAGGTTTTGGCGCGGATCGGCGAGCCCTATATTTCCGGCAGGAGCGGCGAGAGCCAGCACATGGGGCTCGGCATCTTCATTGCCCAGAGCCTGCTCGAGCGTACGGGCGCAAAGCTGGCTTTCGCAAACGCCCCGCAGGGCGGCGCCGAGGTGGTGGTGGAGTGGCGCCGCGCGGATCCAGTGCAGCCCGAGGGACGGGCGCCGATACGGGAGCCGGTGGGATGAACGAGGACGAGCATCGCGATAGTGCGGGAAGCGCCAGCGAGCAGACGTCGGCGGCGCTCGCCGGGCTACCCGAGGCTGAGCGCACGCTGCTGATCGTCGACGACGATGCGCCGCTCTGCCAGCGGCTTGCGCGGGCGATGGAGCGGCGCGGCTTCGTGGTCGCGACCGCCGACAGCGTGCAGTCCGGCATCGCTGCGACAGGGGCGCGGCCGCCGGCCTTCGCGGTCGTCGATCTCCGGCTTGGCGACGGCAGCGGACTCGCGGTGGTGGAGGCGCTGCGCCAGGCGCGGCCCTCGGCGCGCGTCGTCATGCTCACCGGCTACGGCAACATCGCGACCGCGGTGGCTGCCGTGAAGGCGGGCGCGGTCGACTACCTGCCGAAGCCCGCGGACGCCGATGCGGTCGAGCGCGCACTCCTCAGCACCGATGCGGCGCTGCCGCCGCCGCCCGAAGACCCGATGTCGGCCGACCGCGTGCGCTGGGAACACATCCAGCGCGTGTTCGAGCAATGCGACCGCAACGTCTCCGAGACCGCGCGCCGCCTCAAGATGCATCGGCGCACGCTGCAGCGCATCCTTGGCAAGCACGCGCCGCGCAACTGAGCGCGGGGCGCCGCTCAGGTCTGGAGGAAGGACCACTCCGTGCCTTCGACCACGAGCGCGGTCAGGCGATCGCTCATGAAGGCGCCGGTGTCGACCCCGATGCGGTTGCGGCGCACGTCGGGCGTCGCGGAGATCGAATGCCCGTGCACGACGATCCGGCCGAAATCCGCGGTCGAGGAAAGAAACTCGTCGCGGATCCAGAGAAGATCCTGCTCGCGCTGCTGGTCGAGCGGCACGCCGGGCTTCAGCCCGGCATGCACGAATACGTAATCGCCTTCCTCGTGCAAGAGGCGCAGGCCGCGCAGGAAATCGAGATGCGCGCGGGGCAGGCGCTCGCCCAGCGCGCGCTGCGCCCGCGCCAGCTCGGCGGGCTCGGCATTGGGGAGCGGCGCCTCGACGCCGTAGCTCTCCAGCGTCTCCCTGCCGCCGAACGCGAGCCAGGTCGGCCCGACCGAGATGTCGTCGAGAAAGCGCAGCATGATGTCTTCGTGGTTGCCGCGCAGATGCACATGCTCGAATCCCGGCAGCGGCTCGCGCAGCAGGAATTCGATCACGTCGCGCGACTGCCGGCCGCGATCGACGAAATCGCCGAGATAGACCACGACGTTGCGCGACGCCTGCCGACGATACGCGTCCTCATGGATGAGCGTCGACAAGGTGCGCAGAAGATCGGCCCGGCCGTGGATGTCGCCGATCGCATAGAGCCGCGCCCCCAACGGTCCGCTGGGCTCGGCGCGCCCCCGCGCGCCAAAGATTCGCGTCAACATCAGGCTACTATAGACCGTGTGCGGACAACGATCATCTCCGAAGCCCGGCGGTCATACGGTGCGCGCGGCGACGCGGGGCGTGATGCGCCGCGACGTCCAATGCTGCACGCGCTCCATCAGCCGAGTGAACGACACTGGCTTCAGGATGAAATCGTTTCCGCCGGCAGAGAGGCCGAGCCGCACGTCGTCGGTCGAATTCCGCGAGGTGAGGAAGGCGATCGGCACGTGGTCGAGCCGCATGTCGCCGCGGAGGCGGCGGCAGGTCTCGTAGCCGTCGAGCTCCGGCATCTGCACATCGAGCAGGATGAGGCGTGGCTCGACGCGGTTGACGAGCTTCAGGCATTCGATCCCGTTGGCCGCGCCGAAGAAGGTATAGCCGCCTGCCAGGATGCATTGCTCCAAGAGGCGCAGATGCTGCGGAGTATCATCGACCCCGAGAACGATCTTGTTCTTCTGCGCGATTCGTCCTGGTTCGTTCATTCTTCACCGGCGTCAAGCTTTACAACGACGGCATGAACAAACCGTTTGCACGGCGCCAGAGATTGACCCGGCGTTAACCAACGTCGGACGGGAATCCCGCCAGCCGCGATTGCCGTATTTTGCTTGCACCTTCCCGTCCGAGCCCATAAGAGGGGGCTGCCATGGCGGAATCCGATCTTGTCGCGCTGACCGAGGCTCTGGGCGGCCGCCGCGTGCTGTGCATCGGCGATGCGATGATCGATCACTATGTGCAGGGTCGGGTCGAGCGCATCTCGCCCGAGGCGCCGGTGCCGGTGCTGCATATCGAGCGCGAGGAGCGCCGCCTCGGCGGCGCCGGCAACGTGCTGCGCAATCTCCATGCCTTGGGCGTTGAGACCTGCTTCATATCGGTGACCGGCGCCGATCCGTCGGGGCGCGACCTCGCGCGGATGGTGGCGGCGCTCGGCACGTCGGAGGCGCATGTGATCGCCGAGCGCGGCCGCACCACCACGGTGAAGACCCGGTTCATCGCCGAGACGCAGCAATTGCTGCGCACCGACAGTGAACAGATTTTGCCGCTCGGCGAGGAGATGCGGCGCGAGCTGATGAAGCTCGTCGAGGCCGCGCTCGCAGAGCTGAGGCTGGTGATCGTCTCGGACTATGCGAAGGGCGTGCTTGGCAACGGCCTTGCGCAGGAGATCATCGCCGCGGCGCGCGCGGCCGGCGCCGCCGTGATCGTCGATCCCAAGGGCAGCGACTACGGCGCCTATCGCGGCGCCACCCTGCTGAAGCCGAACCGCCGCGAGCTCGCCGCGGCAGCGGGCCGCGCGCTCGGCAGCGACGCGGAGGTGGTGGCCGCCGCGCGCGAACTCATCGCCGCGCACGGCTTCGCCGCGATGCTCGTATCCGGCGGCAAGGACGGCATGGCGCTGATCGAGGCGGAAGGCGCCGTGCACCGGCTTCCGGCGGAGGCGCGCGAAGTGTTCGACGTGTCGGGCGCCGGTGACACGGTCGTGGCGGTGATGGGCGCGGCGCTCGCCGCGGGCGCCTCGTTCCTCGATGCGGCGCGGCTTGCCAACACGGCCGCCGGCATCGTTGTCGGCAAGGTCGGCACTGCCGTCGTCTCCGCCAACGAGCTGGCGCAGGCGCTGATCGACCGCGACGCGCTCGAGCACAGCAAGGTGATGCCGCTGTCGCTCGCCCTCGACCATGTCGCGCGATGGCGCCGCAGCGGATTGAAAATCGGCTTCACCAATGGCTGCTTCGACCTGCTGCATCCCGGGCATGTGTCGCTGCTGAAGCAGGCGCGCGCCGCGTGCGACCGGCTGGTGGTCGGGCTCAACAGCGACGCGTCGGTGCGGCGGCTCAAGGGCGTGACCCGGCCGGTGCAGGGCGAAGAAGCGCGGGCCGCCGTGCTCGCCTCGCTGGCCCCGGTCGATCTCGTCGTGCTGTTCGAGGAGGACACGCCCGAGGCGCTGATCCAGGCGATCCGTCCGGACATCCTGGTGAAGGGCGCCGATTACCGCCCCGACCAGGTGGTGGGCGGCGCGTTTGTCGAATCCTATGGCGGCAAGGTGCTCCTGGCGGAGCTGATGCCGGGCTACAGCACCACCGCGACCATCGCCCGCGCCGCCGGCTGAGCTATTTCCGCAGCGGCGCGAGTGGCTTCGCGTCCGGCGGGATCGGGTGACGATGCACGTTGAGGATCATCGACACGGTCGAGTAATAGCCCAGCGTCAGCACCAGCTCGACCACGCCGCGCTCGCCGAACCGCGCCTTGACGGCATCGAAATTCCTGTCGCTCACTTCAGTGGTCTTCAAGAGCTCGTCGGCGAAGTCGTAGATCATCGCCTCGTCGGCCGACATCCCGTCCGGCCGGCGGCCCTCGGCGATTGCGTCGATCAGCGCCGGATTCAGCCCCGCCTGCTCGCCCATGCGGCGATGGGCGTGCCATTCATACTGCGCCGTCCAGCGCCGCGCGGTGCAAAGGATGGCGAGCTCCTTGAGCGTGTCAGGCAGTACGCTCTTGTAGCGGACATGCGCGCCGAACCGCTGCACGATGTCGCCGAGCTCGGGCGTGCGCAGAAAGGCCTGGAACGGGCCGCCGCGCATCTGTCCGCGCGGACCGGCGACGATCGCGTCCCTGAGCTTGCGCTGCTCCGGCGTCATCTCCGCCTCGCCGAGCGTCTTGAACCGTTCCGTCATGGCCTTGCCTCCGCGCTGGGTCGGCAAGCCATAACATAGGCGGGTTTACACGGGAAGCTTGGTCAGGATGCGCGCCAATGCCGCGGCGAAGTCGCTGCGCTCGGGCTCGGTGCCGACGGTCACGCGCACCAGCCGGTCCAAGGGCGCCACCCCCGGCATGCGCAGGAAGCAGGCTTCCTCCTCGAGCAGCAGCTTGAGCGTGGCGCGCGCGCGGTCGCCGGAGCCCATGTCGATCGCGACGAAGTTGGTCGCCGAGGGCAGCGCCGCGAGCCCCAGCCGCTCGGCGAGCGCCGCATAGTCGGCGCGGCCCGCGGCGACGCGGCGTACCACGTCGGCGATGAAGCCACGATCACCGAGCGAGGCGAGCGCCGCCTCCTGCGCCAGCCGGCTCACGCCGAAATGGTGCCGGATCTTGTCGAAGGTCGCGACGATCTCGGCCGGCGCGATCGCGTACCCGATGCGCATGCCGGCCATGCCATGCGCCTTCGAGAAGGTGCGCATGCGGATGACGCGCGGATCTTCGGGATCGATTTGCGGCACCGACTCGGGCGGGGCGAAGTCGCTATAGGCCTCGTCGAGAATGAGCACGGCACCGCGCGGCAGGCCCTCGATGAGACGCATCTGCTCGCCCTCGGAGAGCCAGCTTCCGGTGGGGTTGTCGGGATTGGAGAGGTAGAGAAGGCGGCTGCCGCTGTCGCGGGCGGCGGCGGCCAGAGCTTCGACGTCGTTGCGGTCGCGGCGATAGGGGACGTGCACGAAGCGGCCGCCAAATCCGGCCACGTGAAAGGCGAAGGTCGGATAGGCGCCGTGCGACATCACAACCGGCTCGCCTGGATCGACGAAGGCGCGCACGGTGAGGCCCAGGAGGTCGTCGACGCCGATGCCAAGTCCAACATTCTCGCGCTTGACGCCGTGATGCCGGGCCAGAGCCTCGCGCAGCACGTAGCCCTCGGGGTCGCAGTACCAGTTCACCCGGTCGGCACCGGCGGCAATCGCGGCAATCGCCTTGGGCGACGGGCCGAAGGCGCTCTCGTTGGCGCCGATCCGGATCTTCAGCGTCCGCCCGATGCGGCGCTCGAGCGCCTCGGGCGGGACGAACGGAACGGTCGCCGGCAGGGCGGCGACCAGGCGCGAATAGCGCGGCCCTGGCTCAGCCGCGGTCATGCGCCGGCCGCTCGCCGGCCGCGCCGGTCGAGGCGGCAGCGCCGGGCGGCGGCACCTGGGGCGCGGACGCGGCCTCCTCGTCGTCCTTCATGCCGGACTTGAAGGCCTTGATGCCCTTGGCGAAATCGCCCATCACGCTGGACAGCTTGCCCTTGCCGCCGAACAGCACGGCAGCCACGGCGAGCACGATGAGCCAGTGCCAGATACTGAGACCACCCATAGCGCATCCTCGAAATCGATGGCGGCCTTGCCGGCCTACTTTATCCGAAGAAGGCACAGGCCCGGAGGGCCCTTGTCAAGGTGAAATCGCCGCAGCGTCCCGCCAGATCGGAAGTGGCCCTTCGCCGAGCGCTTGTCAACCGCGGGAGGGTGGCGCTCGTCGCGTCGCCCCTCCCTGTGGACAAGTGGCGCCGCGTGCGTTCGTGGTGATAGGCTCGCGCCATGTCCAAGTACGTGATCGGCGCCGCGCTTTTCCTGTTCGTCTCTGGCATCGGCGCAGGCTTGATCTTCGGCCGAGGGGCTCCCGTGGCGCCGCCGGCGGCGCGTGCGCTCGCCTCGATCCCGCCCCCGCCGTACACGGCGCCCGTACCGGAACCGAAACATGCGGACTTGCCGACCGTCGACGTGGCAGCCCGCCCGGTGCATGTGGTCCCGAACGCGGAACCGCCGCCGGCTCGGCCGGTGACGCTGCGCACGCTCGACGGACGCCCGATCGACCCCGAGAGCGGCCGGGTCCGCTGAGCCGGATCCTTAGACTCATAATTGACTCACCACGCCCGGCGCGAATCCGTTCAAACCGCGTCTCTTCGCTCGGTCTCGGGGACGGCATTCCGACATGGCGGTCAATCGTGTCGAGGGCGGCATTTTCACCGTCATGGTCATCGGCATCGGCGATCCGCACGATCCGGCATTGGGCGAGACCGTTGCCGAGCAAGTTCGCCGCAATCCCGACTTCTTCGCCAACGCGCCAGTGGTGCTTGACCTGGCGGAGACGCTGAGCTGCACGTCCGTTGCGGATTTCGTCGCGCTCAAGACCGTGCTGCGGCGGCAGCGACTCGTGCCCGTTGGCGTGCAGAACGCAAGTGCGGCGCAGCTTCGCGCGGCGCTCGCGGTCGATCTCGCGCCGTTTCCGTCGGTGGGCGGGCGGCGCGTGGCGGCGCGGAACGAGGCCAAGGCGAACGGCAGCGGCGTCGCCACGCGACTCGTCACGCGGCCGGTGCGCTCGGGCATGCAGATTTATGCCAGGGGCGGCGACCTCGTGGTGGTGGCACCGGTGAGCGCCGGCGCCGAGCTGCTGGCCGATGGCAACATCCACGTCTATGGACCGTTGCGCGGCCGGGCGATCGCCGGCGCGCGCGGCGACGGCGACGCGCGAATCTTCGCGCAACGGATGGAGGCCGAGTTGCTGGCCATCGCCGGACGCTATCTCGTGAGCGAGGCGATGCCGCCTGAACATCTAAAGCGGCCGGCGCAGGCGGCGCTGGTCGAGGACCGGCTGCAGATCCTGCCGGGGTTCGAGTTCGATCCCGGCCGAGAATGAGCACGTGAGAAGGAGAGCTCCTTGGGCAAAGTGATCGTAGTGACGTCCGGGAAGGGCGGCGTCGGCAAGACGACCACCTCCGCGGCAATGGCGACCGGCCTCGCGCTGCGCGGCCACAAGACGGTGGTGATCGATTTCGACGTGGGCTTGCGCAACCTAGACCTGGTGATGGGATGCGAGCGGCGCGTCGTGTTCGACTTCATCAACGTCATCAACGGCGATGCCAAACTCAACCAGGCGTTGATAAAGGACAAGCGCATTGATAAGCTCTATGTCTTCCCGACGTCGCAGACGCGCGACAAGGACGCGCTGAAGCGCGACGGCGTAGACAAGGTGATGGACGAGCTTCGCGAGGAGTTCGACTACATCGTCTGCGACAGCCCGGCCGGGATCGAGCACGGCGCGCTCACCGCGCTCTATCATGCTGATCACGCGGTGATCGTCACCAACCCCGAGATCTCGTCGGTGCGCGACAGCGACCGGATCATCGGCATGCTCGCCTCGAAGTCGCGCCGCGCCGAGCGCAATGAGGCGCCAGTCGCCGAGCACCTCCTCCTCACCCGCTATTCGCCGGATCGTGTGGCGCGCGGCGAGATGCTGTCGATCGACGACGTGAAGGAGATCCTGTCGGTGCGGATCCTCGGCATCATTCCTGAATCGGAGACGGTGCTGCGCGCATCCAACACCGGCACGCCGGTGATCCTTGACCCGACCAGCCCGGCCGGGCGTGCCTATGAGGACGCGGTGGCGCGCTTCCTGGGCGAGCAGCGCGAGCTGCGCTTCGCGATGCCGGAACGCCGGAGCTTCCTGCGCGCCTGGTTCGGCAGGGCGTCGTGATGCGGCTCTTCGAATTCCTGTTCCCGCGCCACGCGCCGAGCGCTTCGGTCGCGAAGGAGCGTCTGCAGCTCGTCCTGGCGCATGAGCGCGCGGGCCGCGAGGGCCCCGACTTCCTGCAGGATTTACAGAAGGACCTGCTGCGCATCGTGCAGAAATATGTCGAGGCGAGCGACGACGCGATCGAGGTAAGGCTCGGCCGCAACGGCAGCGCCTCGGTGCTGGAGATCAACGTCGAGCTGCCGGGCCGCCAGATGCTGCAGCCGGCCCGGCGCGCACTGTCGCATCTCTGAGCGCCTCAGGCCTCGAAGCGGAAGCGGAATCCGGATCCCTCGGGCTTCACCCAGCCGACGCTCGGCGCCGGGAAGTGCGTCGGCATGACCAGAACCGGGCGGTCGGCATAGCGCTCCAGGAAGCCGCGCCGCGTGCGCGCGGAGAGCGCTGGATCGATGCAGAAGCAGGTGGAGAGCTCGGGCTCGGCGCATTGCAGCGCGGTGTGCATCATGTCGCCGGTCAGCACCGCCTCGCCACCGGCCGAGCGCACGTGCAGCGCGACATGGCCCGGCGTGTGGCCGGGCGTGGGCTCGAGCCAGGCCTCGTCGTCGAACTGGTAGTCCATCGCCACGAAGTCGGCCTGGCCGCTCTCGATCACCGGCAGCACGCTGTCCTCGATGTGGCCGTCGGTCGCATAGGCGCGGCGCCGCTCGCCGTCCTGCCAATGGTCCCACTCGGCGCGGGTGAAGAGATAGCGCGCCCGCGGGAAGGTCGGGACCCAGCGACCGTCTACGAGCCGGGTGTTCCAGCCAATATGGTCGATATGCATGTGCGTGCAGAGCACGAAGTCGATGTCCTCGGGCTGGAACCCGGCGGCCGCCAGGCTTTCGAGCCACGGCCGCTTCTGCATGTGGAAGAGCGGCCGCGACGGCCGGGTCTTGTCGTTGCCGCTACAGGCATCGACCAGGATCGTGCGGCGCCTGGTGCGCACCACGAAGGCGTGAATCGAGATGACGAGGCGCCCGGTCGCGGGATCGAGGAGGCGCGGCGCGAGCCATGGCCGGTGCTGCTCGAACATCTCGGCCGTGAGCTTGGGGTAGATCACGAACGGATCGAACATCGGTTGCTCGAATTCCGGGATGCGGCTGATCTCGACCTCGCCCACCCGCCACTTCAGTCCGTCCATCTGTCCCTCCGCCGGTGCGATAGGCCGGATGCTAAAGCGTGTCGCGACCCGAAGGAACCGCCATGGCGCGCGCGGCGGTAACGTCAAAAGGTTTGTGTCAGCGGGAGAGGGGTGCCGACGCCCTGGTTATGGTTTTCGTGGCTGAAGACGGCGAACAAGATTCGGTCCATCGAGGTT
>Ga0070740_10006139_pt1 | contig 10701 bp, 8 predicted proteins | sample Coa_R2_FD_67286 | JGI IMG/M metagenome (GOLD analysis project Ga0070740, IMG submission 67286) | Surface soil microbial communities from Centralia Pennsylvania, which are recovering from an underground coalmine fire - Coalmine... | ecosystem: Environmental > Terrestrial > Soil > Unclassified ...
ATGCCGCCATCGCCGACGAGCAGATTGCTGCCGCTGCCCAAGACGAACCACGGCACTCTCCGGCGGCCGCAGAATCGTAAAACTCCGGCGAGCTGTGCCTCGTCTTTGACGACGATCCACGCGTCCGCGGGGCCGCCGATGCGCCACGACGTGTATGGTGCGAGCGGCTCGTCGAAGGCCACGGCGGCACCGCAGATCTCGCGCAGCTGCGCGCGGTCGGAGTCGCTGAGCACGCTCTGCACGGAAGAGTGCACCATCATACGGGCGCGTTCTCAAGCAGTTTGCGCGCCATGGCGGCGCAAACGGCGGTAATGTCCCCGGCTCCGAGCATGAGAACCAATGCTCCGGGAGGCGCCTCCGCGAACAGCGCCGGCTGCAGATCTTCGACCGCAGCCACGTAACGCACGCGCGTCCCCGCCGCCTCCAGCGGCGTGCCGATGCTGCGCTCGCTTACGCCGTCGATCTCGGCTTCGCTTGCGGCGTATACGGGCGCCAAATACACCGCGTCGGCATCCTGCAGCGAGGCCGCGAACTCGCGCGCCAGATGCGCGGTACGCGTGTAGCGGTGCGGCTGAAAAGCGACGACCAGCGGGCCGCGATGGTAATGCCGCGCCGCTTCGATGGTGGCGCGGACCGCGGTAGGATGGTGGGCGTAATCGTCGACCAGGGTCATGCGCGCGGTTCGTGCGACGATCTCGAACCGTCTGCGCACGCCTCGAAATTCTTCGAGCGCTCGAGCGATGTGCGCAAAGGGAATCTCGAGCTCGCGCGCCGCCGCGATCGCAGCCAGCGCGTTCTGAACGTTCATCGCTCCGGGAACGTTTAGCCGCACGGTTCCCAAGCACACGCCGCCCGAAATCACGTCGAAGCTCGACCCCAACTCCGCGAAAGCGACGTTCGACGCCGCGAGTTGCGCTTGCGGCGCGATGCCCGTCGTGATCGTGCGCGCGCGCCGCGCGCTCTGAACGAGGGTTCGGCTCGAAAAGTTGTCGATGCCGACGATTGCTGCACCGCCCTCGGGCAGTTTTCCGAGAAACGCGTCGAACGCGTCGACGAGCTTGGGCAGATCCTCGTCGGATGCCAGGTGGTCGTTCTCGATATTGGTGACGATCGCGATCTCGGGTTCGAGCAGCGCGAACGAGCCGTCCGACTCGTCGGCTTCCGTCAAGAACCATGGCGAAACGCCGTGATGCGCGTTCGTCGACGTCGCCACGTCGATGCCGCCGAGCACCAAGCTTGCGTCGATACCCCCCTCGCGCAGCGCGGCCGCGATCATTGCCGTCGTGGTCGTCTTGCCATGCGTACCGCAGACCGCGATGCCGCGCCGCCCCTCCATGATGCGCCGCAGCATTTCACCGCGCCTGACGATCGGAACGCCCGCTTGCGCGGCGTAGCGGTACTCGGGATTCTGCGGATCGATCGCGGAGCTGACGACGACGGCGCAGGCGCCGTTGACGTTGCGCGGATCGTGCCCGATCGCGATTTTTGCCCCGCGCCGCCGCAGATCGTCGACGATCGGCGAGCCGGAAACGTCCGAGCCGCTGACCGCTTCGCCGCGCTCGAGCAAAATCGCGGCGATCGCACTCATGCCGATGCCGCCGATCCCGACGAAATGAACGCTGGCCGTCACGCGGCGCTCTTTCTGCCCGAGAGCGCGTCGATCCGCGCCAAAATCACGGTCACGGCGTCGCGGCCTCCCAGCGACCGCGCGGCGTCGCGCATTTGAGCCAATCGCGCGGGCTCCATGACGGATCGAAGCGTCCACCAGAGCGAGTCTGCGTTCAAGTCGCGATCCGCAATTACCGACGCGGCGCCGCTCGCTTCGAATTCGCGCGCGTTTGCCGTTTGATGATCCTCCGAGGCAAACGGATAAGGCACCAGCACCGACGGCACGCCTGCCGCAGCCAGCTCGGCCAACGTCGAAGCGCCTGCTCGCGCCACCGCGGCGTCGCAGACCGCGTAGGCGTCTCCCATGTCCTCCAGATACGGAACCAGCACGACCGCGTTTCCTTCAAAGACGCCGCGTTCTTCAGCCTGCATATACGCATAGTCGCGCCGGCCGCTCACGTGCAGCACTTGCCAATCCGGCGGCAACCGGCGGCGGGTGACGAGTGCCGCGACCGCTTCATTGACCGAACGCGCTCCCAAGCTGCCGCCGATCGCGAGCACCGTTCGCCGCGACGGATCCAGGCCCAAGCGGCGCGCGGCTTCGACGCGATTGACGCTGCGAAGGATCGAGCGCCGAACCGGCACGCCGGTATGCAGATATTTGCCGCCGTGGCCGCGTCGCGGAAATGCGCCCCAGACTTCGTCGACCAGCGGTTCGAGAAGCCGGTTCGTTAGGCCGGGCACGGCGTTGGGTTCGAGCAGCGAGATGCGCGCGCGCAGCCGGCCCGTCAGCCGCAGAAGTTTCGCGGCGATGACCACCGGAAAGCAGACGTAGCCCCCCGTCGCGACGATGACGTCGGGCGAGAAACGTGCCAGCAGCCCCATCGCCTGCACGATGCCGATCGCGTTTGCTCCGATCGTGGCAAAGAGCTCTGGAGAGAGGCTGCGTTTGAGCGGGCGTGCGGAAACCGTGTCGAGCGGGTAGCCGGCGTTCGGGACGATCGTGCGCTCGAGGCGGTCCGCGCTTCCGGCAAAACGGATCTCCGCGCGCGCGTCGAGTGCCTCTGCCAGCGCGATCGCCGGATACACATGACCTCCGGTGCCGCCGCCGGCAAAGAGGATCTTCACACGCGCCGGTAACGGCCGACGTTGAGCACGAGCGCGGTCGCGACGAGCGAGACGATCAGCGAGCTGCCGCCGAACGAAATAAACGGCAGCGGCACGCCCGTCACCGGCCAGGACGACGTGACCACCCCGATGTTGACGAATGCCTGGATCACGATGAGCGCCGCGCATCCGGTCGCCAAGAAGAAACCGAAGCGATCGGGCGCCGCCAGCGCGATTTTAATTGCCCGGTAGCCGAACAGCAGAAACAGCGCGACGACGGTGACGGTGCCGATCAGGCCGAGTTCTTCCCCGAGCACCGAGAAGATGAAATCGGTGTATTGCTCGGGCAGATAGAAGAACTTCGCGCGCGACTCTCCCAAGCCGACGCCCCACAATCCGCCGCTGCCCAGTGCGAGCAGCGACTGCACGATGTGAAAGCCCGTGTTCTGCGCATCCTTCCACGGATCGAGGAAGGCGAAGATCCGCGCGCGTTTATAGGGGCTCGCCAAGATCGCCAGCACCGCCGGGGGAACCGTGACCAGCACGATCGCGAGCAGATGCTCCCATCGCGCGCCCGCGGCAAAAAAGAGCGCAAAGCTCGCAAAGACGATCAGCGAGGCCGTTCCCATGTCGGGCTCGATGAAGACGAGCATCGTCACCATGAGTACCGGAACGCAGAGCGGAAACAAGCCTCGCGTCAGCGACGTGATGCGGTCGCCGCGAAGCGAGAGCATCGCCGACAAGTAGAGCACCAGGCCCAACTTGGCAAATTCCGAGGGCTGCAGCGATATGACGCCCGCGCCGATCCAGCGGCGCGCCCCATTCACGACGACGCCGACGTGCGGAACGAGCACCGCAACCAGCGCCGCAATACAGAGCACCAGCGCGTACGGGCCGAGCGCGCGCAGCTTCCGGTAATCGATCTTGTAGGCTCCGAACGCAAGCACCAGGCCCGCCGCCAGATACACGAGCTGCCGTTTCAAAAAATACGCGGTGTCGTGATGATCGGCGTACGCCTGCGCGCTCGACGCGCTGAAGATCATCGCCAATCCGATTGCGACCAGACTGGCAACCGAAGCGAAGAGCAGCAGGTCGGGCGGCGCCGCGACGAAGGCGCGCGGGAGGCTTTGGCGAGCGGCCTCGCGGCGTTTGAACGAAAGCGATGCGCTCATCGGGCGGCCGGCTCCCGCATCGCTTTGACTGCGGCTACGAACTGCCGCCCGCGATCCTCGGCCGACTCGAACATGTCGAACGACGCGCAGGCCGGTGAGAGCAGCACGACCCATCCGGGGCGCGCCATGCTCAGCGCGCGCTTTACCGCGTCCTCCATCGACGCCGCGCGCTCGATCGGCGTACGGTACACGTGGCGCGCGATCTCGTCTGCAGCCTCGCCGATGACGACCAGACCTTTGGCGCGCTCGTCGATGACGCGGCCGAGCTCCGTAAAGTCGGTATTCTTGGACTTGCCGCCGGCGACCAGGACGCACGGCCGATCGAACGCGCGCAGTCCGGCAATTGCCGATCCCGGATTGGTGGCTTTGGAGTCGTCGATGAAGAGCACGCCGTCGACCTCGCCGGCGGGGGAGAGCCGATGTTCCATGGGCGTGAACGACTCGACCGCAGCGCCTAGGCCGTGGACCGGCGCGCCCGCGGCCAGCACGGCGAGCAGCGCGGCCATCACGTTTTGCACGTTGTGGCGCCCGGCCAGCGGTATGCGGTCGCAGGACATAATCTCCACCGCGCGCGGATCGCCGCTGAACGGCGTGAACACCAAAGTGCCGTCGCGAACGTACATCGCCGCGCGCTCGTGATGCGGCTCGAGCGTGAACCACAGCTGACGCGCATGCATGCGCGGCTCCCCGGCGTGCCAGTCCAGGGCCGCCAGGCGCGGGTCGTCCATATTGCCGACGAAGAAATCGCTCTCGCTTTGGTTGGCGAAGATGCGGAATTTCGCTTCGGCATACTCGTCCATCGAATAATAGCGGTCCAGATGGTCCGCCGAGATATTCAAGATCACGGAAACGCGCGGACGGAACGAGCGAATCGACTCGAGCTGGAACGACGACACCTCGGCGACGACCCACTCGCCGGCCGACGCGCCGACGACTTCTCGAATGAGCGGGTTGCCGATGTTGCCGCCGACGCGAACGGTATGGCCCGTCTCGCGGAGCAAATGACCGATGAGCGACGTGGTCGTCGACTTGCCTTTGGTACCGGTCACCGCCACGATCGGCGCTTGGCACAGGCGGTACGCGACCTCGATCTCGCTAAAAACGGGAACGTTCGCGTCCTGCACGGTGCGCGCAAGCAAACCGTTGAGCGGCACGCCTGGAGAGAGAACCGCGACGGTGAGCGACGGTGCCAGCGCGGGAAGCGCGTCCGGCAGCACGAAGCGCGCGCCGAGCGCTTCGGCCGACGCAATTGCCGGGGCGAGTTCTTCGGGCGGCTTCTCGTCGACGACGTACACCTGCGCGCCGCGCGCGCGCAGGACTTCGGTGCTCGCAAGTCCGCTGCGGCCCAGGCCGATGACCAGAATCGTTTCGCCGCTTCCAAAATTCATAACGCGATAGCCATCCCGATTGCCGAGCAAAGCAGTGATGCGATCCAGAATCCCGAGGTGACCTTGGTCTCGGGCCACCCTTCGAGCTCGAAGTGGTGGTGCAGCGGGCTCATGCGGAAGATGCGTTTGCCGCCGGTGCGCTTGAAGTACGCGACTTGGAGAATCACCGAGAGCGCCTCCGCGACAAAGACGCCGCCGATCACGACGAGCAGCAGCATCTCGCCGGTTACGATCGCCAGCGACGCGAGCATCGCGCCCAGCGCGAGCGATCCCGTGTCGCCCATGAACATCTTTGCCGGATAGCGGTTGTAGAAGAGCAGAAACGCCAAGCACGCCCCAATACCCAAAAGTGCGACCTCGGCCGCGGCCGGAATCACGAACCAAAACCCCAATACCGCAAAGGTCATCAGCGGCGGAATCATCGTTCCGGTCGCCAAGCCGTCCAGGCCGTCCGTCAAATTGACCGCGTGAACCGTGCCCGTCACGGCAAGAATCCCCAACACCAGCCAAAGCCAGTGCGGCACGCCCAGAGAAAACGTTCCCGCTCGCAGGATCACGTCGCGGGGAAACATTCCATACGAGGCGTTCAGCGCGTTCAAGAAGATCACGGCAACCAATGCAGTAAGCAAATACTTCGTACGCGCGCGCAAGCCTTGATTTTTCCCGCGCAAAATGCCGAGCAGGTCGTCCGCGAAGCCGATCGCCGCGCACGCCGTCACGACGAAAAAGAACTGCATGACGAACGGAGCCTTCGGCGAGGCGAGCAGCACCAGCAGCGGCGTGACGAAGCAGATACCGCCCATCGTCGGGGTTCCGGTCTTGACCTGGTGCGATTGCGGCGCGTCCTCGTAGGCGTGCTGCCGCAGGCGCAGGCGGCGAAGAAGCGGCAGCGCGATCGCGCACGTGACCGCTCCTATCGCAAAACCCACGAGGATCACGAGCGCGATCATCTTGGCGAGATCGCCTCCGAGCGGGACCCGTTCGAACCAGATCAGCACGCCGGCGCCTGCTCGAGCAGCGGGTTGGCGCCGGTGCCGCGCCACTTGAGCACGACGAGGGGCGTCTGTTCGTCGCCGTTTCCGTGCGGGTTGGAGAGCAGCGCGATCTCCACGCTCCGCCGCGCCGTCCGTGCGGATGCACCGAGCACTTTGGCTTTCTCCAAATCGTTGGCGTCGACGACCGCGCAATCGATGCCGGTGCGCTCGAACACCGACTGCGCGAACGCATCGGGCTGCTGCGGGGCAAAGACGATGTTGCGTTCGAACGGCGGCATGGTTCCGGTGTAGCCGTCGATGGCGGCGATCTCCTCGCCCAAAATCTCGTAGAACGCGCCGCGCCGTCCGGCCAGCCGGCCCAGGACGTGCATGCATGCAGCATAGAGGACGCGCGGCATGCCCGCGCGATCGATCACGATCTGCAGGGACTCGGGCTGACTGACCGTCGCCAGCGCGCCCGCGCGGCGCGACAAGGCGTATGCCACGCGCGACGGTCGAACGTATTCGGCGGCCACGCTCTGTCCTTGCGCGATCGCTACGGCCGTCTCCGAAACGGCAATCACGTCTCCGGGGCGTGCGATGCCGGTCACGGCCTGCTCGACGAGCGAAACGAGATCGTCGTGCGGCCGAATCAATCGCGTGCGCACCGGAAGAGCTGCGATGCCAGCCGGAAGATCGCTTCGATGCACGCGCACGCTCTTCACGCGGGCGACCTCATCGCCGAGACGATCTCCTCCATCCGGTACTTGCGCGAGCCTTTGAGCAACACCGCGTCGCCGGGCCCTGCATGCTCGCGCAGCCACCGGACGGCTTGCGCGTTCGTTTCGAACGGCACGATCCGTTCGCGCGGGAGTCCTGCAGCGCCGGCGCCCGCCGCAAGCGAGGATGCAAAGTCGCCGCCCACCAGCAGCGCATCCACGCCCGTCGATGCCGCATGCGCTCCGATGCGTTCGTGCATCGCCGGCGATTGCGTACCCAATTCCGCCATACTCGCGAGCACCGCGATGCGTCGACGCGCGCGCTCGGCGGCAAAGGCATCGAGCGCGGCGATCATGCCGGCAGCGTTCGCGTTGTAGGCATCGTAGATCAACCGCGCGCCGTTCGCCGCGGCAATGCTTTGGTATCGTCCTTCCGGCAGGTGCACCTGGGCGATCGCGTCGACGATCGCGGGCGCGGCGACGCCGAGCACGAGAGCCCCGGCGACGGCTGCGGCCAGATTCGCGCGGTTGTGTTCGCCGGGCAACGTGCACTCGATCGCATAGCGGACGAACTCGCCCGACTGCCAGATCAGGAGCGTCCGCTCGTCGCAGACCCACACGCCGGGCACATCCGGCTCTCCGCTGCCGAACCACAGCGGCGGCGCGGGCAGCGCCGCAGCGCGCAGCACCGACTCGGAATCGCGCGCATTGAGCAGCGCTTGCGCGCCGGAAGAGAACAATCCCCATTTCGTGCGCGCCAGCCGCTCGCGCGTACCGAAAATCTCGAGATGCGCATCGCCGATGTTCGTCAGGATCCCCGCGTGCGGTTGCGCCACCGACACGAGCTCCGCGATTTCTCCGTCGTGCCGCGCGCCCATCTCGACGACCAGCACCTCGTGCTGCGGCTGCGCTTGGAGCAGCAATTTGCTCACGCCGATCTCGTTGTTCTCATTGGCGGGCGTCGCCAGCACGCGATCGCTGCCGTACGCGTGCGCGAGCACTTGCGCCAGCAGATGCTTGGTCGTGGTCTTACCGGCGCTGCCGGTGATCGCGATGACGCGGCCCGCGAATGCCCTGCGCGCGGCGGCAGCCAAATCCATATAGGCGCGTTTGGTGTCGGCGACCAGAAGTGCGGGCACGGCGTCGGGCACGACGCCCGGATCGTCCACGACGACGGCAGCCGCGCCTTTGGCGACCGCGTCGCGAACGAACGCATGGCCGTCGAACCGTTCGCCGCGCAACGCCAGAAAGGTGTCGCCCTTCGCAATGGTGCGGGTATCGGTGACGACGCGCAGGGTTGCCGGAAAGTCGCTGCCGAGCAGATGTGCGCCGGTCGACGTGGCCGCTTCGCTCAGCGAAAGCGCGCTCACGGCGTGACCGCCGCACGCTGCGCGAGTGCTTGCCGCACGACCGCCGCGTCGTCGAACGGGTGCACCGCGCCGCCGGCAATTTGATACGTTTCGTGGCCTTTGCCCGCGACGAGCACGACGTCGCCGCGTTGCGCACCGGCGATCGCACGTTCGATCGCAGCGCGGCGATCGGGCTCGATCGCATGCGGCGCCGCACCGATTCCGCGAACGATATCCGCGATAATCGCCGCGGGATCTTCGCTGCGCGGATTATCCGAGGTAATCACCGACAAGTCTGCGTAGCGGGCCGCCGCGGCTGCCATCTCCGGTCGTTTTCCGCGATCGCGATCGCCGCCGCAGCCGAAGACCACGAACAGGCGGCCGCGCGCCGTTTCGCGTAACGCGCGCAGGGTATTGGCGAGCGCATCGGGCGTGTGCGCGTAATCCACCACGACGTCGATACCGCACGCGCCGACATGCTGCATGCGGCCCGGAACGGACCGCAACGCAGACAAGCCGCGGGCCGCCTGCCGATCGTCCGCGCCCAGAAAACGGCTCAATGCGAGCGCGCACAGCGCGTTGGAAACGTTGAATCGGCCGGGCAGCGCCAGCTCGAATTGCGTCCCGCCGACCGTGAACGTGCTGCCGTCGGCGCGGACATCGACGGATTCCGCCCGCACGTCCGCGTCGTGTTCGAGCCCGTACGTGACGACGGATTTTTTCGCTGCCAGCTCGCGCGACCACCGGCTGCCCAGTTCGTCGTCGGCATTGAACGCGGCGCGCGGAACGAGATCGAAGAAGTGCCGCTTTGCCGCCGCGTACGCATCGAACGTCTTGTGAAAGTCCAGATGGTCGCGCGTGACGTTGGTCAGCGCGCCCGCCGTAAAATGGACGTCGGCAACGCGCTGCAGCGCAACGGCGTGCGAACTGACCTCCATCGCGACGGCGCGAGCACCGTGCGTTCGCATCTCGGCGAGCAGGCCGTGGAGCTCCGGCGCCAGAGGCGTGGTGTTCTCCACGTTCCAGCGGTGTTCTCCGAAACGCGCGCCGACGGTGCCGACGATCGCGGTGGGAATGCCGCTGCCTTCGAGCATCGCAGCGAGCATGTGCGTGGCCGTGGTCTTTCCGTTGGTGCCGGTGATACCGGCCACCGCCATCTCCCGCGAGGGCGATCCGTAAAACGCGTCGGCCAGCTGCGATGCAGCCCGCTGCGAGTCGGGAACGACGATCTCGGTGACCCCGTCGGGCACGCCGCAGCGCTCTTGGGTGACGACTGCGGCAGCTCCGCGTTGCCCTGCGCCGGCGACGAATCGATGACCGTCCGTGTGCTGGCCGCGCACCGCGACGAAAAGCGCCCCCGGCTGCACCGATCGCGAATCGAGCGTTACCGCCGTGATGGTCTTTTCCGTACTGCCGACGATGCGAGTGTTCTGCGGAAGGGCGCGCAGCAAGATCTCGAGCGCGACGCTCCGGCGAGGCTCCATGTCACCGCGAATTCGCCGCGGCGGTACGGCGGACCAAGCGCGCGGGCGCGGCCGGAAGCACCCCCTCGTGCAGCATCGCGGCGCGGCCGATGGCCACGAAAGCCGGCGCGGCGACCTGCGAGCCGTAGATGGAACCGACGGGGCGTTCGACCTTGACATAGATCACGTACCGGGGATGCTCGTACGGAATCATGCCGATGAAGGACGCGACGTAGGCGCCGGCCTCGTAATAGCCGTTGACCGGCATCTGCGCGGTGCCCGTCTTGCCGGCGGTCGTGTAGCCGGCGATCTGCGCGGCGGGATTACCCGTGCCGCGAACCACGACGGCGCGCAGAAAGCGCCGCAATTGTTCGGCGGTTCGAGCCGAGAAGACGCGCCGTTCGATCTCCGGCGGATACGTGTACACCACCGAACCTTGCCCGTCGAGGATCGATCGCACGATGCGCGGACGAACCAGAATCCCGCCGTTGGCGATCGCGCAATAGAAGCGCGCCATGGCCAGCGGCGTGACCGAGACGCCTTGTCCGAACGCCATAGTCGCCAGCGAACTGCCGCTCCATTCTTGCGGCGGCGGCACGATGCCCGGATTCTCGCCTGCAAGTCCGACGTTGGTCGGTTCGCCGAATCCCGCGCGCTGCTCCATGCGGTAGAACGCCGAGCCGCCGATCGAAAGAGCGACTTCCGCGGCGCCGACGTTCAGGGAATCGGCAATGATCGTTTCGAGCGTGTCTCCCGACGGACTTGGCGTTAAACCGTCTACTGCATTGTATATCCGCCGTCCGCCCACTTCGAGCGGTCCAGCAGAAAGAAAGCGGCGGTCGAGCGAGATCTTCCCGCTTTCCAGCGCTGCGGCGGCGGTGACGAGTTTGAACGTCGAACCCGGTTCGTACGCATCTTGTA
>Ga0070740_10006140_pt1 | contig 10698 bp, 8 predicted proteins | sample Coa_R2_FD_67286 | JGI IMG/M metagenome (GOLD analysis project Ga0070740, IMG submission 67286) | Surface soil microbial communities from Centralia Pennsylvania, which are recovering from an underground coalmine fire - Coalmine... | ecosystem: Environmental > Terrestrial > Soil > Unclassified ...
TGTGATTTTTGTGCTGGATGATCTTTACTTAATGGTATTTTGGTGCAAAATTCCGGGTGGTGAAACTTAGTACCGAACTCTGACTGACAGGTTATGCCGAATTTTCTCCATGCTGCCTTCTCCGCTCTTCCTCATGTGCTCGGTGACACGCGCGCTCTTATCGCCTACGTGGTTGCCGTGGTTGGATGGGCAGCTGTGGCGCTCAAGGTGCAGCGGAATAAGAATCTTCTCTTTCATCTTCGAAAACTGCCGGAAAAAGATCGTCTTCCGGCGTTGCAGATGGAGATGGGAGCGGTCCCGATACCTGGCGAAATGACTCCCACGCAGTACCTCACAGCACGCGTTCATACTTATTATTTTTGGGCTTTCGTTATCTTTTGCATTCTCCTCGGCGCAATCGCGGCGCTGGCAATTACTTATCGTCCTGCCAATGTCAGGGAGATTTCACGGGGGTTCGAGGATGCGTTAGAGGCGGACAGGCAGCGGGTTGCAGCACAAGCGCCAAACGCACGTGTACAGGAAGCCGAGGCAAAGATCGAAGCCTTACAGCTCAGAAGAATACCGGAATATTACATTCAGGAATTTGGACAGCCATCTGACAAAGGAAAAGACAGAGACGTCACATATCTCATTTGGATAACCGATCTGTATGAACTGGACATGAGTTTCCTGAATGGCAGAAGCACCGAGTATTGTGTGATCTCCAAAAGTGCAAACTTCAGGCCAATCGTGCCGGGATCGGGTGTAGAAAATGAAAACCCGATTCACTTAGGTGAAAAGGCGATAGCTGAACTTGGAGACACCTATCTATGGTCGAATTTTGGGAGCGCTGGTGGAAGCACCGTGATTCACTATGGATTGAGCGGCTCCAATGCAGAAGACAATCTGTATGGCTATGTAGCGGACGCAGCTTCGCCAGCCGAATATCCGGCAATCTCCGGCGCCGACCAGTTGCCGCAACTCAAGCCCGCCAGCAGTGAGCATGGTTTGCCCCTTGTATATGGCGGGGAGCCGATCAATGCGTTTGCGGTGAGCGCACTCGGCCCTCAGCCGGAGGGCCCGATATGCCTGAGACTTCCTTACTGGGAACCCTGGAAATAGGGTTGTTGCCGGGATTTCCTCTGCTAACCTTCCTCCATGTCCCGTTCGCTGCGCGCGCATGTGCTCCTTATTGCGGTTGTTTTTATCTGGGGAGCAACGTTTGTTCTTATCAAAGACGCTCTACGCGACGTTTCACCCCTGCTCTTCAATTTCATCCGCATGACCATGGCCTTTGCATGCCTGGCCATTGTGTACCGCGCGCACTGGAAACACATCACGCGGCGCTCTCTGGCAAGTGGGGCCGCAGTTGGATTCTGCCTGGCAATGGGATATCAGTTTCAGACAGCGGGTTTGAGGCTTACTACGCCGTCCAAATCAGCTTTTATTACCGGATTGGTAGTGGTCCTGGTTCCGCTGCTTTCCGGGATTCCTTTGCTGCGTCCGGCAGGCTCGCATGTCCCGCGCTGGAACGCCTATCTTGGTGCCTTGACGGCATTTATCGGAATCATTCTGCTCACCACGCCTGCGGACGCCGGATTCGATTTCACTTCCATCAATCGCGGCGATCTGCTTACTCTGGGTTGCGCGTTAGGCTTCGCGCTGCATGTGCTGGCCCTGGCCCATACCGTGCCGCGCGTGCCCTACACGCAATTGGCCGTTCTTCAAATCGGGTTCTGTGCGCTGTTTATGGCGCTAAGCGGCCCACTCGTGGAGCATCCCTACATTCGCTGGACGCCGCGAGTCCTCTTTGCCTTACTGATCGCTGCATTGCTCGCGACGGCTGCGGCTTTTACGGTGCAGTCGTGGGCGCAACAGTTTCTCCCCGCCACGCATACTGCACTGATTCTTGCTCTGGAGCCGGTTTTTGCCTGGCTGACATCCTTTGTGGTTCTTGGAGAGCGGCTTGGCATTCGGGGATCTGCCGGGGCCTTGCTCGTGCTTGCCGGTATTGGCATTACAGAATTCCTGCCGAACCGCATGCAACCTACGGCGCACGAAACGGTTCCACTAAACTAGGGCCTGTTTCAGAAGTTTGCATATGCGCTGTCATCCTGAGCGAGTTTGGCGCGTTTTCGCGCCAAACAGAATCGAAGGACTTGCTTTTTGCGATGTCTGAATCTGAATATGTAAGAATTTGACACGGGCCCTGGACATTGACTGCCAAATGGCGAAAGTGAGACGGATTCTTCGGCTTTAGCGTCTAATGAAATTAGAAGAGAAGGTGAAGGCTGTACGTCCGCTTGCCATCTGCTGCGTCATTTTCCTCGGTATACTGGAATATGTTGGACGTTCGCGCCGATTGCGTGGCAGTTCTACCAGATTGATGGCCCAACCCAAAGATATTAAGAGGTTAGATTCGAAATGAACTCACTGCTGGAACGGCTTCGCATCCGCCGTCTTGCTTCTACTTTTACGATTCTGGCGACTCTTTCAGCCGGAATTCTGATTGGCTCCGTCGTTGCGCATGGAGTGAAAGGGCAGGAGTCGAAAGTCGACAGCTCCGACGCCACTCCCCTGAAAGTTCCCGCGCCGCGCGACCTTTCCACTGACTTTACAAAGATTGCAAAAGAAGTTGGCCCGGCAGTGGTGAACATCAATACCGAAACACTGCCCAAAGAGCAACAGCAGGGCCGCCGTCGCGGCATGCAGCGCTTCCGCCAGATGCCGCAGAACCCGCAAAATCCGGACAACGGTAATGGCGATGACAACGACCAGGATCAGGGACCGGACGGCGGCCAGGGCGGCATGCAGGATTTCTTCAACCGCTTCTTCGGAATGGGCCCAGACCAGATGCAGCCCGATGACCAGGCACACGAAGCGCTGGGTTCCGGCTTTATTGTCGATCCCAAGGGCTACATCGTCACCAACAATCACGTGGTCGATAAGGCCGATCGTATCTATGTGAAATTGTCCAGCGATCCTGACGGCAACGGCCCCGGACATCCGGCAAAGATCGTCGGTGTAGACAAGGCCACCGATTTGGCCGTTATTAAGATCGATATCGATCGCCCATTGCCGACAGTCAAACTGGGCAATTCCGAAAGCGCTCAGGTGGGCGACTGGGTTATGGCCATCGGCAGCCCCTTTGGTCAGACTGGAACGGTTACGGCAGGCATCATTTCCGCAAAAAATCGCACAATTGAGCCGGGCATACGCGGCCAGTTTCAGCACTTTATCCAGACAGACGCCGCCATTAACCCCGGCAACTCCGGCGGTCCGCTGGTAAACATGGCGGGTGAGGTGGTCGGTGTGAACACCGCCATCTTTACGCAGACGGCGGGATATCAGGGTATCGGCTTTGCTATGCCCGCGAACACCGTAGTCGATGTTTATAACGCGCTCGTCGGCCCAACTCACAAAGTCGTGCGCGGCTCCATCGGAATCACCTTCCAGCCGAATGTTTCCAGCGCCGTGCAGCGTGTCTATGGCGCGAAAAACGGCGTTATTATCCGAGGCGTTCAGCCGGGTCTGCCTGCTGACAAAGCAGGTCTGAAACCGGGTGACATCATTACCAGCATCAATGGTCGTCCGGTAAAGGATGGAGATGATCTGGTGAACGACATTTCTGCGCGCAAGCCGGGCAGCACCGTCCAGCTTGGCTATATCCGCGATGGCAAGCCTTCTACTGCTAATGTTTCGATCATTGACCGTGCCGAAATGGAACGGGCAGCGGGCCAGGGCGGCGGCGATGAAGATCAGAACGCGCCGGGCAATGGCGCGGATGCTTCGCAGAGCAAACTGGGTATCACAGTGGCTGATCTGCCGTCGAATGCTCCATCGAGCCTGCACGGCGTTCTGATTCAGAGCGTCAAGGCCGGCTCTTTTGCTGATGAGATCGGAATGACAGGCCTTGAGGGCTATGTGATTTCAGCAGTCAACAAGCAGCCAGTGCACAACAAATCTGAATACAATGGGATCATTTCCGGCCTGAAGTCAGGGCAGGATGTGGTCTTCAACGTGGTAGACCCGCAGCATCCGAGAGATGGCGGCACGCTGCTGGGCGGAACGCTGCCCTGAAACGGGACAGCGCAACCAATTCTGAACCGGCGCTTCATGAGTAAATGGGCGCCGGTGCAGAAAGACTTGCAATTCAAAGAGTACGACTATACCCTCTCAAAAAGGTTCGATTACTAGTTTCCCCCTGCGAGGTTTTCACTGCATGCTTTTTGTTCGAGCCTGCCAGGCAGCTCTTTTAACCATTGCGTTGATTGCTACCCCTGCATTTGCCGGACGCAGCCACCGTACCCCCACCTCAGGCCACAAGAAAAAAACCTCCCACAAAGTTCAGGGACAGCGTGGAATTGATTCCGACCGCGCCCGCGAAATCCAGACCGCACTGATCAGGCAGAATTATTTGAGCGGGGAGCCTTCAGGCCAATGGGACACCGAAACTCAGGCAGCCATGCAGAAGTACCAGGCTGACAACGGCTGGCAAACTAAGCTTACGCCCGATTCCCGCGCCCTGATCAAACTGGGTCTGGGCCCGGACCACTCAGGGACTCTGCCTGCCGCTGCAACGACTGCTAAAACTGCGGACGCGGTCGCGCCTCAGGCGAAGACTGCTCCGGCCGTTGCTGAGGCAAACACGCTGGCCGCTGCCCACTCAATTCAGAACTGATCTATTCCCGACACTGAATACAACGAGGGCTGCGAATCTGTGCAGCCTTTTGTGTTCTGATCGCAGCTTGTTTTGACACAGAGCTTCACCTCTCAGACACCTCAAAGAGAATGATTGACCCTGCTGATCCATCCAGATAGCATCGGGCAAAGCAGTATCAGGGCCATCGAATCCGGGCTTCGGGACAAATTCATTTCGAAGTGACGTCAGAGGTGGTTTATGTCCACCCGCATTACCTCCCTTGTTCCCCTGCGTGTTCTGATTGGTGTATGGCTTGCCGGGGCCTTTGCGATCTTCGCATTCGCAGGCGCCATGAGCCTCGAGCTGTCGCGCTGGATTGCCGTTCTCCTTTCGGTTTGCGTCGCGGCCTGTATTGCATGGATATGCTGGAACCGTCTCTTTATTCCGTTGGATGAGAGAGCAGCTTCTCCCGCCCTGAACATCCTGTTTGTGCTGGCGGCGATCGCATCGCTCGTCCAACTGGCGCGCCTATGCGTCTTTATCGTGAATCCGGCAGCAGCAAGTTATGCCATTGGCCCTAATCGCGGAGTGGGGCTCCCGCCCAGACATTTATGTATGACGGCTTACTTCGTGGCTGCTCAATCCGTGAAGACAGTGCCCAATATCTATGATGAGTACCGGCTGTATTCACTCCCAACACAGGACCCAAATGCTCCCCGGAAGGCGCGGACCATCGGACCCTTCGACATCGATGCCTTTGAGTATCCGCCGCCGTTTCTCTTGTTACCGCGACAGCTAACGATTGTTGCTCCGCAATTTCTGAACTTTCGCATGCTGTGGTTTGCGCTCTATGGTTCGGTTGCGCTTATCGGGCTGCTTGCTGTGACACGGACGTTTGATCCAATCATTGGAACCCGTGTATTACTACTCGCACCACTTGTGCTTGGCGCCGATATCACTATCGGCACGCTGCAGATTGGAAATATACAGGCGGCAGTATTCGTATTGGCCATGTTTGCGATGGCGCTCTTTACGCAGCGCCGCTACGCTGTGGGTGGCGCTCTGCTGGCCTTCGCGACTGTCAGCAAGATGTTTCCGGGCATGCTGATTGTCTACTTAGCAGCGCGGCGCGAGTGGCGCGCCCTTGTATGGACAGTGGGACTGTGCGCTGTGCTTGTAGGAATCTCCTTCTTTGACACGGGCCGGGTAACTTACAGCGCATTTCTTCACCAGCTGCCCAGACTGCTGAGCGGCGAGGCGTTCCCGCCCCTCCGCCGCCCGAGTGCTATCGCATCAAATCTGTCTGTCCCCGGGTTCCTGTTCAAGTTGAAGTTATTTGGCTTACCGAATGGATCGTATGAAGTCATGAAGATCGTCGGCACGATTTACACACTAATCCTTCTTGCCGTCACGGTAGTTATTGCGATGCGGAAATTAAAGAGCAACGTGCAGGCAATCGTCTGGCTGACGATACTGATCCTGGCTTCGCTTCGAAGTCCGTTCCTTCCTCAGTATGGAATCTTTCCCGTGCTGTGGCTCTTGATATTGCTGGCCGCCAGGGTGACGCCTGCCGTCCGGACACTGTGTCTTGTGTTGGCCGTATGGGTAGTACTGAACATTTCGCTCCCGGTTTTTAATGGCCCTGATCCAAGGCTGCTTGCAGTGATGACTTTGGTGTCACAGGCAATAATTTTCGTTCTGCTTGTGCTTGCGTTGCGGCAAAGGCCGGAGTCACCCCCAGAATCAACACTTATCATGCAGCCAGTAATCCCTCCTGACTGGTAGCGACCCGATTGATTAGTGCGTGGATTGCGGGTGCTTACCGAGGAATTCGTACCGCGCCCTCTGTGTGTCGGGGCGCGCTTCAGGAGTTGGCGTCAGATGCATGACCTGCCAATTTCCAGCGGCATTGTAGACGGGCCATTTCGGCAGATCGCCGCCATTTGGATCGCCTGTTTTGGCGAAATTCGTCCAGTAACCCTGGATAATTTCCGACATCTTCCGGTCTTCCGGACGGACATTCATCCCCAGCCGTGAATCGAGCGTGCCGAAGACATACTCGATGTCATCGGAGTGGAAAGTTGTCCCTGCTGGATGAAACTTGTCGCCCGGAGAAGGCAGTTCGAAATGGTAGCGATAGACCGGCTTTCCTCCAGTTGCGACCTGGGCTTCCAGCCAGCGCCAGGTGGAGTCGGCGATGAACACGTCTCCAGCTAGGTCTTTGGCGGCGCGCAGCGCCTCATCGTCAGTCGTGGCCGAATAAGCGGCGAGGAATTTTTCCGCATTCGCGCCGAACCGCTTCTGCGCCATCTCGGTATATTCGGCGACCGTCATGGTCTTCTCGGGGATGCCGCCCTCGTCGGCATTCCACCCGGCAAGAAGCGGAACATGCGCCTGTTTTCCGGCTGCGTAGATCGCAGGAACGCTCTCGGGCAGGAAGTAGCCGTCGATATCCGGCGCGAAGCGCACAGTGCTGACGCCGGGTCGCGGCGTGGCTGCGCTGAGAATTTTATCGGCACTGAGCGCGCGCAGGTCGGCAAGTTTCGTAACGCCGAGAATTTTGTCTATAGTCTCAACGTCAGCTTTCTCGCGCTCTTCGCGTGTGGCAAAGGGAAGAGTAGTGCTGAACGCTCCGCCACTCTCTCCGATGGCCCGCTGAAAGAGGCCCTGCGCCAGCGGTGAAGCCATCTGCGCGCTCACCGAGAACGATCCAGCGGATTCGCCAAAGATCGTGACCTGATTCGGATCGCCGCCGAACTCCTTGATGTTCTTATGCACCCACTGCAGTGCCGCAGTCTGGTCCATCAGGCCGTAATTGCCGGAGGCATGCTGCGGCGATTCAGCGGTCAATTCAGGATGGACAAAAAAGCCGAAGATGCCAAGTCGATAGTTCATGGAGACGACGATAACGCCCTTATGCGCGAGATTTTCGCCATCCTGACGCGCCTCAGAGGTTGTGCCGGCTGTGAAACCGCCGCCATAAATCCAGACCATCACCGGCAGCTTTGCCTTCTTGTCTTTCGCCGGAGTCCAGACGTTGAGAGTCAGGCAGTCTTCGCTTGGGCCAGGGTCGTGGAAGATCATGTCCGGCCAGAGGACCGGCTGCATGCAATGGTAGCCGTAACTCGTCGCCTGGCGTGTCCCATGCCACTTCGCCGCCGGTTGCGGAGGCTTCCAGCGTAAAGGCCCGACGGGTGGAGCCGCGTATGGAATGCCCTTGAAAATACGTACCTGCCCATCCGTGCTTACATATCCTTGGACCTTGCCTTTGTCTGTTTTCACCGTTGGCGCATCCGCGGCAAAAAGCGTTGCGGTGGTCGTGGCAAGGCACACAGCTGCTAATGTTCGAAGAATCACCCGCATCCCGGAAACCCTTTCTTCATCCCCTCTGATTTTCTTTGAAAAAACGTTATCACGGCGCACAGACAGCAGGCCGCTAAATTGTCGAACGACAGAATAAATCCTGCTGCTGATCTATGGAAACTACCGCTTCGTCAAGATTTTGCTGACAGGATCGTTCGCGGAACGTAGCCTCTTTCCGTGGATGGTTTGAGGAGGATTTACTGCATGAAAAAATTTGTCATGCTTCTTGCAATGCTGGTTGCTTTGCCTGTTTGTGCTCAAGATCAACAGAAAAAGCCGATGACTCTGAGAGAAGTTCTGCTTGAGCAGCTGAAAACCACGCATAACAAAGAGGACTGGTTTGCAACCGGCAACATCGCCATCGAGGGACTTACGCCGGAGCAGGTGAACTGGAAGAGCAATCCGAATGATCATTCTATTGGACAGCTGACCTATCATCTGGTTTTTTGGAACAAGGAATCCCTGGCCAAGTTCAAGGGCGAGACACCGGAGAAATTCAGCGGCAACAACGACGAGACCTTCAATAATTTTGACAGCAAGAAGTGGCAGGAGACGGCCCGCGAATTCGACGAAGTCATGACCGAATGGGAAAAGGCAGTCGAAGGCGCCGATGACAAGAAACTGGCTGAATGGGCCTCAACTATCGCGCATGTCGGCACGCACAATGCTTACCATATCGGGCAGATTGTCTATATCCGCAAAGAACAGGGTTCGTGGGATGCATCGAAGGGCGTGAAGTAGATAATGAACCCCAAAAATGTATCGTCTTTCTGACGACCAACGGGAGGAAGAATCTCAAAGACCTCATGTTAAAGGTGCATCGCTGAGATTCTTCGTCGCGTTTCTCCTCAGAATGACGATTCCTTTACTCAATCAAAACTGTTCAACTGCCAGCAGATCGTCCATCGTCTCACGGCGACGGATCATACGTGCCCGCCTGCCTTCAATCAGTACCTCTGCCGGACGGGGACGCGAGTTGTAGTTCGAGCTGAGCGACAGACCGTAAGCCCCTGCATCGAGAATCGCAACCAGGTCGCCGGGTTTTAATTCAGGCAACTCACGATCGCGGGCAAAGAAGTCTCCCGATTCGCATACGGGGCCAACTACATCAACGGTCTTTTTTCGCGCGCCTTTGCGGCGGGTGACGGGAACAATGTCGTGATAAGCCTGATAGAGCGCCGGGCGAATCAGGTCATTCATGGCCGCATCGGTGATAACAAAGATCTTCTCGCCATTCTTTTTCACATAGAGCACACGCGTCAGCAGCGCTCCTGCCTGCGCGACGATGAAGCGTCCCGGCTCGAGCAGCAGCCGCAGATTATCAATCGGGCGCAAAGCTCTGAGCAGCGCGGTTGCGTACTGATGGACTTTCTCTTCCGGATTGAAGCTGTGATCGGAGTGATATTCGATGCCGAGGCCACCGCCTACATCCACAGAGCTGATAGGCAATCCATCGGCGCGAAGATCGCGAACCAGCTGCGCGACTCGCTCGGCGGCAGCCCCGAAAGGATCGACGCTGCGTATCTGTGAACCGATGTGGACGCTCACTCCGCAGGGTTCCAGAAATTTATGCTTTGCCGCAGTTTTATAAACCGCTCGTGCCTGACGGATATCAATCCCGAACTTATGCTCGCGCAATCCGGTTGAGATATATGGATGCGTCTCGGCAAATACATCCGGATTCACACGCAGCGCCACACGAGCGCGTTTACGCAGCTTGCCGGCGCGTTCGGCCAGCAGCTCAAGCTCGCCCGCGCTTTCCACGTTGAAAATCAGAATGCCCGAACGCAGGGCGAGGTCAACCTCAGCAGCCGTTTTGCCCACTCCGGAGAAGACAACGCGCTGTGTCGCTGCTTTGTTTATGCGGAGAATGCGCTCCAGTTCGCCGCCGGAAACGATGTCGAAGCCTGCGCCATTCTGATCAAGTAATTTCAGGATCGCCAGCGCGGAGTTCGCCTTCACGGAATAGCAAACGAGGTGCTGGATGGATTCGAACGCGTTGGTGAAAAGACGCAAACGCTGAAGAATCTGGTTTGCCGAATAGACATACAGCGGAGTGCCGTATTTCTTTGCCAGAATTTCCAGGCTTACGCCATCGCAGGACAACGGAGATCGTGTATCAGGATGAACAAAGGGACGTGACGGAATCAAGCGGCCTCAAAGGAAAAAGGATTGCTTTGAGCCTATCATTTCGCATTCACTTTTCATCGCATGGGAGGCGGAGGCATCGGATACGCCGCATATCTTCTGCGGCGAAAGAGCGTAACGATTCCGTAAATCAACAGCGCCAGAACAATAAACGGCAGCATGATGAGGATGAAAGGAAAATTCACCGTATCGCCACTGACAGAGGCATTGCCGTTCATCCGAAGCGGGCCGCCGAAAACTACGCAATCCCCGCCGATGTGCGACTGATCGGCCATCGACACATCACCGAGAAATGAGACCGCATCGCCGTTGATTTCGCCGTTGAGGTGAATGCCTCCAAGAAAAGCTACCGCATCACCATTGATTTTTCCATTGCTGCGGATCGAGCAAAGAAAACATACAGCATCATCCACTTCCTCGTTGTCGCTGATGACGATATCGTGCATGAACGAAACGCGGTCCGTAGAAGCATGCGCGCGGGGGACGAATATAACCGCCAGTAAAACTGCAACACACAGATAAAGCCAACGGCGTGACATGGCTGATCCGGAACTCACTTTCTCAGT
>Ga0070740_10006148_pt1 | contig 10687 bp, 11 predicted proteins | sample Coa_R2_FD_67286 | JGI IMG/M metagenome (GOLD analysis project Ga0070740, IMG submission 67286) | Surface soil microbial communities from Centralia Pennsylvania, which are recovering from an underground coalmine fire - Coalmine... | ecosystem: Environmental > Terrestrial > Soil > Unclassified ...
CCAACCAGAGCAAGGCGGCCACGATGATCGCGCCGAGCAGCAACACGGCCCACATCCGCGACCACACCAGCCAGTGCAGGTGAAACAAGGCCACGATCTTCTCGCCCGGCGCGAGCGACTGCTGGATATATGACATCTCGGTCTCCCTCGATACGTGCGCTTCGGTGGCGCACCGAAGCGGCACCTTGACAGTTGCAGCCGATCCAGCCTCCGGCCGCGCTGGAAGTCTCGTCCAGAGCTGAAACTAATTCTCCAAACGCGGGAACCGCTGCGCTATTTCATCGCCCGTGAACTGCGCCACCCAGCCTTCCGGATTGGTGAACAGCCGGATCGCGACGAAGCCCGGATTCGGCCCCATGTCGAACCAGTGCCGGGTGCCGTCCGGCACGCCGATCAGGTCGCCTGGCTTGCACAGGACCTCGTAAATGCGATCGCCGATGTGCAGCGTGAAAAGTCCCTCGCCGGCCACGAAAAAGCGCACCTCGTCTTCGGCGTGGGTGTGCTCGTTGAGGAACTTCTGCCGCAGCGCGTCCTTCTGCGGGTGATCGGCGGAAAGCGAGATCACGTCCACGGCCTTGTAACCGTGCTCGCTTTGCAGCCGCTCGATATCGCCGCGGTAAGCGTCGATCACTTTCTCCGGCGGATCGCCGGGCGCGATCGGTGACGCCGCCCACCAGCGTTCGAAACGCACGCCCACCTTGCCCAGCTCACGCGCGATCTGCGCGTGATCGTCCACGGTCTGCAGCGGCTCGTCGCCGCGCTGCTCGTCGAAGATTCGCAACCGGCTCATGCGCCCAGCCTCTTCAAATCGAGTTCGCAAGCCAACATGAATTCCAGCGCCTCCAGATGGCGTTTGGCCTCGTCCATATCGCGGCCCCAAGTGTAAACGCCATGACCCTCGATCAGGTATGCGTTCAGCGGCTTGCCTTCGCGCAGCCAGGCATCCACGCGCGCCGTCAGTTCCGACATCTCCTGTGAATTGGGAAACACCGGCACTTCCATCGTCGAATTGTGGGTGGAGTAGCCTTTGAATGCCTTCAACAATTCATATCCGGCCAGCTTGATCATGCCGGCGGGCGCGAACAGGCGCGAGGCGACGGTCTGCGTTCGCGAATGCGTGTGCAGCACCGCGCCGGCTTCCGGAAAGCGGCGGTAAATCTGCGCGTGCAGTGCGGCTTCCGCCGAAGGACGCAACGCGCTGTCGACCGCATGGGCATCCATGTCGATGACCATGATGTCGTCGAGGTCGAGCGCGCCCTTGTCACGCCCCGAGGCGGTGATCGCGCAATGGCTGTCGTCCAGCCGCATCGAGAAGTTGCTGCTGGTGGCCGGAGTCCAACCTCGCGCCGCCAGTTCGGCACCTACGCGCGCGATCTCCTGCGCGCAGGCGGACAAACGTCGAGGGTCAACTTCCGCGGATCCGCGTGTCGCGGTGGCACGTTTGTTCATGCGCCTGAATGTAACACGCGTGGACGTGTTGCATCGGTCCGTGCCGGCGTAGGATGTAGCGGGGTGGGTCTTTGCTTCCGGAGAACATCACGATGAAAGAACACATTGAGCTGTCCCGCCGCAAATTCTTCTCGCTGCTGGGCGGGATCGCCGGTTCGGCATTGTTGTTGGGTATGTTGCCGAAACACGCACGCGCGGCCGACTTGCCGCATTTGAGCGACAGCGATCCCACCGCCAAGGCACTGCACTACACGGAAGACGCGAGCAAGGCGCCGCCGCCGCACAAGGCGGGACAGGAATGCGCGAATTGCAAGTTCTTCTCCGGTGCGAGCGGACAGGCGTACGGGCCTTGCCAGTTGTATCCCGGCAAGGCCGTCGCGGCGAAGGGTTGGTGCGCCGGGTATTCGGCCAAAGCGTGAGTGGAGCAGTGCTTTTGTGAAAAGTGCAGACAGGGATGTCTGCTTTTTGATTCTCCGCGATCAAGGATGATCGCAAGAATGAACCGCGTACAGGGATGTACGCCTTGTGAACTGAGCGAAGTTTGGAAGGGTTAATCGGCAGAGATTTGTGATTGGGGCAAACAGGGACGTTTGCACAACTACAACATCACCCGATGCGACAGGCGAGGAGCTGACAACGCCTGCCGCACCGGGCGACTATCCGGGGTCCACTGCCAATGGGAAAGCCCGCGGAGAACGGATCATAACGCGGGCTTGGCGGGGTATCCAATGCGATCCTGCTGTCCACAGAAACGACTATTTAACACGATGTAGGGCAGTCACTTAAGTAACAAATCGCAGGTCTTTTCTTGTTGGGTTCAGGCCGTACTTTTACGTATGGAATCGGACGCGGAAACAGGCTGCCCATGCAGCCTGCTGTGGCGGTAGCCGTAGCCGAAATAAATGGCGAAACCGATCACCGTCCAGACTGCCATCAGCGTCCAGTTGTACCAAGCCATCTGCGCCAGCAGCACCAGGCAACTGAGAATTCCGAGCGTGCAGATCACCGGCGCAAAGGGCACGCGGAATGTGCGCGGCTTGTCCGGATCGGTGCGGCGCAGGATCAGCACGCCCATGCACACAGCCAGGAAGGCGATCAGCGTTCCCATCGAGACGAAATCGGAAAGCACGTCCAGCGGCAGCAATGCCGCGAGCGCTGCGATGCCGACACCAGTGATCACGGTGTTGATGTGCGGGGTGTGGTATTTGGCATGTATTCTCGTGAACACGCGCGGCAACATGCCGTCGCCGGCCATGATCATGAAGATGCGCGGTTGCGCGATGATCATGCACAGCACAACCGAGGCCAGCCCGATCATGGCGCCGACCTCCACGATCCAGCGCAGCCAGTTCAGTTGCGGGTGACCCGCGATCGCCGTCACTACCGGATCGGTGGTGCCCAGCTCGGTATACGACACCAGTCCGACCATCACCGCCGACATGGCGACGTAAAGAATTGTGCAGATCACCAGCGAGCCGATCATGCCGATCGGCAGGTCGCGTTGCGGGTTCTTCGCCTCCTGCGCGACGGTGGAGGTGGTCTCGAAGCCGATGTAGGCGAAAAACACCATCGCCGCACCGCGCAGGACGCCGTCCCAGCCATATTTCTCCGGCCCTTGTTGTTTCGGAATGAAGGGATGCCACAGGTCGGTGTTGACGTAATGCACGCCAGCGGCGATCACCAGGATCACCAAAGCGACTTTCAAGATGACCATCGCCACGTTGACGCCGCTGGATTCGCGAATGCCGACGTAGCACAACCACGTCAGCGCCAGAACGATTCCGACCGCCGGCAGGTTGAACAGCGCGCCGGTCGCCTCGAGCTCGCCATTGGCGAAGGTAACCGGTGCGTTGGTCAGAGCCGCGGGGAGATGGATGCCGACGTGCGCGAGCAGGCTGGTGAAATAACCCGTCCAGCTTGCGGCGACGGCGGAAGCCGAGACGCCATATTCCAGCACCATGTTCCAGCCGATGAACCAGGCCGCCAGTTCGCCCAGCGTGGCGTAGGCATACGAATACGAACTGCCCGACATCGGGATCAGCGTGGCGAACTCGGCGTAGCAAAGGGCGGTGAAGCCGCAGGCGACGGCAGCCAGCACGAAGGACAGCACTACCGCAGGGCCGGCGTGCAAGGCCGCGGCTTGGCCTGTGACCACGAAGATGCCGCTGCCGATCACTGCGCCGATGCCGAGCGCAGTTAGTGCTCCTGGTCCGAGCGTGCGTTTCAGCCCGGCGCCGTGGCTCTCGTCGGGGAAATCGACTTTTCTGGCGAGTAGTTGTCGGAGCATGTCTTTCCCCGGCGCAGCGGTGCGCAGCGTCAGACGACGTCTTCCAGCGAACGGGCAATGCCCTCCGGAGAGAGTTGACTACGGCGGTAGCCGTACAGCCCGTAGAGGATCAGGCCGACTACGGCCCAGCCCGCGAACACCAGCTTGGCGACGATGCTGAGATTCACGAACAGCAGGATGCAACCGGCGACAGCCAAGGGGCACACGATCCACACGAACGGCGTACGGAAGGGACGCGGGCGCTGCGGTTGCTGCCGGCGCAGGATCATGACGCCGATGGAAACCATCGCGAACGCGAGCAGGGTGCCTGCGTTGGATGTGTCCGCGAGTTTGCCCACCGGGAACAGCGCCGCGCAGAACGACACCACGAAACCCGTGACGTAGGTGATCACGTGCGGCGTGAAGAAGCGCGGATGGACGCTGGAGAATTTCTCGGGCAACAGGCCGTCGCGTGCCATCGTGAAGAAAATGCGCGTCTGGCCGAACATCATCATCAGGATGACGGAAGGTAATGCCACTACCGCCGCGGCCGCGATCAGGTTTCCAAACCCGGGATGACCGAGGATGCGTATCACATGTGCCAAAGGTTCTGTGCTGCAAACCAACGCCTGCGATCCTTTGCACGCGGCTGCCATTGCCGGCGTGCCGGGGTCGAGTGCTAGGCCATCGGGTCCGAGCATTGGCTGCGCGCCGACAGATCCAGCGGCGCTATAGCCCACCAACAGGTAAAAGATCGTGCATATAGCCAACGCGCCGATCAAACCGATAGGTATATTGCGATTGGGATTCCTGGTCTCCTCCGCCGCGGTTGAAACCGCGTCGAAACCGACGTAAGCGAAGAAGATCGATGCGGCCGCTCCGAGCACACCCACACCGCCCGTCGGATTGCCCCAGCCGTTGGGTATGAAGGGATGCAGGTTGGCATTCTTCACCGCGGGAAACGCGATCACGATGAACAAAGTCAGAGCGATGATCTTGATTGCCACCAAGACCGCATTCACACGCGCACTTTTGGAAGTGCCGATCACCAGCAGCCAAGTCACCGCAATGCCGATCAGGAACGCCAAGATATTGAATCCACCGCCGAGGAATGGCCCAGTTTGGAGATAGGTCGGCAACGACCATTTGCCGGGCGTGACCAGACCGAATACACCGCTGTTCAACAGTCCGTTCACGTAACCCGACCAGCCCACGCATACCGCCGTTGCGCCGATCGCGTATTCCAGCACCAGCGCCCAGCCGACGATCCAGGCGATCAGTTCGCCCATCACGCCATAGGTGTAGGTGTAGGCCGAACCGGACACCGGCACCATTGCCGCCAGTTCCGCATAAGCGAGTGCGGCGAGTCCGCACACCACGGCCGCGATCACGAATGAGAGCATCATCGCCGGGCCGGCCTTCTGCGCCGCCTCCGCGGTCAGCACGAAAATTCCGGTGCCGATTACCGCGCCAATGCCGAGCAGGGTCAACTGGATCGGCCCCAGTTGCCGCTTCAGCGATTTCTTTTCGGCGGTGGCGAGGATCTGGTCGAGCGGCTTGATGCGCCAGAAGATCATTTGATTCTCCCTGGACCCCATTGAGAAGTGCGGACACGGACGTCCGCTTTTTGATTCTCGCGATCAGGGACGATCGCAAAACAACTCGGGCCGAGCCTACGCGAGGGATGGCCGTTTGGGCAAGTATGGCGAACGTCAGGCTCTGCCCGAAAACTCGCCCGTGGCCGTATTCACCCAGACCCGGTCGCCCGTGCCGATGTATTCGGGGACCTGGATTTCGATGCCGGTGTCGAGCTTTGCCGGTTTGGTGCGCTTGGTGGCGGACGCGCCTTTCAATTCCGGCGCGGTATCGACCACCGTCAGCGCCACGCTGGAGGGCACCTGCAAGGCGACCGGCGCATCGTCGATCAACTGCACGTAGAACCCTTCGGTGCCTTCCACGATGTAGCCCGCGTTCTCGCCCACTGTTTCCGGACCCAAGGCGTATTGCGCGTAGTCTTCCGCATCCATGAACACGAACGCGTCGCCGTCCTTGTAGGAGAAATTGGCCGCGCGACGTGTCAATTCGATCTCGCGCAGATCGTCGTCCGCGCGCAGACTCAGGTCGAACTTGCGCCCGCCGGGAATCGAATACAGCGTGAAGCGGAAGGTGACGTTGCCGCCGCGCGCGGTCGGCGCGCTGCGTTCGATGTCGCGCACCTGGTAAACCGTGCCGTCGTGTTCGACCACGTTGCCGCGTTTGATATCGGAGGCTTTCACTTTGGCGCCAACCTCACCGCGCCATCCAACCGGATCGTCTCGCCGTTGATGTAGCGGTTGGTCAACACGAACGCGACCAGTGCGGCGAATTCTTCCGGCTTGCCCAGCCGCGAAGGGAAGGGGATCGACGCCGAGAGCGACTGCTGTACTTCGGCCGACATGCTGTCCACCATCGGTGTCCAGAAGATGCCGGGGGCGATCGTCGCCACGCGGATGCCGAAGCGCGCCAGTTCGCGTGCCATCGGCAACGTCATGCCGACGACACCGCCTTTGGAGGCCGAGTACGCGGCCTGCCCGATCTGGCCTTCGTACGCGGCGACCGATGCGGTATTGACGATCACGCCGCGTTCGCCGTCCTCGCCCGCTGCGTTGTTCTGCATCAACGCGGCGCCGGCCTTGGCCACGTTGAAGCTTCCGATCAGGTTCACCATCACCGTCGTCTGGAATTGCGAGAGCGGCATCGGACCCTGCTTGCCGAGCACGCGTCCGGAACCCAGGATGCCGGCGCAATTCGTTACCACGTTCAAGCCGCCCATCGCCTCGCGCGCGGCGGCGATGTTGGCGGTCACCTCGTCTTCGGAAGTGACGTCGGTGCGGAAGAAACGCGCACCGTCGCCGAGTTCCTTCGCGGCGATCTGTCCTTTCTCGTCATTGACATCGAACAGCGTGACGTGGCCGCCCTGCGCGGTGAGATATCGTGCTACCGCATGGCCCAATCCAGAGGCACCGCCGGTGATGATCGCCTTGACTTGATCGAGTTGCATGGAATTCTCCGCGATAAACGCGCGATCTTAATGTAGCAGCCTGCGTGCAGGCGACCTGCGCAGGGCAGGCGCGGAACTCGCTTGCGCAAGCTCACATGTATTTCCAATTGCGCTGTTTGCCTTCCGCAAGCCACTCCAAAGTGGTGGCGAGGCGTTTCTGCCGCGTGGCGTCCGTTTTGGCCTCTCTGATCCAGTCCACGTATTCGCGCCGCATGGCATCGGTGAATGCTTCCCAGATCTTGCGCGCCGACGCGTGCTTGCGCTGAGCGAGCAAGGCATCGAGATCTGCGGGCGTCTTCGGCGGCGGCTTCCGCGCCTGGGAGCGCGGCCGTTTGGTACCTGCCTCGTTCAGCGCCATTGCCTTCTTGATGTAGGCGGCGAGTGTGTGCTTCGGCGGCAAACCTTCGACGGAAACGATTCTGCCGAAGTCGCCCATGCCGTCGTGCCTCGATTTTCCGACGATCTGGTCGTGCAACCGGAAGCCGAACGCGCAGTGGTGCTTGAAAGCCGCCATCGAGCAGAGGATCGCGCCGCGGTAGACGAAGTGCGGGCAGTTCCACTTGATCGATTCCTCGACCTGCGGGCAGGCTGCATGCACGATCGTGCGCAAGTGACGCAGGATCGGCTGCGCGAAGGGCGCGGACTTCTCGATGTAAGCGTCGACGCGTGGATTACGTTCGGCCATCAGCCGCGCTCCTGCAGTTCGCGGATGAAAAACCGGTTGCAGCCGTGGTGGCCGGTGTTGCCCATCGGCGTTTGCAAAGGGACGAAGCCGAATTTGGAGTACAGCGCCTGCGCCGCATCCATTCCCGTCAGTGTTTCCAGATAGCAACGGCTGAAACCCAGTTCGCGTGCGGTTTCGAGACAACGCTCCATCAGCGCGCGCCCGGCACCGCGGCCGCGCAACTCGGGGAGAAAATACATCTTGCGCAATTCGCAGACGCCCGCATCGCCGCCGATCAGCGGGGCCACCCCGCCGCCGCCCAGCACTTGCCCGCCCAGCTCGACCACGAAATAGGCGCTGTGCGGTTGCGAGTAGGCCGCGTGCATCGCGTCCACCTCGGCGTCGTGGATCGCGAAACCCGGCCCGCTGGCGCCGAATTCCGGCATTACGCTGCGGATGATCCGCGCGACCGCGGCGTCGTCGCGCGGTTCGATCGGACGGATCGTGAAATCTCCCAACATCTTCAGCCTTTGCGTGCCAGCACCACGCTGCTGGTGGTGCGGTGTCCGAGTTGGCGAGCCAGCCACAGACCGGTTTCGATCAGTTGCGGAAGATCCACGTCCGTTTCGATGCCCATGCCGTTCAACATGTAGGCGACGTCTTCGGTGGCCACGTTGCCGGTGGCGCCTGGCGCGAACGGACAGCCGCCGGCACCGGATACCGCGCTGTCGACGACGTGCACGCCTTCTTCCAGACAGGCCAGGATGTTCGCCAACGCCTGGCCGTAGGTGTTGTGGAAATGCACCGCCAAAGCGCTGATCGGAACTTCGGCGGCGACGGCGAGCAGCATCGCGCGGGCCTTGTCCGGCGTGCCAATGCCGATGGTGTCACCCAGCGAGATCTCGCTGCAGCCCAGTTGGTACAGTTTTTTCGAAACGCGCACCACGTCTGAGAGCGGCACCTCGCCCTGATACGGACAACCGAGCACGGTGGAGACGTAACCGCGCACCCGCACGCCATCGGCTTTCGCGCGTTGCATCACCGGCACGAAGCGCTCGATTGATTCATCGATCGACGCATTGGTGTTCTTGCGGCTGAAGGTTTCCGATGCCGCGGTGAATACGGCGATCTCGGTCGCGCCGACCGCACGTGCGCGTTCGTAGCCCTGTTCGTTGGGCACCAGGATGGGGTAACTCACGCCTTCGCGTTTGCGGATGCCGGTGAACACTTCTTCCGCGTCGGCAAGTTGGGGTATCCATTTCGGGCTAACGAAGCTGGTTGCCTCGATCGTGCGCAAGCCGCAATCGGAGAGCCGGTCGATCAGTTCGATCTTGACCGCGGTCGGGATGATGGTTTTTTCGTTCTGCAGGCCGTCGCGCGGACCGACTTCGACGATGCGGACTGAGGAAGGAAGGGCGGAAGAGAGGGTCATTCGACGATGCCGTAGGTGCCGAGCCAGGTTTCTTCCGATGTGTAGGCTTCGCAGCGGCGATCAAGCGCGGCGTAGTCGATGGCCAACAACGCCTTTGCACGTTCGAAGTGCTGCAAACTCTGCCAGCGATCGAGCGTCAGATAGTGCGCCGGCTCTCCCTCGAGCTTCAGCAGTTCCGTGCCGGCATAACCTTCCGCGCGTGCGAACAATCGTGCCCAATCGCCGCGCGGGCCATAGGCCTGCTCGAATGCGGCCGACGCTTGCGGCCTGACTCGAAAACGCCAGAGGGTCGCGATCACGCCGCCACTTCGCTCGGCGCCAGCCGCGCCAACACCGAATCGGCTTCGACGAAATCGCCTTCCGAGGCGCCGATGAGTTCGATTTTGCCCGCGCGCGGTGCGCGCAACGTCAGTTCCATCTTCATCGCTTCCATCACCAGCAGTTCCTGATCCTTCTGCACCTCGTCGCCGGCCTTGGCCTTGACCAGTACGATGCGACCCGGCATCGGCGCAAGCACGCGATCGCCGGTTTCACCTGCTTGCGTTTCGAAAGCGAAAGCCGCCGCACGCGTGAAGACTTCACGCACGCCCTCGACATGCACCTGTACGCGGGCGGAATCGACGCCGACTCGGATGCGCCTTGCTTCATCGTCGAAATGCCCGCTCAGCCATCCAGCCTCGATGCGCGCATGACGGACCATGCAACGTGCGCCGCCATGTTGCAATTCGTAGTCGCCCCCGTGTCCGCGCGCTTCGATCTCGTATCGCTCCCCTCGCGAAGCCAGCACGACGATGCGCTTGCCGGGATGGCCGATCCGCCACGCGTCGGCGATGTTCCAGGGCGAATGCGGATCGGCGCTGGCGCGAGCGGCTTCGCGCGGGTCGCGTTCCTGCTCCAGCAGGACTGCTGTGGCCGCCGCAAACAGTGAGGCAGGCGCAGGCGGACCATCGCCGGCGAGGAATTCGTCGAGATGCCGATCCAGATAACCGGTATCGATGGTGGCATCGACCACGGCCGGATGCCGCACCAGACGCTCGAGAAAAGCGATATTGGACTTCGGACCGACCACTTCGCATTGCGCCAACGCCTCGCGCATGCGCGCCAGCGCGCGCGGACGATCCTCATCCCGGACGATCAGCTTGGCGATCATCGGGTCGTAGAAAATCGAAACGCTGTCGCCCTGATCCACACCGGCGTCGATGCGCACATGTCTTGAAGGCTGCGGCAATGCGAGCTTCTCGATTTTCCCGGAACCCGGAAGAAAATTCTGTTCGGGATCTTCTGCGTAGAGGCGCACCTCGATGGCATGGCCGCGCGCCTGGATTTGATTGTGTGTCAAAGGCATTGGTTCGCCCGAAGCAATACGCAATTGCCACTCGACCAGATCCAGTCCAAGCGTTTCTTCGGTGACGGGATGCTCGACCTGCAGGCGCGTGTTCATTTCCATGAAATGGAAATCGCCCTGCGCGCCGACGATGAATTCCACCGTGCCGGCGCCGACATATTCCACCGCCTTCGCCGCCGCGACAGCGGCCTTGCCCATCGCGGCGCGGCGGGTTTCATCGAGAAAAGGCGAGGGCGTTTCTTCCAGCACCTTCTGATAGCGGCGCTGCGCCGAGCACTCGCGCTCGTTGAGATGAATCACATTGCCGTGGGTGTCGCCGAAGACCTGGAATTCAATGTGGCGCGGATGCTCGATGTATTTTTCCAGGATCATGCGCGCATCACCGAACGCGCCTTGTGCTTCGCGTTGCGCCGAGGCCAGCGCATCGACGAATTCCTTTTCCGAGCGCACGATGCGCATGCCCTTGCCGCCGCCGCCGGCGGCGGCCTTGA
>Ga0070740_10006151_pt1 | contig 10684 bp, 8 predicted proteins | sample Coa_R2_FD_67286 | JGI IMG/M metagenome (GOLD analysis project Ga0070740, IMG submission 67286) | Surface soil microbial communities from Centralia Pennsylvania, which are recovering from an underground coalmine fire - Coalmine... | ecosystem: Environmental > Terrestrial > Soil > Unclassified ...
CCAGCACGGCTTCAGGATGCGAGGCTGGATCGCGCACGACGTTGGCCATGCGTGTTTGCGACCAGCCGGCGTAAATCTGCTCATGGCACTTACGGCATTGTTCTGATCCGACAAAGACGGACTTCTGTGCGCCGACCTGAACGACAGCCGTGAACAGAAGCAGGAGAACATGCCTGTAAATCATTCCGACAAGCATGCCACATGTTACTGGTTGACGCCGCTTGCGAGGAAGCCTCCATCGACGACTAATGTTTGTCCGGTGACATAGGAGGCAGCGTCGGATGAAAGGTAGATGGCCGCACCTACGACTTCTTCTGTTTTGCCGAATCGGCCCATGGGAGTGCGCATCAGCAATTCCTTGCCGCGCGGCGTGCTGTCGAGAAGCTCGGCATTGAGCGCGGTGCGAAAAACTCCGGGAGCGATGGCGTTGACGCAGACGCCGTGCTTTGACCATTCGACGGCGAGCGAGCGCGTGAGCGACGCGACTGCTGCTTTGCTGGCGGCGTAAGCGGCAACCTCATTGAGTGCGACAAAGCTGTTGAGCGAGGCAATGTTGATGATGCGTCCATAGCCGCGGTCGAGCATGTGCTTGCCGAAGATCTGGCAGGCGCGCAGCGTTCCGGTAAGATTGGTGTCGATAATGCTCTGCCACTCTTCCTCCGGAAAGGTGAGCGTGGGGGCGCGCTTTATTTTGCCGGCGCAGTTGATGAGGATATCGACTTTCTCGAAGTGTTCGAGCGTTTGCGCCAGGAGGTTTTCGAGTGAGGCGCGATTGGCGACATCGGAAGTCACGCGCAGAGTGCGCTTGCCTTTGGCTTCGATAGCAGCTGCGGTTTCTTCAACCTGCTCTTTACGCCGCGCAGACGCGATGACATCGGCTCCTGCGTCTGCGAGGCCGAGGCTGAGAGCGCGACCAATGCCGGATGTTCCGCCGACGATGACAGCGGTTTTTCCTTCGAGGCTGAGTGGATGAGTCATTTTTGTCTTCTACCTCAGGTTCGTTCTTAATATGTAATGGCTATGTTCTCGTTGGCTTCCAATCCCATGCACGCGCTGCCCACATTGTTCTTCATTATGAAGTGAAGCGGCCTTGATATGCCCAGAGGCCGAGACCGGGATTCGAAATGAAGAAAATCTCTTCGCCATCGACTGTGTTGTAGCCGTTGGACAGCTTCATCGGGTCGTAACGCCTTAACATGCTGGTCAAATCAGCGTAGCGAAAGCCGACGCTTTCAATCTCTTCCCTCGTCAGCGAGCCGGGACAGTAGGTAATGGTGAAGCGTCCTTCTGACGAGCCGTGGATGAGATGCGCGGCGGCGCTCAAGTCAGACGCGAGATCGGGATGCTGTGCTACCGCTTCGAGTGTATATGGCGTGCCACGATATCCATAGTTGCGGATGAGCCCATCGATGGTCTTGTCTTCTCCGAATTCCTTCACGCCGGGGCCAAGAACGATCAACTCACCGCCATCGGCTAACGCCATGCGTGTGCGATAGATGGCCTTATTCCCCAGCCAGGTGCTCTTGAATTCGTGTGGCTCGAGGTAGACGACGGCTTTCCGGATGGGCCGGTCGAGCATTTCAAAGTTCACTTCGAGGCTCAGGTCGGCGGCGCGGTGGAAGCACTCAGCATCGTCACCGATGAAAAGCCCACGCGCGGCGAGACGGCCCTGCGCATTGCGGCCGACGACGGTATGTACGTAAACGATCGGAATGTCTTTGAGAAATTTATCGGAGGCGTAGTTGAGGACTTCGCGCACGGGATTTTGGGCGCGGCCCATGATGCGCTCCATTCCGTAAACCGCGCCAAGATAGTGGCTGCGGTTAATGCCTTCGCGGCCGCCGGTGCCGACGAGAATGTTCTTATTGTAATTGGCCATGCCGATGACTTCGTGCGGCACGACTTGTCCAATGGAAAGCACGAGATCAAAGCCACCGTGAATGATAAGGCGGTTCACCTGCGCGGGCCACGCATAATTAAGCTTGCCCTCAGATTGCTGATGAATGAATTCTGCGGGAACTTCGCCCAGCGTTTCTACATCAGTGCGCCAATTATGCACGCGGAAAAGCGAGTGCGGCACATCGCCAAACATGCGCGTGAGACTTGCCGGAGACATGGTGGAGTGCGTCCCGAGGGCAGGAAGAATGGCGTGGAGTTTATCTCCGTAATATTCGTATGTGTACCGGGTGAGGTCGCCGGCGCGGGAATGCGCGCGAGTCTGATCGGGTGGAACAACGAGGACGCGCCTGCGAACGCCAAGTTTGTCCAGCGCCTGGAAGAGCATATCTTTTAACTGCTCAGGCGAGAGTTCCGTCGAGGCGCTTCCGGTGCTGAGATAGAGACTCATGAGCTATGGCAAGTTTACCTTTGATGGAGGTGGTTCGACCACGCGCCGCATTATGCGGGAACCTCGATCTTCTTCAGTCCCGGCGCAAGCGCCCGCAGGATTACAAATGCGACGAGATATGCGCTGGCCGCGATTGCAAACAAGGACGCATAGCTATGTGTGATCTGCAGAATCCAGCCTGCGCTCAGGGAGAAGAGCACTCCGCCCACTGATCCTGCCATTCCACCGATTCCTACGACCGCGCCAACTGCGCTTTTGGGAAACATGTCGGAGACGGTGGTGAAAAGATTGGCCGACCACCCCTGGTGCGCGGCAGCCGCAAGACTAAGAAGGCCGACAGCGACCCATTCAGAATTTGTCCGGCTGGCGAAGAAGATCGGCGTCACAATGCAGGCGAAGACCAACATCGTCCTTAGCCGGGCCTTCACCATCGATGTGCCCGTGCGATTGATAAGGGCAGGCAGCCATCCGCCGCCAATGCTGCCCACTGCTGAGGCGTTGTAGACGATAATGAGCGGCAAGCCAAGATGCGAAAGCCCGAGGTGAAAGCGGGCATCGAAAAACTTCGGCAGCCAATAGAGATAAAACCACCAAATCGGATCTGTCAGAAACTTCCCCAGAGAAAATGCCCAGGTCTGACGATAAACAATGATCTTTTTCCAGGGGATTTTCGCAACTGGTTGCGGCGGATCACGATGAATCAATTCCAGTTCTGCGCGGCTGACTTTCGGCTGATCGGCGGGCCTGCGGTAATGCGTGAGCCACCAGATGATCCACACGGCGCTGAAGGCGCCGGTCAGCAGAAATGAGGGCCGCCAGCCGTAGTGGATTGTTACCCACGGAACAATGGCGGGAGCAAGTATGGCGCCGACGTTAGTGCCGGAATTAAAAATACCCGTGGCGAGAGAGCGTTCGCTTTGCGGGAACCATTCCGCCGTAGCTTTGATGGCAGCAGGAAAATTACCGGATTCGCCTAGCCCTAAGAAAAACCGGGCGATACCGAACTGCAATGCGGATCGCGCGAGCGAATGGCACATTGCCGAGATGCTCCAGACAGCCATCACGACGGCATAGCCGATGCGCGTACCGAAGCGGTCCACCATCTGCCCGGCAACGATCAGCCCCACAGCATAAGCAAACTGGAAGGCGCTGACGATATAACCGTATTGCGCTTCGGTCCAGCCGATGCTGTGCTGGAGCGTGGGTGCGAGAATGCCGAGCACCTGCCGGTCCATGTAATTGATGGAGGTAGCGGCGAAGAGCAGCGCGCAGACCGTCCAGCGCATGTGGCTTTTTGCCGGACGAATGATCACGTCGTCGGTCAACGTTGTTTGATCAGTCGGATTGCCGGAGGCAGTCATAAAAACGGATTTCAGGGTTCTTTCGCTTGGTTATATCTGTGAGCGTTATCGATGAGCAAGACGAATGATCTTCATGTCTCTACAAGCGGTATGCCTTGCGAACGAGATTGACGGCCAAATCCTGCGCGACTTCAAACGCTTCGTCCTCATCAAGACGATGTTCGGCAACGAGGCGCGCAAGATAATTGCAGTCAATACGGCGGGCAACGTCATGTCGCGCCGGAATTGAGAGGAATGCTCGCGTGTCGTCGTTGAAACCAACGGTGTTATAGAAGCCCGCCGTTTCCGTAGCTAGTTCACGGAAGCGCAGCATCCCCTCCGGGCTGTCGAGGAACCACCAGGGCGGACCGAGGCGGAGACATGGATAGTGTCCGGCGAGCGGCGCCAGCTCGCGGCTGAATGTTGATTCATCGAGCGTGAAGAGAATCAATGTAAACGACGGCTCATTGCCGAAGAGATCGAGGAGGGGTTTGAGGCCGTGAACGTAATCGATGGCCGTGGGAATGTCTGCGCCGGAGTCACGTCCAAATTCCTCGAATACTTTTTGATTATGGTTGCGGATGCTTCCCGGATGAAGCTGCATGACCAGGCCATCCTCCACGCTCATGCGCGCCATTTCGGTAAGCATCTGTGCGCGGAACAGTTCCTGCTGCTCAGGTGTGGATTTACCGGAAAGAACAGTTGTGAAGAGCTTTTCGGCTTCCGGCTTGCTGAGGTTTGCCGTGTTGGCTGTCGGGTGGCCGTGGTCCGTTGCGGTGCAGCCGAGAGATTTGAAGCGTTGGCGGGATTTCCGCAGCCCGTTAAGATAGCCGGGCCATGTCGAAGTATCTTCGCCGGTCTGTTCGCCGAGACGTGTTATGTTCTCGCGAAAGCCGCGGAATTCCGGATCGACAACAGAATCAGGCCGAAATGTTGGAACGATGCGAGCCTTCCATCCTGATTCCTGAATTGACTTGTGGTATTCCAGCGAATCCAGCGGCGAATCCGTCGTTGCCAGCACTTCGATCCGGAACCGCTCAAATAGAGCACGTGGCCGAAAATCCGGCTGCTGCAGTTTTTGCGAAATCACATCGAAATAGTGATCGGCAGTTTGGGCGGAAAGTCGCTGATCGAGGCCAAAAAGCGTGGCGAATTCATAGTCGAGCCACATGCGGGTGGGCGTGCCGCGAAAAAGATAATAATGTTCAGCAAAGATATGCCATATCTTGCGCGAATCAATTTTCCCTGTCTGGCGAATGCCGAGCTCGCGCATGGAAACGCCCTGGCTGTAGAGCATGCGGTAGATGTAGTGGTCCGGAAGAATGAGCAATTGCGCCGGATCGGGAAACGGCTCATTTTTCGCAAACCATGCTGCCTCGGTGTGGCCATGCGGGCTGATGATTGGCAAGTCCCTTATGGTTGCGTAAAGGCGACGCGCAATCGAGCGCGTTTCAGGATCAGCGGGGAAAAGCCGGTCAGGATGCAGAATGGGCAATGCGTCAGACTCCATGAGTACGTGTCATCGACCATACTACGGCAGAAACACGTGGTCAGACCACTTTAAGCGCAATAATTTCTCGAAAAACAAAAACTTCAGACCGAAAATTGCGAAGGCAATGCTAATCTGCGGCATGCGGCAGTACTGAAAACAATATGGCAGAGAACACAAATCGCAATCAGGAAGCCCATCTGACCATGCAGGTGGTAAACCACGTACGATCTTTGATCGAAGAGGGAACGCTGCGTCCGGGCGACAAAATCCCGCCGGAGCGCGAGTTTGCCAAAAAATTGCAGATCAGTCGCGCCAGCCTTCGCGCCGGCATCGGCCATCTGGCTGCAATGGGCGTGCTGAACGTACGTCACGGGGTCGGAACTTTCGTCGCCGATGGGCCGCCTGCGCTGGGAACAGAGTCGCTCGCTTTACTAAGCGCGCTGCATGGCTTCAAAGACTGGCAGATGTTTGAAGCGCGTCTTGTGCTTGAGAGCCACCTGGCGGCATTGGCCGCTGAGCGCGGACGAGAAGAGCACTTTACCGCGCTAGCCGAAGAGGTTGCGGAGATGTACGCCACCTTCCATGAGCCGCAGGAATATCTGATTCATGATATGCGCTTCCATCGCACCATTGCTGAGGCCTCCGGCAATCCGATTCTCGCCGTGCTCATGGAAACCATTACAGCAGCCATTTATGATGAGCGCCGCAAGACAGTAGAGCGTTCGCGCGATCTGAAGCAGGCGGCGGAAACTCATCGGGAAATTTACCGCGCAATCCGTTCACGCAATCCAAAAGAAGCGCGCGCTGTGATGGAGAAGCACCTGAAGCTTGCCGAATCGGCGCTGGTCAGCGAACAGAAACGCGAACCTGCTCGGAAAAAGTCTTCACGGAAACAATAATCCAGCGCGTAACACCCTGCTGCATCCAATCTGCATGTCTTCTGCGAAAATTTATGACGTGCTCGTTGTTGGCGCCGGCGTTGCCGGCCTCGCGGCTGGACGCGTTCTGGCGGAAGCAGGAAAAAGGGTTTTCCTTCTCGAAGCGCGTAATCGCGTTGGCGGCCGTATCTGGAGCATCCCAGTCCCTGGCTCTGAATTACCGGCAGAGTTAGGCGCGGAGTTTGTCCACGGCCGGCCTCCGGAACTTTTGAGCTTGATTCAGGAAGCGGGCCTGCGCATCTATGAACTGGACGGCAAACAAATCTGCTTTGAACAAGGCAGACTGCAGGAGTGTTCGAGCGACGCAACCTCTTCCCTCTTTGAAGAACTTTCCGAGAACGGGCCTGATCTAAGCTTCGCCGAATGGATTGAACAGAAACACATCCCTGGAAAAGCAGCTCAGGCTGCGATGAACTTTGTCGAAGGTTTTAACGCAGCCGATGCCCGCAGAATCGGCACAGCAGCGCTGGCCAAACAGCAAAAGGCTGAAGACGCAATTGAGGGTGATCTCGCATTTCGCATCGAAGGTGGGTATTCTGCGCTGCCAGATTTTCTGTTGAAGAGATTTGAGGCGGCAGGAGGTAAAATTCGTCTCTCTGCGCCGGTCGAAGCAATCGTATGGCAAAAAGATGCTGTTCGCGTTATTACGCAAACAGATGAATTTACAGCGAGGAAGTGTCTTGTTACGCTTCCGCTCGGCGTCCTGCAGTCTGGCCGTGTACTCTTTGATCCGGAGCCGCAAGATGTGATGCAGGCGGCTCGACGGTCGGCAATGGGAAGCGCGCGCCGCATCACGTATCTCTTCCGGGAGCAGTTTTGGAAACAAAACGCCGTGGAAATGAGCTTTCTTTTTTCTGATGAAGGTCTGCCGCGCGTCTGGTGGACGCCTTCACCGAAAACAATACCGCAGATTACCGGATGGATTGGCGGCCCAAAGGCGCTGGCTTCAGAGTATTCCGATGATGAACAGTTTGCTCAGTCGGGACTGCGTTTACTGGCGAAGATGTTCAGCCAGACTGAGGACTCTTTACGCGCATTGCTTGCCGGCTGGCATACGCATGACTGGCAGCGGGATCCGTTCTCACTCGGCGCATACAGCTATGCTCCAAAGGGCGCAGTGGATGCTTCGGAGGCTATGACAATGTCTCTGGAAGAGACGCTCTATTTTGCAGGCGAGCACACCGACACGACCGGGCATTGGGGAACCGTGCATGGCGCTCTGGGCTCTGGGCAGCGCGCCGCGAAGCAGATTTTGTCTGCGCTTTAATGCTGGCTTGCCCAGGCGAGTCCGTCCGGTTCATGGCCTGCATCGATGTGTCCGTTCACCTCCATCGACTTGAGATCGATGACGGCAACGTAGTCATCCGGTGAGCAGGAGACGAAGACACGAGAGCCGTCCGGCTGCATCAGGATGCCTGCAGCGCCGTGTCCTACCGGGATCCGTTTCACTTCTTTACGCGTCGCTGCATCCAGAACCGTTACATCCGGGCTTCTCAGGCTGGAGATGAAGACCAGCCTTCCGTCTTTGGTGAACTTCAGGCGGTTCGCTCCCGGCACGTTTGCTGCCAGCGTCTGAGTCACTTTTTTCCCGGCAATATCGATGATCGAAACCGTGCCGTCCTGCGCATTGGCGACCCACAGCTCTTTTCCATCCGGAGAAACGTCGAGTCCCTCAGAACCTCTGCCCACCGGGATGACAGTCTCATTCCAGTCGCTTCGTGGAGTGCGTGGCGGTCCGGCACCGGCTCCTGGCGATGGTCCGGGCATATTGACGGCGACTTTTTCCATGATGCTCACGGTGGCTGAATTCACGTTCGTGGTAATGATTCGATTGAGATCAGGCGAGACCCAGATCATGTGGGTTCGGTTTTGACCGGTACCCAGCACCCAATCCACCTTCTTTGTTGCGGGATCATATCGTCCGATGACTTTTGCAGCTTCAGCGGTAAACCACGTTTTCCCGTCTGCAAAAGCCAGCCCATGCGGCCCGCGCAAAGGCCCAAGATCGACGGAAGGCAATGCTTTTTGTCCCACCAGATCCACGACAGCAAGCGTGTTATAGGCGCCGAAACCATAATTCGATGCATAGGCAGTCCTGCCATCACCGGATGCGATCACTTCGTGTGGATCATTACCCACGGGCACTCGGTTGATGACTTTCAGGCTCGCCGGATCAACGATAGCAAGCGTCTGGTCCTTTTTGGCGAGCACCAGCAGCGATTCCTTCGGAGTGTTCTGCGCACGCAACACCGGATTGACGAAAGCACCGCTGATCAGGAGCAACGCGCTGATGGCGATCTTTTTCTTCATGGCTGTGCACCTTATAACAATGGACGGGATAGTGCCAGAAAATTTCTCAAACAATGTTTACGTTTACATATCTGCTTTCACAGCATATCTTGCTTGTGGAAGGAGAACTGCTCACACAAATGCTGAAGAAACACTTTGCCGCCTCCGGGTTGCTCTCACTCTGTTTTCTGGCGGTTTCAGCCGCCGCAATTGCACAGTCATCGCAACTGGCCGCGACCCCGCCCATGGGCTGGAACAGCTGGAACCATTTTGCAGAAAAAGTTACAGATGCTGATGTGCGTGCCGCTGCCGACGCTTTGGTGTCGAGCGGTATGCGCGATGCCGGCTATATTTACGTGAATATCGATGACACCTGGCAGGGAAAGCGCGATGCGAACGGCGTCATCCATCCCAATGAAAAGTTCCCGGATATGAAAGCACTGGCCGACTATGTTCATTCGAAGGGTCTGAAGCTGGGGATTTACTCGTCGCCGGGACCGCAAACCTGCGCCAGATATGAGGGTAGCTACGGGCATGAGGAGCAGGATGCGAAAACCTATGCTGAATGGGGAATCGACTATCTGAAATACGATCTATGCAGCTTTATTCAGATCATGAAGCAAGAAGCCGGTGACGAGCACAGCGAGAAGGCTTTTGAGATACAAAAGGCCGCTTACGAGAAGATGCACAAGGCATTGCTGGCGACCGGTCGCCCCATCGTGTTTAGTCTCTGCCAGTATGGATGGAATGATGTCTGGAAGTGGGGGCCTGAAGTCGGCGGCAATCTCTGGCGCACCACCGGCGACATCAGCGACCACTACAGCCGGATGGAAGAGATTGGTTTTTCGCAGGCAGGGCTGTCGAAATACGCAGCGCCTGGGCACTGGAACGATCCGGACATGCTGGAAGTGGGCAATGGCGGTATGACAAACGATGAATATCGTCAGCACATGACGCTCTGGGTGATCCTCGCAGCGCCGCTCCTTGCAGGGAATGACCTGAGCAAAATGAGCCCGGAAACACTCGCCATTCTGACCAACAAAGAGGTAATTGCAGTCGACCAGGACAAACTCGGCAAGCAGGGCGACCGCGTCTGGGCTGAAGGCCCGAAGGAAATATGGGCCAAGCCGCTGTCCGGCGGAGAAAAAGCTGTAGCTCTGTTCAACCGCGCTCCTGACCCGAAATCGATCACTCTCAAGCTGAGTGACGTCGGCTTCGGGGCAAATGCAAAACTGCGCGACCTGTGGACCGGCAAAAGCGTGACCGCCACGAACGGCAGCTACACAGTACAGATTCCGAAACATGGAGCTGTCCTGCTGCGGATCAGCAAATAACCGATGACAGCCAATACTGAGCTGGCTGAGAGGGCGCTGGCGCGTATCTCGCGCCGGCTCATTCCCTTTTTGTTCATCCTGTATGTTTTTGCATATCTCGACCGCGTTAACGTTGGGTACGCTGCTCTTTTTATTCGTCGCGAGCTGAACTTCAGCGATACGGTCTACGGCACAGGCGCAGGTCTCTTCTTCCTCAGCTATGCCATTTTCGAGGTACCGAGCAACCTCATTCTGATGCGCGTTGGCTCTCGTCGGTGGATCGGCATTCTGATGGTGGCGTGGGGATTCATCTCTGCCAGCATGCCGCTTGCGCGCACGCCTGCGGAATTTTATGCGCTGCGTTTCCTGCTCGGCGCCGCGGAAGCCGGTTTCTTTCCCGGAATCGTCCTGTACTTCACGGCCTGGTTTCCAAAACAACTCAAAGCGCGGACGCTGGCTCGCTTCATGTCGGCAACAGCCATAGCCGGAGTTGTGGGCGCTCCTTTTTCGAATTTGCTGCTGCGCCTTCATGGCGTCGCGGGTATTGCAGGATGGAAGTGGCTTTTTGTCGGCGAAGGCGTGCCTTCTATTTTTCTCGGCCTGCTTGTTTTCTGGGTGCTGACGGATACGCCGGCCGATGCAACATGGCTCCCGCATGACGAGCAGCAGTGGCTGATCGAAACGCTGGCTGCGGAACAGGCCGGAATTTCCGCAACGCATTCAGTACATCTGCGCGAAATATGGCGCAATCCCGCAATGTGGCAGCTCTCGGCTATCTATTTCCTGGTGTCCGCCGGATTTTATAGCCTGAGTCTCTGGCTGCCGGTGGTGCTCAAGCAGATATCGGGCGCTTCAGCAAGCCGCGTGATTCTGCTGACAGCCATCCCATGGGCAATTGCAACGGTTGTCATGCTGATCATTGCGCATTTTTCGGACAAAACGCAGGAGCGTCGCCGTTTTCTCGC
>Ga0070740_10006152_pt1 | contig 10683 bp, 8 predicted proteins | sample Coa_R2_FD_67286 | JGI IMG/M metagenome (GOLD analysis project Ga0070740, IMG submission 67286) | Surface soil microbial communities from Centralia Pennsylvania, which are recovering from an underground coalmine fire - Coalmine... | ecosystem: Environmental > Terrestrial > Soil > Unclassified ...
GAGCGCTGGTTCAACCTTGGCGTGGCGGAGCAGAAATGCAACCGCCTGGCGGAGGCCGCCAAGGCATATTCGGAAGCGGTCCGCATTCGCCCCGACGCCAAGCAGGCCCACGTCAACCTGGGCATCGTGCGGCAGGAAATGGGCGATTTGAAGCTGGCTCGCGAATCGTATGAACGGGCATTGCAGATCGCGCCGGACCTGGCCGACGTCATTTACAATCTGGCGAGCGTGCTCGAACAGCAGGGCGAAAAGGACGAAGCCGAGCGGCTGTATGTGAAGCTGCTGAGCCGCAATCCCGACTGGGAAGACGCGTGGTTCCGTCTGGGGTACCTGCGGTTGCAGCGCGCCGATCATCGCGGCGCGGCGGAAGCCTTCCAGAATTGCGTGCGCAAGCGGTCGCCGTGGCCGGAGGCGCAGCTCAACCTGGGTCTTGCGTATTGGAACATGGGCGATCAGGAAGGCGCGGTGAAGGCCTTCGAAAGCGTGCTGGAAGCGGATCCCAACTCCGTCGATGCCCTGCGCGGGCTCGCCGCATTGGCCGTGGAGCGCGAGGACCTCGAAAGGGCGCTGGATCTGCAAGCCAAGCTGATCGAATCGGGCGAACGCACGCCGGAGCTGTTCTACAACACCGGACTGCTGTTGCAGAAATCGGGCCAGGTGGAAGACGCGATCCGCCTGTATCAGGAAGCTCTCACCGAGCGTCCGAACTTCGCCGAAGCGCTGCTGAACCTCGGCCACGCTCTCAAGAGCAAGGGCGACGTCGAGCAGGCCCGCAACTACTGGAAGCAGGCGCTCGAGCAGAAGCCCGAACTGGCGACCGGGTACTTCGAGCAGTAACACGGAGGGGCCTGACTTGCCCAGCAGGAAGCCCGGCTCCTCCGGCGGAGGCTCCAGGAGCCCGTTCCCAGGCGAACGCGGCTCCCGGATCGCCGTGGCCGCGCCAGCCAGCCGGCGGCTCGGAAATGGGCCTGCGAAACCCAGGTGCACCGGGTACGGCGCCTGGTGGAGCGATCAGAGATACCGCGCCAGATTGGCGCGGTAAAAATCGACCGTCCGCTTCAGTCCCTCGGAAAGCGTTACCTTCGGGGTCCAGCCGAGCGCGTTACGGATGGCGCTGAAATCCGCGTAGTAATCGCCGATGTCGATGCGCTTCCGGTCCACCGGGTAGCTTTTCACGATGAACTCGCCGCCCCCGCTGACCCGGACGAGCAACTCCGCCAGCTCCTTGAGACTGATCACGCACTCTCCGCCCAGGTTGAAGATTTTCCCGGCGGCCTGTTCGGAGGACGCCGCCAGCAGCAGCGCGTCGACCGCGTCGTCCACGTAGGTGAAGTCGCGGAGCTGTTCGCCCTCCCAGACCTCGAAAGGGTGCCCTTCGAGCACCCGCCGGATCCAAATCCCCAGGAAGGTCTGGCGGGCGTCTTTGATGCGCATGCGTGGCCCGTAGGTATTCGTGAGCCGCAAGGAACACGTCTGAATGCCGAAAACATTGTGATAGAGGATGTGGTACCACTCGCCCGCCATTTTGTTGATCCCGTTCACGTCCACCGGCCGCAGCAGGTGATCTTCCCGCACGGGAAGATAATCGGGCTTGCCGTAAAGCTGCCGGGTGCTGGCGAACACCACACGCACGGAAGGGTTGTATTTGCGGCACGATTCGAGGATCGAAAGCTGGGCGCGGCAGTTGATTTCCAGGTCCGTGTAGGGATCCTCCATGGAATCCATATGGCTGGTTTGGCCGGCGAGATTAAAGAGAAAATCCTGGCCTTGAATCAGATATCGCATGCTGTGAATATCCCGGACATCGGAAATATTCACGCGGAATCGATCCTCCATTCCGCAGATATTGAACAGGTTCCCGCCATACTCGGGCACCAGGCTATCGAGCAGAACAACGTCAGCTCCCAGCACGGCCAGGCGGCGTCCCAGCGTGGATCCGATGAACCCCAAGCCGCCCGTAATCAAGACCTTTTTGCCGATGAATTCGCTGGCGGTCATGAGAAAAATCATACCTTATATGGCGCTTTTTCGGTTTTCGCCAGCGCTATTTCGACAGGAGGGCGGCTGAAACGGCCGCCAGTAGCAGCGCCGGCGGCATCACGATGGCGCCCAGCTTCAGAAACCGCCAGGCGCGCACTTCGATGCCTTCACGCCGCAGGGCGATCAACCACAGGATGGTCGCAAGCGAGCCGGTCACCGACAGATTCGGGCCGAGGTCGACGCCGATCAGGATCGCGTCGCGGATGCCCGGTGAGACCTGTCCCATCTGCACGACGCTGCCGGCCAGCAGACCCGAGGGTAGATTGTTCATCACGTTCGAAAGCGCGGCGATACCGAACGACGCGGCCAGTTCTCTCGCGACCGGGGGCAGCGTTGAGCACATCTCGAACAGATGCGCAATCTGGGCGAGCGATCCGGTCCGATTGAGCGCCTCCACGATCACAAACAAACCGGCAACGAATGGCAGCACGCTCCAAGCTACGCCGGCGGCGATGCGCCGCACCGCTTGTGGACGGAATCCGGTGGCGATCCACACGGCGGCGGACGCCGTGACGCAGGTGGGCAAGCCGAGCGGGTAGCCGAGCGCGGAGGCCGCGATCAATGCCGCTCCGCATGCCAGGATTCCCCACGCCGCCCGTCTTCCTTCGGGGGAAAGCTGGGGCGCATCCGGCACGCCCGCGATAAAGCCGCGAATTTCCTCGCGCATAGCCCAGCGCAGCACGCCATAGGTCACTGCAATCGAGCCGAGGGAAGGAATCAGAAACGTCCGCAGCCAGGGGCCCAACGGCGGCAGAGCCTTGCCGTACACGATGAGATTGGCCGGATTGGAGATGGGCAGCACGAAGCTCGCGGCATTGGCGATGAAGGCGCAGATGAACAGATAGGCGAGGGCATCGGTGCGGGCTTTCTTCACCGCCGCGCAAACGGCCGGCGTCAGCACCACCGCGGTGGCATCGTTGGAAAGAAAAATTGTAACCAGAATCCCGGCGGCATACACGAGCCCGAATAACCGCGCCCGCGACTCTCCCGAGGCGCGCACCGCCATCGCCGCCACCCAGTCGAACACACCTTCGCGGCGCGCCAACTCCGCCAGGAGCATCATGCCGGTGAGGAAGAGATAAACGTCGGCGCCCTTGGCGGCCGCGCCTGCCGCGGCTCCCGGCGGGACCAGTCGGAAGGCCGCCAGCAGCAGCGCTCCCAGGCAGGTCCACACGGCCTCGGGCCACTGCCTTGGCCGGAACACCACGCCTGCGATCACGCAGGCCGTGATGGCCCAGGCCAAAAAGGATTGCGCGGGGGTCATCGTCCGGATTGCTCCCGCGCAGGCTCAGGCATCGTTCGGAAGATTCAGCGTAGCATCGCACCCAGAATATGAGCGCCCGCTACTCTGGGGGAAGACGATTATGAGCCTCGCTCCCTACGCTCCCGTTTTGCTCGCGGCCGCTGCGGTTTTGCTGGTGTCCTGCGGCGCGTCCACTTCGCGCGAATCCTCTTCCGGCCCATCCAGCCAGGCGCTCTCTTCGGGAATCGACCTCGCCGGGATGGATAGATCCGTCGCGCCCGGCGACGATTTCAACGCCTATGCGAACGGAGGCTGGATCAAAGCCACGCCCATTCCGCCGGACAAGGCGCGCTATGGGGTCTTTACGATGCTGGCGGACGAGACGCGCAGGCGCACGGTGGACCTGATCCAGAACGCCGCGAAAAACGGCTCGCCCGGTCGGGAGTCTGACGCCGCCGCCCGCGATGCGCAGCGCATCGGCGACCTCTACGCGAGCTTCATGGACCAGGCGGGCATCGAAGCGAAGGGCCTTGCGCCGTTGAAGCCGCGGCTGGATGCGATCGCCGCGATCGCCAATCGCCAGGATCTGGCGCGCGTTCTGGGAGGCAATCTCCGCGCCGATGTGGACCCGCTGAACGCCACGAACTTCTACACGGACAATCTGTTCGGCGTGTGGGTTACGCAGGGACTGGCCGATCCCTCGCACAACTATCCCTACCTTTTGCAAGGGGGCCTCGGAATGCCGGATCGCGATTACTATCTGTCGAAGTCGGCGGCCATGGCGGATTTGCGCAAGCAGTATCAGGAGCATCTGGCCGCGATGTTCCGGCTCGCCGGATTCAGCGATCCCGGGGCTCGCGGGGCCCGCGTGTTCGCCCTGGAAACGAAGATGGCCCAGGTTCACGCGACCCGGGTCGAATCCGAAGATGTGCATGCCGCCGTGACGTGGAAGCGCGGGGAGTTTCCAACCAAGGCGCCCGGAATCAACTGGCCTACGCTGCTGGAAGCCGCCGGATTAAATGACGCGCCGGAGTTCGTTATCTGGCACCCCAAGGCGATCCCTGGTCTTTCCGCGCTGGTCGCGAAGGAGCCGCTGGATTCCTGGAAAGACTGGCTCGCTTTCCATGAGATCGAGCGTTCCGCCGAATTTTTACCGGACGCCTATGTGCAGGAGTCTTTCCGCTTCAACGGCAAGGCGCTCAGCGGTATTCCCCAACTGCGCCCGCGCTGGGAGCGGGGCGTTGATTACACCAGCGCCGCTTTGGGCGAAGCCGTCGGGCGGCTCTATGTCGAACGCTATTTCCCGGCCGAAACGAAGGCTCGTGTGCAGGCCATGGTGAACGATCTGATCAAAGCGTTCGGCCAGCGAATCGACTCGCTCACGTGGATGAGCCCTGAAACGAAAACCAAAGCGAAGGAGAAACTGAGCACCCTGAAGGTTGGCGTCGGTTATCCGGACAAATGGGACGATGATTCGGGCCTGCAAATCGTGAGGACGACGCGCTAGGAAACGCGCAGCGCGTGAACCTGTTCCGCTACCGCCGTCAACTCGCGAAACTGCACCAGCCCGTGGACCGGAGCGAGTGGTGGATGACGCCGCAGACCGTCAACGCGGTCAATTTGCCCCTCCAGAACGCGTTGAATTTTCCCGCTGCCATCCTTCAACCGCCCTACTTTGACCCGAAGGCCGACGCAGCGCACAACTACGGTTCCATGGGCGCCATCATCGGCCATGAGATCAGCCACAGCTTCGACGATCAGGGTAGCCAGTTCGACGCCCATGGAAGGCTCGCGAACTGGTGGACCAAAGAAGATTTGCAGCACTTCGAGGCCGCCGGCCAGGCGCTGGCGGCGCAGTTTGACGCCTACCGGCCATTCCCGGATCTCGCGGTGAACGGTAAGCAGACGTTGAGCGAAAATATCGCGGATCTGGCGGGCTTACTGGCGGCTCACGACGCCTACCGGCTTTCGCTGCAGGCCAAGCCCGATTCTGAGAAGGACGGCTTCACGGGCGATCAGCGCTTCTTCATCAGCTATGCGCAGAGTTGGCGCGCGAAGATGCGCGATGCCGAACTCCGGCGCCGCATCGCCACCGACGGCCATGCCCCGGATCAATACCGCGCCGATAGTGTGCGTAACATCGATGCCTGGTACGATGCGTTCTCGCCGCAGCCTTCGCAAAGGCTGTACCTCAGCCCGGCCGATCGGGTGCGGATCTGGTGAGCCGCACGCACTGGCAGGGGTTGCGCGTCCGCTCCCTTGACGGTCGCGGTTCGGTGCGGCTCTGGTAGTCTGAAGTCATGCCCGATAGTTTCCGCCGGTTCAGCGCCGGCCCCGATCCGTTCGGACGCACGTGGGAAATCGAGTTTCGCTGGCTCCAGACGGCAATTTCCATCCGGCACGCTGATACGGTGGATGTCAAATATCTGCTCTGGACCGAAGGCGAGCCGAAGCAGGAAAAGGTGATCGCCCTGCCGCACCTCGACTTGCTCGCGCTGAGCAAACAGACCGGGCACCCGTTGACCGACAGTTGGTGCATGAAGCTGGCCGGGACCCATCTGGCCTACATGATCGAATCGGGCGAAGATCTGGAAAAAACGCTGGTGACCATGTCGCCGGCGGACCTCCAACGGGCGGCCGAATCGTTGCAGCCAGCGTGATTTGTGACCTGCCCTCTTCGTGGTAAAACTAGATTCTGAACGTGAACCTGTGCCCGCCGCGCCTAGCCGGCGGGGCGAACCAGGGAGGAGCGAATGGTGAACTGCCCGCTGTGCGACGCGGTCATGGACGTGGACGAAGAAGAACTGGACGAAGGCGATTCCCTCACTTGCGAAGAGTGCGGCGCCAACCTCAGTGTCAGCGGCGTCTCTCCGCTGGAGTTGACCGCGGAAGACGATGACGACGAAGACTTCGATGAAGACGAAGACTTCGACGACGATTACGATGACGAAGAAGACGAAGACGAGGAGGACGAAGAGGAAGAGTAGCAGCCGGTTCTCGTAACTTGAGACGTATTCGGAGAGTCGTAATACGTGAGGAGCCCGTTATGAGCAGGGGGGCGAGAGCGATTGCAATTTTCGGCTTGGCGGCGATTCTGGCCACCTCGCTGGGGGCGCAGAAAAAGCCAAAGGATGAAGACGCTTCCACTCGCACGCTGCAAGGCCAGGTGACGGATGCGTCGGACCAGCCCATCAAAGCTGCGGTAGTCCAGTTGAAGGACATGAAAACGCTTCAAATCCGTTCCTATATCACGAAAGAAGATGGAATGTACCATTTCTCCGGATTGAAAATGGATGTGGATTATCAGGTCAAGGCCGATGCCAACGGCATGACAAGCGGCAGCAAGACCGTCAGCGTCTTCGATGCCCGCAAAGTGGCGACCATCAATCTGAAAGTCGATAAGAAATAGCCCATAGAATCCCACCGAAGGGGCGCGTGCGAACGTGGCCTGCCCATAGGCCCGGTACCGGCGTGGCGGAATCCTTTTGCGCCCCCGCCCGGCTCGCCTATCCGCACGGATAGACCCGAGTATCTTTTGATTTGTCCTGAATTTCTTAAAAAAACCGCCTCCCGTTCCTTAAATTCCCTGGAATCAAGCGTGTTTAGAGCGGGCTTGTTTGGGCGTGGAGTTGCTTCGCGACCCGTGCGCTTTGCACGTAAAAGCGCCCAAGGAGGCTAAATGGAACAGACGCACACCATCGTGGCAGGCAGTAAACGAACCGCGCTGCCGGGAGCGCGGGTCTTGGGAGCCGCAAACGCTCATACCGTGATCGAAATCACGCTGAAGCTCCGCCGGAAAAAGAAGTTGCCCGATGTGAGCGGGCGCCCGGCGAAAGTGCTGACTCGTGAGGCGCTCGCGGCCTACGGCGCATCGCAGGCGGATATCGATAAAGTCGCCGAGGTTTTGGGGAAATTCGGGCTCAAAACGGTTCGCTCCGATGCCGCGGCGCGAAGCGTGCGCGTGTCCGGAACCGTCGCGGCCGTGGAGGCGGCATTTCAGGTCAAGCTGTTCAATTATGCCCATGAAAGCGGAAATTATCGCGGGCGAACCGGCCCCGTCCGCGTCCCAAATGAACTAAAGGATATCGTCCAGGGTGTTTTCGGGCTCGATAACCGCCGCGTCGCGCGGCGAAGACGGCAGCCGGCGCACAATCTGAATCATGTCCGGTCAGTCTCGTCTGTGCCACGTTCCTGGTACATCCCCAGCCAGCTCGCCGAGCACTACAGCTTTCCCTCCGGGGACGGCAGCGGGCAGACCATTGGGCTGCTGGAATTCGGCGGCGGCTATTTCGAGCACGATCTCCAGAAATTCTGCAAGCTGACTGGCGTGCCGATGCCCCAGGTGAAGCCTATCAGCACGGATGGCACGCCCACATCCGCCAAGGATGGAGCCGAGGGCGAGGTGATGCTCGACGTCGAAGTGGTGGCCGGTATCTGCCCGAGGGCGAACATCGTTGTCTATTTCGCCGATTGGAGCGAGCAAGGCTGGATCACGGCGCTCGACGCAGTCACGCGGGATGCCGAGAACGATCCGGGAGTCATCTCCATCAGTTGGGGTTTTGCGGAGGATGCCGACATCTGGACGGAGCAGGCGATGAACCAGGTGAACGAGTCCTTGAAGGAGGCCGCGCTGCTGGGCATCACCGTTTGTGTGGCCGCGGGCGATGACGGCTCGAGCGATGCCATCAGCGACGGGCACGCCCATGTAGATTTCCCGGCGTCCAGCCCTTATGTTCTGGCGGTCGGCGGCACCACCATCATCTCCCGGCGTGGATCGGAACCGGACATTGCCTGGAAGGAGGGCGACGGCTTACGGGACGACAATGGCGGCAGTACCGGCGGTGGCGTCAGCGCCGTCTTCGAGCGGCCGGCGTGGCAGTCGAAAATCCATGCCAAGTCCGTGAATCCGGGAGGGTTGAACGGACGATGCATACCGGACGTCGCGGCCAATGCCGACTGGAACGCCTCGCCCTATCTGCTGGTGGTGGACGGCAAAGCGCAGCCGAATGGCGGAACCAGCGCCGCCGCCCCGCTCTGGGCCGCGCTGATCGCATTGATGAACGCGAAGCGCGGGGCCGGGAAGCGTATCGGATATCTGACTCCGCTGCTGTATCAGCCCCTGAACGGCAATCCGGTGGCCACGATCGGCGCGCAAGGATGCACAGACATCGTTTCCGGCGACAACACTACGGACGCGATCGGGGGCTATCAGGCTGGTCCCGGCTACGACTTGGTTTCGGGCTGGGGCACGCCCAACGGAGTGCGGCTGCTCGCGGCTCTGCCCATGAACTAGCCGGGGGAGGGGCGCGCCCCACTTGCAGGAACCGCTGGCATGGTTTATCTATAACCTATGGATTTCATCGAGGGCATCTTTGGCGTGAGCCCGGATAACGGCTCCGGGAGCCTGGAGGCCGTGTTACTGGTTGCCGCGGCGGTTGCGATCGCGCTGCTGATCGCCCGGATCCGTACGGGGCGCTGGTTTGCGATGAGAAAATCTACGCCACTCGGAGGCGCGCGAGCGCACTCCTGAAGGAAACAGCGCCCACACGCGCCAGCGGCCCCGGCCGGAAGGAACCTCGATGGCCAGCGTGGAGTTCGCCGAGCTGGTGAGGAAACTTTCCCGGCCGGATGCCGGAACGGCCTCCGCCTGATATCCAATTGCGCCCGGGACGGGCTCAATCTCCAGAAGCCCGGCCCGCAAGGTTGCGGCCGGCGCGGCGATTTGCGGGTCCTCCCGCAGCCATCCGGCGGAAGCGATGTGTGTCAGGGCGATTTGTGGAGCCTCCGCGGACGGATGGGTGCGCCAGATTCCGCGCCCATACGTCGCGGCCGTCAGCGTGTGGCTGGCATCGTGGTACACCAGATCCGACACCACCACGTTGGGCAGATTCCCGCTGATGTCTGCCCAGCCGCCGGTCTGCTCCGCAAACACGCCGACATCGCCGGCGACGAACAGACGAAAGGGCGGGCGGGTTTCATATGCGGCCGCGTAAAACACAACGTTCGGAAGAGATCCGCGGTCGATATCCCCCCACGTATCGCCTGCATCTTCCGAGCGGAAGACGTGGCCATAGGGCTTGTCGCGCCCGGTGCGGATCTCGACTCCGGAATTCGTCACGCCGGTGGCGGCTACGGTGGCGACCACGACACTTGGTTCGATCGGGTGCGTGGCGATCGCCGTAATGGCGCGGTTCGGCATCTCCATCCCCGCGAGATTCTGGGACCAAGTGCGGCCGCCATCGCGGCTGCGAAAGATGCCGCCCGCCATGGTGCCTGCGAACACCAGGCGGCGGTCCGCATCCGCAACCGCGATGGCTGAAACGGCCGAGCCATCGAACACCGGCGAGACGACCTTCCAGCGGCGTCCCCCGTCTTCAGTTCTCCACAAGCGGCTGGAACCGGCCCACACCCGGGCCGTGCCGCGCCGCCGGCGCTCGACCACCAGCACGACGATGGCGCGCTGGGCGCTCTCCAGATCCTGAATCTGACGGGGCCGGATCCACTTCCAGTGGCGGAACTCCCAAGGTTTTCCGCGATCATGGCGATAAAGCAGAAACGGAGAAGCGGAAGCGTAGGCCTGTTCCTCATGCGTGGATGCGAAGGCCATCCATCCGCCGTCGCCGGGCACCGCACGAACGAAATGGCCGTCCGGCGCGCCGCCGACTCCGGCGATGAGCGTCCCGTTGTCCTGGGTGCCTCCGCCGAACACCCGAGCGTTGGAAGGCGCTACATCCATGTCGTAGAACATCGCAGTGGCCATGCCCTGCGAGCGGTCGCTCCAGGTGCGCCCGCCATTTTCCGTGATGGCCACACCGCCGTCGTTGCCGGAGATCAAGACTTCATCGTCGACCCACAGGATCGCGTGCTGATCGGGGTGGAGGTAGTGGCGCTTACTTGCATCGCCCGTTGAGATGCGCCGCCAGCGGCGGCCGGCGTCGCCGGTTCGAAACAGATGCATCCCGCCCCAAACCACTCCATCCGGATGGCGGGGATGAATGGCGAGCGTGTTATTGTAGGCCATCTGGCGCTGGCCCAGGCCCGGCCCGTGCAGGATCGGGCGCCAGGAGTTTCCCGCATCGGCGCTGCGAAACAGGCCCAGGACGCCATTAGAGCGATCCGCCGCCAGCGCGTACAGCACGTCGGGATCCGAGGGCGCCATCGCGATGGTCGTGCGCCGGAACTGATCGCCCGGCGGCAGGCCCCTGGTCAGATGCTCCCAGGAGTGGCCGCCGTCGGTGCTGCGCCAGATGCCGTTGGCGCTTCCTCCCGGCTCGATCGCTGCAAACACTTTCGCCGGATCCTCGGGATGAAACAGAACCGAGTGGCAATTATAACTTCGCGTGCCCCAGAATTCGCAAGCCGCAAATTCGGAGTGGCCGCCTGAGGAAAAATAGAGCCCG
>Ga0070740_10006153_pt1 | contig 10681 bp, 9 predicted proteins | sample Coa_R2_FD_67286 | JGI IMG/M metagenome (GOLD analysis project Ga0070740, IMG submission 67286) | Surface soil microbial communities from Centralia Pennsylvania, which are recovering from an underground coalmine fire - Coalmine... | ecosystem: Environmental > Terrestrial > Soil > Unclassified ...
TTGCTTGTTTCGTCAGTGGAAATCTGCGGTGCGCGCCGCCCTGGCGGCTGCGCTGATCATAATCGGCGCTTTGGCGGCAAATTTGGCCGAGGCCGGCGGCTCCCATCTCTATATCTTCCTCGGCTTCGGCAATATGTCGCCGGGGCTTACCGAATTCGCCGCCAAGATGGAGAAGCGCGGCATCCCGACCACGGTCGGCAGCTACGCCGCGGCGTCGGATTTTGCGCAGGACGCCATCGCCCAATACAAGCGCGGGCGCCTGAGTTCGATCATGATCATCGGCCATTCGCTCGGCGGCGGCGCGGCCCGGGAAATGGCGGCGGAACTCAAGGAGGCCGGCGTGCCGGTCAGGCTGGTGGTCGCGCTCGATCCGGTCGGCGGGCCGGACGTGTCGTCCAATGTCCAGCGCTCCGTCGAGATCATCCATGGCGACAAGGAAGATCATTTTTCGATGATCGGCGAGCATGAAGGCGAGCTGCGCGGTTTGGTGCTGGGCGAGGGCCCCATCCGCCGCAGCCAGGCGCACCCGCACGCGCCGGAGCCCCGGCCGGACAATAATTTCAACTTCGGCGCCACAAACTAATTCACAGCGCTGGCTTTCACCGCGGCGAAGCGCGCGCTATGCATGCGCTGGCGTAGCCCGGAATGTCCGCAATGCCGCTTCACCTCATCAAGCTCTGCGTCGGCTGCGATTCCGTCGCCGACCTCGAGGACTGGATCGCGCTGAAGCTCAAGGAAAAGAAAAAGCGCCGCCAGAAGCCCGAGCACATCCACACCACGCGGATGCTGCCCAAGCGCGCCGCGGAGCTCATCGACGGCGGCTCGCTCTATTGGGTCATCCGCGGCCAAATCGCCTGCCGCGAGCGCATCCTCGACATCCGGCCGACCACCGGCAAGGACGGCATCAAGCGCTGCCAGGTCGTGCTCGACGGCAAACTGGTGCTGGTCGAGCCGCGGCCGCGCGCGGCCTTCCAGGGCTGGCGTTATCTCGAGGCACGGGAGGCCCCGCGCGATCTGTCGCGCGCCGCGCCGGGCGCGGCGCGCATGCCGGAACAGATGCGGCGCGAGTTGCAGGAACTGGGGCTATTGTGACAGCTGCGCCGCCGCGCCTGAACCGATTGGCCGGCCTCCGGTCATCGACGCCGCGCTCTTGCGCCTGCGCGACCGCCGGGCGCTGCAGCTGCGTCGCGGTAGAGCCGTTCATGACATCTGCGTGACGCCATGGGTTGCAGGTGCTAGGCTTTGCACCTTGTCGGTCTGAGATAGGGGGCGGACATGCGCATTTCGCCGGTGTTCCCCGCCATCGCGATCGCGGCCGTGATGGTGCTGGGCGTTTGTACTTCCGCGACGGCTGACGACAGAGAATCCTGCAAGACCGCCTCCGGCGACGCCGCCATCGAGGCCTGCACCCGCGCCATCGACTCCAAGAAATACAACGGCAAGAAGAACGCGCGCGTGCTGTCGCTGCTCTACACCAATCGCGGCGTCGAATACGAGATCAAGAAGGAATTCGACAAGGCCATCGCCGACCACGATCAGGCGATCAAGATCGATCCGAAGAATCCGGCGGCCTTCAATAATCGCGGCAATGCCTACATGGGCAAGCAGGATTACCAGCACGCCATCGCCGACTTCGATCAGGCAATCAAGCTCAATCCGAAATATGCCGAGGCGTTTTTCAACCGCGGCATGGCCAAGCGCGAACATGGCGACGTCGCCGGCGGCGAGACCGACATCGCGCAGGCCAAGGAGCTGCAACCCGGCATCGGTGCGGCGCAATAACTCCGGTGGGCCGCTGCGGCGGTCCGCCTAGACCGCGATGTTGTCGATCAGACGCGTCCTGCCGATCTTTGCCGCGACCAGCAGCCGGATCGGGCCGTCGCTGCGCGCGGCGATCGGCGCCAGCGTCGATGCGTGACGGGCTTCGAGATAGTCGAGCGCAAAACCGGCGACAACGATTTCACGCCGGCCGACGTCGAGAACATGCCCGATCGGTTCGCCTTTCCTGATGCGCTCCGCGCTCGCTTTAAGCACGCGGAACAGCACGGGCGCGACGCTGCGCTCTGCGGCCGAGAGATAGGCGTTGCGCGAGGACAGCGCCAATCCGTCCCGCTCGCGCACGGTCCTGACGCCGACGATGCGCAGCGGCAGGTCGAGATCCTTGGCCATCTGCCGCACCACGCAAAGCTGCTGATAGTCCTTCTCGCCGAACAGGGCGATATCTGGCGCGGCCTGGGTGAACAGCTTGGCGACGACGGTGGCGACGCCGCCGAAAAAGTGCGGGCGAAATCTGTCCTCAAGCCCGGCGAGGGCGGCGCCCTGCGGCTCGATGCGGGTGGCAAAGCCGTCCGGATACATGACCGCCGCGGTCGGCGCCCAGACGAGGTCGGCCTTGGCGGCGGCAAGCGCCGCAATGTCCTCTTTGAACGTGCGCGGATAGCTGGCGAAATCTTCGGTCGGCGCGAACTGCGTCGGATTGACGAAAATCGACACCACGACACAGCCCGCACGGCGCCTTGCCTCCCGCACCAGTGCGAGGTGGCCGGCGTGCAGCGCCCCCATGGTCGGCACCAGCGCCACCGTTTGACGGCGCTTGCGATGAAGTTCCACGGCCTTGCGCAATGCCGGGACCGTACGCACCACTGCCGGCCGATTAGCCATATTTGGACGCTTTCCCCGTCGCGAGACTGTCGTGACCGCGCGCTATTTAGCAAAGCGTTGTTAATTCGGCCATTTCGGTTAATGGTTAAGTGATCAACAACTTGACTAAAACCCGCTAGTATCTTGAGAATTGGGGCAAAGGGCGCGTCAATGTTGGTCCAGCCGATTAACGAGTCGCCGCACTCCGCGCACGTGGTCGTGCTCGGAAACGAGAAGGGCGGCTCCGGCAAGTCGACGACGGCGCTGCACATCGCCGTCGCGCTGCTCAAGGCCGGTCAGCGCGTCGCCACCATCGACCTCGACTCGCGTCAGAAAAGTTTTACCCATTACATCGAGAACCGCCGCGACTGGGCCGAACGCGCGCGCATCAAGCTCGAGCACCCGACGCATTACTGCATCGAGCGCGGCGAGGGCGCTTCGGTCGAAGCCAATGAGGCGATCGAGTTCGCCAATTTTTCCAAGGCCATCAGCGCGATCGAGCACACCCACGACGTGGTGGTGATCGATACGCCCGGCAACGACACCTACCTGATGCGGCTGGCGCATTCGATGGCCGACACGCTGGTGACGCCGCTCAACGATTCATTTCTCGACTTCGACGTTCTCGCCACGCTCGATCCGACCGATTTTTCGGTGACCGGAGAGAGCCACTATGCCGAGATGGTGCGCGAGGCGCGCCGGCAACGCCGGCTGGTCGACGGACGGCTGACCGACTGGATCGTGGTGCGCAACCGCCTCTCCGCGCTGGGGTCGCGCAACAAGCGGTTGGTCGGCGAGGGGCTCGCCGAATTGTCGAAGCGCATGGGCTTCCGCACCGTCGAGGGCTTTGCCGAGCGCGTGGTGTACCGCGAATTCTTCCCGCGCGGGCTCACCGCGCTCGACGACCTCGACGAGGCGACGCTTGGCACCAAGCCGAACATGTCGCATCTGACCGCGCGCGAGGAAGTGGTCGCGCTGCTCAACCTCCTGCATCTGCCGCTTTCCGAGAACGGCAAGCGCCGCGCCGCCGCCCGCGCCGAATGGTATTCGGTGATGGACCAGCCGCTACAGGTCCACGACGTCATCGGCTGACATTCCGCTGCTTGGCAAAATCGGTATAGAGTGCGGCCATGCCCGCACTCGTCTTCGGCATTATCGCGCTGGTGCTCGCCCTCTGGGCGATCAACGTCATCACCAAGGTCGACCCGAAGGTCGGCGCCCGCGTGGTCAAGATCGCCGGCGGCTTGCTGGCGCTCGGCCTTGCGGTTTTTCTCGGCCTGCGCGGCGAACTCTGGGTGGCGCTGCCGCTCGGCGCCTTCGGGCTCGGCCTGCTCGGCTGGGCGCCGTTCGGGACGCTAGGGATTCCGTATCCGAACCGCGGGCAGACCGGCTGGGGTGAAGACGCGCAAGGTCACGCGGGTGCGCGGCGCTCGAGGGCGCGCGGCAAAATGACGGATGAGGAGGCCTATGAGATCCTTGGCCTGAAGCCGGGCGCGAGCGCGGACGCCATCGTCAGCGCGCACCGGGCGCTGATGAAGAAAGTCCATCCCGACCAGGGGGGGACGACGTATCTTGCGGCCCGCATCAACGAAGCCAAGGAAATCCTTCTTCGCCGCCATCGCTGAGGTACTCCACGCAACGAACCATCAGCGGCTCCTGGAGTTTGGCAGCTCCCGTTATCGGTCTTTTTGTAGCCCTCAATTCTTAAGCAGCATGCAAGGGATTTCGCTGCGCTTGAGGTTTTTGCAGGCGGCCTCCGCCTGCGCTTTTTCGAGACCCGCGAACCGCGCGCGGTAGAGCGTCCTGTCGCCTTTGGCGACCGGCTCGGTGAAGGGCGAGGCCTTGCCGAGCAGATCCTTGGCATTGGCCTGCGCGGTGCCGATGCGCTCCTTGGCTTCGGCTTCGGTGTCGAAGGCGCCGACCTGGATCATCCAGCCGCCGTGCGGCCTGGCGGCGAGATCCTGGGCCGCCGGCGCGGGGACCGCGGCGCTCACCGAGGCGACCTTGACCGGCTGTGCGGTCGGCGCCGGCCGGGCGGGCTGCGCCGGCTGGACCGGCTTGGCGGGCGGCAAGGGCAGGGCGGTGCGCACCGTGGTGATGGTGGTGACGGCTGCGGGACTGGCGGTGGCCGGCGCCGGCACGAGCTTGCCGCTGTCGGAGGGCAGCGGCGACAGCGCGGCGGTCTGCACCGCGCTCGGCTGCACGCTCACGGTCTTGACCAGCAGCGGCTTGATCGGATCGGTCGAGCCCGGCGTCGGCGCTTCGGCGGCGGCCAGCGGCAAAGCGGGCTCGGCGGCGGCCACAGGGGCCTCCTTCACGGCAGCAGGCGGCGGCGGCGCGACATGCTGTGGCGGCGGCGGGGCAGCCTTGTCCTTGGCCTCGGCCGCCAGCGCGACCTGGTTCTGCCAGCCTTCAACGACCGGCGGCGCGGTGCGCTTGGCGGCGGCGATGTTGATGTTGTTGTTGATCAAGCTGACGACGCGGGCGTCGCGGGCGGATGCGGTGCGGCCGCCAAACACCACGGCAATCAGATGGCGGCCGTTGCGATGCACGGAGGCGATGATGTTGAAGCCGGATTCGCGGATATAGCCCGTCTTCATGCCGTCGATGCCGTCGACGCTGCCCAAGAGATGATTGTGATTGCGCATCTCCTTGCCGCGGAACACGAAGGTGCGGACGGAGAAGAAATGGAAATATTGCGGGAAACGGTCATGAACCGCGCGCGCCAGAATGGCCTGGTCGCGCGCGGTGGTGATCTGCTGCTCGTCCGGCAAGCCCGAGGCGTTGTGATAAAACGTGTGCAGCATGCCGAGCGCGCGCGCCTTGGCATTCATCTGCTGGGTAAAGGCGAGCTCGCTGCCGCCCAGCGCCTCCGCCACCATCACCGCGACGTCATTGGCGGATTTCGTGACGATGGCACGGATGGCCGTGCCGACATCGATGCTTTCGCCCGGCTTCAGCCCGAGCTTGGACGGCGCCTGCGCCGCGGCGTGCTCGGAAACCGGCAACTGGGTGTCGAGCTTGATCTTGCCGCTCTGCAACCGCTCAAACAGCAGGTAGAGCGTCATCACCTTGGTCAGCGAGGCCGGATGGCGTTGCGCATCGGCATCGTTGGCCTGCATGGTGGCGCCGGAATTGGCGTCGACCACGATCGAGGCATAGGCCGGATCGTAGCTTTCCTGGATGTGCTTGCGATGACGGCGGGCCTCGGCGGGTGCGGCGGCGGTCAAGGCCGCCAGCGCTGTCGCCAAAGTGAGGGTGCCCCAACGGCCAAGGCGTTGGCAGCGAACTCGGCCTGGCGACATTCCCTCTCCCCCGACCCCGTTATGCAACAGACCAGAAGCCCGCTTATCTTGGCCGATTTATAGCAATCTCGCGGCGCCACAAATTACAAGGCTAGGGGAACAGGGTTTACAAATTCTTAAGACAATCCCCTAGAATCTATTGGTCTTTTTGCGTTGCAATATGAATCTTGACTTTTTTGTGCAGTGCAGTATATGAGGATTATTCCGGGACGAGCCGGAAACGCGAATTCTGAGAGGCCCGGCAGAGTGCGCGGGCCGGGAAAAGAGGGTCACCATGGTCAAGAATTTCGAGGACCTCCAGCAGGTCAGCAAAGACAGCATGGATTCCACGCTGAAGGCTTGGGGCGCGGTGTCGAAGGGCGCCCAGGCGATCGCGGTCGAAGTGGCCGACTATTCGAAAAAGGCCTTCGAGGACGGCACCGCCGCGCTCGAAAAGCTGTTCGGCGTCAAGTCGTTCGACAAGGCGATCGAGGTGCAGACCGAGTACGCCAAGACCGCCTATGAGGGCTTCGTCGCCGAGGCGACCAAGATTGGCGGGCTCTACGCCGATCTCGCCAAGGAAAGCTACAAGCCCTTCGAAACCATCATGGCGAAGGCGAAGTAACCAGTTTCGTTGCGTCACTGTCGCGTATCAGCACTGAGTGCGACAAAAGCCCGGCCGCTCTAGCCGGGCTTTTTGTTTGGCGCCCGGCTTACTGCGCGATGCGCAGTTTGGTCAGATTGGTGCCGATCTGATTGAACGTCGTGATGATCTGGTCGGCCGACGTGAGCAGGAAGAACTTGCCGCTGTCGCTGGCGCAATTCTGCAGCAGGGTCGAGGTCGGGTCGCCGCTGGTGTTGACCTGAATGGTGTAGAGCGTGATGCCGGCGGCCTTGATGTTCGAGCACGTCCCGGTTCCGCTGGTGTTGTACATGCGGTTGTCGACCGAGGTGTTGGTGCTGGTGCCAGTGCCGTACCAGCGGTCCTGCGTGTTCAGGCCGTCCGACAACAGGATGATGACCTGCTGGTAGGTGTAGGAGGAATCCATCGCCGGCGCATTGAGCGGTCCGCCGCCGACCAGCGACTGCCAGCCCCACACCAGGCCGATCGGCTGGTTGGTGCTGCCGTTCGGCGTCAAGCTGTCGACAAAGCTCGACATGGTGGTCCAGTCGTAGCTCAGCCCCATCATTTTCGGCGCGCACAGGCTGTATTGATCCGCCATGAACAGCGTCGCAGTGATGCTGGTGTTGGGCGCGGTCGTGTTCTGGTCGTAGCCGGCCGACGTGCCAGGAGCAGACCATGCGCCGCGATCGGTGATGCAGCCGTTCCAGGTGCTGTGCGCGTTCTTGATCCAGGCGTGCTCGTAATAGCCGTTGTTCGTCTTGCAGGTCTTGTTGTTACCGTTGCCCGAGCAGGAGCACTGGCTGTGTCCCGAGCAGCTGCAGGAGTTGCCGGTGCAGCTGTAGGTCGTGCTGTTGTAGCAGCCGTTGTAGTAGTGGCTGTTCCTTGTCGCGGTGACGCGGCCGTTGTCGACGCTTGGGCAAATGTAGCCCCGGTAGGTTCCGCTTGACGGGATGGTCGACGTGGCCGAACTGCCGTTGGCCGGACCGGTCGTGCAGGTAAAGCCGTCGCTGAACGTGCTGAATGGGCAGCCGTCGCCCGGGCCATTGCTGTCGGTGAAACCGGTCGCCAGGCCGTTCGGCGGCGCGTCCCAGTCGCTCCAATCGAGCCAGGTCGCGCCGGAATTGGCGCCGTCGGCGTTGACGTCCTTGCTGAAGGGGATGATCGAGACGTAGACGTCGCCATTGGTGCTGGCGGCGTTCTTCAATTGCGTCAGCAGGTTCTTGGTCGCGGTCTTCAGCGCGTCGATCTTGCCGTTGTCGGCCATGGAACCGGTGGTGTCGAGCACCAGGGCCACCCTGAGCCGGGTCGAGCCCCATTTTGCGGTGGCGGAGCCGACGATGGTGATCGTCCTGAAACCGACGATGCTCATGAACGTGGTCGGCATGTCGGCCGACCCGTTCACCAGCACGCTCGATCCGCCGCTGCTCGAATAGCTCGCGGCAAACCTGACATTGGTGGCGGCCGGGTTGGTGAACAGCGCATTGAAGTAGCTCTGGGCCGAGCTTTGCAGCGCGGTCGCGGTTTGGGAGGCGGCGGTTTTCGACACCATCAAGGCGGTGGAATCGAGCGCCGCCTGGAGATCGGCCTTGAGCACGTTGGCCCGGCTGTAATCGACCGCCGCGCCGACGAAGGCCAGAATCGGAATAAGCGCGAGCGCGAAGGTAACGGCGACATTGCCGCGCCGCTGCCTTTGCAGGCGGGCAGCGGCGCGGACCAGGCGGCGGAGTAAGACGGAGGCGGTGGGCATTTTTTCCAGGCCGGATCTGTTGTTCGGCTGCCGTCGTAGGCCCGTTATGTTCAAGAGCGGATTGCGGCGATCGGTGAAACTGTGCCGGGCGTCGTAAGGGTGCGCGCTGGCATCGCGGCGAAAGCGGTGAAGCGGCCGGGGCTTATGTCGTTAATGGGCGAGGCAGCGGGTTAGGGAAGATACGTATGCCGCTCGCGGCAACGCGGTTAACGCGCGGTTTGCGCGGCCGCCAAAACAAAACGGGGCGGACAAGGTCCGCCCCGCTCGCATCGAATTCGCCGGCGTCAGCGCGCCACGCGCAGCTTGGTCAGGTTGGTGCCGATCTGGTTGAACACCGTCGTGAGACCGCTTGCCGCCGTCACCATGAAGAACTTGTCGCTCGAGCTTGCGCAGTTCTGCAACAGGGTCGAGGTCGGATCTCCGCCGGTGTTGACCTGAATGGTGTAGATGGTGATGCCGGCCGCCTTGATGTTGGCGCAGGTGCCTGAGCCGGTTCCGCTCAGATACATACGGTTGTCGACGTAGGACTGGCTGCTCGACCAGCGGTCCTGCGTGTTCAAGCCGTCCGACATCAGGATGATGACTTGCTGGTAGGTATAGTTGGAATCCATCGCCGGTGCGGTGAGAGGGCCGCCGCCGACCAAAGATTGCCAGCCCCACACCAGGCCGATCGGCTGATTGGTATTGCCGTTCGGGTACATCTGGTCGACCAGGCTGTTCATGCTCGTCCAGTCGTAGCTCAGCCCCATCATTTGCAGCGGGCAGCTGCCGTACTGATCGGCGGGGAACAAGGTCGAGGCGCTCGTGCTCGGCAGGCTGGCGTCGGCCGGGTTCGGCGCGGTCACGGTCTGATCGTAGTTCTGGTCGCGGTCGGTGACGCAGCCGTTCCAGGTATTGTGATTGGCCGGCACCCAGGTCTGAGTGTTGTTGCAACGGCTGCGGCCGCGGCGCGAACTGCCGCTGCACGTTTGCGTATTCTGCCAGCTGCCGTTGGCGCTTTCCCAGTCGTCCCAATCGATCCAGTTGGCGTTGTAGTTGGCGGCGCCGACGTTGACGTCCCGGTTGAAGGGAATGATGGAGACGTAGACGTCGCCGTTTTGCGACGCGGCGCCCTGAAGCTGCGACAGCAGGCCGTGCGTCGCGCTCTTGAGGGCGGTGATCTTGCCGTCGTCGGCCATCGAACCGGTATTGTCGAGAACCAGCGCCACCCGCAGCCTTGTCGTGCCCCACTTGGTGGTGGACGAGCCGGTCACGGTGATGTTCTGCGTCGCCGAGGAGCCGAGCACGCGCAGGAAGGTGGTCGGCACATTGACCGAGCCGTTGACGGTGACCTGGGAGCCGCCGCTCGCCGTATAGCTGGCCGTGACCGAATTGATCGAGGCTTCGCCCGGACGGTTGAACAGGGCGGTGAAATAATTCAGGGCTTTGGTGTTCAGATCGGTGCTGTTGAGGCTCGACGCGTCGCGCGCCAGCATCAGCGCGGTCGAGTCGAGCGCGGCCTGCATGTCGGCCTTGACCGAATTGGCGTGACTGTAGTCGAAACCGGCGCCGACCGCGCCGATGACCGGAACCGTAGCGAGCGCGAAAGTGATCGCGACATTGCCGCCGCGGGCGACGCGAAAATCGCGCAAGGCGCTGCGGAACTTGCTCCAGAGGTTTTTCATGGCGCTCACCGTCAATACGGTTGATTACGTATGCGGTTCTAAGGTGCGGCCTTAAAGGCTCGGTATATGCCTACGGAGAAAAATTGGGGCCGGGCGTAAACCTGTTGCCCGCGTTCCGGCCCAAAGCGTCATTGCGACAACGACTTGCATGATTAACGCGCGGCCCTGCCGGCTCAAATCCGCCGGCATCGGCGTCGGTCGACGTCGTTAACGAGATGTTCTCGTCGTCGTCCAAACCAGGTCACATCGCCAGCCGCAGGTTGGAAAGCGCGGTGCCGATCTGGTTGAAGGTGGTCACGATTTGCGTCGACGACGTCAGCAGAAAGAACTTGCCGTTGTCGCTCGCGCAGTTCTGCAGCAGCGTCGAGGTCGGATCGCCGCCGGTATTGACCTGCACGGTGTAGATGGTGATGCCGGCCGCCTTGATGTTGTCGCAGGTCTTCTGCTGGCGGGCGTCGATCGAGGATGCGTTCGAATACCAGCGGTCCTGGGTATTGAGGCCGTCCGACAAGAGGATGATGACCTGCGTGTATCTGTAATTCGGATCCATGGCCGGCACCGTAAAGGGCGAGGCCGTGAGCGACTGCCAGCCGACCTGCAAGCCGATCGCCTGATTGGTGTTGCCGTTCGGCTGCATGTCGTTGATCTTGTTGGTCAGCGCCGTCCAGTCATTGCTCAGGCCCATGAGCTGCGCCGGGCACGACGAATATTGCTCCGCCGG
>Ga0070740_10006154_pt1 | contig 10679 bp, 10 predicted proteins | sample Coa_R2_FD_67286 | JGI IMG/M metagenome (GOLD analysis project Ga0070740, IMG submission 67286) | Surface soil microbial communities from Centralia Pennsylvania, which are recovering from an underground coalmine fire - Coalmine... | ecosystem: Environmental > Terrestrial > Soil > Unclassified ...
AAGCGAATAGGTTGCTGCACGATTAGTGCCTGGCACACGATTTGCAAGTTGAGACAGTGGAGGTTGCCATCGCTCGGGTGAGCGGTGGGTGTTCCTCCGTCACCTCAATCTAACCGGCAGCAGATGGAGGTGATGACAGGTGCAACTGGTCTGCCGGAAGAAAGGAAGGAGCGTATGACTGCACTAACTCGTTGGAATCCGTTCCGAGAAATGGAAGAAATGCAACGCCGACTTTCCACGTTGTTTGACTGGAGTCCTTTCCGCAGGAGTAACTTAACCAGTGATGAGGAATCCATTACTGTCGCCGAATGGGCACCGCTGGTGGATATTGCCGAAGACGACAAGGAATACCTCATCAAGGTGGAGCTGCCTGAAGTCCAGAAGGATGATGTCAAAGTGACCGTGGAAGGCGGAACGCTGACTATTTCCGGTGAACGCAAGGCGGAAAAGGAAGAAAAGGGCCGCAAATTTCATCGCGTGGAGCGGTATTATGGCCGATTTGAGCGAAGTTTTACGATTCCGGACGATGCCGAGCCGGATAATGTGAGAGCAGAGTTCAAAGACGGGGTCTTGCGGGTTCATCTCGCGAAAAGCGAAAAGGCCCGGCCTAAACAAATTGAAGTAAAGGTCACCTAAGTGATCACTGCCTGCCGCCTTCGCTGGGAAATTTTCCACAGCGAAGGCGGACGTAAAGCAAGTAAAAGAAACTGCTATAAACAAGTGGCAGGGTCTGGCTCAAGAAGAGTGAACTTTCAATAATCGGTAGAGGGTTGGAACAAAGATGTTTCCAACGGTAAAAACATTGGAGCGGAGGTGAAGAGTATGACAGCCGCAGAGACCAAAACAGAAGGCAATTTGACTTTTTGGAAAAAGTTATGGCGTGCGCTCACGAAAGGTTTCAAGCGAAAAGAAACCTGCGCATGTTCCGCTGAACACGGTTCTGCGTTGAAATCATCAGAACCGAAGGCCGAGGAAAAGAGGGCGGCGGCGTAAAGCCAGGAAACCGGACGTTCCGCTTGTGCTGTCGGACTGCTCAAGTTTCATTAATCTGAAGGAGCTTCGGTAAAACAAAAGGGCAGTGTGCGGCGGGACGTCCGGCCCATCAAAAAGACCAAGTGCAGATTTCTTGTAGGCAGCCTCGAATGAGTCAGAATAATAATGGAAGTCCAAGCCAGCCAGTGACTGCTGGGTTCTGAAGAGGAATTCGCATCAAACAGTGAGGCAGTCTAAAACCAGGATGATTTACCGTCACGTCTAACTGTGGGATAATGGGAAAACAAAAATCTGACTGGTAGTTCAGTTTTGATTTATGAGTTCTGATAAATCAAAAGTGAGTTATGAATACTGCTGTGAGTTATCAGAGCTCTTTAGAGAAAAAGTCCGATGCCTGGGTTACACCGCTGAAGCGGTCTTTGCCGACTGAACAGCAGGCATCCGGTCAGAGAAACGGAGGGCCTGCTTTTTCACGCGGTGTGACTATAACAGGAATAGGACCCCTTGCACGGTCTGATTCCTTGATTTTTGAAGGTATACCCGAGCTGGATTCTCCATTCGCAGGTTGACAGATCAAGGAGCGGACTTGTTTGGAGTTTACCCTGTGAGATTTTTCTGATTATCGTTGCGATAGCTTGAGTCTTTTGAGTAACTGATCCATCACCTTAAAAGCCGGCGGGCTAAGGCAGGCAGAGAAACCGCAAGGAAAAGAATGCGGAAAGAGGGAGCGGGAAGCAGGCGTGCGGAGTTGTTTTCCATGTTCAAAAAAGTTTTCAAACTTGAGGCTGGTTATTTACATGGAAATCCGGTCTTGCTTCAGAAGATCCCGGTTGGTTCTCGGGGCATTGTTGGCAGGAACAGCTTGGCGCCAGGATCAGGGCTAGCTGGTGCGTCCGCCTTTGAATTCAAACAACGAGTTGACCGATTCATTCCGATGAATTCGCTTGATGGCTTCGCCCAACAGACCCGCCACGGAGAGGGTGGTGATGTTTACCCCGTCAATGGACGGGCGCTGGACGGTATCGGTGGTGATCAATTCGTCAATTACCGATTTACGCAATCTTTCGATGCCCACATCGCTCAAAATGGCGTGCGAGACGCAAGCCAGAATCTGCCGCGCACCCTTTTTCTTCAACAAAGCGGCGGCGGTGGTCAGTGTTCCAGCGGTCTCGGTTAAATCGTCCACCAGGAGGATGTTTTTGCCTTTGATTTCGCCGATGACCGCCAGGCTTTCGACGTCGGTAGCGCTTTTGCGGCGTTTGGCAACGATGGCCAGCCCGGCTTCCAGGGTTTGGGAATAGGCGTGGGCCATCTTTAGCCCGCCCACATCGGGACTGACGACGACCAGGTCGGGGAGATTTTTCTTCCGCAAATAATCGTACATCACCGGCGCGGCATACAGATGGTCCACCGGAATATCGAAAAAGCCCTGAATTTGCTGGGCGTGCAAATCCATCGTCAGGATACGATGCGCGCCGGAAGCCACCAGGAGATTGGCGACGAGTTTGGCGGTGATGGGCACGCGCGGCTGGTCTTTGCGGTCCTGGCGCGCGTAGCCGTAAAATGGCAGGACGGCGGTGATGCGTTTGGCGCTGGCCCGGCGCAAGGCGTCAATCATGATAAACAGCTCCATCAGGTTGTGATTGGTGGGCGGTGAGGTGGGCTGGATGACGAAAACATCTTCGCCGCGGACGTTTTCCTCAATTTTCACAAACGTTTCGCCGTCGGGGAACGGTTTGATGGTGCATTGGCCCAATTCCACGCCGATGGATTTGCAGATGGCGCGGGCCAGGGGTTCGTTGGCGGTGCCGCTGAAAATTTTCACGCGTTCTTTGTTCCGTCAGTTCAAATGAAAAATCCGCCGCAGCCGGCGGAAAACCGGCAGGAAGATAACCGGTGGCCAACCTGCAAGGCAAGCTGAAATTCGGACAGGCGGCAGGGCCGTTCGTTTTCCTTCCGGCTGCTGGCGATGCTCCTTGTGGCCGCGGTTCTTCGCTTGGGATGTAAACCGCGGCAGAAAACTTGTGAACGGCGCGGCTGAATCGGTATCTTCAAACTATGCGCTATCGAATTTTGGGCAAAACCGGCTTGCGCGTTTCCGTCATCGGCCTGGGCACGTGGCAATTTGGCGGCGAATGGGGCAGGGATTTCACCCAGACGGAAGCGGATGCCATCCTCGACGCCGCGGCCGAGTGCGGCATCAATTTTATTGACACCGCCGAATGTTACGGGCCGGATCATCTTTCGGAACGGCGCATTGGCGATTATCTTTCACGTCGCGACCGGTCCCAATGGATTGTGGCTACAAAATTTGGTCATCGCTTCAACGGCTTTTTGAATCGCGATGACGATTTCACCGTGGCCGGCGTGGCGGAGCAACTGGAGGCTTCGCTCCGGGCGTTGCGCGTGGAAACGATTGATCTTTACCAGTTTCACTCCGGCACGGACGAGTTTTTTCGGAGCGATGCGCTCTGGGATTTTCTGGCCCGACAGAAGCGCGCCGGCAAAATCCGGCACCTGGGTGTTTCGATTTTGCAAAAGGGCAGCGAGTTGCAGGCACGCGAGGCGGCGCGATACGGCGCCGAAGCGCTTCAGGTGCTCTACAACCGTCTGGATCGGCGCGCGGAGGAAATGTATTTTGCGATTGCGCAGCGTGATCATCTGGGCGTGCTGGCGCGTGTGCCGCTGGCCAGCGGGTTGCTTTCCGGCAAATACAAATCCAACCCGGTGTTTCCGGCCAACGACGTGCGCGCCAGAATGGAAGCGGAAAAATTGAATCGCGACCTGGCCGAAGTGGAGCGGTTGCAGCGCGAGGAAGTGCCGCCCGGCGTGCCGATGGCCCAATGGGCAATGGCCTGGTGTCTGCGACATCCCGCGGTTACCGCCGTCATTCCCGGTTGCAAAAATCCCGAACAAGTCCGGTCCAACGCTGCGGCGGTGCAATGGATGGAGCAAGCCTCTCAGCCATAAGATCGCAAAAGAACCTGCCGGCCGTCGCTGGCCTCTGATACGGTTGGTCACGGTTTGTAGCAGCGAACACTCAGTCGTGGGGGCCAGGCCTGTTTTTGATTTCCACCTGGACCGATGGCGCCTGACCTTGTTTGTCTGCACCGAAGTAAATCGTCCGGTGCGGATAGGGCATTTCGATGCCTCGTTCGTCGAATTTCTTTTTGATGCGGCGGTTGAATTCACGTCCGACGCGCCATTGCTGCATGGGCCGGGTTTTGATGCGCGCCTTGATGACCACGGCCGAATCGGCAAAAGAATCCACACCGGCGACTTCCAACGGCGCCAGGATATCGTTTTGGAACGTGGGATCCCGGCGTATCTCTTCGTCAATCGTTTTGAGCACGTGAATGACTTCGTCCACGTCTTCGCGATAGGCCACGCCCACGTTGAAGACGTAACAGGAATAGTCCTTGGTCATGTTGGTGACGACGTCAATTTTACCGTTGCGGAGGTAAATGACGTTGCCGGCGTAATCGCGCAGCACCACCATGCGCAAATTGAGTTGCTCCACGACGCCACTTTTGTCGTTGATTTGCACCACGTCGCCCACTCGGATTTGATCTTCCAACAGGATGAAAAACCCGGCCAGGAAATCCTGCACCATGTTTTGCGCGCCGAAGCCCAGCGCCACCCCCGCCACGCCCGCTGCCGTCAGCGCCGGCCCGACCGGCAGGCCGAATTGCTGCAGCAACATGATCGCAGCCACAGCCACGATCAGCACGCGCAGGAACCATCGCAGGACATGACTCAGCGTGCCGGCGCGTTTTTGTGTTTCTGCGTCCCGGTGTTTGTTGAGGAGCAACGCCTCGATCCGATGCGTCAACGCGCCGATTGCCTTGAACGCCACAAGGGTGGCAATGACGATCAGCAGTGTGCGAATGCCGTCGGTCAGAAGCCATTCCTCAATGCGAATCCAATAGGCATTGAAATCAAATTGCATCTATGGCCAGTGTAGAAAATGGCGCGACGCCAGACAAATGATTTGTCAGTGCCATCCCGCTGGACAGCCGCAGAATTTTGCCACCGGCGCCGATGATGACGCCGACTGCAGACAGGCACTTCGGGGGGAAGCAATTTCTCGCGGCGCAAAATTCAGCCCACCCGCCAAATGAAATTCGATGGCGCCTGCCGCTGCAATTTTTGCCGGCGAACGACGGGTCTGACGTTTGATAAAGCCGCACAAACTTTCCCGAAAACAAACTTGCCAGCCGGTTGATGACGATGTTTCCTGTTTGGTGTGAATGCGACTTCCACCTCGACCGGCACCGGTCGCACACCGGCCACGATTTTCGTGGTGGACGACGAGCCGCTGGTGTTGGAGCTGGCGTTGGCGGCGCTCCAGCCGCGGGGGTTTAAGGTGAGGACGTTTCTGGATCCCAATCAGGCGCTTCAGGAATTTCCCGCTGTTCGGCCGGCAGTGGTGGTGACCGACTACGCCATGGGGCGGATGAATGGATTGGATTTGGCGCGGGAGTGTCGCCGGCTCAATCCGCGACAAAAAATCCTGCTCTTGAGCGCGACGGTGGATGAAGCTATTTACCGGGACGCGGCCGTTAAACCGGATCGTTTCCTGGCCAAGCCGTTTCAGATTGGTGATTTCGTTGAATTGGTGGAAAGGTTGGCAGAACCATGAGACGGGCGTATGGTGGGACGACCGAAACCGTTTTAATTCCCGATCAAACCAATGAACAAAATAAAAAAAATCCTGTTGGGCGCCGTCATTGCTCTGCTGGCGCTGGTGATTGTTGCCGTTATTGTGGTCGGACTTTTTCTGGGGAAAATTGTCAAAGCCGGCATTGAGACGGTCGGGCCGAAGCTTACCCAAACTTCCGTCACCCTTGATGCGGTGGACATCTCGTTGTTGACCGGTGGGGCAGCGGTCAAGGGGCTGGTGATTGGCAACCCGGCAGGTTACCGGGCGCCGCAAGCCATCAGCGTGGGGATGGCGGCCGTCACCGTGGCGCCCACTTCGGTGTTCTCGGACAAGATCATCGTCAAATCCATCAAGGTTCAGTCGCCGGAGATCACCCTGGAAGGAAATCCGCTGGGCGCGAACAATTTGAAAAAAATCCTTGACAACGTTAACGCCGCCACCGGCGGCGGTTCGACGGCCACTAACGCGCCGGCCGCCAAACCGGCCAAAAAATTGGAAGTGGATGATTTGCTGATCACCGGAGCCAAGGTGCATCTGGGCACGGGAACCACCCTGCCGATTCCGGACATTCACCTGACTGATCTGGGCATGGGGCCGAACGGCATCACGCCGGCGGAATTGACCAAGGATGTGCTAACGGAGACGATCAATGGCGCCCTCAAGGCCGTCGCCAAGAACGCCGCCGAGCTGGGCGGACGTTTGGGCAAAGGCGCCGAAAATGTGGGTAAAGAAGGGGTTAACGCCATTAAGAAAGGTTTGGGCGGATTGTTGGACAAATAACCTGCCGCGGAAATCCAAGGGCTGATTCCGGCCGCTTTCTGTTGCGTTCTGAGCCGGCGGCTTTCGCTTCACGTTTTGAGCGGCTCCAGGCAGGTAGAAAATCTGGCGGCGACTCTTCAGCTCTTTACAACCATGGCGCCGGCGGCGGGGCGTGAACTGAAAATGGTCGCTTTCGCACCGGTGCGAACGTGGTAATCAGCAGCAATTTTTTGGGAAATCGTTTCTATCGCGTCGGTTCGCACCAGCGCCACACAACAGCCGCCGAAGCCGCCGCCAGTCATGCGGCAGCCATAAACACCGCCGCGGTATCCAAGGGATTCCGCAATGTCCACAACGGCGTCCAATTCGGGGCAACTGACTTCGTAATCGTTGCGCAAGGAATAGTGGCTGGCATACATGAGCTGGCCAACCGTGGGCCAGTTCGCGGCGCGGATGCCCTCGGCGGCGTGGAGGGTGCGCTCGATTTCGCTGATGACATGTCGCGCACGGCGATAAACCACGGCCTCCATTTGACTGCGGGCGCGTTCCAGCGCCTCGGCGGTGACGTCGCGCAGGGAGGCCGCGCGGAGAATGCCGGCGGCTGCTTCACACTGCCGGCGGCGGGTGGGATACTCGCTGCCGCTTAATTCGTGCTTGACGTTGGTGTTAATGATGAGAATGGAAACGGATGGATCGTTCATCGGCACCAGTTCGGTCTGGCGCGAACGGCAGTCGAGCAGCAGCAGGTGATTTTCGCGGCCCATCACGGAGATGAACTGGTCCATGATGCCGCAAGGCATTCCGGCAAATTCGTGCTCGGCCTTCTGACAGAGCAGGGCTTTCTCCACCGGGTCCAGCCTTTTGCCCGTTGCGGCTTCCAGCAGGGTCGCGGCGGCCACTTCGAGCGCGGCGCTGCTGCTCAAGCCGCCGCCCAGCGGGACGGTGGACTGGAAAGCCACCTCAAGTGCGGGAACCTTCACCCCGCGATTCTGAAACCCGGCGATGACGCCGCGCAGGTAATTGGACCATTTGGGCGGCCCTTGGGTTACCGCTCCGGAGATGTCAATTTCCGCCACTTCCCGGCAGGCGAGATCGTAAACGGAAATTTTCCCCGGCGCGCCGGCAGTGTCGGCCGCCATCACGGTGTACCGTTCGATGGCCATGGGCAGGACAAAGCCGTCGTTGTAATCAGTATGTTCGCCGATGAGGTTGACGCGGCCGGGGGCGGCAGCCATCCAGCGAGGCGGCCGCCCGTATTTTTCGCGAAAACCGGCGGTGACGTGAGACAAAAGTTCCTGGAGGGTCATGGTAAATCAAAATAAACGCGCGGGCAGTCAGAGAATCATGCGCCTCCGGCGGGGGCATGGGATCGGTTGTTTCCCTCTCCGCCTTCCGGTTTTTTGTGGCTGGCGCGCAGGGCGCCCAGCAGCATCAGCACGCCAAAAATCAGCAACAAAATTCCCCAAAGGAGATTGACGTTGGCGCCCAGGGGCAGTCCGGTGACGCTGGTGGCGCCGCCGGCCACGGCGCCTTCGATGATTAACAGGGCGCCAATGAGTGAAAACATCAGGCCAATCGGCCAGCGAATATCCAGTCCCATATGATGTGTAATTTGTGGTTTTAATTCGGCGGATGATTTACCAGAAAAGGATGTTCAGGATGGCGCAGGCGATGAGCAGGATGACGCCGAGCACCGCCGGGCGCAACAGAAAATGTTGCTCGTGGTCCTTGATTTTGGGCGTGAGCGAGTAAACGAGGCCTTTCAATTCCTCGTTGGTCTTGGTCTGCCGGGTTACCAGTGAAATCCCAATCGTCAGCAGGAAACAGACGGTAAAGGCGAAACTGGCCAGCCAGAAATTTTGCGCCATTTCACTGGGCATTTGGCAGAGCGGCGGCACGGCGTGACCTGTCAGACTCCACCAATAGCCGCCCTTGATGCCGGGCAGGTCGCCGCTGGCCAGCGTCAGTGCATGAAAGACGGCGGAGGTCAGCGTGCCGCCGAGCAGACCCAGAAACGCGCCGGTGGCCGTGGTGCGCGCCCAGAACATACCCAGCAGAAACGTGGCAAACAGCGGCGCGTTCACGAAGCCAAAGACCAGTTGCACGATGTTCATCGCGTTGGAATAGTGGCTGGCAAAATAGGCGCAGAAAATGCTCAGGATGATGCCCACCACGGTGGTGGCCTGTCCGACAATGAAGTAGTGCCGGTCGCTTTTGTCCTTGGCGATATAGGCCTGGTACAGGTCGTAAGTCCAGATGGTGTTGAAGGCCGTCACGTTGCCGGCCATGCCGGACATGAACGAGGCCAGCAGCGCTGTGAGCGCCAAACCGAGCAGGCCGGACGGACAATAGCGCGTGACCAGCGAGAGAATGACGCCGTTGTAGTAAGTATCCGTGACGGCGTCCTGCAGCCGGGCTTTGAGCGTATCTTGCGGCAGCGGTGAGGCAGTGTTGGCCCGGATGAGATCGGCGATTTTGGCCTTGTCAAAGTGCAGGTGAACATCCTGTTGGATTTTGGCAAACGCCGTCTCGGCAGTGGCCGGGGTGGCCGATTGGATGTCGGCCATTACCGCCGCCCAGGCGCTGTCGGGAATGCTCACCGAAGGGAGGCGATAGGATTTGGTCGGCATGATGGCCAGGGCTACGGCGATCATCCCCGGCAGAATCACCAGCGCGGGAAACAGCATTTTGGGCACCGCCGCAATCAGGGGTGTGCGTCGTGCGGCGCTCATATCCTTGGCCGCCATGGCGCGCTGAACCACCAGAAAATTGGTGCACCAGTAACCGAAGCTCAACACGAAGCCCAGACCAAAGACCATCGGGAAAACGCCAACGCCCATTGGGTTGCTGGAGGCGCCGGCCAGAATCGGTTTCCAGGCGCTGCTCCAGGCATCGGGCGCATAGCCGTTGTTCGAGGCGACCGTTTGCAGGTTCTCCTTCAGCACGTGCCAGCCACCTATATCTTTCATGCCCAGCCAGACAACCGGTGCAAACCCCAGCACGATCATGAAAAATTGCAACACTTCCGTGTAAATGGCCGAAGTCAATCCGCCTTTCAAAACATAAACCAGCACCACCGCCGAGGTGACCAGCAGCGCGAAATTGTAATCCCATCCCAACAACAGATTCAGCAGTCGCGCCAGCGCATCCATGGAAATGCCCGACGAAAAAACCGTCATGACCGCAAAGGTGATGGAGTTCAGGCATCGCGTGCGGTAATCAAAGCGCATGTTCAAGTATTCCGGCACCGAGCGTGCCTTGGAGCCGTAATAAAACGGCATCATGAAGACGGCCAGAAAAATCATGGCCGGGATCGCGCCCACCCAGTAAAAATGCGCGGTGGCGATGCCGTATTGCGCGCCGTTGGCCGCCATGCCGACCAGTTCCAGCGCGCCGAGATTGGCAGCCATGAAGGCCAAGCCCGTGACCCAGGCGGGAATGGAACGACCGGAGGTGAGGTAATCCGCAGAGGTTTTCAGAAAACGTCGGAGCGTCCAGCCAATGCCAATGACAAATGCCGTGTAAGCCAGCAGGATGGCATAGTCAACCCAAGCCAGATGAATTGGTTGCATACGAGTTGCCCGATGGTTTAGCCGGCAACGCCTTGCCTGTCAATCTTCGTATCCAAAGTTGCATTCCGGCGGCCGGTGTGCTTTATTGGGCGAAAAACCGAAATCTATGCCAACCAAAATTGAAGAAAAAACACGCGAGCTGTGCGAAACCATCGTTGCCCAGCCCGAATGGGCTTCCATCCGCAACCGCATTGACGCCTTTCTCTCCGACGCCGTCGCGCGCCGCGAATATGAAACGGTGATCAGCAAGGGAAACGCCCTCCACCAAAAACAACACGACGGTGAACCGCTCAACGGCGCCGAAATTGCCGACTTTGAACAACACCGCGATGCCCTCCTGAAAAATCCCGTCGCCGCCGCTTTTCTGGACGCCCAGGCTGAGTTACATCAGTTGCAAAACTCCATCCAAAAATACATCAGCAAAACCATTGAGCTGGGACGGGTACCCACCGAAATGGATTTGGCCGAAGATGACGCCTGTGGTCATGGTTGTGGCTGTCACCACTGACCGCTGAACTGCGGTTGCAGCCTTTCCCGCAGCCGCAAAAACTTGTTCACAATGGCCGGGCAGAACAGGATGCGGCGGTGAATAATTTTTCCGCGGCGATGCTGCGGCGCCGGATTTCATTGGAACTTTTGCACGGGCTTGAGCCTTCGCCGCCGGCGCCGGCCGGTGAACAACCTGTGCATAT
>Ga0070740_10006155_pt1 | contig 10676 bp, 7 predicted proteins | sample Coa_R2_FD_67286 | JGI IMG/M metagenome (GOLD analysis project Ga0070740, IMG submission 67286) | Surface soil microbial communities from Centralia Pennsylvania, which are recovering from an underground coalmine fire - Coalmine... | ecosystem: Environmental > Terrestrial > Soil > Unclassified ...
TTACGAGCGCAGCACTTCGCCCGGGGTGGCGCCGGTATATTTGCCGTCCTCGTAGACCATCACGCCGTTGACCACGGTGTGGATGACGCCCGTGGCGGGCATGATCAGGCGCTTGCCGCCGCCGGGCAGATCGTTGGTCATGGTGCCGCGCCGCGGCGAGCCGACCGTACCAGCGTCGAAGATCGCGATATCGGCGGCATTGCCGACCGTGAGCCGGCCGCGCCCCTTGAGCCCGAAGAAATCCGCCGGCTCCGACGTGATGCGCTTGACCGCGTACTCCAGCGTGATCGCCTGCAGTTCGCGCACCCAATGGCCGAGCAGGTAGGTGCAATAGCCCGCGTCGCACAGCAGGTTGACGTGTGCGCCTGCATCCGACAGTCCGATCAACGGACGCGGGTCGTTGATCAACTTCGCCAGCCGCTCTTCGTTGGTGTTGAATACTGCCTGGCTGAGCGAGATGTTGAGATCGTCCTCGATCGCCAGATCGAGCACCATCTCGAATTCCTGACCAACGCGGCCGCGTTCGCGGGCCACTTGGGCCACGGGCTTGCCGAGCAGGGTTTTCAATTCGGCTTTGCCGGCATCGCAAAACTCCACGCGCTCCCAATTGCGGCGGAACACGCCACGCTTCATCTCGTCAACCACCGCGCGGCGGAAATCCGGGTCGGCATAGATCTGTTTGAGCTTGTCGGGCGGCTGGCCGACGGCCGGCTGCCACGCTCTCATCATCGAAAATCCCAGCCCCGACTTGAGCTCATATTCGGCGATTAGCGGGCGGCAGGTCATCTGCGGAATGCCGCCGCGCCTGATCAGGGAATCGGCGCGCTCCAGGGTTTCGGCGCTGGCATGGGGCTGATCGTCGCGATCGAAAATCGCCAGCCACGTCACGCGCCGCCCGCTCTCATCCAACAGAAAACGAAGCAGGTCCAGCTCATGGTCCTGGATATGGCCGAAGTTCTGCGTCAGCGTGATTTCCACCACGCCCTTGCCCAGCCCGCGCAGCACGCGCGCATAGGCGCCCAACTCGGCGCGATCCGCAAGCCGGCAGGCCAACGGCCGGCCCTTGTAGCCGACGTGTTGAACGCCGGTGGTGTGCGAGAAACCGAGCGCGCCGGCGGCGATCGCTTCGCGCAGCAGCGCGGCGATCTGTTCGGTCTCGCGCGGAGTCGCCGCACGTTCCATCGACTCCTCGCCCATCACGTAATGGCGAAACGGGGTGAGCGGGGCGAGGAAACTCAGGTTGATTGCGCTGCCCCGGCGGCGGGCCGCGTCCATGTAGCTGGGGAAACTTTCCCAATCCCAGGTGATACCGCGTTGGAGCACCTCGAAGGGGATACCCTCGACGTTGACCAGGTCGTGCGCCGCGATGTCATGGATGTTGGGCCGGCAGGGCGCCAGCCCCACGCCGCAGTTGCCCATCACCACGCTGGTCACGCCATGCCACGACGAGCTGGTGATCTGCGGATCCCAGCAGATCTGGGCGTCGTAATGGGTATGCGGATCGACAAAGCCGGGCGCCACGATCAGGCCGTCTGCGTCGATCACGCGCGCGGCGCCGTCGCGCACCTTGCCGACCTCGGCAACAATGCCGCCCTTGATCGCAACATCAGCGAGCCGGCGCGGCGCGCCAGTGCCGTCCACTACCGTTCCATTCTTGATCAGCAGGTCGTATGACATGGCGATTCACCCTGGGGATTGCAAGCGGCCGGCTCATGCCGGCCGCACGCGCTGCCGGAGCAGCCCTAGTTCAGGTCCATCCGGTAAGCCTTGACCGCGTTGTCGCAGGTGATCTTGCGCTTGACGGTCTCGCTGACATGGGCGAAGTCCTTGGCGATTACTTCCTGCGAATGCGGCCAGGTGGAGTCGGTGTGGGGAAAGTCGGAGGCCCACATAAACCGGTCCTCGCCAAAGTAACTGGTGGTCAGCGGAGCCACCGGATCGTCCTGGAACGTTGCCCACAATTGGCGGCGCAAGTATTCGCTGGGCAACATCTTGAGCCGCTGCCCTGAGGGCGTCATGGTGAGGAACTTTTCGTGGATGTGGTCGAGGCGATGCAGGTAATGGGCGATCCAGCCCGCATCATTCTCGGCGGACACGATTTTCAACCTGGGGAAACGTTCCAGCGCACCGCCGTAGATCAGGGCGCGCAGCGACTGCTGGATCTCGAAGATCGGATCCAGCGGCGGGCGGCCGCCGGGCGCCCGTGGTCCGTCGAAGCGGATCTCGTTCTGCTTCTTTTGCGTGATGACGTGCAGGGAGATCGGCAAGTCGAGGTCCTGCGCCGCCGCCCAGAACGGATCGTATAGCGGCCGGGAGTAGGGCCGATCCTCGGGCGGCGCACCCCAGATCATCGCACCGCGAAATCCCATCTTGGCACAGCGCTCCAACTCCTTGACGCCAGCCGCCACGTCTTCCAGCGAGATCAGCGCGATCGCATAAAGCCGCTTGGGCGCGTAAGAGGCGTATTCGCCCAGCCAGTTGTTGAAGACCGAAAAACAGATCTGCTGCAGCTCCACGTCGTCCAATCCGAACAGCGGCATCCCCAGCGTCGTGTACAGCACTTCGGCCGCCACCCCGTCGATGTCCTGGTCCTTGAGCCGCTCCGCGGGGTCCCATCCGCTGGGCCGCGCCGCCTCGTAGCCTTTGGTCAGATGCTCCTTCAGTTCGGCGCCGCTTTTGCCGATTCCAAAGCCGGCCGCCACCGGAAACGGCACGATGCCCGGGGCGACAAACTGATAGGTGCCTTTCTCGTTCTGCACCACGCGCGGCGCCCGATCCTGGAATTTCTTGTCCAGGCGTTCGGTCCACAAGGTCGGCGGTTCCATCACGTGCGAATCCGCGGAGACGACCAGAGCAGCCATTTCGCAATCCTCCTCGAGCGATTTTTACACGCCGGTCTCCCGGCGGTATCGTCATGAAAACGCAGCGCGGGCGGGCCCAATCGGGGGCGGCGCTGGATCGCGGCTGTCGGACACGACGCCGCTTGCGCAAACACACCAGTGAAGCGACCGCCGAATCGTCGGGTCTGCCTCCCGCCGCCATCCTGTCACAGTAAAGCCTGCCCTGTACAGCGATCGGCGCTGCCGCAAATTGCCTGCTAACCACCCTCTGAGGACGGCAAAACCCGTCCTCTCACAATTCAAAGCCGTCCTCCTCCCATAGCGACGCCGTTCCCTTGCAGACCATCCGGCAAATGTGCGGTCCGCCCGGCAGGCAGATGCCGTGGGCGATACAGGCTGTCTTGCAGCCGGTAGCCCATAGCTGCGCGAAGTTGTTGCCGGCGGCGCACGGCGGGAATGAGGCGATAGGCAGATTGCCCATCGTGACCATCCCGGCGACGGTCAGCGCTCCGGTGCCCTGGTCGTGTTGGGGAATGGGAATCGAGGAAATTGCGCGGTCGGGGATGTCGTCGAGGAAACTGTTGGGGCCTATGGTCGCCGTGCCGGTGTGTCCGGCAATCATCTGCACCGGCAGCAGGTGCTCCGAACCCGGCGCGCCGTTGGCGGCGGTGCGGTAGATGTTGTAGGAGTCCTCCGCGCCCGTGGCGGAGGGCAAAATCAGGAACTTGATGGTGCTGCCGGCGCCGACTCTGCCGCATGCCGCAGTCAGTTCGTTGCTGTGCGGCCCCTCAACGCCGCGGCTAATCGGCGTCACGAAATAATGGTAGGTATACCCGCGGCCGCCCGAGCAATAGCCGCCGAGCAAGACGATGGTGGGCGCGCTCAGGGGATTGATCAGAACCGGTCCGCCGTTGACCACCAGCTTGCCCGGGAACAGGTGCAAGTAGTTGTCAGGCGCGCGCACGAAACCGACATTTTTCCAGGTCTGACTTCCGTCGCGAACCGTGGCGTTAACCGGCACTGATGCCCAATCGGGCGGGGTTGTGCCGGACCTGCCGTTGCCGATTCCTTCAAAAGAGTAACCCCACGGATTTCGGCTCCACGGCGTGATTACCGAAGCGGAGTTGTAGGCGGTCTGCGCGCGCCAATCACGGCCCGCCCAGCCGCCCACCAGGTACATGTACGAGTCGGGCAGGGTGGCGTTGTTCTGGCCATTGTTGGCAGTTGGACCGGGACCGGGGATGAAGCTTATCTGCGTGGTCTGCCGGGTGTCGGAGGGAGCATTGAACAGCGCGATGTTTTGCTTGGGGTTGAGCCCCAGACAGCCCTCGCATCGAAACAGCCGGTAGGCCGACCCGTTCTGGCTGAGGTCCACGGTGGGCGTCAGGTATGGCTTGGCGCCGGAGACGCCGGTGGTCATAAGCTGCAGGCTGCGGGCCAGAATCTGCGCGTGATCGCCGAGGTCCAGCCGGATGATATCGCCGCGCGTCCCGTCTACCCTGTTGACCGGCATGAAAGCGGTCGCTTCGTACTCCGACTCATCGATGCTGATAGGCCCGATTGGAGAGCCGCCAAAGTTGGCCGCGCCCATCAGCGTGGCAATCATGGCGCTGTGCACTCTGAGGTTGGCTCCGGCCGCGACGGTCAGGGGTTTTGGGCTGCGCGCGGCAATTACCACGCGATTGGCAAGATCGACGGCCGCGCTGACGTCGCGATTGATGCGGCGGTCGGAATCAATGGCGTCGGCCAGGCCGGCGGCGATTTGACGCGCCGCACCGCCGCTCGAACTGAGAGCTACCGCATAGCCATTGACCCTGAGGCTGAAATTCCCCCCGCCCTCGCCCGCTCTGACGACGACCACGTACTGGCCGATATTGCTCCATCTCACTCCGCCGTCCTGCGTTGTGGCCAGCGCATTGACCGCCCACGCGGGTTGGCCTGCGCCAGTCCGCTGCCCCTCGACAACGCGCTGAAAATTGCCGTTATTGTCCCTGACGACGAAGTTGGGAACGACGTTTCGCCGCGCCAGCCATACTCCGCCGACGGCGGTTGCGTTGTCGGTTTCATTGGCCAGGTTGGACACGTACAGGCGGCCGCCGGTGGCAAATACCATCCCCCCATCGAGGTCTTCCATGCCGTGCACGTAGACCTGCGCGGTGCCGTCGGGCGCCAGGTTGTCCACATCGACGCCGCAGCGCCAAAATGAGTTTCTTTCCAGCGTCCATTCCACGGCCTGCGACTGCGAGAAGTAAATGCCCTCGTTGAGCATGCTGAAATAATTGCGCTTGACGATGTTGCGGTCCGTTTGCGCCGGACCGCCGGCATAAATTCCGAATTGCGCCGGCGCATAACCGTCTTCGGGCAGACCGTAGCCCGCACCCGAACCGATCAGATTGCCTTCGATTACGTTAAAGGAGGTCGGCGCCAGGCAGGGACGCCCGTTTTGAAAAAGCGCGATAAGGGCGCGCGGCCGGCTGGCCGGATATGAGCTGCCAATCAGCATCATCCCGCGAATTCTGCTCTGCGTCGAACAGGTCAAAGTGATCATGTCGGCGCCGGCCGCGCCCGCCCACTCCAGACCGCAGGCCGGCTTGCTGTCGCGGGCGTTGTTCCAGCCCACGCAACTCAACTGCAGACTCTTGTTGAGCGCCACGATCGGCTTGCCAACCATGGCAAACCCTTTCATCGGCAAAGCGACCGCCACTGCCCGCAGTTGGGAGGCATCGCCGTTGGCGGCAATCGCGGCGTTGATCGCCGGGCCGACGTCGGTGCCGTAGCGCACCACCGCCGTTCCCGTGAGGTTGGGTCCACTGTAGGTCGCCGGTCCGCTGCATTTTCCCGCGGCGGTAAAACTTCCCAGCGTGATGCTGGAGGCCGAGTTGTAAGCGTAAACGCAGCCTGCGAAGACGGTGCGTCCATGCACGGGCGCGGTAAACACCTTAAGCGCCTTGCCACGGTCAGCGGGCACAAAGGTGTTCTTCGTCACGGCAAGGGCGCTAGACCCGTTTTTGACCGTCGCGCCCGGAATTTGGACAGTGTCGAAGCCGACGCCGGCAGGCGCGAAGTCCAGCGGATTGTACACGGCGGGCGCGGCTTTGGTGGGCGCAGGTTGCGCCAACGCCGGCACGGCAAGCATCACAGAGGCGATTGCCAGAGCAACAATCTTAATCTTTGCGTCCACTGCATCTCTCCAAAGTACGATGGCTAAGATCAGTAAGTGCCGGGAGCCAGTTTGCCGTGGTCCCAACTGGCCCATCTCTGCGGCACGAACGTGATGGCGACGCGCTTTTGCGCTCGCAGCCTGACGAATTCCAGTAATTCGGTTTGCGGCCGGGCGCCCAGGCGCAGGTTGCGCTCGGCGCCGTTTTGCCACATCGCGGTGAGGATCTCGATGACGCGGCCGGGGTCTTCATCCAGCTCGCAAACGCCGCGAATCATCAGGCCGCGCAGCCGACGATGCTCAAAGCCGCCCGGCTCGCCCCAGGGCGAAGCTTCCAGGATCACCGCGGCCCTGGGGTCGCGGCGCAGGTTCACCACCTTCTGCGACTTGCCGTAGGTCTGGAAGAAAATCCTGCCGTCTTTGTACACCCACCCCATCGACACGATATGCGGATAGCCGCCGGGACCATTGGTAGCCAGAAACATCGGCCACATCTCCCTCATCCCCTCGTGCAGAAAGGCCACCGCCTCCTCGCGGGTCATCTTGATCGCGTCGCGCTGCTTCAAGCTTAATCCTCCCGCCGATGATTCGTCGGCTTCATGACAGCTTCAGAAGGTCCAACCCAGGATCGACTTTAAAAACACCCCATTGCTGGCGCGGGTCAGGCCGAAGCCCACCCCCAGGTTGACCTCCAGCCGCGGGTCGAGTTCCAGGTTGAGGGTGGGCACGATGAAATGCTGCTGGGTCTGGATGCTGGGCAGATGTTCAAGCGCGCCCATGTCGCCGTAGTATTCCACCGCGGGCGACAGCCAGCTCAGCAGATGGTTGTAAACAACCTCGCCCGAGGGATCGAATTGGACTCCCTGATGCGTGCCCGGACCGCGGAAGGGCTTTTCAAGCGCCAAATTCGCGACGATATCGAAGCGGCGCAGGTGGGACTCGAGAATCGGGCGCAGTTCCAAACCCAGCGGATTTTCCTCGGCAGCAAAGCGCATGTACTCCAGTTCGATGTTTCCGCCGAGTTCTATCGGCCATCGCTCGCTTTGGCTGATGCCGAAATGGATTTTGGTGCGCGCGCCGGCGTACTCGTAATTGCCGTTGCTCAGCTTGGCGGTGGCCAGGTACTGCCCCACCTCCAGGTGCTCGAAGATGCCATAGGTCGCCTCCAGCGTTTCGTGAATCTGGTAGGGGTTGATGGCGTCATGGGCCAACTGGCCGGTGGCGGTGGTAACGCTGTTGGAGTGCAGCTCCAGAGTCAGATGGCCCTTTGGCGCGGTGTCCACGGTATAGATCTGGATCTCGTAGAAGTCGATGGCCGCCACGTTTGCGGGCCTCAACGCCCACCAGGCAAGCGCTGCGACAATTGCGCTCCACCATCTCATCGTGAGCGGACGACGCCGATCCGCGGGCATCGCGGGGCCAGCACACAGCGCGAGCACCACGGCGATACCGGCTGACAAATCGTCTGGCCGAAGGCCACCAGCAGGCCGTTGTACTCGATCCAAAAACGGCGCGGCAGCACCCGGCGCAGCGCGGCCTCGGTCTGCTCGGGAGTTTTGGTACGCACCAGACCCCATCGGTTGGAGATGCGATGCACGTGCGTGTCCACGCAGATGCCGGGTTTGCGGAATGCCTGCGTGACCACCAAATTGGCGGTCTTGCGCCCCACGCCTTTAAGCGTCAGCAGTGCATCAATCCGGTCGGGGACCTGGCCGCCGAAGCGCTCGATCAGGTCGCGGCAGATGTCGCGGATCACGCGGACCTTGGTGCGGTAAAAGCCAACCGGATAGATCGCGCGCTCCAGTTGCGCCGGCTCGATCGCCAGCATCTGCTGCGGAGTGTCGGCCAGCGCAAACAGCCGCGGCGCCGCGATGGCGGTGGTCTGGTCCTTGGTGCGCAGGCTCAGGATACATCCGATCAGGGTCTTGAAGGGATCGTCTTCCTCAGCCGCCATCAGCGCCAGAACCGGCGCCTGCCACGACGCGGCTTCGCGCCGCAGGCGCTTGAGCGCCGCGCCCGCGGTGCGGGCGGTGAACGCGGGCGGATGGGCCTTGACCCGGCCATCCCTGCCAGCCCGTTTGCGATCCGCGCCAACACGTTGCGAGGCTTCGGTCATTGAAGTCTTCCGCTGCTGTCGGTCAACTCGGCGATCGAGCTTAGCACGCCTGCGCCAGCCAATAAGCATCGGCGGCGAACCATCGCGCCATTACCGCCGCGCCCTTGCTTTGACGTACAATTGCGCGCGATGGAAGCGACATTGGGCTTGGAGAAGACACGGAGGCGAGGGTGGATGTCGCGAGCGATGGTCGCGTTGACCGCGGCGGCGCTACTGTCGATTGGCGGCGCGGCGCGCGCCGACAATGCCAAGGGTTTTGACTGGGAGGAGCTGACCCGCGAAGCCACTAGCCTGCTTTCCGACTATATCCAGATCAACACCAGCAACCCGCCGGGCAACGAGCTGCCCGCGGCCAAACTGCTCAAGGAGAAGTTTTTGCGCGACGGCATCCCGGCAGCCGTGTTCGAACCGTCCCCCGGCCGCGGCGTGATCGCCGCCCGCCTGCGCGGCATCGGCAAAAAACGCAAGGCCCTGGTCCTCCTCAGCCACATGGACGTGGTGCCGGCCAATCCCAAGGACTGGTCGGTGCCGCCCTTTTCCGGCGAAGTCAAGGGCGGCGAACTGTGGGGGCGCGGCGCGCTGGATGACAAGGGACCCGGCGTGGTTGCGCTAATGGCGATGCTGGCCATCAAGCGCGCCCGCATCCTGCTCGATCGCGACGTCGTGTTCATCGCCACCGGCGACGAGGAGGTCGGCGGCGAGGACGGCGCAGGTTGGGTGGTGCAGCATCAGACCAACCTCTACAAGGATGCGGGTTTCGTGCTGAACGAAGGAGGCGGGATTCGTGCCGACAAAGCCGGCCACGTCTTTTACAGCGTGGCGATCACGGAAAAGAGCCCGCTGTGGCTGCGTCTGACCGCCAGCGGCCCCACCGGTCACGCCGCGGCACCGCCGGCGCAGACCGCGGTGACACGCTTGGTCGCGGCCCTGCACAAGCTGGACGATTACCAGCCGCCGTTCAGAGTGATGCCGGTGGTGCAGGATTATTTCCGTCGCCTGGCGATACTGGATTCGAACCAGCCCAAGCTGCTCGACCTGCGCCTGGCGCTGACCGATCCCCAGTTCGCCAAGAAGTTCGTCTCCTCGCCGCATGACAATGCGATGGTGCGCGACACGATTACACCCACCGTCATCAACGCCGGCTACCGGACCAACATCATCCCGTCCACGGCTTCGGCGGAGATCGATTGCCGGCTGCTGCCCGACGAGGACCCGGCGGTCTTCATCAAGTCGCTCCGGCAACTGATTAATGATGATAGTATTAAGATCGAACGGCTTCTCAGTTTTCCGACCATGGCCTCGCCCGAGCGCAGTGAGTTGATGAACGCAATCGTCACCCTGTCGCGGCGCAAGGACAACGGCGCGCCGGTGATTCCCGCGATGCTGACCGGGTTCAACGACAGCCACTACTTCCGCCAGCGCGGACTGGTCGCCTACGGCTTCGTGCCAATCCGTTTCAGCGCGCAGTCGGGGCTGCTGGTGCACGGTGCCAACGAACGGATCGAGATCAAGGCGCTGCGCGAGGGGATCGAGCGGATGGTGGAGCTGCTGCGAATCATGGGTGGCCAGTGAGGAGGTCCTATGCTGCGCGCAGGAGTTGGAGTTTCGACCGCCGCCGATCCGATCGCCGCCGCCCATGAGGCTGCGGAGCAGGCGCTGGCGCAAGCCGGGCTACGGGCCGCGGACGGGGCCCTGTGCTTTGCCGGCAGCCGCCACACCGCCGCCTTCCGGCCCCTGATGCGCGCCGTCGCCGAAAGCACGCAAACCCCGCAGGTGGCAGGATGCAGCGCCAGCGGCGTGATCGCGCACGGGCGCGAACTGGAAGGCGCCGACGCGGTGGCGGTGCTGGCTGTCGGCGGCGGCATCACCGCCCGGCGCATCTTCGTGCCCAGCATCAAGGGCCGCGCCCAGGAGGCGGCGCGCGAAGTAGCCGCTGCCGCACGTCCCGCGCTGGGCCGCAGCAACCTGCTCTGCCTGTTCCCCGATTCCTACAATCTGGAGCCGGAGCCGTTTCTCGACGTGCTAAGCCGCGACCTGCCCGAGGCGGTGGTGGTGGGCGGCGGCGCCACCGAGGACGGCATGAGCGGCGAGACCTTCGCCCTGTGCGGCGACGCGGTCAGCAGCAACGCGGTGTCGGGGATGCTGTTTGCGGGCGACTTGGAGATCATCAGCGGCGCCTCGCTGGGATGCCGCTTGATTGGCCCGCCGCATCGCATCACGGCCGCCCGCCACAACGTCATAATCGAGCTCGACGGCCGGCCGGCCCTGGAGGTGCTGCGCCAGACCATCGGCCCGCTGGGCGACGACTTGCGCCGTACGGCGGCGATGGTGTACCTGGCGATGACGCTGGAGCCGGGGGCCGAGCGGCTGCAGCACGGCCGTTATCTGATCCGCAACCTGATCGGCTTCGACGAGGCCAGAGGACTGATCGCCACCGTCTACCGGCCGCAGCCCGGCGATCTGGTGGGCTTCGCGCTGCGCGATGAGGAGGGCGCGCGCGACAACCTCAAACTGACGCTGGAGGAGATGGAACGCTGTGTGGGCAATCCGCCCGCCTTCG
>Ga0070740_10006157_pt1 | contig 10674 bp, 5 predicted proteins | sample Coa_R2_FD_67286 | JGI IMG/M metagenome (GOLD analysis project Ga0070740, IMG submission 67286) | Surface soil microbial communities from Centralia Pennsylvania, which are recovering from an underground coalmine fire - Coalmine... | ecosystem: Environmental > Terrestrial > Soil > Unclassified ...
GAATCGCGCAAGAAATTCCGCCACCATTCCTGATGCGGAAGCGACCGCGCCCACGCTTCCAGCGACTCGAAGTCGCGCCAGTACTGGCGCATGCCCGCGTGCGGCGGCAACAGCGAGAAGAAAAGGTTTTCATGCAGGAGCAGACCGTCGGGCCGCGCCGCCACTGCGGCGGAAATTCGCGGGCCGAAGGAGAGCAGCGTTTTCAGGCCGCGCAGCGAGTTGACACGCATTCCGAGATAGATCACCACCAGATCGGGATAAGAGGAAAGATCCACCGTGACGCGCTTCACTTTCGAGGGCATCGCTACATGGAGAGTTGGGCCGGAACGCCATCGAGCAGACGCAGAGGCGCCTGCGCCAGCGCGCCTGTGCGTGGTCCGGGCAGCAGGATTCCCGTTACATTCAGCGGGTCGGCAGGCGCGATATCGATCTCTTCGCCGGAGGCGGCCGAGCGGCGCAGATGGCGCAACAGGTCCACGGCCTCCGGTCGCGCGAACTGCTCGCCGGCGTAGCCCGAGACGAAGCGGCCGCCGCGGATTTCGCCGCGGGCCTCCAGGCGGCGGTAGGCTACCAGGAGATCGCGCCAGGCAGGCGCCAGCGGCTCGCGGGCGAGCACGTCGCGAAACACCACGCCCCAGCGATCGAGAAACAGTTTCGCGAAGAACTCGGTGTTCGGGGAGGAGGTCCCGGCGCGCTCGATGCAGGTCCAGCGGCCGGCGGCGTGGCGGGGGCGGGCGAAGCGTCCGCTGCCTTCGCCGCGGCGGCGCTTGGGATCGATGAGGGCACGGAGGTTCTCGAAGCCGTCGGCGGTGACCAGGCCGGCGGCGACCAGCTCCCACAGGCCGTCCTCGACCTCGCTGGCGAGGCGGCGCGTGTGGCGCGTCAGCTCGTCGAAGAACAGCGCGCCGCGAGCGGTCAAGGCGTCCAGAACGTCGCGGGCGGGATGCGAGAGCAGCGGCGTCTGCACGGCGGCGGGAAGCAGGGAAGGGGCATCGGCGCGCAGGAAGATGGCAATCGGAGCCACGCGGGTGGGCCGTACCCGGCGGGCGCCTTCGCTTTCCAGCGCGGGGTGCGGAGACAGGCGGCCCCATTGGACCTCGCCCGAGAGGCACAGGCGGTCGAGAAATTCCGGCTCGTAGCTGGCGAGACGGCGCGGCAGCACGGAGGATTCCCAGGCGGCGGCCGAGATTTCGTAGCCCTGAAGCTGCTTCAGGATCTGGAACAGGCCGTCAACGCCGTGCAACTGCGTGCCGGGCGCGAGATGCTGCCAGCGGCACAGGAAGCGCATGAACTCGGCCGAGCTCACCGGCTCGATTTCCTTGCGCAAACGGCCCAGCGTCATACGGTGGATGCGCGCCAGAATGCGCCGGTGGCAGAACTGGCCCTGCGCCGAGAAATTCCCGCGCAGGATCTGGCCTTCGCTTTCGAGGTGCGCGAGGCCGGACTCCACGGCATCGAGAGGCAGGGCGAGGCGTTCGGCGAGCTCGGCGGGCGTGACCGGGCCAATGGAATCCATCCAGCCACGCAGAATGGGAGAGGGGTCTCCGTCGGCGGCGAGGGCGCGGTCGAGGCGCTCGGTGGCGGTCCAGAACATCTGTCCGCCACGCTCGATGGTGTGGGCGCGTCCGGTGCGGGCGAGCTCGCTGTAGAACCACTGCCAGCCGGGATTCTGCGGCAGCAGCGTCAGGGTGAGCAGGGCGTCGTGCAGCTCATCGGGGTCGCGGACCACGGGCCAGGATTCTTCGGCCACCTGCGCGATGGCGGCCAGGTCCAGCGCGCCGAGACCGGCGGCGTCCTCGGGATTGAGAGTCCGGCGAAGCTGCACGGCGCGGGTGCGGCGCTCCTCCAGCGGCGCGTCGTCGAGATAGGCGTAGGGGTTGGCGTTGAGAATCTCGTGGCAGAAGGGGGAGGGTTCGCGCGTATCCACGGCAAGAGTTTTCAGCTCGCCGCGGCTCATGCGCTCCAGCAGTTCTTTGAAGCCGGCCAGGTCCATCGCTTCATACAAACAATTCGCGATGGTTTCGTTGACCAGAGGGTGATCGGGGATGCGGATCTCGCCGGTGAGATTTTCGGCGCAGGCGACCTGGTCAGGGAAGACCGAGGCCAGCAGATCGTCGGCGCGTATGCGCTGGATCGGCGGAGGAACCTTGCGGCCTCCGGCGAAGCGGGGCACGGCCAGGGCGCGCGCCGCGTTCCATTTCCATCGCGCGCCGAACATGGGGGCCGGCAGCATCGCTTGGGTGAGCACATGCTCCACATTGGAGGGATTCAGAAACGTGAACACCAGCTCCAGCGGGAAGGAGTGCTGCTCGCTGAGCGAGAGCACCAGCCCGTTATCGGTGGCGGCGGCCTGCAACTCGAAATTGAAGGTGCGGCAGAAGCGTTTGCGCAGCGCGAGTCCCCAGGCGCGGTTGATCCTCGAGCCGAAGGGGGCATGGATCACCAACTGCATGCCTCCGGCTTCGTCAAAGAAGCGCTCGGCGATGACGGTGTCCTGGGTAGGCATCGCGCCGAGGGCGTTGCGTCCCGCGCGGACGTATTCGAGGGCCTGTCCGGCGCCCCGCGGATCGAGCGAACATTGCTCCATCAGGAGCCGGAGCGGCTCCGCCGAAGAGTAGATTTCCTGGCGCAGTTGGGAGACCTCCCGCGAAAGCTCGCGCGTGCGGCCGGGGGCCTCGCCATTCCAGAAGGGAATTGAAGGCGGCGTTCCGTGCGCATCCTCGACACGGACGCGGCCGGCTTCCACGCGGCGAATCCGCCAGGAGGTAGTGCCCAGCAGGAATACGTCGCCCACCAGGCTTTCGACGGCGAAGTCCTCATCGACCCAGCCGACCAGGTTTTGCTCGGGCTCGGCGATCACCTGATATTGCGCGGTGTCGGGGATCGCGCCGCCGTTGGTGATGGCGGCTAGGCGCGCGCCGCGGCGGGCTTTTACGCGATGATTCACCTGGTCGCGATGCAGAAACGCGCCGCTGCGGCCGCGCGAGCTGGCGATGCCTTCGGAAAGCATCTCCAGGACGGCGTCGAAATCGCGGCGCGGCAGATCGCGATAGGGCCAGGCGCGCCGCACCAGCGAGAACAGCTCGTCTTCGGAAAACTCTTCGCACGCGGCGGCGGCCACCATCTGCTGCGCCAGGATATCCAGAGGCGCCGGCGGAATCTCCAGCCGGTCGAGCTCGCCTTTGCGGATCGCGCGAACCAGCGCGGCGCACTCAATGAGTTCGTCACGGGTGGTGGCGAACAGACGGCCTTTGGGCAGCGCTCCTACCCAGTGACCCGCGCGGCCGACGCGCTGCAAGGCCACGGCGATGGACCGCGGCGAACCGATCTGGCAGACGAGGTCCACGGTGCCGATATCGATGCCCAGCTCGAGCGATGCGGTTGCGACCACCACGCGGAGCTGGCCCTTCTTGAGCTTTTCCTCGGCTTCGAGCCGCAGCCGCCGCGAGAGGCTCCCATGATGGGGCAGGACGGCTTCGGGGCCCAGCCGCTCGGCCAGATGGTGCGCGACGCGCTCCGACAATCGCCGGGTATTGACGAAGACCAGCGTGGTGCGATGCTCCTGGGACAGTTGTGCCACGCGGTCGTAAATCTCGTCCCACATCTCCGTGCTGGCGACCGCGCTCAGCTCGTCGCGGGGGACCTCGACGGCGAGGTCCATAGCGCGGCGGTGTCCGATCTGAATGATGCGGGCTTCCGGACTCAGGAACTGCGCGACCTCGGCGATGGGGCTGACAGTGGCCGAAAGACCGATCTTCTGAACCGGCTGCCCGGTGAGGCGCTCCAGGCGGGCGATGGAGATCGCGAGATGAGAACCGCGCTTATCGTCGGCGATGGCGTGGATTTCGTCGACGATCAGGGTGCGCACGCCGCGGAGCATTTTCCGGGAGCGCTCGGCGGTGAGCAGAATGAAGAGCGATTCCGGCGTGGTAACCAGGATGTGCGGGGCGTTTTTGCTCATCCGCTGGCGCTCGTGCGCGGGCGTGTCGCCGGTGCGGACCGCGGTGCGAATCGGGGAAAGCAAGACGCCCTTAGACGCGGCCATCTCAGCGACCCCGGCCAGCGGCACGTCGAGGTTTTTGTGGATATCGTTGCTGAGGGCCTTCAGGGGCGATACGTACAGTATCCGGGTCTGGTTGGGCAGCCCGCCCTGGCGGGCGTCGCGCACCAGTGAATCGATGGCCGTCAGGAATGCCGCCAGAGTCTTGCCGGCTCCGGTGGGAGCCGAGATCAGGACGTCACGCCCGGCCCGGATCTCGGGCCAGCCAAGCCTCTGCGGCTCGGTCATGCCAGGGAACCGTGCCTCGAACCACTCCCGGATTAGGGGATCAAAAGGCGCAAGAGGCATCGTTATCCAGGGTAGCAGTTGCGCGCTATGCTGAAGGACACAGCGCTATGCGCCCGTTGGTCCGGTTCAGCGCCCTGTTGGCGGGCTCCCTGTGGAGTATCCTGCAAGGGGCCTCGATCCGCGCGCTGCTGATCGAGGATCCGAAGGGGCCGGCGCCGGTGCGGGGCATTCTGCAAGCGACGGGGCTGTTCCAGTTCGACGCGGCCTCGGAATCCACTAATTTCGAAAAATACAAAGTGGTGGTGATGAACGGCGCGCCGGAGGGCTGGCCCACGGATACGTTAGTGGCGCTGGAGAGATATCTGATGAACGGAGGCGGGCTGGTGGTGCTGCCGCCCGCGGCGGCTGCGTTTCCGGAGTGGCCGGAATACAACCAGATGCTCGGCGTGACAGCAGCGAAGAATCGGGATCAGCGCGCGGGGCCGCTGTGGTTTTACAGGGCGGGCAACATCGTGTTCGACGACAAAACACCCGGGGCGGCAGGAAAAATTCTTGCGCCCGGGAAGCCTTTTCTCATTACGATCCGAAATACCGAACATCCGGTCACCAAGGGCCTTCCGCTGGCCTTTCTGCATGCACCAGACGAGCTGGCCGGGAATATTCGAGGCCCGGGCAAGAACATGAGCGTGCTCGCCACGGCGCTTTCCGATGCGGAGCAGGGGACCGGGCGCGATGAGCCCCAAATCATCGTCGTCAACTATGGAAAGGGCCGGGTGTTCAATTCGATTCTGGGTCGCACGCCGGAGGGGATGGAGTGCGCGGGTCTCCAGACGCTGATCCAGCGGGGTGCGGAATGGGCCGCCACCGGGAAAGTCACGCAGCGCGTTCCGGCGGATTTTCCCACCGAGGAAAAGGTTTCGGCGCGCGGCGGCGGCCGGAGCGCCGCGAAGTGAGTCATTGGCAAGCCGGCGGCGGGATGGTGAGGTTGCCGACGGGTATCGTCACGATATTACTGGTGAAGATGTCCTGAGCGATGGTGAGCTGCGCTGTCGTGGTCGGTTGCAGGTCGGGATTTAGTTCCAACACGACCTGGTAGACGCCGATGGCGCCGGGAGCGAGCCCGGCGTAGAGAACATTGGCCGTCTTGGTATCGGCGAGCGAGGAAACAAAAGTGTTCGCCGTGTTCGGTTGGGGGCCGTTGTAGGGCACGCCGTCTTCGACGCCGATCAGGTTGCCGTTCGGACCGTTCACCAAACCCAGACCGGTAGCGAAGATATAGAACGTTTCCCCAGGTTGAGCGGGGTTATCCGGCGTAATCGGGGCGCCCGCCTTGTTCGCGCAGCAGAGTTGCACATTGGATAAGCCCAGCGACAACTGGGGCGAAGTACCGGATGTGTTATTCGAGCTCGAGGTGGCAAGGGGAATGCCGTTGCCGGCCGGGCCCTCGACTTTCGCGCGCAGCAGAATACGGGTGTAGGCGCCACCGGCCGATGCGGTTACTTTCTCGGCGGGATTCGCGTTGATGAGATTGATGAGCGCGTCGCGGACCGTGGCCAGCGTATCGGTGGTTTGAACAGTGTAGCTATAGGACCGGTCTTCAATGGTGATGGTACCGACGTCGTTGGCCTGGATCGAGCCGCTAATCGTAATGGTTCCGGTGGCGTTGCTGGAGGCATGATAGGCGAACGCCGGCCTGGGGTCTTGCCCTTCCTGCGCGAAAATGCCGGGATTGCCGGTGGACTGGAAGCTGGTATTTTGCGCAAGCGGAACGCCGACCGCGTTGGTTACCGTGACCGACCCGTCCCGGTGAACCGTGCGCACGTAGGCGCTGACACTGTTTGAATCGGAGACTTCATACGGAACCTGGGCGTTCACCTGGCTCGGCGATACGAACAAGAGGGGCGCGCGGATTCCGTCAAAGTACACTTGCACGCCTCCCAGATCGATGGGAAGCTGCTTGGTCGTATCCGCGTACGCCGTGCTATCGGCCAGGTTGGAGCCGAAAAAGCTGACAATACTTCCGGGCGCCACGATATTCGCGTTCTGCCCGCCGCTCAGCGTGGCTCCGCTGGTGGTGGCGGTAATCTGCGCGTTAGACGAAACGGAAGCCGCCAGCGTGATGTTATTTCCGGCGACGCCGCCCTGCCGGGCGATGAGTTGCACCTGGCTGAACCCGGACTGGACCACCGCCAGGACGTTCGGATCGCCCCGGTTGTTGTTCGAAGTATTGATGAGGTTCACTATGTTCTGAAGGATGCTGGCGATCGTATCGGTGGAGACGACGGTATAAGTGTAGGCCGTGCCCTGAATGGTGATCGTGATCTTATCGTTGGCCTGAATGGCGCCGGAGATGTCTACGCCGCCGCTGGCGTAGACCTCGCGGCTGGCCGCGTTGCGAACTCCGGTAATCGGGAAATTGGTAGGGGCCGGCGTGAAGACCAGGATCCGGCGATTGCTGGGATCGGACACGTACAGATTGGTTCCATCCCACGCGAGTGACGTCGGGGTGGGTGTAATGTTTGCGGCGGACTGGTTGAGCAGCGGATGAAACAGATCCGTCATGCTGCTCACCACGCTTGCGTACTCATCCGGCTGTCCGAGAATGGCATCCGGCTGCGGATCGTTCTGGGTGGGGATGGAGTTGTAAACCAGCACACGGTCATTCCCGCCGTCGGCGACAAACAGGCGCTGCCCGTCGGAAAGCGCGAACCGGGGATAATCCAGGGTCTTGCCGCAACGCGCCGGGTACTGGGGATTGCCGTTGGAATCCAGAACGTTGTTTCCGTTGGAATCCTTGATGGCCGGGCAGAGATGTGCCGTATCGTTCGGCGTGGGAGTCTCAAAATCCTTCTGGCCCAGTTCCACGTCGGCAGGCTGGTTATTTCGGGTTGGAATCGAATTCCAGATCAAGATGCGGTTGTAGCCCAGGTCGGCTACGAACAGATGCACGCCGTCGCTGGTAACCGAAACGGGGTTGAGCATCGAGCTCGCCGTGGGCTTCAGCGCGTTCTGATCGGCGGGGATATCGGTCACGTCGGTGAAGTTCGCCTGGCCCAATTCGAGGTCCGCGGGCTGATTATTCTTGGTGGGGAGCGAATTCCAGATCAGGATGCGGTTGTTCTGGGTATCGGCAACGAACAATCGTCCGTTTTGAATCCAGACACCCTGCGGCCCGCGGAAGCTGGAGGCCGTCGCCACTAAGGGTTGAACCGTATTGAAATCGGGCTGCCCCAACACCAGGTCGGCGGGCTGGCCATTGAAGACGGGAATCGAATTCCAGATCAAAACGCGGTTGTTCTCCGTGTCGGCAACTGCCAGCACGCGGCCGTCGGATGCGACCCCACTTGGCGTGCGCATGCCGGTCCGCGAGGTGTGGAAATTGGTACTGACGAAATCGGGCTGGCCGAGCACGACACTCGCGGTACCGACGCATACCGGGCAGCGCCCGCTATAGGCGGGGATGGAGCTCAGCGGTCCCGGCATGGTCTGCGACACACTCTTGTACAAAAGAACGCGGTTGTTGATGGGCGTAAAGCCCTCGCGATTGGAATCCGCGACGATCAACATGTCGCCGGCAAAGGCGAGCCCACTCACGCCTCCGATGAGTGTGTTCGAGGCACCGGGGGTCTGCGAGGTGAACGTCGTCTGTCCGAAGACCAGCCGGGCACCTTGCCCGGTGACGAAGGCCGCCGCCAGACTCACACTGGCACAGAGTGAAAAAAGGGCACAGGTTTTGAGCATTCTAAAGGACTTAAGAGGGTTGCTCTTCAGTATAACAATGTGAATGACGCAACCCGTTCAAAGCACGTTGCAGGCCATGTGGCGGGGCGACGCGGCGCCCGGTTCCAAAGAATCGGCGCAAGATGCGGGCAAGGTGGGGCTAGAATGAAACTTCAAACGAAAATGAAGCCGCTGTCGTTCCTTCTGCTTGGCGCCATGGTCCCGCTTGCTTCGTGTAACCGTTCGGCGCCGCCGAACGTGGCCGCGACGGTCAATGGCCGCCCCATCACGTACGCCGATCTCGACAAGCAGTACGAATCGCAATTCGGTTCACTGAACGACCGGCCCAGCGACGATCAGGTCACGACGCAGCGCCTGGAAGTGCTCCGCACTCTGATCGATAACGAAATCATGCTCCAGCGCGCCGAGCGGCAAGGCTTGATGGCCGTCGATTCCGACGTCGAGGCAAAGTTTGCTGAGCTGAAGGCGCCGTATACGCAAGAAGAGTTTCAGAAGCAGCTTGCGAACCGGAAAATGACCGTCGAAGACTTGAAGACGCAGCTCCGCCGTGACTTGAGCGTGCAGAAGCTCTTCAATAAAGAGATCACCTCGCAAATCAACATCACCGACAAGGACATCACGGACTTCTACAACGCGAATAAGGCCAGCTTCAATCTGGCAGAGCCGCAGATCCACATGGCGCAAATCCTGGTGACGCCGAACCCGGATCCCAAAGTCCACAATCTGAAAAACGACAAGGCGATCGACGACGTGCAGGCCCGCAAGAAGATCGAGAGCCTGTATCAGCGAATCAAGCAGGGCGAAGATTTCGCGATGCTCGCGCAGAACTATTCCGAGGACGTGAATTCGGCGCAGAACGGAGGGGACCTCGGATTCATCCCGGAATCGGCTCTCGACAAGGCCAATGTCGAGCTGCGGAAGACCCTGATGGCGCTTCCGCCGGGCCAGACGACCAACATCATCCATACCAACGAGGGCTACCGCATCCTCAAGGTGATCAGCAAAGAGCCCGCCGGCCAGCGCGCCCTGAGCGATCCCAACGTGCAGCAGACTATTCGTGAGACGCTGATCAATCGCAAAGACCAGTTATTGAAGGCGGCGTATTACGAAGTGGCCCGCAATGAGGCGAAGGTGGTGAACTACTTCGCCGAGAGCGTTATCGGCTCAAAGAAGTAAGAACGTCCATTCGCTTGAGCTGCCCGCAAGCCGCGTAAACGTCCAGGCCGCGGGGCTTGCGCACGAAGCAGGGAAGACTCCGCCTCACGATTTCCTGGAAGGCGGCGACACGCTCGGGTGCGGGCGTGCGGTAGGGAATGCCGGGGCCCGGATTCAACGCGATCAGATTCACTTTCGCGTTCAGGCGGGCCAGCAGCTTCGCGACGCGGCGGGCATCGGCGTCGGAGTCGTTGACGCCACTCAGCAGCACGTACTCGAAGGTTAGCTTCTCCCAGGGCCGCAGAGGGTACGCGCGGCAGGCGGCGAGGAGATCGGCAAGATGATATTTGCGGGTGATGGGCATCAGCTCGCGGCGCTGCTCCTCGGTGGAGGCGTTGAGCGAGATCGCGAGCTTAGGCCGCACTTCGGCCCGCGCCATCTCCGCGATTTTCGGGATGATGCCGGAAGTGGAAACGGTAATGCGGCGGGGCGAGATCGCCATGCCCTTGGGATCGGCGAGCAGGCGCGTTGCCTTGAGGACGTTTTCGAGGTTGAGGAGCGGCTCGCCCTGGCCCATCATGACGATATTGAGGCGGTCCATCGTGGGGTCGCGCACAACGCCACGTGCGGGCGGTGCGCTCTTATTCCCTTCCAGCTTTCGATCCGCGGCAATGCGCAGCACCTGCCCGGCGATCTCGCCGGCCGTGAGGTTGCGCTCGAGCCCGAGGAGGGCGGTCAGGCAGAAGCGGCAGTTCACCGGGCAGCCCACCTGCGTGGAGATGCAGACGGTGGAGCGCGCTTGCTCCGGCATCCACACCGATTCCACCGTTCGGCCGTCGCCGAGCTTCAACAGGTAGCGCCGTGTGCCGTCGATGGAGTCGTACTGGCGCACGATTTCCGGGAGCCCGAGGGGATGCTCGCGGATCAACCGCTCGCGCAGGGGTTTGGGCAGGTTCGTGATCTGATCCAGTTGGGTGATTCCCTGCCGGTACAGCGCGTCGTAGACCTGCCGGGCGCGGAAACCCGGCTGTTCGGATCCGAGCAGGATCCGGAGATCGGCGAGATCCAGGCCGATGAGGCTCTGCGGGAGTGGAGGAGCAGCAGTCACTATTTCCATGATGCCGCAGCGATGGCCTCGCGGGCCGGGTTAAAATGAGTTGCTTGTGGGCCGGTAGCTCAGTTGGTAGAGCATCGCACTTTTAATGCGGTGGTCGCGGGTTCGATTCCCGCCCGGCTCACCAAATAGATCCTTTAGAATCATCTGCGCTTTCTTGGTTTTATAGGAGCTTGTTGAAAAGCTCGCGCGAATGTAGCCTTCGGGTCCATAAGAACGTCTTTGCATCATGCGCAAAGACGATCAGCAACAAAACAACGTGTTCAGCTAGTGTCCTGAGTCATAAATCCGTTGAATCAGCGCCCCACGGGTGCATACTCGGGTATGGCCATCGGACGCCCCACAAAACCGCTCAACGTCACGCCAGAGGAGAAGT
>Ga0070740_10006158_pt1 | contig 10672 bp, 4 predicted proteins | sample Coa_R2_FD_67286 | JGI IMG/M metagenome (GOLD analysis project Ga0070740, IMG submission 67286) | Surface soil microbial communities from Centralia Pennsylvania, which are recovering from an underground coalmine fire - Coalmine... | ecosystem: Environmental > Terrestrial > Soil > Unclassified ...
CCCGGATAGGCATTGAAGGTCATGGCCACGGGGTCGCCGACCTGGATGCTGCCGATGTCGGCCTCGGCCACGTTGGCGACCACTACCGACTGCGTATCGGTCGCCATCGTGACGGCCGCGCTGCCACCAGACGAACTGCTGGATGTGGAGCTGCTACTGCTGCTACCGCCGCCTCCCGCGGAGGACAATTGCCCGGCCAGCAGGTTCACGGATAGGATGGTGCCGGCAGCCGGTGCGCGCAACTGCGTTTCCAGCGCGAGCAGATCGCGATCCTGGTTGTAGGTCTGCTGCGTCTGCGCAAACTGCGCCTTGGCATAGGCGATATCCTCCGGGGTCGACGGATGCAGCGTGGTCTGCAAGGCGGCCTCGGCCGAGGCAACCGCGGCTCTCTGCTGTGCGATGTCATAGGGCGTGTTGGGCTGCTTGGCCGCCGCCAGCGCCGCCTCGGCGCTCTTCACCGCATCCTGAGCTTGCACGATGTCTTGCGGGGCACCTGGGTGCTCGGCCGTCAGCAGCGCCTGCTCGTCGGCGGTGACGGCGTCCTGTGCTTGCTGGATGTCATTCGCCGTGTTGGGCTGCTTGGCCGCCGCCAGCGCCGCCTGTGCGGCCGTCACCGCATCCTGCTGTTGGCGAATGTCCTGCGCGGTGTTCGGTTGCTTGGCCAGGGCCAGCGCCACCTGGGCGGCCTTGACCGCATCCACCTGCTGTTGAATGGCCCGCGCTGTGTTGGGTTGCTTGGCCGCCGCCAGCGCCGCCTCGGCGCTCCTCACCGCGTCCTCCTGCTGGCGGATCGCCGCCGCCGTGTTGGGCTGCTTGGCCGCCGCCAAGGCCGCCTCGGCGCTCCTCACCGCGTCCTCCTGCTGGCGGATCGCGGCCGCCGAGTTCGGTTGTTTGGCCGCCGCCAAGGCCGCCTCGGCGCTCCTGACCGCGTCCTCCTGCTGCTGGATGGCGGCCGGGGTGTTGGGTTGCTCTGCCGCCGCCAACGCCGCCTGCGCGCTCTTGACCGCGTCTTCCTGCTGGCGGATGGCCGCCGCCGAATTGGGTTGCCTGGCCGCCGCCAAGGCCGCCTCGGCGCTCCTCACCGCGTCCTCCTGCTGGCGGATCGCGGCCGCCGTGTTGGGCTGCTTGGCCGCCGCCAGCGCCGCCTCGGCGCTCCTCACCGCGTCCTCCTGCTGGCGGATCGCGGCCGCCGAGTTCGGTTGTTTGGCCGCCGCCAGCGCCGCCTCGGCGCTCCTCACCGCGTCTTCCTGCTGGCGGATGGCCGCCGCCGAATTGGGTTGCCTGGCCGCCGCCAACGCCGCCTGCGCGCTCTTCACCGCGAGTTCCTGCTGCCGAATCGCCGCGGGCGTATTCGGCTGCTTGGCCAGGGCCAGCGCCGCCTGGGCGCTCCTCACCGCGTCCTCCTGCTGGCGGATCGCGGCCGCCGAGTTGGGCTGCCTGGCCGTCGCCAACGCCGCCTCGGCGCTCTTGACCGCGTCCTGCTGTTGGGCGATGTCCTGCGCCGTGTACGGCTGCTTGGCCAGGGCAAGCGCTGCCCGCGCCGAGGTCACCGCATCCTGCGCCTGCTGCAAATCTTGCGGCGTGTTCGGATTCTGCGCCGCCGTCAGCGCCGCCTGGGCCGAGGTGACGGCGTCCTGCGCCTGCTGCAAATCTTGCGGCGTGTTCGGATTCTGCGCCGCCGTCAACGCCGCCTGGGCGGCGGCGACCTGCGCCTGAGCGGTGTTGAGCGCCTGTGCCGAGGGATTGGTCAGCTCCTGTAAGGCCACCTGCGCCGACGCCAGGTTGGCCTGGTCGGTGGCGATCGCGGAGCGGACCTGCACGAGCTGGTGCTGATAGTTGGCCAGCGTGGCGGTATAGCTGGCGGTGTCGGTGATCGGTTGCTGCGGCGGGTTGTTCTCCAGCACGCTCAACTCGTCCTGGTCCACGGTGAGCTGCCCCTGCGACTGGGTCACTTTGGCCTGGGCCGCCTGCACGCTCGACGCGGAGGGGTTGGTCAGGTTGCTCAGGTTCTGCTGGGCCGAGTCCAGCGTCGACTGCGCCTGCGCCACCGACTGAGCGTTAGCTCCTGCCTGGAGGGCGGCGAGTTTCTGTTTCGCCGAATCGAGCGAGGCCTGGGCCTGCGCCACCGTATTGGGATTCGGCCCGGCCTGAAGGGCTGTTAGCTTCTGCTGGGCCGAGTCCAGCGAGGCCTGGGCCTGCGCCACCGTATTGGGGTTTGGCCCGGCCAGCATCGCGTTCAGCTTCTGCTGGGCCGAGTCCAGTGTAGCCTGGGCCTGGGCGATGGATGCCGGCGTCCCCCCCGCCTTCATATCCGCCAGCTTGGCGCGGGCCTCATCTAGAGTAGCCTGGGCCTGGGCGATGGACGCCGGCGTCCCCCCCGCCTTCATATCCGCCAGCTTGGATTTGGCCTCGTCCAGCGCCGCCTGGGCCTGGGCCACCGCCGACGGCGTGCCGCCGGCCTTCATATCCGCCAGCTTGGCCTTGGCCTCGTCCAGCGCCGCCTGGGCCTGCGCCACCGCCGCGGGCGTGCCGCCGGCCAGCATATCGGCCAGCTTGGCCTTGGCTTCGTCCAGCGTCAACTGCGCCTGCGCCACCGCCGACGGCGTGCCGCCGGCTTTCATGTCCGCCAGCTTGGCCTTCGCCTCGTCCAGCGCCGCCTGGGCCTGCGCCACCGCCGCGGGCGTGCCGCCGGCCAGCATATCGGCCAGCTTGGCTTTCGCCTCGTCCAGCGTCAGCTGCGCCTGGGCAATCGAGGCGGGCGTGCCCCCCGCCTTCATATCCGCCAGCTTGGCCTTGGCCTCGTCCAGCGCCGCCTGCGCCTGGGCGATCGAGGCGGGCGTGCCGCCGGCCAGCATATCGGCCAGCTTGGACTTAGCTTCATCCAGCGTCAATTGCGCCTGGGCCACCGCCGCGGGCGTGCCCCCCGCCTGCATGTCCGCCAACTTGGCCTTGGCCTCGTCCAGCGCCAACTGCGCCTGGGCCACGGACGACGCCGTGCCGCCCGCCACCATATCCGCCAGCTTGGCCTGGGCCTCATCCAGCGTCAACTGGGCCTGCGCGATCGAGGCGGGCGTGCCCCCCGCCTGCATGACTTCGAGTTTGGCCTGGGCCTCGTCCAGCGTGGCCTGCGCCTGCGCGATCGAGGCGGGCGTGCCCCCCGCCTGCAAAGCCGCCAATTTGAGCTTCGCTGCGTCGAGGTTGGCCTGTGCGGTCAGGATGCTCGCCTGGGTGCCGTGCTGCAGGGCAATCAGTTTGGAGCGCGCCTGGTCCAGCGAAGCCTGGGCCTGGGCGATGGAGGCCGGCGTCCCGCCGGCGAGCATGGAGGCCAGCTTGGATTTGGCCTGATCCAGCGTCGCCTGCGCCGCCTGCACGGCCGCCTTGGTCGGCGGCGCGAGCGTCTTGGCCAGGTTGGCCTGGGCTACGCGCAGGGCCGCCAGGTCGTTATTCACCGTGTTCTGCAGGGAGGGATCCACGATCGTCGCCAGCAATTGGTTCGCTTTCACGCGCTGGCCCGGCGTCACATAGACGTGATCCACGACCCCCGAGGCCAGAAAGCTGAGCGAGAGCTGCGTGTTGTCCTGTATGACACCGGACGGCGTGGAGGTTGTGGTAACGGTGCCGAGCGACGCATAGGCCACGGTGCCCGGCAGGGCCGGTGGGGTGTTAATGCCCGGTGAAAACGCCACGAGCAGTGCCGATCCGGGTAAGACGACGGCCAGTAAACCTACAAGGGCTTTCTCCCCTGCCATGACATGCACCTCCTGCTGAACGCTGCCCAATGCGAGGTAAGGACTCCTGGCGTACGCATCCCAGTCTAGGCGGCGATCATTGGAAAACTCTTAGAGATTTCTGAGAAGAGGGGCAGAGAAAGCTAAGCGTTTGCTAAGAGTTCGGTTAACAGACTCGGAGGAACCTGCGAGTGGCGAACTCCTGCACCTGCCGTGGCCCAGGGCACATGCTCCAGGGCGCAGAATCAGCAGCCCATCCCCGAGTTGTATGCGTATACTGGATAGCGGCACGCGGTGCCGCTCCAGCAACCATCCGGGGAGACAAGAGCTATGGCTTTGCCGCTTGACAGACCCACCGTCTGTCCGGTCATTGTCGGCCGTGGCCCCTATCTCGCCGCGCTGGATACACATCTCGATGCGGCACGGTCAGGCCGGGGCGGCGTTGTGCTCCTGGCGGGCGAAGCCGGCATCGGCAAGTCACGTCTGGTGGCAGAGGCGAAAGCACGAGCCGATGCGCAGGGTCTGTCGACCCTCGACGGGCGCTGCTTCGAACCTGATCGCACCCTCTCCTACGCGCCGTTGCTCGATGTGCTGCGTACCTATCTCTCCGGGCGGCCCGCGGATACGACCGCGCACGACATCGCCGCCGTTGCGCCCGAGCTTGGCTGGCTGCTACCGGAGCTTGCCAGGCATCTACCGGATGTGACCCCGGTCCCGGCGCTCGATCCCAAAGAGGATCAGCGCCGGCTCGCTCACGCCTTCGTACATTTTGTCACGCACCTCGCGGCCGCGCGGCCGCTGCTGCTCGTCGTCGAAGACCTGCACTGGAGCGACGACACCAGCCTCGACGTTCTGCTGCACCTGGCCCGCCATCTGGCCGGCAAGCCGATCCTGCTCCTCCTGACCTACCGTAGCGACGAGGTCAATCCCAGTCTGCGCCATATGCTGGCCCTGGTGGATCGCGAACGGCTCGGCGCGGAGATCGCGCTACCGCGGCTGACACCGGATGAGGTGGATGCCATGCTGCGCGCGATCTTCGACCAGCCCCAACCGATTCGGCCCGATTTCCTCGGGGCGATCCACGACCTGACCGACGGCAATCCCTTTTTCGTCGAAGAGGTCATCCGCTCGCTGGTCGCCGCGGGCGACATCTTTCGCGTAGCGGGGAGGTGGGAGCGCCGAGCGCTGGCGGACCTGCACATCCCGCGCAGCGTCCACGATGCGGTGCTGCGGCGCACCGAATGCCTGAGTCCAGAAGCCGCGACGGTGCTACGCCTGGCAGCGGTGGCAGGCCGGTTCTTCGATTTCGCCGTTCTGCAGGCGCTCACTGGAGACAGCGATGAGCAACTGCTCGAGGTGGTCCGTGAGTTGATCGCCGCGCAACTCGTCGTCGAGGAGTCGGCCGACCGCTTTGCTTTTCGGCACGCCTTGACGCGGGAGGCCATCTACGCGGGGATGCTCGCCCGCGAGCGCCGCGCACTCCATCTGACAGTTGCACAGACGATGGAGCGGCTACACGCCGACATACCGGACGCCTACCTCGCCGACCTCTCATCCCATTTCGCGGCGGGCGAGGATTGGGATAGGGCGATGAGATACGCCGAGCGCGCCGGCCACCACGCCCTCAGGCTCTTAGCGCCGGGCGCGGCAGTCGAACACTTCACCCGCGCTCTGGACGCCGGCCACCGCCTGTCGATCGCACCGTCGGCGTGTCTGTATCGGGAACGGGGTCGAGCGCTGGCGCTGCTCGGGGACTTCGAACGTGCGCGGCAGGACTATCAGGCCGTGCTGGATCTGGCGCGGGCCGCCGGCGACCACTTCGCCGAGTGGCAGGCGCTGATCGATCTCGGCAGCTTGTGGGCCGGCTACGACTACGCCCGTGCCGGTGCGCACTTCGAGCAGGCACTGGACCTGGCTTGCACGCTCGACAGCCCGGCAGCCCATGCCGAAAGCCTGGCGCAGCTCGGAGCCTGGCACCTCAATAGCGAGCGCACGGATGAGGCCGAACAGTGCCTGCAAGCCGCGCTGGCGTCCTTCGAGCAGGCCGGCGACCGGCACGGCGTGGCCCGCGCACTCGACCTCCTCGGCACGGTGAGCGATATTGCCGGCGACGTGGCGGAGATGCGGCGACGCTACGAACGAGCCGCGGAACTATTCCGTGAGTTGGGCGACCGTCAGGTCCTCTCCAATACACTGGCCACGATGTGCCTTCACGGCGGTGTCGACGTCTTCGCGACCGTGGTCACCCCGGCCGGCATATCGCTGGACGAGACGACCGCGGAGGCCGAGGAGGCGGTCGCACTGGCACGCTCTATCGGCTGGCGCTCAGGCGAGGCGTACGCCGTCCTTTGTCTGGCCGTGAGCCTCATCTGGCACGGCCACTATGGACAGGCTCTCCCCCTGGTGCGCGATGGACTGGCCATCGCCCGGGAGATCGACCACCGGGAATGGATGTCACTGGGCCAGGTGGCCCACGGCATCATCTTCGGCGACCTGCTGGCATGGCCGCGCGCACTCGAACATTTCAGGCAGGCATACACACTTGCTCGCGGCAGCGGCTCGTTGTACTGGCTGCACAGCACGGCGGGCTATCTGGCCGGCGCCCTGGCCATGCAGGGAGACCTCGATGGGGCCGGGGAGATACTCTCCACGGTCGCATCGGACCTGCCGATGCGGGCACTCGGGCAGCGCCGGGTCTGGGTCAGCCGGGCGAAGCTCGCCCTCGCCCGGGCCGATCCGGCCGGTGCGCTCGACATCGTCGATCGGCTAATCTCCGGCGCGCTCAGCCGCACGGGCCTGGAAAGTATCCCCTTCCTCGCGTTGCTACGCGGCAAGGCGCTGGCCGCACTCCACCGGTACGACGAGGCCGAGCGCGTATTCCAGGCGGCCCTTCTAGGCGCAGGCCAACGCGACGCCCGTCCGCTGTGCTGGCGACTATGCCTGGAGCTCGGCCATCTCTACAGGGCGCGTGCGCGCACCGACGAGGCCGTGCAGCAGTTCCGCACTGCGCGTGGCATCGTCGCAGAACTGGCGGCATCGCTCCCCGACGACCTGCGCGAGGAGTTCCTGTCTCATGCCGCGGCCCTGATGCCCGCGGACCGCGCACGCGGCGCAAGCCATGGCGATGAGCTGACCGCACGCGAGCGCGACGTGGCGGCCCTGGTGGCGCGCGGCCTCTCCAACCGCGAGATTGGCCGCGCGCTGTACATCGGCGAGCGGACGGTGGAGACGCACGTCGGCAATATCCTGGGTAAGCTGAGATACACCTCGCGGACGCAGATCGCGGCCTGGGCGATAGAGATGGGCCTGGCCCGCGCCACGGACTAAGCGGCCCCGCCCAGCCCTGCCGCGCCTCTTACGAACCGCACTCCGTACCGGGCGCCGCGGATTCCGTACCGCGCACGCGGCGATATCCGTACTTTCCACGTCGCGTACGGCCACGGCGGCCGCTACCGTGGTGGCATGGGCCGGCTGAGCGGCCCAGACAGCGTGAGTCGCACGCGGAACACACAGTAAGGAGCCCAAACATGACCACCTATCAGGGCGACCGAACGGCCGCTCCGTCCCTGGACGAAACCGCCATCCAGGCGTTTGCCTCCAGGGTCCGCGGCCGCGTGATCCGGCCCGCCGACCTCGACTATGATGACGCCAGGGCGATCCAGAACGGGCTGATCGACCGCCAGCCCGGCCTCATCGTCCGTTGCAGCGGGGCGGCCGACGTCATCGAGGCGGTCAACGTCGCACGGGAACACGACCTGCTCGTCGCGGTGCGCGGCGGCGGGCACAACGTGGCGGGCAATGCCGTCTGCGACGATGGGCTGGTAATCGATCTCTCCGGCATGCGCGGGGTCCATGTCAACCCAGCAACGCATACGGTGCGCGTGCAGGGCGGCGCGACCTGGGCCGATGTCGACCGCGAGACGCAGGTCTTCGGCCTCGCCGTACCGGGCGGCGTCGTCTCCAGCACCGGCGTGGCCGGCCTGACGCTGCACGGCGGCATGGGCCACCTGCGACGGAAATGCGGCCTGAGCATCGACAACCTCCTCTCCGTCGATATCGTCACCGCCGATGGACGGCTGCGCACGGCCAGCGCAGACGAAAACGCCGACCTCTTCTGGGCGGTGCGCGGCGCCGGCAGCAACTTCGGCGTAGTCACCTCCTTCGAGTTTCGCGCCCACCCGCTCGGGCCATCCGTGATGCTCTGCGCCGCCCTGTATACCCTGGAGGACGCTCCGCGGGTGGTGCCAGCGTGGCGCGACTTCATGGCGACGGCGCCCGAGGAGGTCAGCTCACTGGTCGTGTTCTGGAGCGTGCCCGCGGGGTTCCCGCCGGAGCTTCAGGGCCGGCCCGTCGCGATTGTGGCCGCTCTATACGCGGGCGCGGCCGAGGAGGGGGAACGGGTCTTGCAGCCGCTGCGCGAGCTGGCGACGCCGGCGCTGGATATGAGCGGGGTGCTGCCGTACACGGCGATTCAGAGCGCCTTCGACCCATTCTTCCCCAAGGGCCTTCTGATGTACTGGAAGTCTCTATACGTGGAGGAGCTGGCCGACGAGCTGATCCGCGAGCTCTGCCGGCTCGCTGCGGACCGGCCGTCGGCGCTGTCGCCGATCGACATCTGGCATCACGGCGGCGCGATGCGCCGCGCCGGAGCCGATGCGACGGCCTTCGGCCGCCGCGACGCCCCCTTCATGCTCAGCTTCGATGCGACGTGGACCGACCCGCGGGACACCGAGCGCAACATCGCCTGGACGCGCGCCGCCTGGGCCTCCATGCACCGCTTCTCGTCCGGCGGCCTGTACCTGAATTTCCCCGGCTTTGGGGAGGAAAAGGAGGATCTACTGCGGGCCGCCTATGGCCCGAATTACGAGCGGCTACAGAGCCTGAAAGCAGCCTACGACCCGACCAACCTGTTTCGCATGAACCTCAACATCCCGCCGTCCGCCTGATGAATGACACCTGCGGACGACGGGAGAGCACGGCACAGACATGAAAGCCTATTGACCTTAAGGAGAGATGACGATGTACGGCACGATCGCACGAGTGACGGTACAACCCGGCAAAGAGGAGGAGTTCCTCGCCATCGGCGACCAGTGGACGCGCGAGCGCGGCGAGTCGACCGGCCAAGTGGCGGAGTATGTCTTCAAGGTCGAGCAAAGGCCGCGGGAATACCTTCTCGTCGGTATCTTCCGCGACCGGGACACCTACCGGAAGAACGGAGAGGATCCCGAGACGGATCGCTGGTACCGCCGCATGCGGGCGGTGCTCGAGGCCGATCCCGAGTGGAATGACGGCGAGGTAGTCCAATCAGCCGTGTTGAGCGGCATCTGAGTCAGGAGATGGCCGCTCCACGTCGATCTTAGGCCGGCGGGACTCTCAAAGGAGCCCGATCACTCACGCTGTGCCAGCGTGAGTGATCGGGCTCCTTTGAAATGCCTGGCGCATTAACCCTAAATTAACGATGCCCTTAACAAGGTCTTAACCTGCGGATGCTATTCTACTCCCACGGCCCACTTAGGGAGCGCCTGTCCTTCGACATCAGCCACGAGGACAGCATATGCTCCGCCACAGATAGACTGCGTACACAAAGGAGTAGAGGATGCTACGCAGATTCAAGGTAGTCGGCGGCGAGGAGTCAATGGCGGTCATGGCGGCGCGCCAGAGACTCCGTGCCTTCGGTGCACTTGCCCTGGTCGCGGCCCTGGCGCTGCCGGCAACGCTGACGGTGTCGGGAGCGCACGCGGACATCGTCGGCCCTGACGGCGTGACAGCACCCGCCATTAGCGGCGGACATCCCACCACGTTCGGCCTTTCCAACTATGGCCAGTCGGGCCTGGGTTTCGTGGACAGCAGCCAGCATCCGAACCCCACCCAGATCGCCGCGATCACCAACGCCGTGCAACTCGCGGCAGGCACGTACCATGCCCTGGCGCTGAAGGCCGACGGCACGGTGTGGTCGTGGGGCAGCAATCAGTACGGTGAGCTCGGCGTGACGCCGAGCGGCTCCTGCTCGTTGTCTTGCAGCTCGACACCCGTGCAGGTGACCGGCATTGCCGGTATCGGCGTGCTCAAGAATATCTCGGCGGTCGCCGCCGGCGACGAATTCAGCCTGGCCGTGTATGGCGGTTTCGTGTTCGGCTGGGGCTACAACGGACACGGCCAGCTCGGGCGCGGCACCACCGACGGCAATGTCAATAGCGTGCCGGTGGCCGTCCACGTGATCACCAACGCGGTCACCCTTGCCGCCGCGGGCGATCACGCCATGGCGCTCACCCGAGACGGCCGGGTCTTCACCTGGGGCGATGACCAGTACGGCGAGACCGGCGATGGGACGTTCAACACCTACACCCCGAATCCCACGCAGGTTAGAGGCCTGCCACCTATCAAGGCCATTGCCGCTGGTTACTACCATGACCTGGCGCTGGGTGTCAATGGTAACGTCTATGCCTGGGGTTACGGCTATTACGGCCAGTTGGGCAACAATACGCCTTCCACCTACAACTGCTCTACCTGCTACAACAGCTATGCCATCCCCACACTGGTTGCAAACCTTACCGGTGTCAAAGCCATTGCGGCCGGCTATTACCACAGCCTGGCCGTCAAGAGCGACGGCACCGTGTGGGCCTGGGGCTACAACGGCAACGGACAATTGGGTACCGGCAGCTTCGGCGGCACCTTCAACGCCCCGGTGCAGGTCGTGGGCACCGGTGGGACGGGCACGACCCTGTCGAACGCCGCGGCCGTCGCCGCGGGCTGGTACCATAGCCTGGTCGTGCTCTCGAACGGGTCGGCGGTAGGGTTTGGCGATAACGCCTACGGCGACCTGGGCAACGCCAGCCTGTCCGGCGGATCGGCCATCCCGGTCCAGGTGGGCGTGCCGAGCGGCAAAGTAGCCGTCGGCGTCGCAGCCGGCTACTACGACAGCTTCTTGATCACGCGTTAGGCAG
>Ga0070740_10006159_pt1 | contig 10671 bp, 7 predicted proteins | sample Coa_R2_FD_67286 | JGI IMG/M metagenome (GOLD analysis project Ga0070740, IMG submission 67286) | Surface soil microbial communities from Centralia Pennsylvania, which are recovering from an underground coalmine fire - Coalmine... | ecosystem: Environmental > Terrestrial > Soil > Unclassified ...
TTTGGGCGCTATACTCATTCCAATTACGAAAACGATACGATCTACAACTCCTCATCAGTTGATTACGGAATTGAACAGTATTTCCAGACATCCAACAGCTGGGCAATTTCTCACACCATCAATATCGGCGCCACCAGCGTAAATAACTTCCGCTTCGGACGCCTTCATGCAGAAGCGCCTCAAGGCTCGGCTGCTCCGCCGTCCTCATTTGCCGGGGAGATCGGCCTGACGGGGGTCTTCACCAAATTTGCTCCTCTTCAGGAAACATGGCCGAATGTCGGCTTTGGAACCGGAGGCTTCTCCAGCGGCGGTGGCCCAGTGAATTCATATAGCGGATCCGACAATCCGAACTGGGAATTTGCTGACTCGTTTACAACAGTTCGTGGAAGCCATACCCTTGGTTTCGGCATCGATTACCGTCGCTGGCATCTGATCCGCAACCTGGACGATGACTTCTACGGAGACTGGACATTCAGCGGCAAAACTGCTCCGATCAATTTCGTCAACTGCGGTAATCCTGCCTCCCCGCTGAATAATAATCAGCCTCTCTGCGGTACCGGCAATGCCGTGGCCGACATGCTTACCGGTTACTACAACGGTGTGGGCGGATTCGTGCCTGGACCATTGAGTCCGACAGATCAGGCCGGCAACCCGCAGGACCACGTCTTCAGTTATGTAGGACCCTACGCAGAAGACGACTGGAAAGTCACTCCCAAACTCTCCATCAACTATGGACTGCGCTGGGATTTCCGCGCCGCTGCCTATGAGGCATCCAACCACTTCTTCTGGCTCGATACCACCAATCCCCAGGGCGGACTCTGCTACGCCGATAAGCAGTTAAGCACGAACGGCGTCGCTCCTGGAGTAGGCATTAACGGTGGTCCCATCCTTCGTTATTGCGGCAAGGTACCTCACCCTGGCCCAAAGACACCCTTCGCGCCTCGCTTCGGAGTCAATTTCCGTGCTACGGACAAAACAGTTCTCCGTGGTGGCTATGGCATCTTCTTCGATTCATTTGAAGGACGCGAGATCGACGACTCCGGCGATATCTATCCGTATAGTGTTCGCAACAGCCTCAGCCCAACCACGGTGGCCGCGAATCCAAAGCTTACCAACCAACTGTTCGTTCCCTATACGACACTCGGGCCGTTTCCTGAATCATCTCTGTCGTTCATCGCTGTGATTGAATCAGAGAACCCGCTCAATCCCTATGTGCAGTCCTGGACAGTTTCGGTGGAGCGCGAGCTTGCCCAGAACACAACTCTGGAATTGAATTACATCGGCACGCACTCGACCCATCTTTTGGACCGTCGCAACATTGCGCAGCCGCTGCAGATTCCTGCGAACAGCCTCTCCTTCTGCCAGGCAACTGATCCGGCAACCGGCGCTTATCTCAATCTTGATAAGGCCCCGTGTACAGTTGTCAGCCGTTTGCCATATCCCAATTTCAATGGCTTCTACATCAACAGTGACTTCCACGGCTACGCCAACTACAACGCGATGAATGCTAAATTTGAACATCGCGCCCAGAATCTTGCCGTAACCGCCATCTATACGTGGGCAAAAAGTATGGATGACAAGTCAGCGGCTGCCGGTGTTGGTGCGACAGGCGCTGGTTATCAGGGCTTCGAATATAACCACAATCCAAACCTGGATTACGGTCCTTCGGACTTCTCGGTAAATCAGCGCTTTGTTGCAAGCTACGTGTGGGATTTGCCCATCGGTCGCGGCAAGAAATATGCCAACCAAATCAATCGCGCGGCCGATCTGGTTCTTGGCGGATGGCAGCTCAGCGGCATCACCACCTTCCAGAGCGGCTTCCCCTTCACCATCACCGCGAACGATATTCAGGGCATCAACGACAGCCAGTTCATGCACGCCAACGTTGTTCCAGGCTGCAAGCTGCATGACAACCTGAACGGAAAATTTGCACGCATCAATCCATCCTGCTTCACCCAGCCGGCGCTGGGCACGTTTGGAACCGTCGGACGCAACACCTTGCGTCAGCCAGGCATCAACAACTTCGACATGGCCCTCGGCAAACAGTTCAGTATTACCGAGCGCGTCAAGTTCATGTTCAAAATGGACACCTTCAACACCTTTAACCATCATCAGTACGCAGGAGATGTTGGCGGCCTGATTGTCGCCGGTTCAGGAGGAAACGCAGCCATTTCTAATGGCGTAGGTTCCTCTACCTTCGGCCTGATAACTCAGGCATCATCCCCGCGTGACCTGCAGTTCAGTGGCAGAATCACGTTCTGACATACCGGAATACTGATCCACCGCACTCAGAATGTATGGTGGATCGGTATTCTGTAGCGCTACACTTCACAACTATGAAACAGCGACTCCCGCATTGGGCGCCTGGAGCAACGTGTATTTTCTTCGCTCTCCTCGCTTTAAAACTAAATGGTCAGGCAGATAACGATGCAGTGCAGAAATACGCTGAAGCCGGCCAGCGCGCACTTGCAGCGGGCCAATATGCAGAAGCACAATCTGACTTCGATCAGCTTGCAAAGCTGGAACCCAATATCGCCGAGGTCCATGCCACTCTGGGTCTCATAAATTTCAAGCTGCGCAACTACGAAACAGCAGTGCGCGAAATTCACACTGCGCAAAAACTGAAACCCGGCTTGCCCCGTCTGGACAGCCTGCTCGGCATGTCGCTCTCAGAATTGGGCCGCTACAACGAAGCCTTGCCGGGTCTCGAAAAAGGCTTCCGGCAGTCTGCCGACCCGGAGATCAAGCGTATGTGCGGCCTGCAACTCATGCGGGCCTATACAGGACTGCGAAAAGACGACGATGCAGTGAGAGTAGCTCTCGACCTGAATCGACTCTACGCCAATGATCCGGAGGTCCTGTATAACACCGGAAAAGTCTACGGCAATTATGCCTTTCTAACGATCAGCAGGCTAGCGCAGGCAGCGCCGAACTCTGTCTGGAGGCATCTCGCCGCTGCGGAGGCATTTGAAAGCCAGGGATCATACAACGATGCCATCTCTGAATATCGAGCCGTGCTTGCCATTGATCCCGAACGCGTTGGTATCCACTACCGCATCGGTCGCACGCTGCTCGCGCAATCACACCAAACTGGCGCGCAGACAAATAATGACGAGGCACGAAAAGAATTCGAGCAGGAACTCGAACTTGATCCCCACAATGGAAACGCAGCCTATGAAATCGCCGAAATGTATAGGAGAGCCGGCGACTTCGCCCAGGCAGAGCAGTATTTCGAACGCGCTCTCCAGGACTACCCCGGCTTCGAAGAAGCCCATCTCGGTCTGGCGGCCGTATACATGGCGCAACAAAAGCCGGAACAGGCTTTGCCCCATTTGAAAACAGCCATCACTCTAAACGCCGAAGATGAAGTCTCCTGGTATCGCCTTGCCGAAGTAGAGCGGGCGCTCGGCAACAAAACCGAACAGCAAAACGCGCTGGCGCAGTTCCGTAAACTGCATCAGGTCACACTCGACCAGAAAACAGGCAGACTGATGACATCCACCAATGAAGTTACAAAGCAGGAACTCGACCCAGAAGCAAAAGAGTAGCCGAATAACCCCACTGTGGTTCTCCGCGGACCTTAGCGTCCTCGGCGGTTAGCTTTTTCGATGTGTCAGCACGTCGAATAATTTGAACGGAAGTCACCTTTAATAAAGAAAAGGCAGACAACTTGAAGAGACGGGATTTTCTAAAAGGAGCTGTAGCCGCCGCATGCACAGCACAGCTTTGCGCCGATACCAGCAGTTCCATCCCGATCATCGACACCCACATCCACCTCTACGATCCATCCCGCCCCGAAGGAGTCCCCTGGCCGGAGAAGACCGACACAGTCCTCTATAAACCGGCATTGCCCGACCGCTACAAAAACATTACCCAAGGCCTGAACATCCGTGGCGCCATCGCCATCGAATGCAGTCCGTGGGAGAGCGACAACGACTGGCTCCTGAAGACAGCCGAAAAAGACCCCATCATGGTCGGGATTATCGGCGATCTTGTTCCGGGCAGCCCCACCTTCCGCAAGAATCTCGACCGCCTCTCAGCAAACCCGCTTTTTCGTGGAATCCGTTACGGCAACCTCTGGAATCGAAATCTTGCCACCGACATGGACAAGCCGGGGTTCATCGAAGACCTGAAAGCCCTCAGCCAGGCCAAACTGGTTCTCGATAGCGCCAACCCCGACCCGGAACTGGTCGCCGCGCTTGTAAGAGTTAAAGACAAAGTCCCCGAGCTGACCATCGTCATCGATCACCTGCCCAATGCCCCGGGCCCGATCGAGCAGTACACCGTAAATCTCCAGAAACTGCGAGATAATCCCGGCGTTTTGGTCAAACTTTCTGAAATTCCCACGCGTATAGAAAACAAAGTGCCGCTGAATTTGAGCTTTTATCGGCACAAATTAGACACTTTATGGGGCATTTTTGGCGAAAATCGCGTGCTTTTCGGCTCTGATTGGCCAAACAGCGACCATCTGGCAAATTATGCCCAGACGTTCAGCCTCATTCATCAATACCTCGAAACCAAGAGCAGGGAAGCGCAGGAAAAGTTCTTCTGGCGCAATTCCATCGCTGCCTATGGATGGCACCCCAGGCTCGCAAACCAGCCCCGCTGAATGGGTTTTCTAACGGCCCGCGCGAACCGCAGCTGCCAGTTCTCCCAGTAACCCATGCGTCTCGTTCCAGTCAATGCATGCGTCCGTAATGCTCTGTCCATAAGTGAGTGCATTACCATTCACAAGATTCTGTGACCCTGCTATCAGATTGCTTTCCAGCATCACGCCCATAATCCGGCGATCACCCGCCGCAATCTGCGCAGCCACTTCGCGGCAGACCATGCCTTGTTTTCTGTGGTCTTTGCCGCTATTCGCATGGCTGCAATCAATCATGATGCGCGGCTGAATGCCGGCCTTCTCCATTTGCTCCGCGGTCGAAGCAACAGAAGCAGCATCATAATTCGTTGTCTGCCGACCGCCGCGCAAAATGATATGGCAATCAGGATTCCCGGCGGTAAACAGAATCGCCGACTGGCCCGTTGCTGAAGTGCCCAGAAACGTATGCGGATGCCCAGCCGAAACGATGGCTTCGATGGCAATCTGTACGTTGCCCGAAGTCCCATTCTTGAACCCCACCGGGCAGGACAAGCCCGAAGCAAGCTGGCGATGTACCTGGCTTTCGGTTGTGCGCGCGCCTATCGCGCCCCAGCTCACCAGCTCCGCAACATATTGCGGCGAGATCATATCGAGAAACTCGGTACCGGCAGGTACGCCCATTTCCGCCAGATCGAGCAGCAAATGCCGCGCCATGCGCAACCCATCGTTAATCCGGAAAGATTCGTCAAGATGCGGATCATTGATCAGCCCCTTCCAGCCCAGCGTCGTCCGCGGCTTTTCAAAGTAAACCCGCATTACAAGACGCAGCTCTTTGCTGAATTCGGCAATCGCATCCTTCAGCAGTCCGGCATATTCACGCGCAGCTTTCGTGTCGTGAATCGAGCATGGCCCAACCACCACAATCAGCCGCGAATCATCTCCGTGCAGAATGTTGGCAATCTCTTCGCGCGCCTGAAAAACAGTGGCGGAGGCCTGTTCCGTTATCGGCAGCTCTTCCTCAAGAAACACAGGGGGCAGGACGACTTTCGTCGCCTTGATACGTAGATCATTTGTGCGATAGAACATGGGTCTTACTTTTAATGTAACAGCGCACGCCGTCAGGACCGAATGGCCGCCTTGATGATGCGAATTCGTGACCGTCTTTGAACCATTACTGGATCGGTATCGGGAAGCAGCGTTGCTATTGCACACCTGTCCTGCTAAAACGGTGGCGCAAGGAGAAGACAATGCCGCCCACACTAAGAAATGGAAAAATCTGCTACATCGAGATACCCGCAACAGACGTATCCCGCTCCGCCGACTTCTACCACCGTGTTTTTGGCTGGAACATCCGTCAGCGGGGAGATGGGGCTACCGCGTTCGATGACGGAGTAGGCGAGGTAAGCGGCGCCTGGGTGCTTGATCGTCCTCCGGCAACCCAGCCCGGCTTCATGATCTACATTATGGTCGATAGCGTGGCCGACACCATCGAATCTGTTCTTGAAAATGGAGGCGAAATCGTGCAGCCCATCGGAGCAGACGCTCCTGAGATCACCGCGCGTTTTCGTGACCCCGGCGGAAACGTCGTAGGCCTTTATCAGGAACCCGCAAAATAGGTTTAAGCCAATGCAAGATTCAGATTGCTGATGGCTTCATCAATTTCCTGCGTGTTCTTGAAGCCCACAGTGACGCAATCGACACCAGCATGCTGGAACGCAAAGCGCATGGCAGCCTGACGATCTTCGTGGCGCGTGAAAGCGCCGTCGCCGACAAGCTTCATACTGATCACGCCCATGCCTTCCTTATGAACCTGCCGGACGTGCTCGACGACTTCGCTGACGTGGTCCGGATTATTGTTGTCGGCATATGTAGGACCGTCCATGCGCGTGCCTTTGTGATTCATGCGGATCATCGCGATTTCGAGCCATTTATTGCCGGGCATCTGGCGCAGTGCGGGAAGCCCATGGACCGACGCGCCCCGCGAGCGAATCATTTTCTTCGATTGTGCTTCAAGCACTCCGTCCTGCCAGCGGGCGGTAGTCGATGTCCAGTCTGGCGTATGCTGCCAGTGAAGCAGCATGATATCGAAGTACTCCGTCTGAGACGTCCGCCGCATGTCATCGAAACGCTTCAGCGGGTTGGGCTCGTCATTCGTTGTCACCTTCGTCATGAGCTGATAGCTGTCGCGCGGAAAGCTCTTGAGCGCCTCTCCGAGCATAGCGGGAGTGGCATAGGCTTCAGCCGTTTCAAAAAAGCGAATGCCGTGATCGTAGGCATAATGCACCAGCCGCGTGAATTCCTGCTGGCCAAGTGACGCCTGTACATGTCCATTATTGCTGCCGGTTCCAAAAGCAAGCCGCGTAACCTGTATGCCGGATTTACCGAGGGTCACCGTATCAGTAGCTGTGCGGGTTGCTGCGCTGAGTGAAAGCGGTCCTAAACCGGCTACAGCGCCGGCTGCCAATGAAGATTTAAGGAAGTCGCGACGGGAGAATGGGCTCATGGAGGCCTCCGCAGCTATTTGCCGTCATGGTATCACGAAGACGGACAGCGTTTGTTAAGCGGAGTAATGCATTTATCAATCCGCGACCATCAGCTCACCCGGCAGAATCGGTCGTGTGCGAGGCAGCAAACCAAATGCAGCTGCCGTTCCCACACTGCCAAGTACGCCGACATAAACCGCCAGCTTTACTAAATCGGTCGCATGCGTCTTCGGCAAAGTCTTCCAGAGAACCAGCAGCACTGTCTGCGCCAGTGTTACTGCCCAAACCGAGCCATAAAAATACCGCCGCTCCGCGCCTTCGCCTTTCGTTGAAGAGCGAACCCGCGGCAGCACGCCAAATAGCCCAAGCAACAGAATCACAGCGCAAAGAGGGAAGTATCCGTAGCGGTAAATCTGCATCATGTGCCAGCGTCGATTCACAACAGCATCTATCAGTCCGGCCAGATTCAGAAGCGCAAAGCTCAGCACCGCGTTCCACGCAAAGGTGTAGCAGACTCTGCGATACCGCGGATTCGGCCTGTCCTCATCAAAGCGCAGAATATACGGCGCTGGTTCCGCTCCCGGCAGCTTGCCGCGATACGCCGCAATTCCCGTGCCCGCGAGCACTGAGCCTAACCAGATCCAATTCCGTATGCTCCCGCCTGCCGCGAACAGGTCAAACGTAAGCCATCCGGGAGCAAGAAAAAAGACCCATATCCAGATTGGCCAGTGTGCCAGCCGGTAAAGACGCGTGTTGCGCTCGCGTATCCTGCGATGCGCCGCATATTCCACTCTGATGGAGTAGGCCATAAAAAGCAGTGGCAGCAGTCTTTCAGTCTCCTGACACACGGTCAAGCGGCAGAGTACTGCTGCCCAGAAAAATATAGACGCGGATGCTTACACCAGCTTCATTGCTTCCGGATCCCACTTCACCACGGCGCCGCGCTCCATACTGAGATTACTCAGCAGCGCCGCGCCTGCCGCACGATAGCCAAACACGGCATCTTCCACCACCGGCTTGCGCGTCCGCACCGCCTCAAAGAAATTCTTAAAGTGGTCGTAGCTGTCGCTGTAGCCATGTGGCGCAGCATACTTTTCAAACGTTGCCGGAGGCTCACCGGAAAAATGCGTTGGCGGATACTTCTCCTTATATTCCGCGAGAAAGCGCTTCTGCATCGCCTCAGTAAATGTATTAATCGTGTATCCCGGCTCCTTTTCGCGCGGGACGCGGCTCACCGTAACGGCGTTGCCGCCTATCTCCATCGTTCCTTCCGAGCCCGTAAAAATCAGACCTTCGCTCTCTTCGCCGCCATCCACGAAATTCACGCGCAGGCTCAGGTTGAACCCTTCCTTATAGTCGAAGAGTCCCAGCATCACGTCAGGCACGTCGCGGCCATCTTTCCAGAAGCGCAGCCCGCCCGTCGCCATGGCGCGTGTCGGTCCATGCGAACCGGTAATGAAATGTGTTCCGCTGAAGAGATGTACAAACAGATCGCCCGCAACACCGCTTCCGTAGGCCTTCCACTTACGCCACTGGAAAAAATGCTCGGCGTTCCACGGAATCTTAGGGGCCGTGCCCAGAAAACGCGGCCAGTCGCATGTTTCTGTCGATGCATCCAGCGGAACCGTATAATTCCACGCGCCAATCGAAGAGTTCCGGTCCCATCGCGCCGTCACCATATTCAGTTGTCCGATCGCGCCTGCGGCGAGCAACTCCTTCGCCTTGGCATAAACAACCGAGCTCACGCGCTGGCTGCCAATCTGCAGAATGCGCTTCGTCTGGCGCGAAGTCTCGATCATCTCCGGCCCATCCGAGTAAAGATGGATCATCGGCTTCTCGCAGTACACATCTTTGCCCGCCTTCATCGCATCCACGGAGACCTGTTTATGCCAATGGTCTGGAGTGCCCACGATGACGGCATCAATATCTTTGCGCGCCAGAATTTCGGCATAATCGCGCGTAGTGAAAATGTCCTGCCCCCACAACTCCTTACTATGTTCCAATCGTCCGTCGTAGCAGTCCGCTACCGCGACAAGCTTCACGCCCGGTACTTCAATGGCGGTCTTGGTATCACCCTGGCCCTGGCCGCCTGCGCCAATCAGTGCGATCTGAATATGATCATTCGCAGCTACAGGCTTCGACGGCTCCGTCTGGGCCTGGGCCAGCATGGTCACTTTCGTTCCCATTAGCGTTCCCGCCGTTGTTGCTCCAGCAGCTTTAAGAAAATTCCGGCGATTCAATTCGTGCACAGCAGTCCTCTCCCTGGGAGTTATTTCATCATTTGAACCATACACGAATTCGTGGCACCTGTGCTGCCATCCTGACCCTGAGTGAAATAAAGGAAAGAGCCCTGCTTTTCTTCAGAGCAGAGGAAGCTTCATTGCTGCCCGACTTTCAACCACAGCCTGTAAAAATTATTTTGAATTCCTCCCGCCTGCCTGAAATGCGTCTTTCATTGGTAATATCGACAGGGATAAAAAACAGGAGCGCCATGTCATTCCAAACCAGTCGTCGCAGCTTTATGATTGCCGGCGGTCTTACTGCCCTCGCATCCACCAGAGCATTTGGAGCCAACGACACTATACGCATCGGAGTTATCGGAGCAGGCGGTCGCATGCGCAACCTGCTTGACTGCGCCGAGGCCGTGGGTCCATGCCAGATTGTGGCCGTCAGCGATGTCTATGGTCCGCATCGAGATGAAGTGAAGGAGCGCTCGAAGGGAATCGCCACCACACACGTCGATTATCACGAAGTCCTCGACAAAGACATCGACGCCGTCATCATTGCTTCGCCCGATCACTGGCACGTGCGCATGGCCGCAGACGCATTGGCCGCCGGCAAGGACGTATATCTCGAAAAACCTGTCACGCACACCATTGAAGAAGGTGCCACGCTTGCTAAAGCTGTTCGTTCCAGCAAGCAGATTCTCCAGTGCGGCATGCAGCAGCGCAGCTGGGAACATTTTCGCGATGCTGTCGATCTCATTCAGGGAGGCAGCCTCGGTCGCGTTCTTCAGGTGCGCACCTACTGGTGGCAGAATTATCAACGTAGCTGGCCCACCAAACCTGTCGACACGCAGGCCCTCGACTGGAAGCTTTGGCTCGGCGGCGCGCCCGACCAGCCATTCAGCGAAGAAAAATTCTTCCGCTGGCGCTGGTTCTGGAACTTCGGCGGCGGAGCCATGACTGATCTATTCACGCATTGGATCGATGTTGCCCAATGGGCCATGAAAGCCGACGAGCCCAGCCACGCTTTCATGCTTGGCGACAAATACATGTTCAAACAATGGGACTGCCCAGACACCGTGCAGGCCGCGTTCCGTTATCCCGGATTTGACGTCGTCTACGAAGGCATGATGGCCTCATCTATTGACGATGGAGGGCTCGAATTCCGCGGGACCGAAGCGACACTGAAAATCAATCGTGGCGGATTCAGCGTCTATCGCGAAGGCGCGAAGTACGACAAGAATCCGGTCCTCAAATCAGAGAGCTTCCGTGACGGAACCATCTCACATATGCAGAATTTCTTCGATTGCGTCCGCTCCCGCAAAGAGCCGAACGCGCCCGTAGAAACCGGAATCGCCGCCGCCCGCGCCGGCCACAT
>Ga0070740_10006164_pt1 | contig 10665 bp, 8 predicted proteins | sample Coa_R2_FD_67286 | JGI IMG/M metagenome (GOLD analysis project Ga0070740, IMG submission 67286) | Surface soil microbial communities from Centralia Pennsylvania, which are recovering from an underground coalmine fire - Coalmine... | ecosystem: Environmental > Terrestrial > Soil > Unclassified ...
TTCACGGCCCGGTTGAGGAATGTGCTGCAAAACGCACGGGTACAGGTTTCCACCGCGCTCATCTCTATCCCTGTTCCTGGATACCACATCTCTATGGAGCTTGGTTTGATGCCCCTGGCATTGCGTTGGGCTTCAAAAGCCACCTCATAAAAATCCGGGTCATCTGGCTCGTCATAGTAGTAATGGTAGGCCAGCGTCTGCTCCCGAAGAAAGCGTTTCACTTCCTCGACATAGCTCTGCTCATCAGGGTCCTCTTGCAAAGCTGCTAAGCCTTGCTCAAGATACCTCCTCGAGCAGACGCAGACCGCTCCGATGCGTACAAACTCAGCACCTTGCTTCTCAAAGAAGAGCAGATCTTCCCAATCGGTAGGAGGGCAGAACCCGTACAGGCCCCACCAGAAATTGTGGTGACGAACGTCGACGTAGATGTCCTGGGTGATAGTCGCCTCTGTCATCGTATGGCCCCTTGCTCAGGTTTTCACAGGTGTTTGCCATTCCAGCACAAGACGGGTGCGCGCACCAGGCGCGGCCTACATCGGCCATGATGAGTGCCCGGATTTGTCAACCATCACAGACGTGGTTTGCTACAGAACGACAGTCTGATTCTGAATTAGAACGCCGCGTTGCCGGGCGTGCGTGGGAACGCAATCACATCGCGGATATTCTTCATCCCCGTGACAAACATCATCATGCGTTCAAAACCCAGCCCGAAACCGGAGTGTGGCGCGGTGCCGAACTTGCGCAGTTCCAGATACCACCAGTAGTTTTCCTCATTCAGCCCCATCTCGCGGATGCGGCGCAGCAGCACATCGTAGCGCTCCTCGCGCTGGCTGCCGCCGATAATTTCGCCAATGCGCGGCACCAGCACATCCATTGCGCGCACCGTCTTGCCGTCGTCGTTCTCGCGCATATAGAAGGCTTTGATTGCTTTCGGATAGTCGGTGACAACGATGGGCTGCTTGAAGGTCTGCTCGGTGAGATAGCGCTCGTGTTCGGTTTGCAGGTCCATCCCCCAATGCACCGGATACTGGAAACTCTCGCCCGACTTCTCCAGCAGGTGAACTGCCTCGGTATAAGGAATGTGCTTGAAGGGCGTCTCCAGCACATGCGTCAGCGCGGCAATCAGCCCCGGCTCGATGCGCTGATCGAAGAACGCCAGATCATCGGGGCACTGCTCCATCACGTACTTGATCTGGTATTTGATAAAGTCTTCCGCCAGCTTCCGGTTATCATCGAGATCGTAGAAGGCCATCTCCGGCTCGATCATCCAGAATTCGGCGGCGTGGCGCGGCGTGTTGGAATCTTCGGCGCGGAACGTCGGGGCAAACGTATAGACCTGGCTGAAGGCCAGCGCCATAATCTCGGCCTCAAGCTGGCCGCTGACCGTCAGATAAGTCGGCCTGCCGAAGAAGTCTTGCGTATAGTCAGGATGGCCTTCCGGCGTGCGCGGCAGGTTCATCAGGTCGAGCGTTGTCACGCCAAACATCGCGCCCGCGCCCTCGGCATCCGACGCGGTGATGACGGGCGCCTGGATATATAGAAAGCCCCGTTCCTGAAAGAAGCGATGGATAGCGAAGGCTAGCGCGCTGCGCACGCGAAAGACGGCGCCAAAGGTGTTGGTGCGCGGTCGCAGATGGGCGATCTCGCGCAGATACTCCATCGAGTGCCCCTTCTTTTGCAGGGGAAAGCTGGCCGGGTCCGCCGTGCCATAGATAAAAATCTCGCGGGCGCGCAGTTCCACCGGCTGGCCCGCAGCGGGCGACGCGACCAGATCGCCGCTGGCGCGAATGCAGCTTCCCGTGGTCAGCGCCGCGTCGGTCTCTGGCGGCAGTGTGCCCTGCTCAATCACAATCTGAAGGTTCTTGAAGCTGGAGCCGTCGTTGAGTTCCACAAACGAGACGGCTTTTGATTGGCGGCGCGTGCGCACCCAGCCGTTGACGGTGATCTGCCGTCCGGCGGGCTGGCCCAGCGCTTCACGTACTGAAATACTCTCTGTCCGCATGGTTCATCCATTCCTCGCTTTATATACTCACCGGGGGCGCATATGCTCATTGCGCTCGCTCACGCTCCCGGGAGCGTGCGTGGCTCAGGCCGCCAAGCCATAGAGTCAATAAAATCTTCTGCCGTGCTGTTTGAGAGGCAGCGACGATTGCTGCCATCCGCATCAATGGCATATACATCTTGCGTCCCGTCGTCCAGAAACGCTGGGAAGGCGATCTGGCTTCCATCGGGCGACCACAGCGGCGTGTCAGGGACCATCTCGTCGAACGTAACATCCCGCGCCAGCACGCGCCGCTGCCGACTCTCGACATCAATGATCTCCAGCGCCACATAGGAATCAGGATCAGAATCGCTGATAAAAGCAATCTCTTTCCCATCGGGCGACCAGGAAAAATCGGTATCAAACCACATCTCGGCCAGCGCGCTGGATTGTGAGCTATGTCTATCTATCATAGAGAGCTGCCGATTCGCAGCCAGCGCCAGCCGCTGCCCATCGGATGACCACGCCAGGCGAGAGAGATAGGGGCGACCTTCAAAAGTAAAACAGCGTGATGCGCGGCTCCGTATATCTACCACATACACGGCGCTCTCCCCTTCCTTGTCCCTCCCCACAAAAGCCACATGATTTTTATCTGGCGACCAGGTAGGTTCAGCGCCATGCCCAAGCAGGTCAAGCCTCCAGGTCGCCGTATCGATCAGATACACGCCAACGCCCTCATCACGATACCAGCAGACGCTCAGATGCTGGTTATCTGGCAGCCAGCAAGGAGAGCGCAGATTGGTCTGCTCCTCGGTGAGACGACGCGGGTTGGAGCCGTCAATCGCCAGGAGCCAGAGACTGGAAACCGCTTTCGTCACCTGATGCGGCGAAGAGAGCAGCGCGATCTGCTGGCTATCTGGCGACCAGGCCACCAGATACAGGTACAGGTCCGATGCCAGGCGGCGCAGATGGGAACCATCGGCATCAATCACGTAGAGATGGGCCAGCGTGGTGCTATCTACCGCGTCTTCTTCAGAGGTGAACGCCAGGCGCTGACTATCTGGGGACCAGGAAAGCGCGCGCAGATGCGGATCAATAGCCAGACGGCGCTGGTTGGAGCCATCGGCATCCACGACATAGAGCGCCGCAGTGGAGGCATCCAGCAGATCAGACCTGGCTATGAAGGCAAGCTGCTGGCCGTTCGGCGCCCAGGCAAAGGTAATCCTGCCGCGCCCCGCAGCCAGACAAGACAGGCGCGAGCCGTCGTTCTCGGCAAGAAAGACAGCCCCATCTTTCTCCTGATAGCCTTTATCTAGCTTATATGAGCTAAAAGCAAGCCTTGCAGCCATAGCATGCTTCCCCTCTGCTCGCCACGCTGGTGCGGATCAAGGGCACACGTTTTCCCAACATAGTGATGATTATAGCACTACTGCCTGCGTCGTAGAGCAGCAATCACTCTGCATCGAGTTTTTGCGTGGGTGCCGCGCGCAGCTTGCGGGTAATCCGGCGGCGCGGGCGCTCGCGGGGCTTCTTTGGCGGAGCGATAGGAGGATGTCGTCGCGCTCGCAGGCTTTGAATCCCGCCAATGATAAGCACAATGAAGATTAGGATGATTGGGCCAAGTAGGAGGCTGAAGAAGAGCCAGGACCAGAAATTATCTTCTTGTAATTCATCCGATAATAGGATGCTTAGAATAATGAGACCTATATAGGCGGCAAGACTGCCGCCAAAGATCAGAAAGAACGCGAGACAGCCGCTGAAGGGTGATCCTTGCTCCTTCTGCTGGCGTTTGCGTCTCCTGCGCGGCTTTGGCGGGCGCTCCAGGCGTGTGGCTGTGGCGGGTGCGGGAACTTCCTCAGCTTTTCCTTTGTTGATGATCTGCGTATTGGCGGCGAGCGGAACAGGCTCATTGCCTCCCGCTCGCTCCAGGTGGTCAATCATAGCGCGCAGCCGGGCGTTTTCGGCGCGCAGCCGGGCCAGTTCGCCTTCTGCTTCTTCCATATCTATAGTATAGCAAACTGATGAACTGGCCCGCTTTGAAGCAGGCCCTTTCAGAAACTGGCGTATGTTCAGCCAGCACCTGGCTGAGCATGGACGCTCTACCGGCGGGCAAGGCTGAAGCCTCTGCTAATCTACCGCTCGAACGGCAGGATGCAGCAGCCCCAGCGTGATCAGCCCGGTGCTGATGGCGCCGCCCAGCACAAAGACCGGCGCCGCGCCCAGCCAGTCGGCGGCGCTGCCCGCCAGCGCGTAGCCCACAGGCTCCAGTGCCGAAGAACCCAGCGCATCAATGCTGGAGACGCGCCCCAGCAGATCGGGCGGCACCAGCTCTTGCAGCGTATTGGTCCAGACCAGCCCCAGGGCGGTCAACCCCGCGCCAGAGATAAAGACGGCCAGGCTGACGCCCACAATGCCAATGGGCAGTCCCATTGCCAATACCATCAGGCTTGCGGCCAGCCATCCGCCGTAGGTGAGCAGTCCCCGATGGCGCAGGCGCTTGAAGGAGCCTAGCCAGGCGGCGGCGATGAGTGCGCTGATAGCCGAAAGCGAGGTCAGCAGCGCGTAGATGGCGACATTCCCTCCCAGACGCTGCTCGACCAGCAGCGGCTCAACCGCTTCCAGCGGGCCGCTCATCGTAATATTGCTAAAGCACGCGATGCCAATCGTGATCCAGAGCCAGGGCGATTGCAGCACGGCGATGATCCCCGTGCGGGCATCCTGAAACACACTTGATTTCGGAGAGCTTGCCGCCGCCGAGGGGGAGCGCCGCCGCGTTGGTATCGCCGGTATCGCCACAATGCACCCTGCCGAGATGAAGTAGGAGAGCGCGTCCAGCGCAAAGGCCAGCGATGTCCCGCCCAGCGCCACAATGCCCGCGCCAATGCCTGGCCCGACAATCTGTGCCAGTTGCGCGCTGATGCTTCTGAGCGAGTTCGCGCTTGGTCGACTTTCGGACGGGATCAGATCGGGGATGACTGCTGTGTAGGCGGGATAGAAAAACGCCCGCATCACTCCGGCAATGGCGCTGAGCAGGCAGAGATGCCAGAGCGCCAGCCAGTGCTGAAAGGCCAGCAAGGCCACCAGCCCAACGGCAATCCCGCGTACCAGATCGGAGGCCAGCATCAGGCGCAAACGCGGGAAACGATCAACCGCGACGCCGCCCAGCAGCAAAAACACCAGATTGGGGATCGTGCCGCAGATCAGCACCAGCCCCATTGCCGCTGCCGAGCCGGTGGCTTCCAACACCCACCAGGCGCGCGCAATGGCGTAGAGGCTATCCCCAAGACGGGAGATGGTTTGCCCGCTCCAGAGCATGGCAAACGAACGATGAGAAAGCGACCGAAAAATGGTCATAGAATGAGGTGATTTCCTTTCGTCTGGGAACAGGCAGATCAAGCACCAGTGATCGGAAGTGGAGAAAAGAAGTGGGGGAGTGTTCCCAAACGAAAGAGGATTCTGGACTTCTTAGCACGGGTAGTGTACAAGCGGACAGAATGCTATCAGGCCGGGCGCGTGGAAGACCAGAAGCTCAGTCGGGGAACACCTTGCTTGTTGTGTACCTCATATTATGCACCTCCTTTGCCAAGATGTAGGGATTATATGCCGACGCTTGAAGCAAAATCAAGGGGCGAGAAATGAATCTGTCCCATTGGACAGTGCGCCGATTGCGCGCGCGCGTTATACTATGTATAATGCGTGACCTTGACGTTCACGTTTACCCTACCTTGCTCGCCACTCCTCGCCGGGCAGGGCAAACTGCATCCCTCCCTATTGTGCAGATGACAGAAGAAGGCATTGATGAAGAAACCCGCGTATAAATGGATCGCGTTGTCGGTGACGACCGTTGGCTCGCTGATGGCGGCCATCGATTCCACTATCGTTGTTCTGGGGCTGCCCAGCATGCTGCAAGACCTGCATTCCGATCTGGTACGCATGGTCTGGGTGATTATGGGCTATCTGCTCGTGACGACCGTGCTGATGCTGATCTTTGGCCGCATGGCTGATATGTTTGGCCGTGTGAAGCTCTATAATCTTGGTTTTGCCATCTTCACCATAGGCTCTGTTCTTTGTGGGCTGTCCCCCACTGACACCGTGCTGATTGCTATGCGTGTCGTTCAGGGCCTGGGCGGCGCGATGCTGGCCTCCAACGCTATCGCCATCATTACAGAAGCCTTTCCCGAAGAGCAGCGCGGGCAGGCGATGGGCTTTAATGCCATCACCTGGGGCGGCGGCAGTGTGCTTGGCCCCGTGCTGGGCGGCTTCATCCTGTCCATCGCGTCCTGGCGCTGGATTTTTCTGGTGAATCTTCCCATCGGCATCCTCGGCACGCTGGCCGCTTTTTTCCTGCTGCACGACATTGCGCCCAACCCGAAAGGCGAGCGCTTTGATATACCTGGCGCCCTGCTCTTCACCGCCGGGCTGGTGTGTTTGCTGCTGGGCATCACGCAGGGCATCGGCCCTGGCTGGCTCTCCCCGTCTATCCTGAGCTTGTTCGCCGCTGCCATTGTCGCGCTGGTGGCTTTCCTTTTCTGGGAGCAGCGCGCGAAGTATCCGATGCTCGACCTGCGCCTCTTTGGCATTCGTCGCTATGCTTTCTCCGTGCTGGCGGCGATGCTGCAAGCCCTGGCCGTCTTCGCCGTTCAGTTCCTGTTGATCTTCTACTTTCAGGGCGTGCGCGGCTACAGCCCGCTGACGGCGGCGTTCCTGATTTTGCCCCTACCAGTGGTCATGGCAATCCTTGGACCTTTTGGCGGGCGCCTGGCGGATCACGTCGGGGGCGTGATCCCCGCGACGCTTGGGCTGGTTGCGCAGTGCGCCGCGCTCCTGCTGCTGATGCTGCTGACCCCTACGACCCCCTATCTGGAACTGGCCGCCGCGCTCGCGCTGATGGGCGTGGGCAGTGGCCTCTTCTGGCCTGCCAATACCAGCACTACCATGAGTTCCGCGCCGCCCAACCGGCTGGGCGTGGCCGCCGCCACACTCAATACCATCCGCAACGTCGGCACGATCTTCAGCTTTGCCGTCGCGCTGGCCGTGACAGCAGCGTCCATGCCGCCAGTGCTGGTCAACGAGGTCTTTCTGGGCACCGTCGGCCATCTGCCCGCATCCATCTCCGCAGCGTTCACCAACGGCATGAGCCATGCGTTTCTGGCCTCGGTTGCCATCTGTGCCGTCGCCATCGTCTGCTCCATTGTGCGCGGCGGCTCATCCTCCGGGCGGGTCCGCCCGCCGGTCAATGCGCAAACAGCAGCGGATCAGGGCAGGGAGCCAGCACCCACTGAGCGCCCAAGGGCTGAAGCTGGTCGCGCAGGCGACTAGAACACCAATCAAGCAATCGTGTTTTCGTCTTAGCCCGCGCAGGCGCAATACCGTTCACATAAGGCTTCAGCTCAAGTGGCGGCTTCGGGCCTCCGGCCAAGAAGTCGGCGTATGCCGACTCCCAGCCCTGCTCCGGGCACCGCCCAACCCGCCGAGCGGGTTTCCTGGCGGCATGCCCCTGGCGGCGCATGTATTCGCCGCATGCTTGGAACAACGCGCTTATGTGAACGGTAGTGTGCGCAGGCGGGCTTGGCGGAGCCTCCAGGCGCGGCCTTCAGCCGCCAGCCAACTCCTCCCTCATGCTCCGCCAGCATCTTCACCTTCAACTCGCGGGCGTAATGCGCAGCAGCGTGCCACCGCTTATGGCGAGCCATACTGAGCCAGCGCCCAGCGCCACCCCTGCCCCGCGAGTCATCGGCAGCAGACCAACCGCCTGGTTTGTTTGGGGGGAGATGCGGAAGAGTCCCAGATCAGGTTCAGCGACCCACACCCCTTGCGCATCGGCGGCCAGCGCATCTGTAACCATGCTTTGCGGCAGTGTTGTCGTGGCGATCACCTGATTGGTGGCTGGGTCAATCCGCACCAGCCCCAGGTCAAAGTTCTGGGTGTTATCCAACAGCATGGCCCAGACCCCCGCATCTGTGGCTGCCAGCCCACCACAGAAATATCCTCTGGCGCTGCCAATATCAATCTGCGCCAGCACCTGATTGGTCATGGGGTCCAGCCGTATCACCCCAAGCGCACTATCATGGTTACAGATCCAGAGCGATCCCGCGCTATATCCCATCCATGATGGCCCATACGGGTCGGAGATCGTCGCTACCACCTGATTCGTCTGCGGGTCTATCTTCATCACCACGTTGTTTCCTTTGCTTGCCACCCAGACCGCTCCTGGGCTAACGGCCAGGAAGCCGGTGGGTGGCGGGAGCGCGATGGTGGCAACAACCTGATTGGTCTCCGGGTCGATCCGCGAGATCGTGCTATCATCGTGATTGGAAACCCAGATGGCACCATCCCCAAGGCGGAGATCGCCCAGCCCGTGCCCGACAGGGATCGTCGCCACGACCTTGTTGGTCGTGGGATCAACCCGCAGGACGGTCCCTTGCTCCGAATTGTGAACCCAGACCGCCGTGTCGTCTGCGTCCATTCCATAGAGGTAGCTTGGGGTGATCTCCCCCCCGACCGAGGGAATTGTGGCGCTGACGGTCCCACCGGGCGCCGTTGGCAGGGTGGGGGTGAGGGGAACGGACGTAAAGGTGGGTGACGTTGATTGGCTCGTGCCGGAGCCGCAGGCAGCGCTCACGAGCGCGCACAGCAGGATAATACCCCAGCCCATCGAACGATGTCTCATATGTTTGTCTCCTTTGTCCCCAAAAAGGTGGGGCTGTTGACGTTTCCCAAGCAAAAGCATTGCTCTAAGCTGAGTGTGCCTGATCGGAGCGGTTCACACCAGGCACAATGTGGACAATGCTGTGTACAAATGTTGTGTACAATGACTTGGCATCTTATCTGCTAATCTGTTAAGATACCCTCGGCAGGGGTTTTCTCTACCATATCAGATGGCTCCTTGCCGCCATCGAGGGGGAGATATGTTGCGATGAGTACGCCGCCTCTAATGAGCTTTGGGACGTTACTCCGGCGCTATCGACTGGCTGCCGGACTGAGCCAGGAGGAGCTGGCTGAGCGTGCCCACCTGAGCCGGGAGGCCATTGGCACGCTGGAGCGCGGCAATCGGCGGGCGCCGCGCAAGGAGACGATTGACCTGCTGGCCGAAGCGCTCTCGCTCACCGAGCCAGAACGAGCGGTATTTGAGGCCGCCGCGCGCCAGCACAAGCTGCTGGCCCCGTCGCCTACGCCGACTGACGCGCAGACCGAATCGCTGGAAACGCCCGACCTCCCTCAAGATAGCCCTCCGCTCCCTTCGAGTTCGCTGCCGCCAGATCAGGTCGTCCAGCCCTCGCCCCCCGCATCATCGCTCGCTGTGCGTCGCAAACGAGGCGTTGTTCTCGGCAGCAGCATCCTGGTGAGTGTGGTACTGATAGGCGCGCTGTTCCTCGCGGGTGAGCTAGGGGGCCATGCTTCCCCGCGCGGAGGCATGCTTTGCCTGGCAACGGACTTCCCCACCAGTGGCAAATATGCGTTTAACAAGTCGCTGGAAAATGCGGTCAATCTCGCGGTGATGCAGCATCAGCGCCTGGACAATGGCTACCAACTTCAGGTGAGCAACTATGACGATGTCTCCCCCCAGACAGGCGACTCCGATCCCCCAACCGGCGCGCACAACGTCCAGCAGATGGTGCAAAACCCCTGCGTGGTGGGCATGGTTGGCCCCTACGTTAGCACAGTAGCGGCGGCGGAGATGCCCATTGCCGCTAACGCCGGGCTGGTCATGATCAGCCCATCCAGCACGGCCCCTGGCCTGACCTTGCGCTCCTATGCAGCGCTTGAAGGCCAGAACTTTGACCAGCTTCATCCACCGGGCAAGCCGCTCAACTTCTTCAGAATTCCTCCCAATGATGCCGCCGAGGGCGCCGTGGATGCAGACTTCACCTTTCACTATCTGGGGGCGAGGAGCGTGTACGTCGTCAGTGACCGCAGTTCTTATGGCGAAGAGGTGGCGGATGGGTTCACGCAGAGCTTCGAGGTAAAAAGTGGCAGGATCGTGGGGATAGAGAGCATTCCGAACGATGGAATCCCCTCGGTCATTGCTGCTGTAGCCAACAGGATTGCAGCCACCAACCCGGATGCCGTCTTCTACGGGGGCTTCACAGAGAGCGGCGCCGGGCTGCTGAAGGCACAACTGGTCACACGTGGATACACTGGCCCCTTTGTGGGCGGCGCAGGCATTGGCAATGATCCTGGCTTTGTAAGGCAGGCGGGGGCCGAAGCAGCCAGAGGCACCTTTGCCACCGTTGCGGCCTTTGACCTCGCGTTCTCCCCCTCGGTCGCGGCGGCACAGTTCCTCCGCGACTATCATGCTCGCCATCCAGGCGAGGAGATTCTGCCCTATTATACAGTAGAAGCCTATGATGCCGCGATGGTGCTGATTACTGTGATCAAGCAGTTGATCCAGGCGGGCCAGCCGGTGACGCGCGCAGCCATGCTCGATCAGGTCCAGCACATCCAGTATGTGGGCGTGACTGGCCCGATCAGTTTTGACAAAAATGGTGACACCGCTCATGGAGTCGTCACCATGTACTCCGTGCAAGCAGGCCAGTGGGTCTACTTTCAGCAAGTAAATGTATGAAGCGGGTCAGCTTCAACCGGAGGAGCTATGAGGCGGCCTGGTGGCTCTCGCCCCCAACTGACAAACACGCGCAGCGCGTCCCAGACTAGCTCCCGCGCTCGCTCTGCCCGATAGCGCC
>Ga0070740_10006168_pt1 | contig 10659 bp, 10 predicted proteins | sample Coa_R2_FD_67286 | JGI IMG/M metagenome (GOLD analysis project Ga0070740, IMG submission 67286) | Surface soil microbial communities from Centralia Pennsylvania, which are recovering from an underground coalmine fire - Coalmine... | ecosystem: Environmental > Terrestrial > Soil > Unclassified ...
CCAAGTTCGAGTCCGGCACCGGCTGGCCGAGTTTCTGGCAGCCAATCGCCAAGGAGAACGTCGCCGTGCGGCGCGACACGTCGCACGGTATGATTCGCGAAGAAGTGCTGTGCACCCGTTGCGATGCTCACCTGGGACACGTCTTTGACGATGGGCCTCCGCCGACGCATCTGCGCTATTGCATGAATTCAGCCGCCTTGAACTTCGTCGCCCGCCGGAAGTCGTGACTCTACGACGCCAATGTTGCGGGCGAGAGGCTAAAGCTGCGAGATCGAGGCCCTTCAGCAAGGCGGCAATCGCTTTATCGTGAAGCCTTGGACCTAGGCATTCGCCACTTGGGAGCAAACCACGAGATTTCTCTGGCGACAAAAAGCGACTTGGCCGCTCTCCTGTCCAATTGGAGAACGCGAAAAAAGTCCTCCAACGCAATCAGGACTTGGGCGTCACATGGATGAGCGCGCCGGGATTGGCGTCTTCCAGCAGCCAGAGCGAGCCATCGGGAGCTTCCGCCACGTCGCGGATGCGCTTGCCCATGGCCCAGCGCTCCGCCATCTTCGCGCCGCCTTTGCCATCGAAGAGAATGCGGTTCAACGACTGGGTGCCCATGCCGCTGACGAAGCCGTTGCCGTCCCATTGCGGGAAGGTCTGCTTGCCGCGATAGAACATCAAGTTGCCCGGCGCCACCACCGGCGCCCAATAAATCACCGGCTTGGCGAACTCCGGCCGCGTCTCGGGCCGGGGAATGGGAACTCCGTTATAGTTGTCGGCATACTCCACCAGCGGCCAGCCGTAATTCTTGCCCTTCTCGATCAGGTTCAACTCGTCGCCGCCGCGCGGGCCGTGCTCGACTTCCCACAGCTCCCCGGTGGGGGAAAACGCCAGGCCATAGGGCGTGCGGTGGCCTATGGTCCAGGTTTCGGCCGGCGTCAGGTTCTCGCCCGGGAAGGTATACGTGCTCACCACCTTGGCCGTCTTGGCCGCCTCGCTGTCGGAGGGGGGATCGATTAAAGAGATCGTGCGAGCCCCGGTCTTGCCGGCGTTGGGATTATCCGGGGCTGGCTTGCCATCCAGCGTCAGGTGCAGAATCTTGCCCACCGGCTGGTCGGGATCCTGAGCGGGCGTGAAGCGCTGGCGATCGCCCACGGTAAGAAACAGAGACTGGCCGTCGGGCGAGAACGCCACCGCCCCGCCTTCCTGCCCGCCCTTGCCCTTCGGCATCTGATGCCAGAGCACCTGGAAATTCGTCAGTCTTGGCCCGCCCCCGGCCGGCCCCCGCCCGCCCCCGAGGTTCAGTTTGCCCCGGCCCAGCGCCAGGCCCCCGCCGTAGTCGCCCGGCTCGGAATAGGTCAGATAGATATTCTGGTCGCTGGCGTAGGTGGGCGAGACGTAGACGCCCAGCATCCCGCTTTGGCCCTGCCAGTAGACCGCCGGGGTGCCGCCCAGCGGAGCAATCTTCTGCCCTTCCTTGGACACCAGCCAAACCGGCCCGACCTTTTCCGTGATCAGCATGCGCCCATCGGGCAAAAAGGCGATCCGCCAGGGCAGCTCAAAGGTGGTCACCGTGGTCATATTGAAGGGCACGCTGGCTTCGGGCTTTTGTTCGCCCGCGTTGACCTGAGCCCACGCCTCCGCCGCCGCCAGACAGAAAAGCAACGCCGCCTTGGTTCGTTTCATTTTCATTTTTTGTTACTCCTCAGACGCCCGGCCTTAAGGGAATCCGCCGGCCACTATTGTTCAATCGTACTACAATCAAGATCGGCGCAAAGTGCAACAGGAAACATAATGATATGGACAAAATCACGCCTCTGTTTACGGCTACCGCAACCGCCAAAGGCGGACGGAACGGACATACTGAAACCCAGGATGGTTCTGTAAAGTCGGACCTGTCGGTCCCGAAAGAGATGGGCGGTCCGGGCAAACCGAATACTGCCACTCCCGAGCATCTGTTCGCCGCCGGCTATGCCGCATGTTTTGGCGGAGCCCTGGACTTCGTCGCTAAGCAGCACAAGAAAAACGCCGTCGGCGCCGCAGTGACATGCGCAGTCAGCATCGGGCCGCGAGATGGCGGCGGCTTCGGCCTGGCTGTGAAGCTGCACGTCGAGGACAAGAGTATTCCTCAAGCCGAGCTTGCATCCCTGGCCATGGAAGCGCACGAGAAAATCTGTCCTTATTCCCACGCGACGCGCGGCAATGTGCCCGTCGATATTGAGGTGGTGGGAGCGTAGGCTCCACTCGCTCAATCTAAGACTAGCTTCGCTCGCTGGAATCGCGCCATGCCGGCCAGTAATAGCGCGAGGTCAATCATCAGAACTACACCTGCCGCGGCCAATATTAACCGGACTGCCGGCCAGGAGACCAGGATCCCGCTGAACCACGCTTTCCACGCGGTTGGCAGATTGGCGCCGCCGAAAATCGCCGCGAAGAAAAGCACCATGGACCCGACCATTAAAGTCTGTTGAGCCTGCCGGACGGTGGCAGCGCGCAGCGATACCAGAACGCCTGCGGTCGCCACCATGCATGCCGCGAGGGGAGGACCCAACAACAGGAGGAGCCAACTTGCCGAATCATGATAGAGCAAGACGTGGCCTTGCCAGCGAGCCACATTCGCCGCGATTGTGCCGGCAAGTACACAAAGCATGGAGATCGACCAGCCATAGGCGATGGACGCCGCAATCTTGCCAAAAAGAATTGCGCGGTCCGAAAGGCGGGTAGCGAGCAGCGTTTCGAGCGTGTGGCGTTCCCGTTCTCCGGCGAAGGAATCGGCGATCACAGCGGTTACCACGATTGCCGAGACGAACGTATAGATCGACAAAGGAAATGGACTGAAAAATCGTTCCGGCCCCATACGCAAGGGCACGAAAATTCCGAGAACTGCAATCAGGATGAGAGGCCGATTATTTCCTCCAGCGAGTGGCCGGTAATTCCCGCCGCCTCCGGCGGACCGTTCGAGGAGGATCTCCTTCCACTCCTTCCACTCCTTCCAAAAAACTGTACTGAAATCGCTGCCTGTCATTTGTCTTCTTCCATCAACCTTAGAAATACGTCCTCAAGGCCGCCCTGGCCGCGGCGAACCTCCTGGACTTCCCCACCTTCGCGGACGATCAAGCTGACGAGTGGCGCGACGTCGGCGCCGTCTTTCAGTACGAGCATGAGCCGTCCATTTTCTAGAGATGCTTGCGAAACCGAAGCTTGCTGCCTCAATGTAGCGAGGATGGAGCTGGAAAATCCGCGACCGTTGATTTCGGCGCTCTGGCAGCCGCTCGAACGCAACTCCGCCGGACTGCCGACTGCAAGCAGCTTACCCTCGCGAACCACGGCCACTCGGTGGCATAACTTTTCAGCCTCAGCCATGTTGTGAGTAGTGAGGAAGATGGTCGCGCCCTGGCGCGAGGCAAGGCCGGCAAGGTCGTCCCGAAGGCTTGCGGCGGCCACCGGATCCAGGCCCGCGGTGGGTTCGTCCAGGAAGACCAGCGCGGGGTTGTGCAGCAGTGGACGGGCAATGGCGAGCTTCTGCTTCATCCCTCGGCTCCACTTCACGACAGGTTCCTTCCGGCGGTCCCACAAGCCCAGATGCGTGAGCAGTTCTTGAATGCGCTCCTCCAGCCTCGGCTTCGGCATGCGCGCCACGCGCCCGAAGAAATGCAGGTTGTCCTCGGCGCTCATTCTTTCGTAAAGGCCGGAGTGTTCCAGAAGCGCGCCCGCCCGGGTGCGGATTGCATCGCTTTGGGTACGCGTATCGAAGCCGAGCACCGAGGCGCTTCCGCCGGTCGGTTCGATCAAGCCCAGCAACAGCCGGATGGTGGTCGTCTTTCCCGCGCCGTTGGGCCAAGGAATCCAAACACGGAACCCGCGGGAACCTCGAGGTCCAGATTGTCCAAGGCGCGAACCTGCGCGAAGGATCGCGTCAGTCCTCGCGTTTGGATTGCAAAGTCTGCCATTCCCCTACTGGCGCTGAATTAACTCGATGCGGTTTCCTGCCGGGTCGACCGCAAAACCGAGGATCGTGCCCGTGCCTTTAAACGGGCGCGGTTCGCCGGTCATGGTTCCGCCGGCGGCCTTGACGGCGGCGACGGTCTTGGCCATGTCCTTCACGACAAAGATTATGTGTGGAATCGGGTCTTTCACGTCGTCAGAATCGCGATGAAAAAGTATCATCAGCGGGTTCTTGTTGGCCTTCGCCTCTTCCACGGTAGCCCCAAAGTTCACGAAGACCTCCGTGCCTCCCGGGTTTTCGATCCGATTGACCTCCTGCATGCCGAATGCCGCCTGGTAGAACTTCGCCAAAGCAACGGTGTCCTTTGCGGCGATGCGCACGGAGTCGAGGGCTACCTGAGCGTGTGCGGCGCCCGCGAGCAGCACGGCAGCGCATATCCCGATCGCAGTTCTGCATATCCCGATCGCAGTTCTATAGAGTGGTTTCATCAAAGCCTCCAGGGTAAATCTCATTCATGATACGATGCCGCGCCCGCTCGCATTGATATAGTACTCGCATTGGAGGCGCCCCGTGAAATGTCTGAGGTTTCTTGCCGTGTGTTGGATCTGCGCGCTCAAGGGGCAAACGCCCGCTGACAAGCCTTTGCCTCACATCGTGGGCACGTGGAAATTGAATCCCGAAAGATCCAATTTGCGCGTGCCCGCAAATCACGTTGAGATTCGGCAATACATGCTGAGGCCGGATGGATTCCTTGTGGGTCTGTTGATTACCAGCGATGCTCAAGGCAGCTATCATTATTTGCAATTCACGGCCAAGAGCGACGGTAAAGATTATCCGGAATACACGGAGGCTCTGGCGGCCGATATGATTGCGGCTGGCAAGCAAACGCCGCGCACATACGCGGAGACGATCGTAGACGAGTACACAACGGATTGGACCGACAAGGTGGATGGCAAGGTGACTTCCCACGGGAAGAAGGTCGTCTCAAAGGATGGAAAGACGTTGACCGTCACGGTGGACGGTTCTTCGCAGATGCGTATCTATGACCGACAGTGAACTGCTGGCCGCGCGAACCTGGACACCCAAGCCCTTATTTCGGCGCCTGGACGACAGAGAGCATGACGCTCGCCGCCGAGCCCTCTTCCACTCTCACGCTTGTTCCTCTGGAGGGCAGTACGTTGAGCATGGCCGCTGACGGGAACAGGCCATCCATTCTGTCGAAGGCTGCAATGAAATAATCGCCGGGCGAGACTTCATTCAGCTCGAATGATCCACCCGAGCCGCAACGGATGGTTTGACCGATGACTGGTCCTTCATTTTGTTGCGGAACCAACACGACGGTTGCGCCATCGCCGTTCTCGACGATTCCGTGCACGCTCCCGGACCACGTCTTGGGAATTACCCGCAGCGGCGGTCCATTGGCGGCGAGCGGAAATGGCTGGCCAGTCACCTCTGCTTCGCCGAGAAAGATCCGCGCGGAGAGGCCCGGCTTAACTATGGCTTTGTAGCGGCCCGGCAAAACCTTATCAAACGAGATTTTGCCGGATTCCACGAAGCCGCTGCCCACGAATTCGTCAGTATCCGCGCTCAAGAGAGTCATCAGGGGGAATCGCAACCGCCCATTTGAAATCCGCTGTCCTCCAGGATCGCCCTCCGCCCATTCGACAGCGCCGATCACCTTGAAAGGCATCGAGACATGGATTTGCAGGTCGTCCACGTCCTCCCGCCGGACGCGCGCCTCGGCCGTTCCAGTGGGATTGGACTGCACGTCGATTCTCCAGTCGCCGGATTGCACGGCCGGAAATTCGAAACGCCCATCCTTCCCGGAATCTACGGTCGCTTCGGGTGCGCCGCTTAGCGGCGGCCGAACGCCTGTCAAAAAGAAAGAGGACCCCACCGCAGCGCTCCCTAGGCCCATGGGGCCAAGCGGCGTTTCAGGGCTCGGGAGTAGTATTAGTTCGGCTCCTGACAGAGGCTTTCCCTCTTCATCCAAGACGATCCCGCGCAGGCGGTGCACCGAAGCGGTTTGCATGCGAATGTCATAGCCATCCAGATCGCCCTCGCCCCGAAACATGATCTGCTGAGCCAGGGATCTATCCGCGACGGAAGGAAAGTACGTGGTGACCATTGCGGTTCTGGTCCCGTCCTCTGCTTCGACAGGCGCGGCGGTTGCTGGCGGTCTTGCGCTCAGAGTGTAGGAGCCAAGCTTGACCTGTTCCAGCGCAAACCGACCCTCTTCGTCTGTAACCACGCTCCCCAGCATGTTGGGATTCAGATTGACCTGAATTCCCGCGACCGGTTTGCCATCCGGACCGAACACGCGTCCGCGGAGCGCGCTGAGCGGCGCGAGTTTGAGATCGACCCTTAACGGATCGGGACTGGCGGTGACGGGGAATCCCGGATTCGACAACAAAGAGGCTATATCGAGCGCGAATGTCGAGAAACCGTCTTTCTCCGCGCTGGCGCGGTATGTTCCCGGCGTCATCCCTGTGATCTTGAAATGTCCCACTGCGTCAGAAGTTGAGCTATAGCGAGCGCTTGAGCCACCGAAGAAAGTGACCAATGCTCCGCCGATGCCGGCGCCCGTGGCGCTATTGATCACCGTTCCTTCCACCGCGCCGCCCGGAGGCGCGTTTTGGGCGACCAGAAGTGGCGCCGCCACGACGAGCATGGCGACGCGCTCCAGTAAACGCGCACAACGGAACGCGGCGGCAGCGTTCACGGAACTCTGCGAGGAGGCCGCTGCGTCCTGTGCGCTCATAGGCGGCTTCATCGGATTCTGAGGCCAGTTTATACCAATGTGGCTGAGTGGGCGAATACGGGCAGGGCGTCAGTTTTCGGAGGGCTTTTCCACCTGGTCGAACACCACAACCTCGATGCGCAGTTTTGCCGCCTCGAGTTTAAAGCCCAACTGCTCTTGTATGGCCGTGTAAAGGTCAGGAGGAGCATCGGGGGCCAATGTATTTGGGTTCGGAGCGGCGGTCAGGGCCTGGTCCGGCGTCCACACCAGCGAGAAGTCGTATTTGCCGGAGAGACTCGTCTGGTTGACCACGGGCCGGTCCACGGCCGCGTTTTGCAACATCTTGCAAAAGTCATCCATGGATACATCGTTCAGCAACACGCTGCCAGGGCCGCGAAAGATCACTCCTGTGGTTTCGTTCTTTCCATCATTTTTAGAAATCTTCACTCCGCCTTTTGCCACGTTTAGCGTGTAGACCGGAAGCTCCCTTTGATCCTTATGAACAACCAACTGGAAGCGGTCCGCGAGGAGCTTCCGCAGCATGAGTTTCAACTGCTCTGGACTGGGCTGTCCTTCGCCTTCCGCTTTCGCTGTAATGTCGTACTTCTCGGACGTGGTCCACACGGGCGCTCCGATGAGTTGGTGAGCATGGACATCATAAGCAAAGGTCACGAGGTCCGCTAGAGTCATTTTCAGCGTTGAGATGTTCGCACCCTGCACGCGGATGCCTCGGCCATTCGTATCAGGGCGGCTCGGCTTCACCGTGGCGACTTCGAAGGCCGGGTTAGCGGATTTGAGCTCGTGCGGAGCGGGCGGTTTCGGGATCGCCCATGCCTGGTCCGCGCTGACGCGCTTCATTGTCCACTGCACCGGGACGGAGAAACCTTTGAGCGTGCCGGTCAAGGTATTGCCGTCCGCGCTCAGCTTTCCCTGATAAGTTGCGCCGACACCGGGTATGCTCAGCTTTACAACGGAAGCCTGAATCGTGAGCGTGGCGGGAAAGACGAGGTATGTTTGGTCGATGCTGTAGAAATTGCCTTTGATGGGATTCTCGTCCGACGACGCGATTTTTAATACCGTTCGCAGTTCCTGCTGCGTGTCTGGGTTCCTGACCGTGCCTTGCCACGTGCCGGTGAGGTTCTGGGCAAGTAAGCCGCCCACCGGGAGAATGACGAGGGAGGTCAAACGAATCAAAGACCGATTCCTCAACTGGTCGAGCATGCGGCCTCCTCAGAAATCAGGTTCGAGATCCGACGGCAACAGCTTATCAGACGACTTGCTCACAATTCGGTGAGCGCCGGCCCCATCCGTGGTCAACGCAACGGACGTTGAAGACTTTGCACCCGGCCCCGTCTGAAATACAAAGCCACCGGCTCCATCCGTGGTTATCGCAACCGGAGTTTGCGGCAACCAGATCACCCGAACCTCAGCGCCCGCAACCGGCGTGCGATTAGCCCGGTCCACTACCGTTCCGCGAACTGTGACGGGATTCTGAGCGGCGGCCGCGACGACAAAACCCAGCAGCGTGAAGAATGCCCGCATACGACGCCAATGCTACCTCAAAAGACGCGTCCGTAGTAAAAGGCCGTCAAAACTGTGTTATGTTAGAAACTCATGCTCGCTGGGCGCCGCCATTATCATCACCACGACAAGCCTTTTCTTCGGCGGGCTCACGGTTAAACGGAAAACGGAATCAACGAAACCCAGCCCGCCGGAGACGGTGGGCTTTTTTATTGGAATCCTATGAAACTAGACTTCAGCAAACTCGATGGCCTGCTCCCGGCCGTGGTGCAGGATGCCTCCTCCGGAAGAGTGCTCATGGTAGGCTTCATGAACGATGAGGCTTTCCAAAAGACCCTTGAGACCGGCTGCGCGGTCTTTTTCAGCCGCTCGCGAAACAAGCTTTGGCTCAAGGGCGAAACTTCTGGACATCGGTTGGTGGTGAAGGAAATCTCCACCGATTGCGACCAGGACGCGGTGTTGTTGAAGGTGGACGCGCTTGGCCCGGGCGTTTGCCACGAAGGCTACCAAAGTTGTTTTTTTCGCAAATTCGAGGGCGGCGATTGGAAGGTTGTCGATTCGCGCGCGTACGATCCGGCCGCGGTGTACGGGAGCTGAGGCGCGATGAAACTGAAGCTCGGCGTTCCGAAAGGCAGTCTCGAAAACGCAACCGTGGAACTTTTCCGCCGCGCGGGATTTCAGATTACGATTTCCAGCCGCTCGTATTTCCCCGGAATCGACGATCCGGAAATTGAATGCATGCTGATTCGGGCGCAGGAGATGGCGCGCTACGTCGAAGACGGCGTGCTGGACGCGGGGCTGACGGGCCGCGACTGGGTGGAAGAGAGCGAAGCCGAAGTTTTAACGGTCGCGGACCTCATCTATGCGAAGCAGAGCTTCGGAAAGGTGCGTTGGGTGCTGGCCGTGCCCGAAGCTTCGCCGTTTCAATCGGTGAAGGATCTGGAGGGCAAAGTGATCGCGACGGAGTTGGTCTCGGCCACGCGGCGTTATCTGGCGGCCAACGGCGTCCATGCGAAGGTGGAGTTCAGTTGGGGCGCCACGGAAGTGAAGCCGCCCGTTCTGGCGGACGCCATTGTCGAAGTTACAGAAACCGGCTCTTCGCTGCGGGCCAACAAGCTCCGCGTGATCGAGACCGTGCTGGAGTCCAATACGCAACTGATCGCGAATGCGGAAGCGTGGAGCGATTCCTGGAAGCGGCGCAAGCTCTGCGACATCAAGATGCTGCTGGAAGGAGCGATCAACGCGCTGGGCAAGGTCGGATTGCTGCTGAATGTGGAAAGGCAGAATCTGGAGAGGGTTTTGGAAGTGCTGCCGGCGTTGAAGAAGCCTACTATTTCGCCGTTGAGCGACGACCGGTGGCTGGCTCTGAATACCATCCTCGATGAATCGACGGTGCGCACGATTCTTCCTCGATTGAAGGAAGCGGGAGCGCAAGGAATTGTGGAATACCCGCTGAACAAGATCGTGATGTGATGATTCGGGTGCTAAATCAAGAGGAAGCGGGCGCCCTGCTTACGCGAAAGGCTCAGCGTTTGGACGAGGCCGAGCGAGTGGTGCGGCCGATTTTGGAAGATGTCCGCCAGCGGGGAGACGCGGCGTTGCTGGAATACGCGCGCAAGTTCGATGGCTTCGACGGCGGAAGCGTGCGTGAGCAGCCCCGCGGGACGCTCAATGCCGCCTTCGAGCGCGCCGTCTCGGTGGCCGCCGCCAATATTCGCGAATACGCGTGTCTGCAGCTTCCGCAAGAACGTTGGGTCGAATATGGCGATGGCCGGCGGCTGGGTCAGATTGTACGGCCCCTGGAGTCCATGGGCGCGTATACTCCCGCTGGCCGCTATCCGCTTCCCTCCACGCTGCTGATGAACGTGATTCCGGCGCAGGTGGCCGGAGTGAAGACGATCTGCGTGGCTTGCCCGCGGCCAAGCCGCGAAATTCTGGCGCTGGCCACCTGGCTTGGCGTGACACATTTCTTCCGTATGGGCGGAGCGCAAGCCATCGCGGCGATGGCCTATGGAACGGAGACCGTTCCGAGGGTGGACCGCATCGTGGGGCCGGGCAACATTTATGTTGCGGCGGCGAAAAAAATCGTGGCCGGCGAAACCGGGATCGATTTCGTGGCGGGGCCGACGGAGATCGTGATCATCGCCGCGGAAGCAAATGCGCGCTGGATCGCGGCGGACATGCTGGCGCAAGCCGAGCACGACGCCGATGCGTCGGCGGTTTTGCTGACTACTTCGCGGAAGCTGGCGGAAGAAGTCGCTCTTGAAATAGAGCGGCAGCTTGAGACGCTGCCTACGGCATCCGTCGCGCGGCAATCCATCGACAATAACGGCGCCATCGTGATGCTCGATTCGCTGGAGCGCGGCGTTGACTTTTCAAACGCGCTCGCGCCGGAGCATCTGGCCTTGCATGACCCTTCGCTGCTGGGCTTGGTGCAGAACGCGGGGTCGGTTTTCTTGGGGCC
>Ga0070740_10006169_pt1 | contig 10657 bp, 7 predicted proteins | sample Coa_R2_FD_67286 | JGI IMG/M metagenome (GOLD analysis project Ga0070740, IMG submission 67286) | Surface soil microbial communities from Centralia Pennsylvania, which are recovering from an underground coalmine fire - Coalmine... | ecosystem: Environmental > Terrestrial > Soil > Unclassified ...
ACCGCGACCAGATGGCCAAAATCCGCGATCAGATCGTGGTGCCGACGATGGTGCCGGTCGCCGACAAGGCCGGCTACCACATTATCGCCGTCTGGGAGAACGGGTTCCGCCAGATCACCAACAACAAGCATCCGATCAACGTGCCGGCCGACCTCCAAGGTATCAAGTTGCGCGTCCCCGGCGGTACCTGGCGCGTGAAGATGTTCAAGGCCTACGGCGCCAATCCGAGCCCGCTGGCTTTTTCCGAAGTCTTCGTTGCCCTGCAAACCGGTGTGATGGACGGCGAAGAAAATCCGTTGGCGCAGATCTATCCGGCGCGCTTCTATGAAGTGCAGAAATATCTGTCGATGACCGGCCACGTTTATACGCCGGCCTATGTCACCGCCGGCGCGAGTTGGGCGAAGCTGCCGCCGGACGTGCAGAAGATTCTCAAAGACACCGCGGTCGAGATGGAGCCGGTGGTGTACAAAATGGCCGCCGATCTTGACGAGAGCCTGTTCAAGAAGCTGAAGGACACCGGCATGCAGATCAACAATGCCGACAAAGAAGCCTTCATCAAAGCCAGCAAGCCGATTTACGATGAGTTCGGCAAGGAAGTGCCCGGCGGCAAGGAGCTTATCGAAAAAGCGCTTGCGCTCGGCAAGTAATTTCGCGAAGAGAAGCACAGGGGCCGCCTTCGGGCGGCTCCTGCATTCTGGAGTGAGCACTTGAGTCTCGAGCGAGTACGCGCAGCCTTCGAGCGCCTGCTCGAAGCCATCGTCGTGGTCCTGGTGGCAGCTTTGACGCTGCTGGTGATCTGCGGCTTCTGCTTCCGCTACGCCGGCTATTCACTCTCGTGGTATGACGAAATCGCTTCCGTCGGTCTCGTCTGGCTGACCTATTACGGCTCCGCGCTGGCGGCGCTGCGCGGCGCGCACATCGGAGTTCCCGGCTTCGTCAATGCCATGCCGCCCAAGTTCCGCGTGGCGGCTGCCCTGTTCGCCGAGGCTATCGTTTTCGTTTTCTTCATCATGCTCGCCTGGACCGGCATCCAGGTCGTGATCGTGCTTGGCGGCGATAACCTCGTCAGTCTGGAATGGATGCCGCAGCGGGTCACCGCGTCCGCAGTTCCAATTGGCGCCGCGCTGTTCGTGATCGCGGAGGCGCTGCGCCTGCCCAAGGTGCTGCGCGACGCCCGCGGAGGAGGCTTCATCGACACCGAAGCGATCGAGGCGATGTCGCACGGCGCGCCCGACTTGAGCGGCGGCGCGGAGGCCAAGCAATGACGATCACGCTGATGCTCATCGGCATGATTGCGCTCGCAGTGCTCAACGTGCCGATCGCCATCGCGCTCGGCTTCGTCGCCATGGTTGCCATCGTGTTCATCCAGGGCACGCAGATGCTGCCTAATCTGGCGCTGGAGATGTACGACGGCGCCTCGAGCTTTCCGCTGCTGGCCATTCCGCTGTTCATTTTGTCGGGCGCGATCATGAACGCCTCTTCGATCTCGCGGCGGCTGATCGCGTTCGCCACGGCGGTGGTCGGCTGGATTCGCGGCGGCCTTTCGATGGTGGCGATCGGGACGTCCGTGTTCTTTGCGGAGATTTCGGGGTCAGCGGTGGCCGACGTCGCCGCGCTCGGCACCATCCTCATTCCGGCGATGAAAAGCCGTGGCTATCGGAAGGAAGTGGCGGCGGCGACCATGTCCTCGGCGGCAAGCCTCGCCATCATCATCCCGCCCTCGATTCCCATGGTGCTCTATGCGGTGATGGCGCAGACGTCCGTGGTGAAACTGTTCGTCGCCGGCATCATTCCCGGCTTGATCGGTGCGTTGGCCATGGCCGGCGCGGCTTATTACCACGCCGTCAAATACAAGTTTCCGCGCGAGCAGGCTTTCCGCCTCGCCGAAGTCTGGCGCACTTTCAAAGAGGCGCTGTGGGCGTTCATTTTGCCCATCGCCATTCTTGGCAGCATCTTCGGCGGCATCGTCACCGCCACCGAAGGCGCCGGCATGGCCGTCGTCGCCGCCATCGTGGTCGGCGGCTTCATCTACCGCGACCTCGATTTCCGCGAGCTGAAGAAGGCGTGCATCGACGGGGGCATCCAGACCGCGGTGGTGATGTTGTTGGTGGCGGCGTCGGCGCTGATCGGGACCTTTCTCACCGAGGCGCAGCTGCCGCAGGCGCTCGGCCACGCCATTACGAACGTCACCGACAACAAATACGTCGTATTGCTGCTGCTCAATATCGCCTTCCTGATCCTCGGCTGCTTCCTGCATTCGGCGGCGGCGATCATCCTTGTGATTCCCATCGTGATGCCGATGGTCAACGCCGTCGGCATCGACCCCATTCACTTCGGCCTCGTGGTGACGCTCAACCTCGCCATCGGCCAGCAAACCCCGCCGGTCGCCAGCGTGCTCATGACGTCCTGCGCCATCGCCAAAGCCGACATCTGGGAGACCACCAAGGACAACGTGCCCTATCTGGTGGCGTTGGTCGCTGTGCTCTTGCTTTGCACCTACGTTCCGATCATCCCGATGCTGCTCGTCAACCTGTTCTACGGCGGCTAGCGCGCTAACGCTCGAGCTCGCGGCGGACCATCTGCGCGCCTGCCACCATCGCCTGCATTTTCCCGAATGCAACTTCGCGCGGCAGATATTTCATGCCGCAATCGGGGGCGATTGCCAGGCGTTCCGCCGGAACATAGGCGAGCGCGTCGCGGATGCGCGCGGCGACCGCCTGCGGTGTCTCGACCTGCAGGGTGGAGAGGTCGATCACTCCGAGAACGATCGTCTTCGACGGCAGCTTTTGCAGAATCTTGAGGTCGAGCTTGGGCTGCGCGGCCTCGATAGAGATTTGCGCGGCACACGACCCTTCCAGTTCGGGGAGGAACGAGTAGCCGGACGGCTTCTCGTGCACGACTGCGGCATAGCCGAAGCAGAGATGCACGGCGACGGTGCCTTGCACGCCGTCGAGCGCGCGATCGAGCGCCTTGAGACCATACGCCCGCGCCTTATCGGGATGTTGCTGCATCCAAGGCTCATCGATCTGAACGATATCGGCGCCGGCAGCGAAGAGGTCCTTGATCTCTTCATTGACCGCAGCGGCATAATCGAGCGCCATCTCCTCGTCGCTTGCATAGAACTCATTCTGTGCCTGCTTCGACATGGTGAACGGCCCCGGCACCGTCATCTTCACCGGCTTTTTTGTGTTGGCGCGCAGGAACTGGAGATCGCGCAGCTCGACAGGATGCCTGCGTCTAATTTTGCCGGTCACCCGCGGCACCGGGATCGGCTTGCCCGACCGATTGATCGTGGTGCCCGGATGTTCCGCATCGATGCCCTCGAGCGCAGTGGCGAAGCGGTTGGAGTAGCTTTCACGACGCTGTTCGCCGTCGCTGATAATGTCGAGGCCGGCGCGCTCCTGGTCGCCGATCGCAAGCAGCGTCGCCTCGTCCTGCTTGGCTTCAAGTTCGGCGGGCGGCGGAAGCCACAGGTCCGCCATGCGCACGCGCGGCACCATCTTCGACAGCCGCGCTCGGTCGATCAGCCAATCCGGCTGCGGATAGGAGCCGACGAGGGTCGTGGGCAGAAGCTGGGCCGGCACGTCTTCTCCGCCGTCATTCCGGGCATTCACGTCTCATTCTGAAAGGTGCGGCTGGCCGGAACAAGCCCGCCCATGACTGTTATTGGCGCGCCGCCTGCAAGCTCAGCTCCAGCACCCGTGCCACATGCCACGCCTCGCGCTCGGTGCCGTCGTGGATCTGATGCCGGCACGATGTGCCGTCGGCGACGATCAGCGCATCCACGGGCGCTTTGCGCACCGCCGGCAGCAGCGAGAGTTCGCCCATCTTCCGCGAGACATCGATGGTCGCGGCGTCGTAGCCAAAGCTGCCGGCCATGCCGCAGCAGCTCGACTCCACCGGTTCGACTGTCAGCTCGGGCACGAGCTTCAGCACGCTTTCGACAGCCCGCATGGCGTCGAAGGCCTTCTGGTGACAGTGACCGTGGAGCAGCGCTTTGCGCGGCAGCGGCGCCAGCGGCAGATCGAGGCGTCCTTGCGCGAGCTCTCGCGCGAGGAACTCCTCCAACAGCAGCGCGCTCGTCGCCAACCTCTCCACCACGTCGCTTTTGACCAATGCGGGCACCTCGTCGCGAAATGTAAGAAGGCAACTCGGCTCAAGACCGATGACGGGCATTCCGCGCGCGATGTAGGGCGCCAGCGCCGCCAACGTGCGCTCGATCTCGCGCTTGGCTTCGCCGATCTGACCGACCGCAAGAAACGTGCGGCCGCAGCAGAGCGGCCGCTCGCCATCGCCGGAAGGCAGCAATGCATGGACGCGATAGCCGCCGGCGACCAACACGCGCCGAGCGGCATCGAGGCTCTCGCGTTCGAAATAGCGGTTGAAGGTATCGGCGAACAGCACCACGTCGCGGCTGGTGTCGGCGCCGGAACCGGCGACATACGACCAATCGGAGCGATCCTCGTAGATATCGCTGCGCCAGCGCGGCAGGCTGCGGCGGGCGGAAAAGCCCGCCACCTGCTCCGAGATCTTGCGCAGCATGCCGCTGCCGTCGCGCAGGTTGAAGACCTGCGGGTGGCGCGCGGCATAAGGCGCGTAGCGCGGCAGCCAGCCGATCAGCCGGTCATGCAGGCTGAGGCCGTATGTTGCCGCGCGCGCCGCCTGGTGCTCGATCTTCATGCGCGCCATATCGACGCCGGTCGGGCATTCGCGTCGGCAGGCCTTGCAGGAGACGCACAGCGACAGCGTCTCCGCCATTTCGTCGGAGGCGAGCGCGTCCGGCCCGAGCTGGCCGGTGACGGCGAGCCGCAGCGTGTTGGCGCGACCGCGGGTAACGTCACGCTCGTCGCGGGTCACCCGATAGCTCGGACACATGACGCCGCCGGCCAGCTTGCGGCAGGCGCCGTTGTTGTTGCACATCTCCACCGCGCCCTGAAAACCGCCTCCCGCGCCCGGATAGGCGGACCAGTCGAGATGCGTCTTGATCTCCACGCCCCGATAGTTCGGGGGATAACGGAACAAATTGCGGTCATCGAATTTCGGCGGCCGCACCACTTTGCCGGGGTTGAACAGACCCTGCGGATCGAAGCGGTCCTTGACTTGCTCGAAGGCGCGGGCAAGCCGCGAGCCGAACATCGGCTCGTTGAATTCCGAGCGCACCAATCCGTCGCCGTGCTCCCCGGAGTGCGAGCCTTTGTACTCGCGCACCATGGCGAAGGCCTCCTCGGCGATCGCGCGCATGCCAGCAACGTCTTTATCCTGCCGCAGGTTGAGAATCGGCCGCACGTGCAGGCAGCCGGCGCCGGCGTGCGCGTACCAGGTGCCGCGCGTGCCATGCTTCTCGAAGATCGCCGTCAGGCGCCCGGTATACTCGGCGAGATGCTCGAGCGGCACGGCGCAATCCTCGACAAAGGAGACCGGCTTTCCCTCCTCTTTCATCGACATCATGATATTCAGCCCGGACGTGCGCACTTCCGCGATTGCACTCTGCAAATCCGGGCTGAGCACTTCGATGACCCCGCCCCATTTCGCGCCCTGCCGATCCCAGCCGAAGCCGAGATCGCCGATCAATTCCTTGAGGTCATTCAGATTGCGCAGATTGTCTTCCTGGTCGTCGTCGCCGAATTCGACCACCAGGACCGCTTCCGGAGCACCGCGCACGAATTTCTCGAGCGTCGGTTGGAAGATGGGGATCGCGCGGGCAAGCTCGATCATGGTGCGGTCGATGAGCTCGACGGCGATCGGCCCAAGTTTGACGATATGCTGCGCCGCGCTCATCGCCTCGTAGAAGCTGCCGAAATGCACGGCGCCCACCGCGCGCTGCGGCAGCAGCGGAGCGAGCGCGAGTTCGATGCGGGTGGAGAAGGCGAGCGTTCCCTCGGAGCCGACGAGGATGTGCGACAAATTGACGTCGTTTTTGCCCGGCACCAGCGCGTCGAGATTGTAGCCGCCGACGCGGCGCTGCACCTTCGGGAAGCGCGCCTCGATTTCGGCAGCCTCGCGCGCGGCGATCGCCAGCAAATCTTTGGCGAGCGGGCGCAGCGGCGCCGCCACGTCCTTGATGCTGCTGCCGAGCGGCCCGAAATGCGCCAGCGAGCCGTCCGCCAGCACCGCCTCGATCGAGACTACGTTATCGCGCATGGTGCCGTAGCGCATGGAGCGGCCGCCGCAGGAATTGTTCGCCGCCATGCCGCCGATGGTCGCCCGGGAGGACGTGGAAATGTCCACCGGAAACCAGAGGCCGTGCTTCTTCAGCTGGCGATTGAGGTCGTCGAGCACGATGCCCGGCTCGACCGTGCAGCGCGCGCGCGCGACATCGAGATCGAGAATGCGCGTCAGGTATTTCGAGCAGTCGATCACCAGCGATTCGCCGACCGTTTGTCCCGCCTGCGAAGTGCCGCCGCCGCGGGCGAGCACGCTCACCCGCTCGTCGCGTGCAATGCTGATGGCGCGTTCGGCTTCCTCGACGGTGCGCGGGGCGACCACGCCGACGGGCATGATCTGATAGTGCGACGCGTCGGTCGCATAGCGTCCGCGGGCGAAGCGGTCGAAATGTACGTCCCCACTCAACTCGGCCTTAAGTCGCCGTTCGAGGCCGGGCATGACGACTGCCACGTTTCTTATCCTTGTTGGGCCGCGTTGAGCCGTTGAGTTGAGGGACGACGAAGAGTTGCCGCTGCGGAAAACTGCTTGACCGCAATGTTGCATTCATAGTTCAACGCGGGCAAGCACCGCCCTCTGGCCGGGACGGGCCGGGAACCGTTCAAAACTCCCTTGAAATAGCGCCTTTTAGGAGTGGACTGACGATGGCTAAAAATTCTTCGCGTGCGGTGGGGCGTCACCTTTTGCACATCCCCGGCCCGACGCCGGTGCCCGATCGGATTTTGCGGGCCATGGATACCCCGATCATCGATCACCGCGGCCCGGAATTCGCCAAACTTGCCAAGCGTTGCCTCGATGGAATCAAAACCATTTTCAAAACCAGCAACCCGGTGATCATTTACACCGCGACCGGCACCGGCGCCTGGGAAGCGGCGCTCGTCAACACATTGTCGCCCGGCGACCGCGTGCTGATGGTGGAGACCGGCCAGTTTGCCACGTTGTGGAAAAAGATGGCGGAGCGGCTCGGTCTCAAGCCGGAATTCATTACGACCGACTGGCGGCACGGCGCCGATCCCAAAGCCATCGAAGCCAAGCTGCGCGAGGACAAGAACAAGGAGATCAAGGCGGTCTGTGTTTTGCACAACGAGACTTCGACCGGCGCGCTGACCCCAATAGCGGACATCCGCAAGGCCATTGACGCCGCAAATCATCCGGCGCTGTTTTTCGTCGACACCATTTCCTCGCTGGCCTCGACCGACTATCGGCATGACGAATGGGGTGTCGACGTGTCGGTGGGTGGCGCTCAGAAAGGCCTGATGCTGCCGCCCGGCATGTCGTTCAACGCCGTCAGCGACAAGGCGCTGGCCGCCAACAAGACCGCCAAGCTGCCGAAATCGTTCTTCGCCTGGGACGAGATGCTGGCGATGAACAAAATCGGCTTCTTCCCTTATACGCCGGCGACACAGATGCTGCACGGCCTTATCGAAGGCATCGAGATGCTGCACGAGGAAGGTCTCGACAATGTATTCGCGCGGCATGCGCGGCTGGCGGAAGCCACGCGGCGCGCAGTGAAAGCGTGGGGTCTCGAAAACCTCAACAAGAATCCAAGCCAATATTCGCCGACGATCACCGCAGTCATGGTGCCGGATGGCCATGACGCCGACAAGTTCCGCGCGCTGGCGCTCGAAGAGTTCAACATCTCCTATGGCGCAAGCTTCGGCGCCTATGCCGGAAAATATTTCCGCATCGGGCACCTCGGCGACATCAACGATGCAGCGCTGATCGCCGGCCTTGGCGCCACCGAAATGGCGCTCGCGCTCGCCGGCATTCCGCACAAAAAAGGCGGCGTGCAGGCGGCCATGGATTATCTCGTTTCTGCCATCGGTGCCGGCGCCAAGCGGGCAGCGGCCGAGTAGTCGCGCTGCCACACCGCTGGTCCCCGCGACCCTATGCCAAGGCTTCGACGGGTTCGACCCGAGTCCGCCGAAGCTTTAGCGAAGGCGGAAAGCGGGGACCCCACTTTTCATTTCTTCCTCGCCTGATTTCCCGCTTTCGCGGAAAAGAGGGCGATATCGTTAGGCCGCGTCGACCCACTCGTTCGCCCGCACGATGCGGGACATAAAGTCCGTTACGGCCGTTAGCGTCGCCTCCGGCTGCTCGCGGTGCGGCGAATGCCTGGCGTCCGTGAGCAACGCGACCTCGACCGGGCAGTAGCATTCCCGCTCGGCCGTCTCGATCTGCTTCACGGTCCCATATTGATCGTTCTCGCCCTGCACGATCAGCACCGGCACGCGGATGTAAGCGAGAAATTCCGCGATGTCCCATTTGCGAAAGTCCGGATCGAGCCAGGCGTCGTTCCAACCTCTAAACGCATTATCGACGTTGGCGTGCCAGCGCGACAGGCGCGCGCGCAGATCGCCCGTCTCGTACGCCCTGCGCGCCTCTGCGATCGATTGGATGCCCATGTCCTCGGTGAAAAAATGCGGCGCCATGAGGACGAGCCCGCCGACCCGGTGATCCTGATGCGAGCCGGCATAGATCGCCGCGATCGAGGCTCCGTCGCTGTGGCCGAGCAGCACGCCGCGCCTGAATCCGATGGCGTCGAGCAGTTTCGGCAACGTGTCGCGCGCTTCATCATGCATGTATGACAGCGGGCGCGGCAGTGGGACCGGCGAAGACTTGCCGTAGCCGGCGCGCGAATAAACGAAAACGCCGCAGCCGGTCGCCTTCTGCAATTTATCGGGGAAGTCGCCCCACAGGCCGACGCAGCCGAGCCCTTCGTGCAGCAACACCAATGTCGGCGCCACATCTGGCCGCGGACCGATCATGCGGTATTCGAGCTGCTGCCGGCCGATGATGAGGAAACCGGAATCGTCCAAGCGTTTTGCCGTCATCGCTTCGCGAATTACGAGATGTGTCCTTCTGCGCGCAGCTTGAACCTCTGGATCTTGCCGGTTGCGGTTTTTGGCAGCTCCTTGCGAAACTCGACCCAGCGCGGATACTTGAAAGGGGCCAGCTTCGCCTTCACGTGCTCTTGCAGCGCGCGCATGAGCGCATCGCTGGCCTTTTCCGGCGTCTTGAGCACGACGAACGCCTTCGGCTTCACCAGCTTCTGCTCGTCGAACCAGCCGACCACCGCCGCTTCCAGCACCTCCGGATGCGACGACAGCGCCGCCTCTACTTCGAAGGGCGACACATACATGCCCGAGACTTTCAGCATGTCGTCGGCGCGGCCGCAGCAGACGTAATAGCCGTCCTCGTCTTCGATGTATTTGTCGCCCGAGCGCGTCCACTCGCCTTGGAATGTCGAGCGCGACTTCTCGCGGTTGTTCCAGTACATGATGGCGCTGGTCGGACCGCGGGCGTACATTTCTCCCATCTCGCCTTGCTTGACCGGCTCGCCGTCCTCGCCGATCAGCTTGATCTCGTAGCCTGGCACGGGCTTGCCGGTGGTGCCGTACTTGGTCGCGCCCGGGCGATTTGTGAGATAGATGTGCAACATCTCGGTGGTGCCGAGGCCGTCGGAAATTTCCACGCCGTACCGTTCCTTCCAACGCTTGGCGATCTCCTCGGGCAACGCCTCCCCGGCAGAAATGCAGCGCCTGATCTTGATCTCCGACTTCTGCGGCGCATTCGCGCTGGCGAGAAACGCCGCATAGAAGGTCGGCACTGCATAGAACACGGTGATCGGATGCTGGCGCAGCAGCGCGGCGACCGCATCGGGCGTCGGCCGGTCGGCATAGAGCACGGTGGTCGCGCCGACGGTGAGCGGGAAGGTCATGGCGTTGCCGAGGCCGTAGGCGAAGAACAGCTTGGCCACGGAATAGCAGACGTCGCTTTCCCTGATGCCCGCAATCGGCGTGCCGTAGAGATCGGCGGTGAGCTTGAGACTGGCGTGCACGTGCACGGCGCCCTTCGGCTTGCCGGTTGAGCCGGAGGTGTAGAGCCAGAACGCCATGTCGTCGGCAACCGTCGGCGCGGTGTAATCATCCGGCTCGTCGGCGCCGATCAGGTCCTCGAACAGCCGGTAGCCGTGCGGATTGGCGCCTGAGACGATCACGTGCTCGAGATCCGGCGCTTCCTTGATGAGTTTCTCGAATTTGGGAAACAGCGCTTCCGACACCACCAGACCTTTGGCGCGGCTGTCGGCGAGCATGAAGCGGTAGTCGTCCTCGGTGAGCAGCGTGTTGACCGGCACGGCGATGATGCCGGCTTTCAGACAGCCGAGGAACGCCGTCGGCCAGTCGACGGTGTCGAGCAGCGCGATGAGCACCCGCTCCTCGCGGCGAATGCCGAGACCGCGCAGCGCCGTGGAAAAACGGGCGACGCGGTCGGCGAGTTGGCCGTAAGTGAGCGTGCCGCGCGCGTCGATGTAAGCCGGCTTGTTGGCGCGGCCGGCGGCGAGATTGCTCTGCAGCACATCGGCGGCGAAGTTGTAGTCGCGCGGCACCGTCGGCGCAGTCGCGCCTATGTCATGCGTCACCGCTGCAAGAGCGGACATCATGCGCACGTCTCCCACATCGGCATGTCGCCGCCATTTCCAACCTGGAGGGCA
>Ga0070740_10006171_pt1 | contig 10651 bp, 12 predicted proteins | sample Coa_R2_FD_67286 | JGI IMG/M metagenome (GOLD analysis project Ga0070740, IMG submission 67286) | Surface soil microbial communities from Centralia Pennsylvania, which are recovering from an underground coalmine fire - Coalmine... | ecosystem: Environmental > Terrestrial > Soil > Unclassified ...
ACGGGCTGCAAACAGGGCACGTCTGATCGCTTCATCTCGTTGCTAGCGGGACAACTCCCGGGTATGGCCGCGCCCCGTGCACCTTGCACTGAAGGCGGCAGGCGTGGCGGAAGGAAGCAGCGATCGCGCAGGAGGCCATGCGCTCGGGTGACCCGCCCCTGGAGAGTCCGGCGGAATGCGGTACGCTTCAGGGGGTGGCCGTAGCACGCGAAGAAGGAGGAGAAGCGCGCTGGCCCCGGCCGAGACGGGGGCGCGCGTGAGCACGAGATGGACGAATCCTTGTTTGCACTGGACGGGAAGACCGCGCTCATCACCGGAGGCAACGGCGGGTTGGGGCGTGCCATCGCGCTGGGGTTCCGCGCCTTCGGTGCCCAGGTCGCGGTGACGGGGCGCGATGCGGCGAAGAACGAGGCGATCCGCCAGGAGCTGGGCGAGGCGGGCGCGGTGTTCGAGCTCGACGTGCGCGACGAGGACGCGATCGCCCACACCGTGGCGCGGGTCGAAGAGCGCTTTGGGCACCTCGATATCCTGGTCAACAACGCCGGGAACGCGCGGGGCGGTCCCTTACTCAGCTTGTCCCGCACCGACTGGGACGCGGTGCTCGACACCCACCTTACCGGAGCGTTCTTGTGTGCCAAGCAGGCGGCCCGGGCCATGATCGCCCGGGGCGCCGGGGGCAAGATCATCAATATCGGCTCGATCTATTCGCTCTTCGGACCGCCCGAGTTCGCGGACTACGCGGCCGCGAAGGCGGGTATCCTGGGGCTGACGCGGGCGCTGGCGGCGGAGCTGGCGCCGTACGACATCCAGGTCAACGCCCTCCTCCCCGGCTGGTTCCCGACCCAGTTGACCGGCTATGGCCCGGTGACGCCCCTGCACGAGGAGATGCGGCGGCGCACACCGGCGGGGCGCTGGGGGGAGCCACAGGAGCTGGTGGGCGCGGCCGTGTTGTTCGCCTCGCGCGCCTCGTCCTTTATCACCGGGGCGCAGCTCGTCGTCGATGGGGGCCTGGCCGTCTCGGATCGCCTGCTCTATGACTGAGCTGCTGGGGTGACGCTCGGCCGGCTCCCTCACGCGCCACGACCACGCCCACTCCGCCCGTGAGGGCCGCGGCAGCGTTCGCATTCGACCCTCCTACCTGGGACCGGACCGTTGTGGTCGCCGACGGCAGCAGTGAGCCGGTCGCCGGCCCTGGGCGGGCCCTTACCTGCCATACTGCGCTACGCGTCCAGCAAGGCGCCGACTTGCTCCGCGGTCGCCCGCGTGAGGGCCTCGGCCGCCAGTTGTTGCGCCTGCCGGTATGAGAGTTGGCGGATGCAGCGGCGGACTTCGGGCAGGCGATTCGGCGCCACGCTCAGCTCGTCGACGCCCAGCCCGACCAGCAGAGGTATGGCCGTTACCTCGCCTGCCGCCTCGCCGCACACGCCCACCTTTCGTCCGGCCGCGTGCGCGGCCTTGACGACCATGTCGATCAGACGAAGCACCGCGGGGTGCGCGATCTGCGCCAGGTGACCGACGCGCGCGTTGTCGCGGTCGCAGGCCAGCGTGTACTGCACCAGGTCGTTGGTGCCCAGGCTGAAGAAGTCGGCCGCCCCGGCCAGGGCCTCGGCGGTCAGGGCCGCCCCCGGCACCTCGATCATCACCCCGATCTGCAGCGGGTGGTCCAGGGCGCTCAATTCGGCCCGGCACGACGTCTCCACGAGCTGGCGCGCCCGTATAATCTCGTCGAGGGTGCTGACCATGGGAAACATCAGCCGCAGGTCGGAGCGATGCCGGGCCGCCGCCCGCAGCACAGCATGGGTCTGGCCGATGAAGAGATCGGGCCGATCCAGTAACACCCGGATACCACGCCAGCCGAGAGCAGGGTTCGCCTCTGGCCCGACGTCGAGGAAGGGCAGTGGCTTGTCGCCACCGGCGTCCATGGCGCGCACCACAACCGGCCTCTCGCCCATGAGCTGCAGAATCTCCCCGTACGCCGCGGAGAGCCGGTCTTCGTCCAGCGCTGCGCCCACGGCGCTCGGCAGCGCGGCCAGCAGGAACTCGCTGCGCAGCAAGCCGATACCTTGGGCGCCGTGCGCGAGCGCGGCGCGGGCCTCCGCCGGGCTGCTGGCGTTGGCGAGCAGCTCGATCCGCCGGCCGTCCAATGTCTGCGCCGGCAGATCGGCCGCGCTGTCGCCGTCATGGGCCTGTTGCCGGGCCGCGAGCCGGCGCCGGTATTCCCGCTGCTCCCGCGCGTCGGGCTCGACCAGCACGGTCCCGGCCTCTCCATCCACCAGCACCGGCTGGCCGGGCTGGATCTGCCAGACCGCGGGACCGGCGCCCAGGACTAACGGCAGGTCGAGACCGCGGGCGAGGATCGCGGCGTGTGCGGTTGGCGTTCCACCGGCCAGCACCAGGCCCAGGACGTTCTCCCGGCGCAACTCGACCGTCTCGCTGGGCGTCAGATCGCCGGCGATGAGGATAGTTCCGGGGCTCAACGCGCTCAGGCTCTCGGCGCCGGCCGCGCCAAGCAGACGGAGCAGGCGCCGCCGCACGTCGCGCAAATCGACAGCACGGCCCCGCAGATACGGATCGTCCAGGGCTTCCAGATCGCGCGCGCCCTCCTCCAGGATCTGCTCCACCGCCGCACCGGCGGACAGGCCGCGATCGCGGACGGCGGCTTCCAGCGGCTCGACAAGGGACGGATCGACCAGGAAGAGCCGCTGCGCCTCGAAAACCGCCGCCTCCGCCGTGCCAATGCGGGCTGCCGCTTCGCCATGCATCTGCTCCAGTTCGGCGCCCGCCGCCGCGAGCGCCCCGCGCAGCCGCTCAAGCTCGGCCGCGTCGATAGGGGGCGAGGCGCCGGGGCTATCGCGCGGCGGCGCGACTGCCGGCCCGCGATAGAGATAGGCGCGCCCCAGACCGGTACCCGGCGAGGCGCCGACGCCGGTGATGACGCGCAGAGCCATGGCCGGCGTCCACCTACGCCGCCACGACCGTGGCCAGCGCGCGGAAGAGGAGAGCGGTGCTGGTCGCGCCGGGGTCTTGATGGCCGATGCTGTGCTCGCCCAGGAAGCTGGCCCGGCCCCTCATCGCCCGCAGCGGGATCGTGGCCCTGGCGCCATCCTCGGCGGCCGCCGCGGCCGCCGCTGCTCCGTCCATCAAGGTCCTGCCGCGGCCGGCCGCGGCCTGGAAGGCTTCAACGGCCGGCCCGAAGGCGTCGAGCATCGTCTTCTCGCCGCACGCGCTCCTGCCGCGCGCGGCAACTCCATCGCAGGCCAGGGCCAGGGCAGCGGCCAGGTCCTCCACGCCGGCCGCCGTTTTCCCGGCCAGGGCACCGCCCAGGCGCAGAAAGGCCGTGCCATAGAGGGGGCCGCTCGCTCCACCGACCGTGGAGATCAGGGTGCGGCCGGCCAGCGTGAACAGCGCGCCCAGGTCGAAGGGCGGCGTGGCATCCAGCGCGGCGCGCACGGCTGTGAATCCGCGGTCCATGTTGATGCCGTGGTCGGCGTCGCCGATGGCCGCATCCAACTGGGTCAGATACTCTTTCTGCGCCGCGATCTCCGCCGCGTACAACCGCATCCAGTCACAGGCCCGATCCAGACCAAGCTCCGTCGCCATATCCACATCCTCCCTGGCCAATGCGGCGCCGCGGTACGTCCCGGCGCATCCAGTCGCAGACCCGATCCAGGCTGAGTGCCGTCACCATGCTCGCGGCCTCCCTCACCAGCGCAGCGCAGGGGTGCGTACCGGCGCATCCCACAGTCGCAGCATCTCATCGTCGAGCCGGAGCAAGGTCAGGGAGCAGCCGGCCATCTCCAGCGAGGTGACATAGTTGCCGACGAGGGAGCGGGCGATAACCAGGCCGTGGGCACGCAACAGCGCGTCGAACTGCGCATACATGAGGTATAGCTCGATCAGGGGCGTGCCGCCCATGCCGTTGACGAAGGCCAGCACGCGATCGCCTGCCTTGAACGGTAGGTCAGACAGCACGGGCGTGGCCAACATCTCCGCGATCTCGCGGGCCCTTTTCAGCTTCTCGCGGCGCCGGCCGGGCTCGCCGTGAATGCCGATGCCGATCGCCATCTCGTCCTCGTCAAGGGTGAAGGTGGGCCGTCCGGCGGCGGGCACGGTACAACTGGTGAGCGCCATGCCCATGCTGCGGCCATTCTCATTCACCCGGCGCGCGATGCCGGCGACATCCTGCAACGGTGCGCCCTCCTCCGCCCTGGCTCCGGCGATCTTCTCGACCAGCACGGTCACGCCGACGCCGCGGCGGCCGGTGGTGTACAGGCTGTCTTCCACCGCCACGTCGTCGTTGGTGACGACGGAGACCACCTCCACGCCGTCGGCGGCGGCCAATTCGGCCGCCATCTCGAAGTTCATGATGTCGCCGCTGTAGTTCTTGACGATGTGCAGCACGCCGGCCCCGCCATCGACGGCCCGGGTGGCGGCCAGGACCTGATCGGGCACCGGCGCGGTGAAGACGGCTCCGGCGCAGGCGGCATCCAGCATGCCCGGCCCTACGAACCCGCCGTGCAGCGGTTCGTGGCCGCTGCCGCCGCCCGAGACCAGGCCGACCTTGCCGGGACGTGGCGCATCGCGGCGCAGCACCAGGTGTTGCGCGAGGTCAATGCGCACCAGGTCGGCATGGGCGGCACCCAGGCCCTGCAAGGCCTCGTCGACCACGTCCTCGGGCGCGTTGATCAGTTTCTTCATGTTCGGGCTCTCCTTACCTGTCACGCAAGCGGCTACTCTTCGCCGAAGCCATGCTCCATCAGGGCCGCAATCGCTTCCACGGCCGCTGTCGCGTCAGGCCCGGTGGCCGTGATCTGAATGCCATCCCCTTGCCGTGCCCCCAACCGCAGCAGGTCCATCAGGCTGCGTGCGTTGGCCGATTGCGCCTTCAGCTGGAGCGTGACGCGCGCGTCAAAGCGGGCCGCCGTCTTGACCAACGCAGCGCCGGACCGCGCGTGCAGGCCGGCCTGGTTGCGCAGGACGACCGTCGCTTCGACCGGCCTGGCCTGGCCCGCAGGCCCGCTACCATCAGGCTCCGCCATCGGTTCGGCTCTCCTTTGTCCTATCCTTCCGGCGGCGCCTCAGGCGCGTCAATAGCCCTTCTGCTCGCCGTCCTACGGCCGGGCATGGCCGTCGTGCCCTTGGGGAACCGGCGCCCGTCCTGGGCCGCCGCGGCCACCTCGGCCAGCGGCAGATCCAGAGAGGCCTGAACGGCCGCCAGGACCGCGCCCTCCACCAGAGGGGCGTCGCTGACCACGATCCGCGCCCGCTGGTCGTGGCTCAGCCCGTCGAGCGCGATCTCCGTGCTCATGGCGGCGCTGCCCAGGTCGAGCAGGATGAGCACCCCATCGGCGTTGTCCAGGTCGGCGATCGCCCGCTGAACCGTGTCGGCGCTCGTGCCGAGCGAGCCGTCGGGCAGGCCGCCCGCGGCACGCACCGGCACCTCGGGCGCCAGTTGCGCGACAAGTTCGACCACGCCCGCGGCAAGCCGGGCGCTGTGGCAGACGATCACCAGCCCGACCACGACTGTCCCTCCTCCATATGAATATATGAATAGGATACCGCGGCGCGTGCCGGCCGGCTGCACCGCTGCGCCTACAGACCGTCCCTTGACGAACTGTCTACAACGGTTCTATAATGAAAATCGATCTCAATACGAGAAGCGAGAGGAGTGGGCGATGGCCGAGGAAGCGCTGGCCGAAGGCGCGCGGCGGTTGGAGGTGTCCGGGTACCGCGCGACCGCGCAGCGCCTGACCGTGCTCACGGCCCTAATGGCCCAGCGCCGCTATGTCACGGCCCAGGAGCTGCACGCCGCCTTGCGGCGCGTCCAGCCGCACCTGGGCTTGGCCACCGTCTACCGCACGCTGGAGCTGCTGGTCGCCTGTGGCCTGGCCGAACCGTTCCCGCAGCCGAATCACGAGGCGCGCTACGCGTATTGTTCGTCGCGCCACCACCATCACCTCGTCTGCACGGGCTGCGGGCTGGTGGCCGAGGTGCCCGGCTGCACCTTGCAGGCGGTCGAGCGGGAACTGGAGAGCCAGAGCCACTTCACGATCAGCGACCATGCCCTGACCTTCTTCGGCACCTGCCAGGACTGTGGCGGTCGGGCCACGGCAGCCCTGATCGATGCCGCCTCGCAGGGGCGGGTGTAGCGCGGACCGAGCACCCCGGGGGGCACACTCCCTGGACCCCGGCACCCGCGGGTGAGAACGGTTCTTATGGATAGTCGATTATCGTAGGCACGATTGGGAGGAGACGAAAGAGCATGCGCATCATCACCGGAGCCACCGGCCCCCTCTCGCGGGTCGTGGCTCTGCTGGGATTGAGCGCCACCGTCGCGCTCGTCGCGCTGTCCCCGGCCGCGACGCGGGCGGCCTCGGCGCCGCGCGCCACGACCGTCATCCAGGCCGTCGGCGCGGAAAATGAGTATGCCGACGTGATCAAGCAGATCGGCGGCGCGCACGTCGCCGTGACCGCCATCCTGAGCGACCCCAACACGGATCCGCACAGCTACGAGTCGAGCACCCGCGATGCCGGTGCCGTGGCCAGAGCGGCCTTCATCGTCCAGAACGGCATCGGTTACGACGCCTTCATGCAGAAGCTGGAGGCGGCCTCGCCCGATTCCGCGCGGGCGGTGCTCTCGGTCGGCGAGAGCCTGGGCTTCAAGGCGGGCGATAACCCGCACCTCTGGTACGACCCGACCACCATGCCCTACGTCGCCGCCTGGACCACCGCCGTGCTGGCGCGGCTCGATCCGGCCGATGCGGCCACCTTCCAGGCCAACCTGCGCGCCTTCGACGCGTCGATGCTGGCCTACACCGGCCGCATCGCCTCCCTGCGCAAACGCTACGCGGGGACGCCGGTGGCCATCACCGAGCCGGTCTTCGGCTACGCCCTGAATGCCCTGGGCTTCCGGGTGCTCACGCCGCCATCCTTCGCCCTGGCCATCCAGGAGGGGAACGACCCCTCGCCCCAGGATGTGCAAATGGAGCAGAACCTGCTCACCCAGAACAAGGTCAAGCTGTTCGCCTACAACCAGCAGGCGGTAGCGCCGATCACCACCAAGCTATTGCCCCTGGCGCGCGCCCACCACATCCCGATCGTCGGCGTCTACGAGACCAAGCCGCTCTCCAAGAGCTACCAGCAATGGATGGTCGCCGAGCTAGACGCCGTGGACCGCGCGCTCAGCCGCGGCCAGTCGTCCGAGGTACTCAAGTAGCCATGAGCCATCTATCACCCTCCGGCCCTGCAGTGTTGACGCTCGACCGCGTGGCCATCGCGCTGGGCGGGCGCCCCGTCCTGCGCGACGTCACCGCCGAGCTGCGTCCGGGCGAATTCGTGGGCCTGATCGGGTCCAACGGCGCGGGCAAGACGACCCTGCTGCGCGTCATCCTGGGCCTGCTGCGCCCCGACGGCGGGCGGGTGGAGGTGCTGGGGCGCGCCGTCGGCCGGGGCAACCGCGCCGTCGGCTATGTGCCGCAGAAGGCGCAGATCGACCCCGACACGCCGCTGCGCGGGCGCGATTTGGTCGCCCTCGGCCTGGACGGCGAGCGCTGGGGCCTGCCGCTGCCCAGTCGAGCACGCCGGGCGCGCATCGACGAGGCCCTGCGCGCCGTCGATGCGCTGTCCTACGCCGATGCCCCGGCCGGCCGGCTCTCGGGTGGGGAACAGCAGCGCCTGCTGATCGCGCAGGCCTTGCTGACCAACCCGCGTCTCCTGCTGCTCGACGAGCCGCTGTCCAACCTCGACCTGCGCAGCGCGAACGCGGTGGTGCAGTTGGTGGCGCGGATCGGGCGCGAGCGCGGGGTGACCGTGCTGCTGGTGGCCCACGACATCAATCCGCTGCTGGGCGTGATGGACCGCGTGCTCTACCTGGCGGCGGGGCGAGCGGCCATCGGCCCCGTCGACGAGGTGGTGCGAGGCGACGTCCTCTCGCGGCTGTACGGCTATCGGGTCGACGTGCTGCGCGTGCAGGGGCGCGTGCTGGTTGTGGCCGGCGGCGAGCTGGTCGGCGGGGACGCCGACATGTGCGGGCACGCGGAGGAGCAGTGGCCCGAGCGCCTGGCCCTCGGAGGTGGCCGCCCATGACCTGGCTCGGGGCGCTGCTCCCGCCCGACCTGTGGCAGAACGAGCAGGTGACGAACGCCCTGCTCGTCGGGGCGGTCGCCGCGGTCGTCTCGGCGGCGCTGGGCTACTTCGTGGTGCTGCGCGGCCTCTCCTTCGCCGGCCATGCCGTGACCGACATCGGCCTGGCGGGGGGCGCGGGCGCCGTCTTGCTGGGCCTGAACGCGCTGTGGGGGCTGCTGACCTTCTGCGTGCTGGCTGCCGCCGGGGTCGATCTGCTGGGCGAGCGGGCGCGCGAGCGCGACGTGGCCACGGGCGTGATCCTGGCGCTCGCCCTGGGCTGCGGCGCCTTCTTCCTGTACATCGGCACCCGCTTCGTGAACGAACCCTATATCTTGCTCTTCGGCTCGATCTTCGAGGCCGATGCCGGCCTGACCCCGCCACTGGCCCTGATCGGCGCGGCCTGCCTGGCCGTGCTCGCGGTGCTCTACCGCCCGCTGCTGTTCTGCTCGGTCAGCCCCGAGACGGCGGCGGCGCGCGGGGTGCCGGTGCGCCTGGTCGGGCTGCTCTTCATCGTCACCATGGCCGTGGGCGTGGCCGAAGCGGCCCAGGTAGTCGGCGTCCTGCTGAGCACGGCGCTGCTGATCGGGCCCGCCGCCAGCGCCATGTACCTCACGGCCCGGCCGGGCCGGGGCATCGCCGTGGCCGCCGCGCTCGGCGTGATGGAGACGTGGGCGGGGATCGTGCTGGCCTACGACAGTTACTACTGGACGTGGCCGGTGAGCGGCAAGGGCTGGCCGGTCAGCTTCTTCATCACCGTGCTGGCGCTGGGCGTCTACCTGCTGGCGCGGCTGGTCCGCCCGGTCGGGCGCCGTCGCGGCGAGCACAGGCCGCCCGCCGTCCACAATCCGTTCCCGGAGGCCCTGGCCTGATGGACGCGCTGTTCACGCAAGCCTACATGCAGAACGCCTTGCTGACCGGCACCATCGTGGCCGTGCTGGCCGGGCTGGTGGGTTTCTTCGTGGTGCTGCGTGGGGTCAGCTTCGCCACCCATGCGCTGGCCCAGATGGGTTTCGCGGGCGCCGCCGGGGCGGTGCTGATCGGCGTCGACCCGTTGTGGGGCCTGCTCGTCTTCGCCGTGGGCGGCGCGCTGGGCCTGGGCCTGCTGGGCGCGCGCGAGCACGGCCGCGACGCCATCACGGCGCTGCTGCTGGTGGCGGCACTGGGCACCGGCGCCCTCTTCCTCACACTCAACAGCAGCTATGCCACGGCGGCCTTCACCCTGCTTTTCGGTACCATCGTGGGAATCAGCCGCGAGCAGGTGTGGCTGACCGCCGCGCTGGCTCTGGGCTGCCTGGCGGCCCTGGCCGCGCTCTACCGGCCGCTGCTGCTAGCTACGGTCAACCCGGAGCTGGCGGCGGCGCGCGGGGTGCCGCTCCGCCTGGTCGGCGTGCTGTTCCTGGTGGTGGTCGGAGCGACCGCGGCGGCCACGGTGCCGACTGTAGGCGCGCTATTGATCTTCAGCCTGGTGGTGGGTCCGGCCGGGGCGGCGGTGCACCTGGCCCGGCGGCCGCTCACGGCCATGCTGCTCGCCGGAGCGTTCGGCCTGCTGGCCACCTGGGCCGGCATCGTGGTCGCCTACAACACGGGCTGGCCGGTCGGATTCTTGATCTCGGCGGCCGTCGGCCTTCTGTACCTGGCAGCGCGGCTGGCCGATGGACGCCTGACGCGCCCCACCCAGGGGGCCCGGTCCACCGCTGCCACGTCGATCGACGGGCGACCGGCCGGAACGGCACCAGCCCGGTAACACCTGACCCGCGACGTTGGGCCATCGTTCTCTCGCCTAGAGTTCGGTGATGCAGGCGCGTGACGCGCAACGTGCGCCCCGAGCGTCACAGCGTTCTTGCGCAACGTTTGCATAGACGCTACATTACATCTGGGGTCGTCCCCGCGTGTACAGCGGGGTGGCGCCTCTGTTTGGAGGGCGCCACGCCGGCCCCTTCGGGTAGATGGAGCCGGATCGTCTAGAGGGGAAAGTGTGCCTGACGACGCCGTGAACGAGGCCGCGGATCGCCTGGAGCGCTGTGGGCACCGCGCGACGCCGCAGCGGACGGCCATCCTGGCGGCGTTGATGGCGCAACGCAGCTACGTAACGGCGCGGGATCTGCACAGTGGCCTGCGCCGCGTCCAGCGACATCTGGGACTGGCCACGGTCTATCGCACGCTGGAGTTGCTGGTCGAGTGCGGTCTGGCCGAGTCGTTCCCCCAACCGAACAACGAGTTGCGCTACGCCTTCTGTTCGGCGCAGCACCACCATCACCTGGTCTGCACGCGCTGCGGCCTGGTCGCCGAGGTGCCCGGCTGCGCCCTGGAGCCGCTCGAGCGTGAGCTGGAGCACCAGAACCGCTTCGCGATCACGGAGCATGCCCTGACCTTCTTCGGCACCTGTCAGGACTGCCTCGCGACGTCGGCCTAGCCTGCATTATTCACGAGGACCGCGGGGCACCGTTCCTGGGACCGCCGGCATCCTTGCCGGCAGGGATGCCGGCGGCGTCGGCCCGCAGGCCGCCGCCAGGCAGGGTCGTCCCGC
>Ga0070740_10006172_pt1 | contig 10649 bp, 10 predicted proteins | sample Coa_R2_FD_67286 | JGI IMG/M metagenome (GOLD analysis project Ga0070740, IMG submission 67286) | Surface soil microbial communities from Centralia Pennsylvania, which are recovering from an underground coalmine fire - Coalmine... | ecosystem: Environmental > Terrestrial > Soil > Unclassified ...
TCAACCCGGTCGCCGCGCTCGAGCTGCTGGCGAGCGGAGTCTGGGCGGGCGCCGGCGTCCTCGGCCCGGAGGCCTTCGACGCCGTCCCGTTCCTCGAGCTGCTCGCCGGCTACGGGGAACCCCACGGCGTGGTGGAGGGCGATCCGCGCCGCGGCTGACGAGGTCGCAGACGCGCTGCGCCTACATCTTCATTCCCGGGCAGCCGCCCAGGTGCTTGCCGAGGCCCGCCAGGCCGAGCGGGCAGGTGTCGTTGAGGAAGCCCGCGATCCGGCGTCGCAGCCAGGTCTGCAAGCTCCGCTGCTGCTCGTTCGAGAGGGCCCGGTCGCTGACGAGACGCAGCCGGCTCGTGGCCGCGGCCACCAGAAGCCGGGCTAGCTGCCTCGCCGACCTGCCGGGCGTGGCGTCGGCGACGTCGGCGAGCGTCCGGCCTGCCCCGACGTCGCGCCGGAGAGAGGCCACGTTCGTGCCGAGGTAGACGGCCGCCGCCCGCAGGAACGCCACCGAGGTCGTGTTCGCCACCCGCAGCTCGCGCGGCGGCGGAGCGCTGCCGTGGCTGCTCGCGGCGATGCCGCCGCCCGCCGCCCCTCCCGCGAGCAGCAGGGCCGCGCTGCCGGCGAGGAGCTTGCGCTCGAGCCGCATGCCACGAGTATGCCAGGCGCAACCCGGCGCCGGCCGGCGCTCAGGGGCGCGGCGCTGCGGCCGCGACCGCCCGCGGCGCGTCGGGGTGCTTGCGGGCGAAGTTGTCGGCGAACATGCGAGCCAGCTCCCTGGCCTTGCGGTCGTAGGTCGCGCCGTCGGCCCAGGTCGAGCGGGGGTCGAGGAGGGCGCCGTCGACGCCCGGCGCCCGCAGCGGCACCGAGAAGCCGAAGACCGGGTCCTGCCGGAACTCGACCTCCTGCAGCGCGCCCGAGAGCACCGCGGAGAGCAGCGCCCGGGTGGCCTGGATCGGCATGCGCCGCCCTTCGCCGAAGGGGCCGCCCGTCCAGCCGGTGTTGATCAGCCAGACGGTCGCGCCGTGGCGGTCGAGCTTCTCCCCGAGCAGCTCGGCGTAGACGGTCGGCGACTGCGGCAGGAACGGGGCGCCGAAGCACGTGGAGAAGGTCGGCTGCGGCTCCGTCACGCCGAGCTCCGTGCCAGCCAGCTTGGACGTGTAGCCGGAGAGGAAGTAGAACAGCGCCTGCTCGCGGCTGAGGCGGGCGATCGGCGGCAGGATCCCGAACGCGTCGGCTGCGAGGAAGATCACCGAGCGCGGGTGGCCGGCGCGCTTGGCGGGCAGGGCGTTCGCGATTCGCTCGAGCTTGTACGCGGCCCGCGTGTTCTCGGTCTTCGCGTCGTCGTCGAGGTCGAGGACGCCGCGCTCGTCGACGACGACGTTCTCGAGCACCGTGCCGAAGCTGTGCACCGCACGCCAGATCTCGGGCTCGGCCTCGGCCGAGAGCCGGATCGTCTTCGCGTAGCAGCCGCCCTCGAAGTTGAAGACGCCGTCGTCGCCCCAGCCGTGCTCGTCGTCGCCGATCAGCTTCCGCGCCGGATCCGCGGACAGGGTCGTCTTGCCGGTTCCGGAAAGGCCGAAGAAGATCGCCACGTCCCGGCCGTCCGCCGAGACGTTCGCCGAGCAGTGCATCGGCATCACGCCTGCGAGCGGCAGCCGGTCGTTCATCAGCGTGAAGACCGACTTCTTGATCTCGCCGCCGTAGAAGGTCCCGCCGATCAGGATCTCGCCGCGGCTGGGATGCAGGCAGACGAAGACGCCGCTGCGGGTTCCGTCCTGCTCCGGGTCGGCTTCGACCGCCGGCTCGTGCAGCACCAGCACGTCGGGCTCGAAGGCTGCCAGCTCGGCCTCGGTCGGCTCGATGAACATCGTCTTCGCGAACAGCGCGTGGTAGGGGTGCGCCGTGAGGACACGCACTCCCAGCCGGTGCTTCGGGTCGGCGCCGCAGAAGGCGTCGATCACGTACACGTCGGAGTCCTCGAGGTGGGCGACGAGCTTCGCGCGCAGGCCGTCGAAATGCTCCTCGGAGATCTCTGCGTTGACGTCGCCCCACCAGATCCGATCGGCGGAGCCGTCCTCGCGGACGACGAACTTGTCCCGGGGCGAGCGGCCCGTGAACCGGCCGGTGTCGACGACGAGCGGGCCGTCTTCGGCGAGCACGCCTTCCCCTCGCTCGAGCGCCGCCATGTAGAGCTGGGAGGTGCTCGGATTGCGCAGCACCCGCCCCGCGACGCGCAGGCCGTGGACGGCGAGGCTCTCTTCGGGCAGGTCGGTGATGGTCAAGGCGGCTCCTCGGGTCGGTTGCAGGCTGCGAATCCTAGTGCCGGACGCCCGGGCGCCGTCTCACGCCTCCCGCCGCAACCACTCGGCGAGGGGCACCCGCGCCGCGAGCGGCGAGAGGTCGCCGGCCCGGATCGCGAGCGCGGCGTCGGCCATCGCCCTGACGGCGACCCAGGTGAGCCCGCCGCCGACGCTGACACGCTGCGCACCCGCGTCGACGATCGCGGCCAGGCTCAGACCGGGCCGGGCGAGCACGTTGACCGGCTTCGAGAGCGAGGAGCACACCGCACGGATCTCCTCCACGCTCGTCAGGCCGGGCGCGTAGAGGCAGTCGGCGCCGGCCGCCTCGTAGGCCTGCAGGCGGGCGATCGTGTCGTCGAGGTCGGGCACCCCGCGCAGGTGGTTCTCCGCTCGGCCGGTGAGGACGAACGGGAAGCCGAGCCCGTGCGCGGCCTCCGCGGCCGCGGCCACCCGCTCGGCCGCCTGCGCGCGCTCGTACAGGAAGCCGCGCCGGTCCCAGTCCTCGATCGACCCGCCCACGGCCCCCGCAGCGGCGGCTCGCCGCACCGCCTGCGCGGCGTCCTCGGGCCGCGGCCCGTAGCCGTTCTCCAGGTCGACCGCCACCGGCACCTCGACGGCTGCGACGAGCGAGGCGACGTGCGCCTCCACCTCCTCCAGGCTCGTCGAGCCGTCGAGACGGCCGAGCGTGAAGGCGAACCCGGAGCTGGTGGTCGTCAGGGCCGGGAAGCCGAGCGCCTCGAGCACCCGGGCCGAACCGGCGTCCCACGGGTTGGGGATCACGAACGGCTCGCCCTCGTGCAGGGCGGCGAAACGCGCGCCCCGCTCCTGTTGTGTCGGCGCCATCGCCCGCGAATCGTGCCAGGCGCAGGCTGGCAGGGTGGATCGAGGCACCGACGGCGCCCGCCCCTCCGTAAAGCGCGCGCAAAATCGACGGGCCCGGCGCTGCCCGCGCGCTATAGCTCTGGTCGGGATTTCGCCTCCAGCCGGTCCGGGTCGGGTCGACCGGCCCGCCCGGCTCGTCGAACGGAGCGAAGGAAGGGGATACAGACCGATGAACACACGTGCTCGACACCTTCGTCGCGGCCTCCTGCTGCTGTTGGCGGCGCTGCTCGCGGGGAGCGTGACGGCCGCAGCCGGGGCGGACCGCGGTCATCACGGCGATCACGGCCATCACGGCCATCACGGCCATCACGGCCATGGTCGCACGGCCGCTCTCTACGTCTCCAGCAAGGGGACGACGGGAGCGGCCGACCGCAACTGCCATTCGGCCGCCTTCGCGAGCGTGCAGGCGGCCGTCGACGCCGCCCCGGCGGGCGGCACCGTCGTCGTCTGCCGCGGCACCTATAGCGAGGACGTCGTGATCGCCAAGCCGCTGCGGCTGCTCGGGACGCACGGAGCCGTCATCCACGGCGTGCCGACCAGCACCCAGGTTTGCGACCAGCTCGGCCCGAACGGGCCCGGGACGGCGCCTTGCCTGGCCGGGATCACGATCAAGTCCAGCCATGTCGCCGTCGAGGGGCTGACCGTGACCGGCGCCCTCGGCGAGGGGATCCTGGCCACCGGCTCGCTGGCGGGGCACTCGATCGGCGACGTCCTGATCGAGGGCAACCGGGTGATCGGCAACGACCTCGGCGGCATCCCGCCGACGACCAGCTCCCCCTACCCGCAGTGCGTCGCGGTGGGTCAGGTGCCGGGCGACTGCGGCGAGGGCATCCACCTGATGGGCGTCTACGACTCGGTGGTCAGCCACAACCTCGTCAAGGGCAACAGCGGCGGGATCCTGCTGACCGACGAGTTCGGCCCGACGCACGGCAACCTCATCACGCACAACGTCGTGACCAAGAACCTCTACGACTGCGGGATCACCGCCCCCGGGCACAACCCGTTCGCGCTCGACTCGAGCGGAAACCCGCAGCCGTCGGTGGCCGGCGTCTACGACAACGTGATCAGCCACAACCGGATCACCGGCAACGGCACGAGCGGCGAGGGCGCCGGCGTGCTGTTCGCCAACGCCACGGCCGGCACTGCCTCGTACGACAACGTCGTCGCGCACAACTACATCGCCGGCAACGGGATGGCGGGCGTGACGCTCCACGCACACCCGCTCGCAGCCGGGCAGTTCGAGGACCTCTCCGGAAACCGGATCGTGCACAACACGATCGCCACGAACAACAGCCTCGGCGATCCCGACGCCGGGGACACCGCCACGACCGGCGTGCTCGTCTACTCGGGCACCGTCCCGCTCGAGGTGACGATCGCGCACAACCGGATCCGCGACGACCAGTACGGCATCTGGCTCGGCGTCGCTGGCCACGTCAGCGCGACGCTGCGCCACAACGTCTTCCAGCGCGTGACGACCCCGGTCTACACGAGCCCGTAGAGGCGGCTTGGCCGGGCACGGCTTGGGGCTCCGGCTGCGGAGCCCCAAGCCCCCGACTGGCCGACGGAGGCGCTGCTACCGCTAGGCGGAACGCCGCTCGCCGTCGTTCTCGCAGCGGCTGCGGCGGCGTACCTCGTACTCCGGCGTCGCCTCTTGGAGCTCCGTTCGGTCGGCGTCGTGGCCGGGCGCCGTCAGGACGTTGGCCGAGCTGCGCCGGATCCGTCGGTAGGCCTCGAGCGAGATCATGATCAGCTGGCGGCAGTCCGGCGCGCTGCACTCGCAGAGCATCGGCACGCGCGAGACGAAGCGGAGCCGCTCGGCCCGCTCGGCGATGCGATCGTTTGCCGCTCGAGCGTCCACCGCCCGGGCGCCTCCTCTCGCTACCTTCGGCCTCTCTGCCCGAACAGCCATCGCTCTCGCTCCTCGGGCGTGGAACGGCTATTGCCGCTTCGCGGTAACGGCTAACCTGTGCGCGGTCGTGTCGTCACTCTGGGAGCAGCGGGCCGCCCGCAACGAGGCGCTCTTTCGCGAGGTGAACGAGAACATCGCCCGCCTCGAGGAGCAGCACGGCACCACCCTCACCGAGCCGGTCTACATCTGCGAGTGCGCGCACACCGACTGCACCGAGCACATCGCGGTCGACCTCGAGACCTACCGTCGCGTGCGCGAGCAGCCCCGTCTCTTCTTCGTCCGCCCGGGACACGAGGATCCGCACCTCGAGCGGGTCGTGGAGCGGCACCCCGAGTACCTGGTCGTCGAGAAGACGGGCGAGGCCGGCGAGGTGGCCGAGCAGACGCAGCGCTGAGCGGCGCGCCGACGCCGGGGCGGCCGCCGCGCGGTGGCCGCGGGTTGCGTCCGATGTCGGGCGAGACGCTCTGACGGGACAGCGTGAGGACGAGGAATCCCGGTCGGAGAGGGTCCCGCCGTCGATGACGCAACCCGCACCCCAAGGTCTAGCGCGAGCGTCGCCGCTTGCCGAGTGATTGGGCGTGTGGGGTTCGCAGCGCCTCCCCACGCTGGCTCGGCGGTGCGTCCCTGCGGCGAGGGCCGCGCCCCTCGAGCCCCGCGGTGCTCGACCCATCAAGGCCGGTAGGAGCTAGTACCGACGCGGCCGCATGGCCCGCTCCCCGGTCCGGCGAGCGGGGCAGCTGCTCGACTCCGACACCCAGCAAGAAGCCCTGCGCTGGGCGACCCGCAGCAGCGCGCAATCGCGCGTCCCACTCGAACCGTCATCGATCATGTCGAGGGTTCGAGTACGACGCGTGGAGTGGGCCGAACCGAGTATTGCGCGAACCGGACGGAGGTCGCTTTGGTCGGGCATGCGTTGGCGCTCTGAAGGCTGCCGCTCGCTCAGGCGACGGTTCAGGTTCCTACGCCTTCTCGGGACGGCGCGAAGCCTTCGCGACCTCCATGCGGGGGTCGGGAGCCGGTAAGGCACCCAGGCGCGCCGCGGCGGTGCGTTGGTGGTTCGCCAAGGCGACGACCGTATCTTGCTTCCCTCAGTCAGACCAGACGAACCCTCCCGCCCGGTGCCGGGCGGTTATTCTGCAGGCATGGCTGATGGGCTTCTGATGCCGTCGCACTTGATCATTCTGGCGCTGGTTGCGTTGATTTTCTTTGGACCGAAGCGTCTCCCCGAGATCGGCCGCTCGCTCGGAACGGCGATGCGCGGCTTCCGCGAGGGACTGTCAGGGACGGACGCACCCGAACACATGAATCCGCAGCACGACGCGAACGCTCTGCCGCAGCCGCAGCCGCAGCCGCCGCAGCATCCGTCCACGTAGATCGTAGAGCGCGCTTGCGTCGAGCAAGCCGCCGAGAGGCGTCCGCATTTAGGTGCGCTGGATGCCCCAGTAGGCGGCGACGGCGGCCTCGTCGATCGAGTCGCTGTCGAGCTTCGGCGAGGCGGCGAGCATCTGCTTCGACATCTGGACGAGCATGCCGCCCCGCTCGTCGCTTTCGTGCGCGAACTGTTTCGGGAGCGCGTGCCGGCTCTTGCGAAGCTTTCCGGTCTCGACGATGTAGTAGTCGTCACGCTCGTCGACGATCCGCCCGATGCGCTCGCGCTCGATGGTCACGACCTCACGGTTTTCCATTCCTGCCTCCCCCGGAGATGAGGATCGTGCCGCGATTGTACGAGTTCTCGCACGCTCGCGCCCGCCTCCCGAAGGCAAGCAGTGAGGCGAATGCGCGCTCGATCCGGCCCGGCCAGTGCGTAGCGAAGGTGCGGCGAGCGGTGGTTCGTGCTTGTCGCCCCCCGCGATCTGAACGGTCCCGCGATCGTGTCCAAGGTCAAGCGCGCCGATCTTGAGTTCGTGCCCGTCAGGGGAGAACTGTCGCCAAATCCCTCCGCCGGGCAGCCCCCCGGACTCGGGCCTCGAACGCGCCCGTATCACCGCTTCCCGACGACCCTCCCCCTCCGCCTCCGCTCGGCTTTCTGCTTTCGTGCCTGCTGGACGGCCTTTTCGGGCTCGCGGAGGTGGCGGAGCCGGCGTGCGCCGGCGGCGATAAAGATCGGAAGCCCGAGCCCCATGTCTCACGAATGATTGCAGGCACGCCGAGCCGTTCTTTGTGCCCTGGTTACACGCGGCGTCGCCAGCGAGCGAAGACGTCCTCGATCTCGGGGCGCAGCGTGCGCGGCGCGAGCACGAAGAGTCGATCGCCGGCCTCGATCTCGGTGCTTCCGCGCGGGGGGATCGTCTCGCTCCCACGCGCGACCACGGCAATGACTGCGCTGCGTGGTAGGCCGAGCTCGCGGACGACGGCGCCGGCGATGGCGTGATCGCCGGCGACGTCGAACTCCACGAGTTCGAGCGTGCCCAACGGGTCGACCTCGAGCGGTGGTGTGCGGACGGCCGGCCGCGGGTCGATCAGGCCGAGCCGGCCGGCGAGGCGCTCGAGCGTCGTGCCCTGGAGGAGGACCGAGACGATGACGATGAAGAAGACGGCGTTGAAGATCGTCTCCGCGCTGCCGAGCCGGGAGGAGAGGACGAAGGTGGCGAGCACAATCGGAACGGCGCCGCGTAGGCCGGCCCAGCCAAGCAACAGCCGCTCGCGCGCGGTGAACCGCAGCAGAGGCGTCGCGACCCAGACGGCGAGCGGGCGAACAAAGACCACAAGGAGCACCGCGAGGACTAGTCCGTGACCTGCGACTGTGCCGAGCCTGCTCGGGAAGACGAGCAGGCCGAGCATGACGAACAGCGCTACCTGGGCGAGGAAGGCCAGCCCTTCGTGAAAGGCGAGCAGCTGCCGCCGGTAGCGGGAGGGCGTGCTGCCGACTGCCAGCCCGACGAGGTAGACGGCGAGGAAGCCGCTTCCGCCGACCACATCGGCCACACCGAACGAGAGAGCCGCCGCAGCGACCGAGGCCACCGGTGCGAACGCGCCGATCGAGTGCGGCAGCCGCGCGAACACCCAGGTTGCCACTGCGCCGAGGCAGAGGCCGACAACCAACCCGAGCCCGAGCTGGCGCACGACGAGCAGCACGAGATCGGGCAAGCCGAAGCTCCGTTTCTCGATCCATTGGATCAACCCCAGCGTGAGCGCGATCGCGACGGGATCGTTCAATCCTGTCTCCGCCTCCAGCGTGCGCGCCAGCCTGCGGCGCACGCTCGTGTACCTGAGCGTCGCGAACACCGCGGCGGCATCGGTCGACGCGACGACCGCGCCCAGCAGCACCGACTCGAGCCAGGAGAGGGCAAAGAGCCAGTGGGCGGCGACGCCGGTCAGGAGCGCGCTGGCGATGACGCCGACCGTGCCCAGCAACGCCGCCGGGACTGCCACCTGGCGCAGACGCCGCCACGAAGTCGACAACCCGCCCTCGAAGAGGATCGCCGCCAGCCCTATCACGCCCCACGTCCGTGCCAGCTCGGCGTTGTCGAACCCGATCCCGCCCGGGCCGTCCGAACCGAGCAGCATGCCCAAGCCGAGGAACGCCACCAGCGCAGGCACGCCGACACGGGCAGAGCCAAGCGCGATCACGGCGCTCCCCGCCAGGATCGCGCCGACCACAAGCAGCAAGGTGCCAGCGTGCACGGCTCAATCTTTCCTGCTCCCGAGCCGGGGTTCGACAGTTCGTAGATGAGTGGTAGGCGCAACCCGGCTTCCCGAGCGGGTTTGCGGCACGTGCGAGTGGGCGTGTAGTGCCTACGTGGCTTTGGCTGGCTCGATCGCGAGGAAGCGGGGCGGCTCGTCGATCGTGAGCGCCCGGAGGATCTCGGACTGCGTCGGGGTGGTTTCGGTGCGTTGCAGGACGCGGCCGGCAGAGCCGTGGAAGGCGCCCAGGTGCATGCGCTCGAGCTCACGCCGGACGGTCGACCAAGTCTTGTTGGTCTCGACTTCGATCACGCGGGTGAGCAGCAGGGCGAGGAAGCAGAGCAGCACGTGCGCGCGGATGCGTTCGTCCTTGCGGTGGTAGACGGGGCGCAGGTCGAGCGTGTGCTTCAAGGTGCGCCAGCCGCGCTCGACGTCGATCAGCTGCTTGTAGCCGAGCGCGATCTCGTCGGCGGAGAGCGAGTCGTCGGAGGAGGAGAGCAAGAACTTGCCGTCGACGCGCTCCTCCGCTTTGACCCTCCGCTGGTCGACGAGGAGGCGGCCGCGGCGGCGGGTCAGGTAGCGGCCCATGCTCGGATGGGCGAGCAGGAGTGCTTCGCCGTCGCGCCGATCCTCGGCGGTGCGCTTGCGCTCGAGCGCGGCCAGCTCGTCGCCGATCCGGGCGAGCGCGCGTTCGCGTCGGGCCCGGTCGCGGGCGGCCTCGTGCAGGTTGCGGCAGACGACGAAGCGCCGTCTCGTCTCGCCCTCGCCGACCCAGACCTCTTTGACCTCGAGGTTGTCGCGCACCTGCCGGTAGCGGCCGGGACGGGCGAGCGCCTCCAGGTTGGCGCCTCCCGCGCGCAGCTTCTCGCCCATGATGTAGTGGCCGCCGGCGCGCTGCAGGTAGCGGCGATTCTCCTCGGAGGCGAAGCCGGTGTCGACCACCCACAGCAGCCGGTTGAGCTTCCAGGCCCTGAGGTCGTCCTTGACCTGCCGCACCAGCAGCTGGTCGGAGGCGTTGCCGGGGAAGACCCAGCAGCGCACCGGGATCCCCTCCCTGGTGACGGCCAGCCCGACCACCACCTGCGGCCGATCCGGACGCCGGTCCTTCGAGGCGCCGAAGCGGCGCAAGCCGGCGAGGCCCTGCTCGGCGTCGGGCTCGTCTTCGTCGTCGATCTCGAAGTAGGTCGAGCTCGAGTCGAAGAAGATGACGTCGACCTCGAGGTTGAGCAGGTTGGCGACCGAGAAGAACACCTCGCGCTGAATCTCCTCCTCGCAGGCGAGCAGGAAGTCCATGGCCCGGTAGAACACCTGTGGGTCGGAGCCCAGCTCGCCGAGGCCGGGCAGATGGACGTCCTCACGCGCCCACTCGAGCGCCGCCCGCTTCGAAGCGGGCGCGAGCGCCCGGTTGCAGACCAAGGCGAAGATGAGCCGCTCGACCGCCGCGCTCAGCCGACGCCCGCGCGCCAGCCGAACGAGCGCCGCCTCGATCCCAAGCCGTCGCCAGAGAGCATCGAGCAGGTAGCCGCCGCCGAACGGCCGCGACTCGAGGAAGCGCAGCTCCTCCGAGGCGGCCGCCGCGAGCTGCTCGCCCGGCTCCAGGAAGCGCGAGATCGAGCGCACCAACCGCGCCAGCGCCTCCCGGTCGAGCTCGTCCTCGCGGCCGAAGCTATGGATCACGCGCGCCACCACCTGCCCGCGCTCGGTGCGCTCGTTGTGCGCCAGTTGCAGGTAGCGGGCGACCGAGCCGTCCTTATTGCGCCGCTGGATCGTCCGCAGGTACATGCCCACCAGCCTAAGCTGCACACCGGACAGACAAACGCCCTATCCCACCACGTGTAGTGCCTACAGCTTCGCACGCCTCAGAAGCAGCCGCACCGCATGGTTACGCGGAAACCGCCGCCCCCAAGGCGACTCTGCGCCCACGAGCTGTCGAACTCCGGC
>Ga0070740_10006174_pt1 | contig 10647 bp, 9 predicted proteins | sample Coa_R2_FD_67286 | JGI IMG/M metagenome (GOLD analysis project Ga0070740, IMG submission 67286) | Surface soil microbial communities from Centralia Pennsylvania, which are recovering from an underground coalmine fire - Coalmine... | ecosystem: Environmental > Terrestrial > Soil > Unclassified ...
ACGAAACACCGGGCGGCGGCAATCCGTCCCCGCCTCGTTCGATTTGACACCCGGGGCACGGCGGGATTAGCAAGCGATTTGCGGCGCCCCGCTTCGATCGTCAGGCCGCAATCAGCGCATCCGGTGCCGAATGATTCGGCGCGGATGAGTCGGCACGAGGGTCACCGCCTGAAATATCTTCGAGCGAAGGAGCTAGAGCATATGGACCGGCTTAAGGGCAAGGTGGCGTTGATTTCGGGCGGCGCGCGCGGTCAGGGCGCCGCCGAAGCCCGGCTCTTCATCAATGAAGGAGCCAGAGTTCTGATCGGCGACGTGATCGATGACCAGGCATCGCGGCTCGCCCGCGAAATCAACGCATCCGCAGGCCAGCGCCTCGCTCTCGCGATGCATCTCGATGTCACCCGCGCGGCGGATTGGCGCGCCGCCGTCGATGCCTGCGAGCGCGAGTTCGGCGGACTCGACATCCTCATCAACAACGCCGGCATCTTCAACACCACCGGACTCGAGGACACCAGCGAGGAGCTGTGGGACTCGATCGTCAACATCAATCAGAAGGGAGTATGGCTCGGGATGAAGGCGGCGGTGCCGGCGATGCGCCGGCGCGGCGGCGGTTCGATCGTCAACATCTCCTCGGTCGCCGGCCTTGTCGGCTCGACAGGCTCAACCGCATACCACGGCACCAAGGGCGCCGTGCGGCTCCTGACCAAGGCCGCGGCCGTTCAGTACGCCCCGGAGAACATCCGCGTCAATTCGGTCCACCCCGGCCTCATCACCACCCAGATGATCGACATCATTCCAAAGGAACAGCGCGATGCTTTCACGACGATCGTCCCGATGAGGCGCGAGGGACGGCCCGAAGAGGTCGCCAAAGTCGTCCTGTTCCTCGCCAGCGACGACGCATCGTACGTGACCGGCGCCGAGTTCGTCGTTGACGGCGGTCTTACCGCGGTCTGAGTTCCGGGACTCGATCCGGCGATAGCGGCTTCAGGCGCGCGCGGCCGCGCATTTCTCCTCGTCCGCGGCGGTCGGAGGTTCGACCCGGTACAGCTTCTGCGCGTTGTCCCAGAGAATCTTGCGGCTGACCGCCGCGTCGCAATCGGCGAGCCCGCCGCGGATGCGCGCGTGCACCTCGTCGCCATACAGCGACGTCGGATGCGGGAAGTCGGTTTCGAACATGATGTTGTCGGCGCCGACCTTGTCGATTAGCCGCCGCGGAGCGGTCTGCTCGAACCAGTAGCAGGCATAGACGTTGCGCCGGAAATACTCCGAGGGCAGCATGTCAAACTCGGGCCGCTCCTCGGTGACGCTGTTGCCCTGGAATTGGTAGTCGATGGCCTCGAGCACGAACGGAATCCATCCGATTCCGCTTTCCACCGACACGAATTTGATCTTCGGATAGCGCACCAGCACGCCCGACATCAGCAGATCATTCAACTGAATTCCGTTGCGCAGGAAGATATCGACCGCAAGCTCCGCGAACGTCGCCATCCTTCCGTACGTCTTGACCCGCTCCTTCACCATCCCCTCCGCCATGTCGCCGGAACCGATATGGAAGCTGATGGGCAGGTCGAGCTCCACGGCGGTTTCCCACAGAGGATTCCAATGCGGATCGCCGAGCAGCGGCATCCCGAAATACTGCGGCTCTCCGGTGAAGAGAATTCCGCGATGCCCCATCGCGGCGCATCGTCGCACTTCCTTGACGGCCGCATCGACGTCCCAGAATGGAATCGAGGTGATCGGCAGCAGTCTTCGCGAATCCGCCGATGCCCATTCCGTCTGCCAGTCGTTGTAAATCTGCACGCACGTCAGCATCAGCTCCGGATCGTTGAGCTTGAGGAACTGCTGGGCGCCGAAGCCTCCCACGTTCGGATACATCACCATCGCCCAGATACCCATCCGGTCCATGTACTTGAGCCGCTCCCTGGCGTCGTACGCCGCCGGATGCATCTGCTCGTAGTTGCGCGGAGGATGCTTGAAGCTGCCGACGCCGGCGGTTGCCGTCATCCCAACGTGCGCGACCGGCTTGCCCTGACCCATCACCCATCGCACGGTTCCATCCGAACCGCTCACCACGTGCGGTACCCGATCGCGCATCCGCGCGGGAGCCCGGCTCGTCCACAGGTCGGGCGTTTCAGTAACGTGGGTATCCACATCGATGATCGTGTAGTTGCTCATCGCTTGCCCCCTCCGTTCGAGATGCCGTCGCCGCCCCGTCCCGAATCACGTCGGGGACGCTCCGCCTTGGGGGATTCTAGGATGGTCCATATTCGAGTGTCCATGTTAGGCTCGGGGCGCGTATTAGGGGATTGGCGGCCCGCCGCCGCATTGCATCATCGGCGAACGCGAATCGGGGGTGACAAATCATGGCGATCACAATCGAGAAAATTCCCGGAGTCAAAAACAAACTCGGAGAGGGACCGGTCTGGGATGTGGCCGAGAAAGCCTTCTACTGGATCGACGGCGCGGCGCCCGCCCTGTACCGCCTCGATCCCCGGACCGGGGCAGTCAAGTCGTGGACGATGCCGAAGCAGATCGGATCGTTCGCGCTGCGCGAAAGAGGCGGCGCCGTGCTTGCCCTCGCCGACGGCTTCTATATGTTCGATTTCCAATCCGGCCAGGCCGCGCCGATCGGCGGCCCAATCGCCAGACCCGGCACCACTTTCAACGACGGCAAGACCGACGCCCGCGGAAGATTCATCGCAGGCACCCTCGACTCGAAGTTCGCCGGGCCCGCGGGATCGATCTTCTCGCTCGACACGTCGCTCAGATGCTCCGTCATCGAGCCCGCCATCGGATGCACCAACGGACCGTGCTTCAGCCCTGACAATCGCACCTTCTATTGCTCCGATAGCGTAAGCCGCACGATTTGGGCCTACGACTACGACCTCGCCTCCGGCACCGTTTCCAACAAGCGCGAATTCGCGAAGATCAAGGGGATGGGCGGAGTGCCGGACGGCGCCACCGTCGATGCGGACGGAAACCTGTGGTCCGTCATCGCCGGCGGAGGAAAGATCGTGTGCTTCAGTCCCGACGCCACGATCGCCCGCACGATCGAGATGCCCGTTCCGATCGTCACCAGCGCGATGTTCGGAGGCGACGACCTCGACGTGATGTATGTTACGTCGATCGGCGAACGGACGCTTGGCAAGGATCCCGGGCCCGACGGCGGAAGCCTGTTCGTCATCAAGGGATTGGGAGCGACGGGAAAGCCCGAACCCCGCTTTGCGGGTTAACGCCGCGCTTGAACACTGGCATCGTTTTCGAGTAGCGGGTAGCTATGGCCGGCGACGGGAGGATCCCCAGACCGCTCGAGGGCGTGCGCATAATCGACCTGACCTGGCTGCAGGTCGGGCCGCAGGCCACCCGCCTGCTGGCTACCTTCGGCGCCCAGGTGATCAGAATCGAATGGCGCGATCGCAGGGCGATCGACTTTATCCGCTATACTCCGCCGTTCGCTCCCGACGATGCGCGCGCCGATGGAGGGCGCGTGCAGGGCGTCTCTCACGGCCACGGCATCCGCGGCAACTACGACCGCGGCGCCTATTTCAACAATACCAACCCCGGCAAATACGGCATCACTCTCAATCTCAACCATCCCAAGGGTCGAGACCTGCTCAAGAGGATGGTCCGCGATGCGAACGCGATCTGCGAAAACTTCAGCCCGGGCCAGATGGACAAGTGGGGCCTCGGCTACCAGGAATTGCGCCGGATCAATCCCAGGCTCATCTATCTGCAGACCACCGGGATGGGCAAGGCGGGCGTTTACAGGAACTACGTCAGCTACGGCCCCACTGCGCAGGCGTTCTCCGGCCTGACCTTCCTGTCCGGGCTGCCCGAGCCTCATCCTCCCGCCGGATGGGGCTATTCCTACCTCGATCACTCGCCGGGGTATTTCGGCGCGATCCTGCTGATGGCGGCAATTCGGCGCCAGCGCGCCAACGGCGTCGGATGCTACATCGACATGTCCCAGTGCGAGACGGGACTGATGCTCTCGGGCACCTCGATTCTCGAATATCAACTGACGGGAAGGCCGACGCGCCGTTACGGAAACCGGATGCCGATGATGGAGTGGGTGCCGCACGGAGCATATCGATGCGCCGGCGAGGACAACTGGATCGCGATCTCGATTCAGTCCGACGAGCAGTGGCGCGCGATGGTCGAAGAAATGGGATCGCCGAATTGGGCCCTCGATCCTCGCTTCGCCACCGCCGCCGCGCGCCGCGCCCACGAGGACGAACTCGACGACAAGCTCACCGGCTTCACGATGGGATGCGACAGGTACGAGTTGATGGAGCGGCTGCAGGCGCGGGGCATACCGGCCGGCGTCGTCCAGAAGGCGCCCGACCGGTTCGACCTCGACCCTCAGCTCAAGGCGCGCGGCTACTACGTCGATCTGCCGCACAGCGAAATCGGCACGTGGCCGGTCGAGGGCTTTCCGGCCAAACTCTCGCGCTCGCCCGCTGATGTCGGCGGGCCTACCCATCGCGCCGCGCCCAAGCTCGGCGAGGACAACAACTTCGTTTACGGCGAGCTCGTGGGACTGAGCGCGAACGAGATCGCGGCCCTTACGGAGGAAGGCGTCATTTGAACGAGAATCTCAATCTGGGCGACTCCCTTGCCGATTTGACCGTGCTCGAAATCGGCGACCAGCTCGGCGACTATGCCGGAATGCTGATGGCGGGATTGGGCGCGCAGGTCATCAAGATCGAACCCCCCGAAGGATCCCCCTCGCGCCGCATCGGCCCGTTCGCTTCATCCGTTCCCGATCCGGAGCAAAGCCTGTTCTTCTGGCGCTACAACCTCAACAAGAAAAGCGTGGCGATCGATCCTAAGCATCGCGATGCGCCCGCGGTGATGGCGGCGATTGCGGCGACGGCCGATGTCGTCCTGCTGTCGGGCGAATTCGAATCGGTCGAGCGCCGCCTCGCACTATGGCGAGAGCTTGCCCGAGCAAACCCGCGGCTCATCGTATGCACCATCACCCCCTTTGGACTCGACGGTCCCTGGCGGGCGCTCAAGACCACCGACCTCGTGCAGATGGCGCTGGGCGGAATCATGGCGGTGTGCGGATACGATCCACAGCCGGACGGCGCTTACGACACACCCCCGATCGCTCCCGCGATGTGGCATTCGTACCATCTCGGCGGCGAGTACGCGGTGATCGCCACCATGGCCGCGATCAACTTTCGTCAACTGACCGGACAGGGACAGTTCATCGACGTATCCGTCCATGAGGCGGTCAACACCTGCACCGAGGTCGCGATCCCCACCTATATATACGCGGGCCTTACGGTGAAACGGCAGACCGCGCGCCACGCCGCCGTGAGCATCACCCACGCCCGCCTTTCAACCAGCGCCGACGGAGTGTTCATGCTCGCGAACCTGAGCCCCTTTGAGCGCGAGGAGCGCGCGCTGGCTCAGCTTGCCGATCAGGTTGGAATCGGCCATGTGCTCGGCACCCCGGAATTCGCTCAGCTTGAAAAGGATGATCGGGTTGCCGCGGCGGTCTATCGCAATGACTTGTTGTGCGAAGTCGTCGCCCGCCTGCCCGCCGGCGAAATCTTCTCCCGCGCCCAGGCGCTCGGACTCGCGTGGTCTCCGATCCGGCGCCCCGAGGAAAACCTCGACGACCCCCACTTCAACGCACGCGGAAGCTTCGCCCCCATCAGCCATCCGGAACTGGGCCGGGAACTGCGCTATCCGGGAACGGTGGCGAGCGACGGCCGCCGGCCCCATTTCTCGTACACGCGGCGCGCGCCGCGCCTTGGCGAGCATACGGCGGAGGTCCTCGCCCGGGCGGGATTCGATCGGGCGCGGATGGAATCACTCGGGCAGTCGCGCGCGATCGCGCTTCAATCCGATACCCGCGCAACCGCCGGCCGTTGATTTGACCCTGCTAGGCGCGCGGCCGCGCCGCCGTCCTCGCCGCGGCTCCCGCGACCCTGGCCTTGGCCGCAACCTTGCCGTTGCCCGACACCGCCGCGACATGCGACTGCCAGACAATTTCAATGGTAGCCCGCGCGTTCCTTTGGTCGGTGAAGGGATGGGCGATGCCGATTCCGAGATTGTCCGGATCTTTCGCGAATGAGCCTACTCCATAGAAGATCTGCTCGTCCTTCTCGTTCGACAACGCGCGCGTAACGACCTGCAGGATATCCCTGGCGCTACCGACCGCCGCCCCCGCTATCGGATTCGCCGCGGTCACCAGAGCATTCAGCGCGACGACCGCCGCCTTTCCATCATCGCTCTGCAGCGCGTCATCGATCGCCTTTGCGATATCGCGTTGCCGCTCATTGCTCCTCATGAGCAGCAGGTGAACGTCGATGAACGAACGCATCCGCCCGAACCTGCCGACATCCAGATGGCCCGCTATCGGCAGGAAGTCGCCGTCGAATATCCCGTTGAACACCGGCAGATGGGCAATTTCGTACGCGCCCTGGCCCCCGTCGCTCACCACCATCACGATCGGATACACATCCGCCGCCGCGTCTCCACCGAACAGCCGGTTCGAATGATTGTCGAGCACCTGGATGTCCCGGACGCGGACAAGGACGCCCCGGAAGCCGCCCAGGGCCGATGCGGTCATCGCCCGCCGCTGCGCTGTCGCGCGCGTCGGATGGTACACGACATCCGGAACGAGGACCGTCCGCCGTGTGCCGGCCGGCGCGACCAGTCCGCGATACCTCGCCGACCGCCGCGTAAGCCCCATCCTGGACTTCGCCTCGAGCCGGCTTCTGGCCTTTTCATCCGCGCTGAACGTAACCATGTCCTGTTTTTCCGGATCGAAGAAGCCGACGTATCCACCGGGATTGATTCCGAACGATTTCAGACCGGTGCCCAGGAAGTCATTCCTTCCCCCGACCTGCTCACCGGGGGTGAAATACAGCGGAAGCACGAAGTTCGATACGGCGACTCCGTCGATCTTGTACGTTTCCGCCTGCACCGCGTCGCACATTTCGTACCAGTGAAATACGATGCGCCCCTTCTGCTTCGGATCGGGATGCGGCCCCGCGGCCAGTTGATTCGCGTTCGCATCCCCAATCAGCTCCAGCGCCTCGTGCGAGAGCGTCACGCTCCACGCCTCGCCGATCTTCTTCGACAACTCGGTGAAGATGAAACCGAACGGGATTCCTCGATTGTTCGCCTCGGATAGCCCAGCGCGTCGGGCACGTCCGCTTTGTCCCAGAGATAGATGATGGCGTCCCCGCGCATCTCGGCCGGGCTCTGCGGAGTCGGCTGGCGTCCCGCCTTGCCCTCGAGCCGAAGCCTCGCCCCCATCGACCAGTACGGCTCGTAGTCCTCGACGATCTGCCGGTTGATCGCCCTTATCGCCGCCTGCACTTCCTCGTCCGCGATACCCGAGAAGTTCGCCACCGAAATGATCATCCGAGTCCCTCCTGCTGGCGCGGGACTGGTTCCGCACGCGCTTCCGTGCGCTGAAAACGCGGATCGCCAGGCGGAATGTTCGCGCTCGATCCGCTCTATGTCAAACGGTTTTGGAACACGATCAGCTTGTAGAGGGCGGCGCCGACCTTCCTTGCCTCGGAACGGGGGAATTCATCTCGCATCCCGCGGCGCCGGCCATTGATCGGTCGGATTCACGCGGCGCCCGGAAGATTCCATTTCGGCATCCGAATGCAATACACTCTCTGTCGCGCGGGATTCCTCGACCCCAAAGCCGCCCCGGGCCCGCGGCCGATGGACGATGGCCGCTTCGGATGACGACACTCGGATGCGCCTTGCCGCATTCGAGCACGTTCGCAGACTCACGGAGACTTACGAGGATCTGAACGCGGAACAATTGCGCGCCGGCTTCGCCTTCGAAGGCGAACGCATTCCCCTCGTGAACCCGCAGCGGGGCATCTTCAAACCCCGGCGGATGCGCTATCTCCTTTCGATTCGGACCGTCTTTCCACGCTCCGATGCCCGAGTCTGGTACGACGATCAACGAACTGCACACAAACGAATCTTCGCCGAGGACGAAGCCGTCGAATACGCTTTCATGGGGCGGGACCCCGACGCGGCTGACAATCGATGGCTGCGCCAGGCGATGGAGAATCGCGTGCCCGTCATCTACTTCTTCGGCGTCGCTCCCGGACGATACCGGGCATGCGCTCCGGCCTATATCGTGGGATGGGACCCGGGCAGCCTGAAGGTCCGCGTCGCCTTCGGACTCTCGGAGCAGGATTCCCCGGCTCCTCCCGAGACCGCCGCGGAGCGCCGCTACGCGCTGCGGATGGTCAAGCAGCGGTTGCATCAGGCGTCGTTCCGGGAAGCCGTCATCACGGCGTACGGCGGCCGATGCGCCCTCTCCGGCCTGCCTGAGCCTCTGCTGCTCGATGCCGCGCATATCGTCGAGGACGGAAACGAAACGCTCGGGCATCCTGTGGTAACCAACGGTATTCCGCTGTCGAAGACTCATCATGCCGCCTTCGACGCCCATCTAATCGGCATCGATCCCGACTACCGGCTTCACGTCTCGCGGCGGCTGCTCAAACGCAGCGACGGTCCGATGCTGGAGGCGATTAAGCGGCTGGACGGCGAACTGATTCATCTGCCGCGGCGAACGCAGGATCGCCCCGATCGCGAACGCCTGCGAATCCGCTACGAGCGCTTCAAGGAAGTCGCCTGAGAGCCCCGCTCCGCGGCTGCACTGCCGCCCGATATCTCATCCGCCCCGGTCCAGCCGTCGGCGCATTTCCTCGGGCGTCACGTCCTCGATATGAGTGGCTATCTGCCACGTGTTGCCGAACCGATCCTCGACCATCGCGCGCCGATCGCCGTAATGCGTGGTGCGCGGCTCCTCCACCGTCCTCGCACCCGCATCGATCGCCCTTGCGTAGGCGGCGTCCGCATCGGGAACGTACAGGTAGAGAAACGAGGAAGTCGCCGGACGCGGACCGGCCTCTGAAACGATCAGGATCGAGTCGCCGACCACGACCTCGAACGGCGAGCGCGGATCCGGGCGCGGCCGCCGGCAACCGTCGAAGGCGCGCCGGAGAAACTCCACCATCCCCTCCGCATCGCGCACGAACAGCCTCGGCGTGATGGAGTGATAGCCTTCGGGCATCGGCTTTGCCGCCATCCTGGTGCACCGTTCCTTTCGGAAAATTCCGCTCGACTCCGGCTAACCTCGCGATCGGGCGCGCCAAAGGCAACCGGTCCCAGGCAGACCGGTTCGGCGGCTTGACTTTGAAGGCGTCAGCGGACTACCGAGGACGTGTCTCTTCAGAATGGCGGATTATGCTTCCCTGGGTTACATGCCGGCATCGAACGTCCTTTTTCGCCGGACCGCCCGCGCCGTACCGCGGCGCTCAAGGCGGCACGGCTTTCTTCCGCTCCCCGCCTCGGGCGATGAGGTTCCACGATGCGTAAGACCGTCAAGCGATCAGGCACTACCGTAAACGCCATCGCCGGTTCATTCGTGGTCGTCCTCGGACTCAATGTGACCAACGCGCGGCGCAAAGGCCTCCTCGGATTCTCCATCCGCCGCACCGATCACGCCGAGGAAGAAACCTACTGGATGATCGGGACCAAGACCTTTGCCAGCGTCGAACCGCATCCCGCCCCGGGCGGGCAGTTCTCCAGCCTGGTACATCCCTTTCAGTCCTTCCAATGGGCCGATTACAGCGCCAAGCCCGATCGCGACTACACCTACGAGGTCTATCCGATGTACGGGCGGCCGGGCGCGCTCAAGCCCGGACCCGCGGTCACGGCGGACGTGCACACCGAACCGGTGGTTGGCGCCGATCACGCCATCTTCTTCAATCGCGGATCGCCTGCGAGCCAGGAGTATGCGCGCCGCTTCCAAAATCTTCCGCCGAGCGAGGCCGGGCAGGGAGCCTACGATTGGCTCTCCCGCGGTCTGCTCGAGGGAATCACCGCCTTCATCGCGCGGGCGGCGGGACCCTCGTTCGGTCTGCGCGGCGCGTTTTACGAATTCCAGTGGCCGGCGGTGCTCGATGCCCTCCGCAACGCCCGGGCGGCCGGCGCCGACGTCACGGTCATCTTCGATGACATCAACAACCAGTCAGGTCCGGCGAAGAAGAACGAGAAAGCCATCGCCGACTGCCGCGTCAAAACGCTCTCCGTGCCCCGCCGCAACGGCAAACTCATGCACAACAAGTTTCTCGTTCTCACCCGTGACGACAAGCCGGTCGCGGTTCTCTCGGGCTCGACCAATCTCACGGAGAACGGAATCTTCGGGCACGCGAACTGCGCGCACGTGGTCGAAAACCCCGAACTTGCCGCCTGCTACCTCGATTACTTCGACAAGCTGCGGGGCGATCCGCCCATCAGCTCGCGCGACTCCGACTACAAGCAATGGACTCGCTCCGAAACCCCGGTGCCTCCCCCGGCCGATCAATCAGTCGCGGCCGTCTTTTCTCCGCGCGAGGACCTGGATGCGCTCGAATGGTACGCGCGGCTTGCGGCCTCCGCCGGCCGCGGCCTGTTCATGACCTTTGCCTTCGGGATGAACAAGCTCTTTCTCGACATCTACGGCAGGAAGGACCAGGTGCTGCGGATGGCATTGATGGAACAGGAATGGACGGGCGCCAACAAGCAGGCCCAGATCGCCGCCATCCGCCGCGTCCAGGCGCTCCCCAACGTCGTCATCGCCGTCGGCAACCGGATCGCGCTCAACAA
>Ga0070740_10006177_pt1 | contig 10644 bp, 10 predicted proteins | sample Coa_R2_FD_67286 | JGI IMG/M metagenome (GOLD analysis project Ga0070740, IMG submission 67286) | Surface soil microbial communities from Centralia Pennsylvania, which are recovering from an underground coalmine fire - Coalmine... | ecosystem: Environmental > Terrestrial > Soil > Unclassified ...
CGAGCGCATCGCCAAGGGCGATACGGACCGGCAGGCGATCCAGTACATCGTCAACCGCTATGGCGATTTCGTGCTGCTGAAGCCGCCGGTCGAGCCCGCGACCTATGTGCTGTGGTTCGGGCCGCCGGCGGTGCTGCTGCTGGGCGGCGCGGGCGTGGCGCTCTATCTGCGCCGACGGCGTCCAGAGGCGGCGCCCGCCCCGCTCGACCCGGACGAGCGGCGCCGGCTCGATGCGCTGTTGCACGAGGGCGAAGGATGACGCTGCTGCCGCTCGCGCTCGCGCTCGTCACCGCGGCGGTGCTGGTGCTGGTGATCGGGCCGCTGCTCAAGGACACGCGCGCCGCGCCGTCGCGCGCCGGGTTCGACCGCGCCGTCTATCGCGACCAGCTCGCGGAGCTCGAGCGCGACCGCGCGAGGGGGCTCATCGGCGATGCGGAGGCCGCGGCGGCGCGGCTCGAGATCGAGCGCCGGCTCCTCGCCGCCGACCGCGGCGAGCCCGCGCTGCCGCAGCAGGCAGCGAAGATGCCGCGGCTCGCCGTCGCGCTGGCGCTGGGGCTCGCGTGCGGCGCGGGCGCGCTCTATCTGACGCTCGGCGCGCCCGGCGTGCCCGACCTGCCGTTCGCCGCGCGCGGCGGCGCGAAGAACGAAATGCAGGCGACGGCCGAGCTCGAGAAGACCGCGGCCGAGCTCAGGAAGCAGGTGGCCGCCAAGCCCAATGACGACGAGGGCTGGGCGTCGCTCGGCCGGACCGAGGCCGACCTCGGCCATTGGGACGACGCCGTGGAGGCCTATCGCCATGCCGTGGAGCTGGCGCCCGGCCGCACCGACCTCGCCGCGGCCTATGGCGAGACGCAGGTGCTGCGCGCCGACGGGGTGGTGACGCCGGCGGCGCAGGACGTGTTCAGGAAGATCCTGGCGCGGGACCCGAAGAACGGCTTCGCGCGCTACTACCTGGCGCTCGCCGACGCGCAGGCCGGCAACACCGACGCCGCGATCGCGGCCTGGCAGAAGCTCGCCGCCGAAGCGCCGGAAGGCGCGCCGATCCGCGACGAACTGAAGCGCCGCATCGCCGCCGCCGCCACCGCCGCCGGCAAGACGCCGCCGCCGCTCGCCGCCCCCGCCGCCGCGCCGCCCGCCGCGGCCGGCGCGCCCGGCCCCGACGCGGCGCAGATGGCAGCCGCGGCCAACATGCCGCCGGAGCAGCGCGCGGCGATGATCCGCGGCATGGTCGAGCGGCTCGCGCAGCGGCTCGAGCAGCAGCCCGACGATCTCCAGGGCTGGCTCCGGCTCGGCCGCGCCTATGGCGTGATGGGCGAGCGCGACAAGGCGGCGGACGCCTATGAGCACGCGGCAAAGCTCGATCCCAAGAATGCGGAGATCCCGCTGCAGGAGGTGGATGCGCTGCTCGCCGGCCAGGCGATGGAAGCGCCGCTCTCCGACCGCGTGGTGGCGCTCCTGCACAAGGTCGAGGTGCTCTCGCCCGGCGAGCCGGAAGCGCTCTGGTATCTGGGTCTCGCCGCGGCGCAGGCGAAGCAGCCGGACGAAGCCGCGCGCTATTGGCAGCGCCTCCTCGCCAAGCTCCCCGCCGATGCGCCCGAGCGCAAGACCGTCACCGCCGCGCTCGACGCGCTCAAGAGATAGCCGGCGTCAGCCGGTGGTAAAATGCGCCTCGGTCTTGGCCTTGAGCTCCTCGAAGGTGACGCCGGGCGCCATCTCGACGAGCTTCATGCCCGCGCCCTTGCGGTCGATGGTGAAGACGGCGAGGTCGGTGATCACCATGTCGACCACGCCCGCACCGGTGAGCGGCAAGGTGCAGCGGCGCAGCAGCTTCGGCTCGCTCTTCGCCGTGTGCTCCATCACCACCACGACCTTCTTCACCCCCGCGACGAGGTCCATTGCGCCGCCCATCCCCTTCACCAGCTTGCCGGGGATCATCCAGTTGGCGAGGTCGCCGTTCTCCGCCACCTGCATCGCGCCGAGAATCGCGAGATCGATATGTCCGCCGCGGATCATGCCGAAACTGTCGGCGCTCGAGAAATAGCTGGTGGTCGGCAGCTCGGTCACGGTCTGCTTGCCGGCATTGATGAGGTCGGGGTCCTCCTCGCCCTCGTAGGGGAAGGGCCCCATGCCGAGCATGCCGTTCTCGCTCTGGAGCTGCACGCTCATGCCGGGCGGGATGAAGTTCGAGACGAGCGTCGGAATGCCGATGCCGAGATTGACGTAGAACCCGTCGCGCAGCTCCTTGGCCGCGCGCGCCGCCATTTCCTCGCGTGTCCAGGGCATGGGGGCTCCTCCTAAGGCCGCTTCCGGGTGGTGCGCTGCTCGATGCGCTTCACCGGGTTCTTCAGGTGCACGATGCGCTGCACGAAGATGCCGGGCGTGTGGATGTGGTCGGGATCGATCTTGCCGGGCTCGACCAGATGCTCGACCTCGGCGACGGTGACCTTGCCGGCGGTCGCCATCACCGGATTGAAGTTGCGCGCCGACTTGCGATAGACGAGGTTGCCCTCGGTGTCGCCCTTCCAGGCATGCACGATCGCGAGGTCGGCGACGATGCCGCGCTCCATCAGATAGAGCTCGCCGTCGAATTCCCGCACCTCCTTGCCCTCGGCGATCATCGTGCCGACGCCGGTCCTGGTGAAGAAGGCGGGAATGCCGGCGCCGCCGGCGCGGATGCGCTCGGCGAGCGTGCCCTGCGGGTTGAATTCGAGCTCGAGCTCGCCGGCCAGGTACTGCTGCGCGAAGAGCTTGTTCTCGCCGACATAGGAGGAGATCATTTTCTTGATCTGCTTCGACTCGAGCAGCACGCCGAGCCCCGCGCCGTCGACGCCGGCATTGTTCGAGACGACCGTCAGGTTGGTGATGCCGGAGTCGCGAATGGCATTGATGAGCGCATCGGGGATGCCGCACAGCCCGAAGCCGCCGGCCATGATGAGCATGCCGTCGCGGAGCAGGCCGGCCAGGGCCGCGTCGGCATCGGAATAGACCTTGTTCGCCATCGCCCGAACCTCCGCCAGCCGGAATAGCACGGATCGGCGGCCGAGTGCCAGAACGGACGGCGCCGGCGCAGCCGGTTCCCTCGCGAGCCCCCGCGCCATCTGCTAAAGCGCGCCTCGGCAACAGCGGTAGGAGGGCATCATGCGCATCGCGGGACACGCGGCGCTGGTCACGGGCGGCGGGTCGGGGCTCGGCGCGGCCACGGCGCGCGCGCTCGCCGAGGCCGGCGCCCGGGTGGCGATTCTCGACATCAACGAAGCCGCGGCGAAATCGGTCGCGGCCGAGCTCGGCGGCATGGCGGCGCGCTGCGACGTGGCGGACGCGGCGAGCGCCGAGGCCGCGGTCGCGGCGGCGCGCGCGGCGCTGGGACCGGCGCGCATCCTGGTCAATTGCGCCGGCATCGGCGTGGCGCAGCGCATCGTCGGCCGCGACGGGCCGATGCCGCTCGCCGACTTCAAGCGCGTGATCGACATCAACCTGGTCGGAACCTTCAACCTGATGCGGCTCGCCGCCGCCGACATGGCGGCGCTCGATCCGCTCGAGGACGGCGAGCGCGGCGTCATTCTCCTGACCGCGTCGGTCGCGGCCTTCGAGGGGCAGATCGGCCAGGCCGCCTACGCCGCCTCGAAGGGCGGGGTGGTGGCGCTCACGCTGCCCGCGGCGCGCGAGTTCGCCCGCGCCGGCATCCGCGTCAACGCGATCGCGCCGGGCGTGTTCGAGACGCCGATGATGGCGGGGCTGCCGAAGGAGGCGCAGGCGAGCCTCGGCGCCAGCGTGCCGTTCCCGGCGCGGCTCGGCCGGCCCGAGGAATATGCGCGCCTCGCGCTCGACATCATCGGCAATCCGATGCTGAACGGCACGACCATCCGCCTCGACGGCGCGCTGCGCATGGCACCGCGCTAGCCGGCATGGCCAGAATAGCGTCGATCAACCTTTTGCTGGTAAAACCAGGATACGGTTCGGATCGACGCTTTCTCGGCTTCGATGGAGCGAATGCGTACCTTGAGACACGCTGCACTTGCGACCGAGCCATGGACCGGCATTCGAGGACTTGCGGTCATCGCGACAGTCGCACTATTGGTGCACGCTCCGAGTCTCTGCGATGTCGGGGTCCGGAATCTGGATTTTAACGCGCACTATCATTGGGCCGTCCAGTTCGCCGAGGGGCTGAGACATGGCGACCCATATCCACGCTGGATGTGGCGTGACGATTTTGGCTCGGGAGAACCGTCCTTACTTTTCTACTCCCCTTTGTTCTACTACCTGACGGCGTTTGTGCGCCTGTTGACGAACAATACCTGGGCAGCGATGCGAATCGTCTTTGTCGCCTCGACGCTTCTCACGGGCGTCATTAGCTGGCGCACGCTCCGACCGTTCACGGGAGAATGGTGTGCGCTCTGCGGCGCGGCTTTATTGCAGGCGGCACCGATGGTCTTCATGCTGTTCTATTACTTCAATGGCTTTCCCTGGGCGTCGAGCTTCGCGGCGCTCGTTATGCTCGCTTGTGCCATGTTGAGGTCCGACGCTTTACAACATCGGGTGGACGTGCGGGTCGCTTTCTCGATCGCCGCTCTGGTGCTTACCCACGTGGTCGCCGCGCTTATGGCACTCATCTGCTTCAGCGCAGTGTGCCTTTGCCATGTGCGCCGCACCACGGCTGGCTGGGCGGTCGACCGCGGAGTCGCGTCCTGGTTAGTTTCGGTCGGTTGTGGTCTCGCCCTTGCTATGGTCTATCTCTTGCCCGCGCTCGCGCTGATGCACGAGATCTCTCCCGAGGTATGGACGAGAGACTATACGCCCTGGAACGCCTTCGCATTTCCAACAATCACGGCTTTCGCCTTCGGCTTTCGATGGTTCACGTTTCAATGGCCGGTCCCGCTTGTCGCGTTGCTCGCGGTTCTGTTCGCCACGGTTTATGCGTGGCGACGCGAAGACAGCCAAGATGCGTTCGGCAGGGCGCTACGGCTCCTGTTGGTCATCTCGTGGGTTTCCATCTTTCTGGCGAGTGAGTTGTCCTATCCGCTGTGGCTCATCCCCTCGCCATTGCGGGACGTGCAATTTCCGCACCGCTTCATCTACATCACGTCGGCGACCGGATTAATCGCAGATTTGCTATGCGTAAAGGAAATCCTGCGCAGCCGTGGGGTAGGAACCCTTGCGCTCGTCGGAATCGCGCCGCTACTCCTCGGCCTTGGCTTGACGACGGCGCTCTCGGCGAAACTAATCCTGGACGGTAAGCCGCTCGCGCTCGAGATTGACGAAAACGGGCCCTTCTCAGGCCTCGCCGAGTACCGGCTGCGGACGAGGGGGCCGGATTGGAACCGCTATGAGGGCCGTGGCGGCTTCGATGCAGAGTGCCGCGCGCACAGCCTCACATGCCAGCAACTTGACGCGAGCAGCAACCGGCAGGCCTGGCAGATCAGCGGGGACCGCCAAGCGCTGATCCGGCTGCCGGTTTTCGCCTTTTCGGCATGGCGCGTCACACGCGACGGACTTGATGCATCGAGCAGCGTGGACCCGTCGACCGGCCTAATTCTCGTTGCCGTTCCACCCGGCCGACACAGCATCGCCGTCACTTGGGTCCGTCTCGGCGTGGAGCGAACGGGCGCTGCCGCGAGCCTAATCGCGCTGCTCTTTCTGGCGCTGATCGCGGCGCGCCAGCGGCGCCCCGCCTAAGGCCCGGCGCGCTTGTCGCGGCCGGGGGCGATCTCGTCGATCGCGTGGGCGAGCTTCACGTCGCGCGGGCTCAGGCCCTCGACATCGTGGGTCGAGAGGATGATCTCGACGCGGTTGTAGACGTTGAACCATTCGGGATGGTGGTCCATCTTCTCGGCGAGCAGCGCGACCTGGCTCATGAACCCCCAGGCCTCCATGAAGGTGCCGAAGTGATAGACCTTGCGAATGGCGTCGCGGTCCTCGACCTCGGCCCAGCCGTGCAACTCCTTCAATGCCTCCCGGCGCGCCGCGCCTGCGAGCCTCTCGACCATGCCGTGCCTCCCGTGCCGCGGATTGCTCGGCCAGAAGTGGCCGATCCCGCGCGGAACTTCAAGCCATGAGCGCGCCGGTCGTGCCGCCGACGCTCGCCGATCTCGAAGCGCTCGCCCACGCCGCGCTCGGCGCCATCCCGGCGGAATTGCAGCGGCATCTCGGCCCCGTGGTGATCCGGGTCGACGAATTCCCCGACGAGGAGACGGAAGAGGAGATGGCGCTCGAGAGCCCGTTCGACATATTGGGGCTCTATCGCGGCACCGCGCTCCCGCACAAGGCGCCGAGCGACCCGCGGCCGCAGATCGACATGATCTTCCTCTACCGCCGGCCGATCCTCGATTACTGGTGCGAGACGGGCGAGCCGCTCGACCGCATCGTGCGGCACGTGCTGATCCACGAGATCGGCCACCATTTCGGCTTCAGCGACGACGACATGGAGCGGATCGAGCGGGAGTGAGGAGCGCCGCCACGCGGCGCCGGAGCTCGGGCAGAAGCTCCGCCTCGAACCACGGGTTGCGCCGCTCCCACGCCGTGGTGCGCCAGCTCGGATGCGGCAGCGGCAGAAAGCGCGGCAGGAAATCGCGCCAGCGCGCGACCGTCTCGGTCATGCTGCCGCGCGGCTTGAGGTAGTAGTCGATCGCATAGGATCCGACCAGCAGCGTGAGCTCGATCCGCGGCAGCGCCGCCAGGATGCGCGCATGCCAGAGCGGCGCGCATTCCGGCCGCGGCGGAAGGTCGCCGCCGCGCTCATACCGGCCGGGATAGCAGAACCCCATCGGCAGGATCGCGACGCGCGCCTCGTCGTAAAACGCATCGCGCTCGATCGCCATCCACGCGCGGAGCCGGTCGCCGCTGCGGTCGTTGAAGGAGAGCCCGGTCTCGTGCACGCGCGTGCCCGGCGCCTGGCTCAGCACCAGGAGCCGCGCCGTCGCGTGCCCGCGCACCACCGGCCGCGGCCCCAGCGGCAGCTTGGCCGCACACACCGTGCAGGCCCGCGCTTCCGCGAACACGCGCTCGAGCGCCGCCTGCGCGGCCGATTGCGGCATGGCGTCGCCCCCGGTCTCCTCGATTGCGCGGATCATAGGCTGCGGGCAACCCCTTTGACAGACGCGCTTCCGCCGTGGAAGGTTGCCGCGAACAAGCCCCGAGGACGCCATGCGGAAAGTCGACATCTTCCCCCACATCTTTCCCAAAGCCTATTTCGACAAGATGGTCGAGGTCATTCCGAACAAGGCCACCGTGCGGCGCTGGACGGCGATCCCGGTGCTCTACGACCTCGAGGCGCGGCTCAAGATGATGGAGGAGTTCGGCCCCGACTATCAGCAGATCCTCACCCTGTCGATGCCGGCGATCGAGTTCGTGGCGCCGGCCGAGCGCTCGCCGGAGCTCGCGCGCATCGCCAATGACGGCATGGCCGAGATCGTCGCGAAGCACCCGCAGCGCTTTCCCGCCTTTGTCGCCTCGGTGCCGATGAACAACGTCAAGGCCACGCTCGAGGAGATCACGCGCGCGGTGGAGAAGCTCGGCGCGCGCGGCATCCAGATCTTCACCAATGTCAACGGCCGGCCGCTCGACGATCCGGAATTCGCGCCGATCTTCGAGAAGATGCACGGCTACGACCTGCCGATCTGGATGCACCCGACGCGGCCCGCGGGCCACGCCGACTACCCGACCGAGAAGACGTCGAAATACGACATCTGGTGGGTGTTCGGCTGGCCCTACGAGACGAGTGCGGCGATGGCGCGCATGGTGTTCTCGGGCTTCTTCGATCGCTGGCCCAACCTCAAGATCATCACGCACCATCTGGGCGCGATGGCGCCGTTCCTCGAGGCGCGCATCCGGCTGGGGCTCGAGCAGCTCGGCACGCGCGAGGCGGCCGAGCCGCACTACCCGAAGCTCGTCGCCGACATGAAGGCCAAGGGACGCGGGCCGGTCGACTATTTCAAGATGTTCTACGGCGACACCGCGATCAACGGCTGGGCGCCGGGCATCCGCTGCGGCCTCGAGTTCTTCGGCGACGAGCACGTGCTGTTCGGCACCGACTGCCCGTTCGATCCGCAGGGCGGCCCGCTCTTCATCCGCGAGATCATCAAGGCGATCGACACGCTGAAGCTGCCGCAGCCGGTGCTCGACAAGATCTACCACGCCAACGCGCAGCGCATGCTGCGGCTCAAGGGCTGAGGCAGCTAGCGCCGCGACGCGGCGCGCAGCAGCCGCGTCTCCATCGCCTGCCAGGCGAGGAGCACCGGCACGCCGATCGTGACCTCGCGCGCGCGCTTCACCAGTGACAGCGCGAGCGCGGCCTCCGGCCCGAGGCCCAGCAGCGCGCCCAGGAAGACATAGCCGCCTTCCTGCACCCCGAGCCCGCTCGGCACGAAAAACGCCGCGCTGCGCAGCGCGTAGGTGAAGCTCTCGAGCGCGAACACGGCCGCGATCGGCAATGGCGCGCCGAGGAAATGCAGCGCGAGCCACGCCTCGATCGCGGTCGCGAGCCAGGCGACGAAATGGACGCCGAGTCCCACCAGGATCCCGGCACGGCGGCGATAGGTCTCGCGGATCGCCTCGTGGACGCCGTCCGGGCGCACCGCCGCCGGCGCCTCGCGCCGCACCATGAAGCGGCGGGTGAAGCCCTCGAGCATGCGGAACATGCCGGCGCGCTGCGCCAGCACGAACCCTGCCGCCAGCACCGCCGCGACGGCGACCCCGACCAGCGCCGGCGGGGCGAGCTCGGGCGCCCAGCCGCCACGCAGCAGCACCAGAACCCCGAGCGCGGTGAAGGCGATCTGCCCGAAAAGCTCGAGCGTGAGATCGACGACCACCGAAGCGAAGGACGGCGCGGTCGCCATGCGCCCCAGCATCAGCGCGCGCGCCCCCAGCACCGCGCCGCCCGCCGGCGAGATCGGCAGCAGCTCGGAGCCCGCGTCGCGCAGCAGCCGCGCCGCCGTCGCTCCGAACACGCCGATGCGCCGCCCCGGCTCCATCACCGCGCGCCAGGCGACGCCACAGAAGGCCATCAGCACGAGATGCAGCACGACGAGCGCGGCGAGCCCGCCCCAGCCCAAGGCGAGGACCGCGCGCCCGACCGCGCCGAACCCGTACCAGCCGACGAGAAAGACGGCGAGGCCGAGGCCGGCGAGCGTGCTTGCCGCCAGCGTCAGACGCGCACCGATTCGGGACACGGGGCGAGGGCTTAGCGCAGCGCCGCGGCGATGTTGCCGCCATCGACCGTGGTGACATCGCCCGTGGTCTTGAGCGCGAGAGCGTGGTGGAGGAAGGCCTCCGCCACGTCCTCGGGCGTGACCTCGCGCCCCAGAAGATTGCCGCGCATGTAATCGTGCTCGCTCACGCCCCGCGCCTTGGCGCGCGCGGCGATCATCGCTTCGTCGAGCAGCCCGCTGCGCACGCGGTCGGCGTTGACGCCGTTGGCGCGGATGCCGTCGCGCCCGTAATCGAGCGCATATTGCCGCAGCAGGAAGAGCGTCGCCGCCTTCGGCAGCCCATAGGGGCCGAATTCGGGGCCCGGATTGACCGCCTGCTTCGACACGTTGAAGAGTAGCGCGCCGCCGGTGCGCTGCGCCAGCATCACCCGCACCGCGTTCTTCGCGGCGCGCTGATGCGCGAAAAAGTTGATCTCGAAGCTCCGCCGCAGCACCGCGTCCTCGACCTCGCCGATCCGCCCCTGCCACGCCGCACCGGCGTTCGAGACCAGGATGTCGACGCCGCCAAACGTCTCGACGACGCGCGCGAAGGCGGCCTCGGTCGAGGCGTCGTCCGTCAGGTCGCAGGCGAGGCCCTGCGCCGCGCCGCCCAGCGCGGCCGCGGCGGCGCGCGCCTTGTCGCCGTCGATGTCGAGCAAAGCCACCTCAGCGCCCGCCGCCTTGAAGCGTCGCGCCGTCGCCGCGCCGATCGCGCCGGCGCCGCCGGTGATCACCGCGACCTGGCCCTGGAGCGGCGGGACCGGCGCGCTGCCGAGCTTCGCCTGCTCGAGCGACCAGTATTCCATCTCGAAGAGCTCGGCGGCGGGGAGCGATTCGAAGCGGCCGACCGCCTCGGCGCCCGCGATCGTCTCGATCGCATTCTCGGCAATGTCGGCGGCGATCGCCGCGTCCTTCTTGGTCCGGCCCAGGCCGAAGAGGCCGAGCCCCGGCACCAGGACCACGCGCGGCAGCGGGTCGAGCATGCGCTTCGGCGGCACGCGGCAGGCGTTGTGCTTCGCGAAATAGGCTTTGTAGTCGGCGACAAAGCGCTCCGCAGCCGAGCGCGCGGCCAGCGCGAACTCCTCGATCCGGCCATCCTCGGGCGGCGGCACGATCAGCGGGTAGTTCTTGGTGCGGATCGTGTGGTCGGGCGTCACCACGCCCTCATTGGCATAGCGCGCGAGCTCCGCGCCATTGACGTACTCGAGCACCTGCGGCCCGCCGCGGAACTCCATCACGAGGCGCAGCCAGGCGCCTTCGCGCTTTTCGTCCTTCTCGCTGCACGCGCCGCGCAGGATGGGGGCCACTGCGGCCACGGGCGCGACCCGCGCCGGCAGCGCACGCGGCACGAACACGACGTTGCGGCGCCGCGCGAGCCGTGCCTCGGCGCGCGTCACCGCGTCGATCATGCGCTCGTAGGATTGGCGCGCATCCTCGCCGAAGGTGAAGATGCCGTGCTTCA
>Ga0070740_10006179_pt1 | contig 10641 bp, 13 predicted proteins | sample Coa_R2_FD_67286 | JGI IMG/M metagenome (GOLD analysis project Ga0070740, IMG submission 67286) | Surface soil microbial communities from Centralia Pennsylvania, which are recovering from an underground coalmine fire - Coalmine... | ecosystem: Environmental > Terrestrial > Soil > Unclassified ...
CCCTGCATCGAGGAGCTTCTTGACGAGATTGAGGAACCGCCCGTCCTGGATGTGTTCGGCGAGCGCCGCAATGATGAGGTTATGGTCCAGGGAGCCGAAGCAGTCGGCGATGTCTCCCTCGATGATCCAAACCATGCCTTTCCAGGTGTGGTAGATTTCCCGAAGTGCTGTGTGGCATCCCCGTCTTTCGCGGAAACCGTGAGAGTGTTCGCTGAATGTAGCATCAAAGTAAGCATTCAGGATCATTCTCATCACCTCAGCTAACAGTTTGTCGCTCCAAACGGGTATACCGAGCGGCCTTTTCTTCCCGTTTTTCTTCAAGATGTAGGTTCTTCGTGCCGGTTGCCATTGGTATCGTTCTTGCCGCACTGCTTGAATGATGTTTTGTATCTTTTCCAATGACATAGCATCAGCCGTTTCTTCCGTCACGCCGGGCGTCATTGCGCCAGCATTGCGATAGATGCGACCATACGCGTTCAGGTACAGGTTCATGTTGTAGAGTTGTCGGTAGACGCGCTTTACTGGCAAGCCCCGCTTGCCACGTTCACGGAGAAGTCCTAAATACGCTTCGGTTGTCTGCAATTTCGCATACCTCTCTGTATTCGTTACTTCCTGATACCTTCCCTCTGTGTGGGTATCAATCATACACTCTGGCCCTCCTTCGAGGGCTGCCCCTTCATTCTTCTTGGAGCGTCATTGCCCCTTGAGTCCTTACTATGGGGGTTCCGTCGCCATGCGTCTCTCGACGTTTAGGCGATCCCGCTTTTGCGCATATGAAACGTGTAGTGTGTTTAGGTGCCCGTTTGTTCTCTATCGGGTTCATTACCCGCCATTCATCGGAGGGGGTGTTGTTCATGACGATTGGGGTTTCATGTTTTTCCGATGTCGTTCTTTTAGGCATGGTTGAACGGATGCAAGTGATCATCATGCGAGAACTCAGGTTCAGCAATTAGCCAGCTTCACCGTGCACACAGGACTTGCAGAGCAACTCTTCACATGCCTTCAAGGGTTCTCCGCGTTTCCAACATGCTGCTTTCCCCTTTGCGTTTCCGCTCCAGGTCGGTTGGATGTCCTAGAGGTTCATTACCCCCTTCCTCTCCCGTGTTACACGGGAATTTCATATGCACCGAGGCGGCGCACCCAATCACATTGCGCGTCCTGACCAGGGTCAAACTCCAGGGGAAGAAACACATCGAAGCGGTGGCGCTCGCGATTCCATTCCCCGACAACCTGGCGGATGCGCGATTCACATCCCTCATACCCTTCCAACTGAAGGCACTCGTAGATTTTGTGCGAGGTATATCGTTGCTTGCGGGGAAGCCGTTCATTCTCTTTAAGCAGTTCCTCAACTCGCGCCTGGTAGGGGCCAAAAACAGGAGAACTTCGTGGAGACTTCTTTGGTTCTGGCAGGCACGGTCTCTCCGCCACAATTTTCCCAATCGCATCTCGACTGTGCCCGGTCTCACGGGCTAATTGCCGGATGCTTTTCCCCTCCAGATGGTGGGCACGGCGTAATCGTTCGCGCTCTTCTTCTGAGATCTTCATCCCCTCCTCCTCTCCCGTCTTTCGCGAACCTTTTCCATCTCTAGCCTACCAGAAAAGCGGGACTCCTGGCAAGGTTTTTCAGTAGCAAATTAGCAAAATCCACGAAATTCATTTAAAACGGGGCGAAGCAGCAGCCAGATCTGGCCGTCTCTCTTCCGTAACATTTTTGGCCACCCTGGCTTTGGTTTTCAGTATCAAAAACAGGTGTACCCGTTCATTGAAGCGGCTCAACAGCGTGGCTGGGATGTGTGTAGCATTCTCACGCCAAGCGCGTATAAATTTATCGATGCAGATCGTTTAGCTCGCTTAACAAACCATCCTGTCCGGAGTGAGTACAAAGATCCCGATGAACCAGACGTACTTCCCCGTGCCCATGCGCTTGTTGTGTTTCCAGCAACGTTTAATACCATGAACAAGTGGGCCTTGGGCATCAGTGACACGCTTGCCGTGGGATTGTTAAGCGAATATACCGGACTCAGATGGCCGATCGTTGCTGTTCCTTGTTTTAAGACTGGCGGCGGCTTAGATACGAATCCCGCGTTCTTACGCAGTCTCCGTTTGTTGCGTAGGGCCGGGGTTCGCGTCATTTATGAGCCGGAACGCTATCCACCCAAAAATTGGGTTCCTGCCGAGGTGACACTTACAGCCCTTGAGGAACTGCTCCAACAGCGCGAGGGCTAATCCGAATGTGTTCACAGAGCCATGCCGACCACGAAACTGGATACGAACCATGGGAGGCCGGATATGAGGAGAGCCGATTTACGACATCCCATCGAGTCGCTTGAGCGAACAGGGGATCGCTGGTCCCAATGGAGTTCGGTGCCCATGATCGAGATGAGTGCCCTGGAGACGTATCGCTTTCTCAGGGCGAGGATTCCACCCCCACCTCAGCGAGTGCTGGAAGTCGGCTGCGGGAATGGGTATGTGACGCTTGAACTGGCGCGCGATGGGTACACAGTCGTTGGCCTCGATCAATCGCCAGACATCCTTGCGGTTGCGCACCACAGTAGAGAGGCGTCTGCCGATACCCCAGGATTTGGTACCGTAGATTATGTATGTGCAGATATAAGAACATGGCCCATCCCCGAAGATCGCTTTGATGTCGTTCTTTTGAATCGCACCCTGCATCACCTGTATGACTTCCAGCCTCTTCTGACGAAACTCCACGGACTTCTTGTGCCTGATGGCCTCCTGATTTGTCAGGAGTATGCCTATGATCGCCTGGATAAGCGGACCGCCAGTTGGGTTTATGCGATGCAGCGATTACTGTTTCTGAGTGGACTTTCCCCAGACAATCCGGCCACCACCCCTGACGATATTTCCTCTCTCCAGGCGTTTCAGACCGCCTGGTTTGAGAAGGCAGAGAAGCGAGAGCATCCGCTCAATCGGTATGAGGAGATGCTGCGTGCGCTGCATGCAGCTTTTCCCCCCCAATACTTTTCCTGGGTGCCGTATGTGTTTGTCTATCTGGGCAATGGCATCCGCCCGCTCCCACAAGAACAAGAGCGGGCTGTGCTCACCTTTCTGAGAGATATGGAACAGCATCTCATCGCCATCGAGGCCATCCAGGCGAGTGGATTTCGCTATGTAGGACGTGCTCAGAACTGAACGAGTCGGTCTTCGTTCGCCCGCTGATGCTCTCTATAAAGAGAGAAGAGAGCCTGGTCAAAGAGGATGAGAGGCTCCTCTCACTCTCCCCTATTCATCTGGGACCAGGAGGACGAGAAAGGCCTACCGCGAAAGGCACCAGCCAGTCGGGATGCGTTGGCCTGTGGCTTTCGGCTCGTTCAAAAGTCAATGACCCCAGGTCAGGCCATGTGAAGACGCCTGAGCCCATCTGAGGTCGATCGCTCTCGCTGCATCGCTTCCTCCTCAGGCGGTGCTGCTCTCTTGTTTTATTTTCGTGAAAATGATGAAAGAAATACCTTGAGCCTGTTCTATCATCTTTTCCTGCCCTAAAAAGACGATCGCCGTCTTCCAGGTTTTGCCCTTTCCCTTCTTGCCACTTGCCCGGACACCCTATTCAGGGACGGTTGTCTCTCTCGGTCTCCCCGGATCGGGGACAAGCCGAGTTTCGGTCATTGAACCGGAAGGTGGGGCTTGCGTCGTTGGGAGCGCCTGCCCACAGAACCAGCAGAATCGCGCACCGGGGTCGCTGGCAGGTTGGCCACAGTGCTGGCAAGCTTTCCTTGCCCGGCGGATTGCCGGCTGGGGTCTGCGACGATCCCCAGGTGGGTACGTCTCAGGATGCCCTCTTGCCGACAGGGAGTGCCGGTGATTTCTCAGGGTGAGATACGCTCCCAGCCCGGTGCAAAACAGGGCGATCAGGAGCCAGCCAGCGAGCAGATCGGCAGTGAGAACAGGTACATGCATCTTGTTCCCCTCGTATTCAAGAATATATCGACAGGCTCTCACCGATCCCCTTGGCTCTCTCCAGGAAAGCAGCCTGGCAGTCTCCGCTTTTTCTATAACCATACCTGGGTCGGCGGTGCTCTGATGCTTCTCTCAAAACGTCTGCATGTGAGGGGTCGCCTTCTTCGCGCTTTCCTTCCGCACCTTGATTTCTGCCCATGCCTTGCTGCTGCTTTCATCTGGCACCATCCACGATCCAGGCGCTCTCGCCTAAAGAACAGCGGCACCGGGAGCCATGAGAAGATCAGGAGAGCGTGAGGCGACCGCACGTGCGTACTGAATAGTCTTCTTCGTTTCGTCAAAGATCATCCGCCTTTTCTCGCTCTCTCACCCCCCTCTGCCCCTGATGGATCAAAGACGTACCCCTGATGAAGCCGGGTTCGAAGATAGATGGGCTGGCCAGGATCTGGCTCTATTTTCTGCCGCAAACGGCGAACATAGATGCGTACATAGTCTTCCATCCCTTCATATTCCGGCCCCCAAACCGTCTTGAGTAAAAAATCATAGGTGAGCGTCTCTCCGGCGTGAAGTAAAAAGCACTGCAGAAGATGAAATTCGGTCCTGGTCAAATGGATGGACTGACGACGAATGTAGACCCGGTGGGTGGCCGCGTTCAGACAAATGAAGCCATCGGCGCTTTGAAGGATGGAGGGAACGGGATCTTCTGCTCGCTCTCTGCTCAGGGTGTAGGCGGCGCGGCGTAACTGCGCGCGTATACGGGCCGCAAACTCTTCTGTGGCAAACGGGACTACAATATAGTCGTCGGCCCCCTGATCCAGGGCCTGGACCACATGGGACGGACCCTCGTCGGAGCTATAAAAAAGGATAGGAAAGACCTGCCGGTGATGGCGCAAGAACCGGCAAATGGTGAGATTATCAACAAGTGCGAGATCACCCTGGAACGCAGCGAGTAGCCAGGGTGATTGGGCATCATCAAGCGAGGCCACCTGACAGGCATACCCCAGGCGTTGCAACGTGCGTTCCAGGAGAGATATCATGCGTGAATGATCCCCACAAAGCAAAATCGTCGCTTTGTTCATGCCTTCCTCTCAAAGAGAATCAGAACGCATGCCATCGTCCAACCCGGGAGGCAGGAGAAACCTGTCTCCTGGGACAAAGCATAGCGTGCCCCCATCATCTTTCAGGCTTTTCTTTTGAGCAGAGAACGGTTCCTCCTGCCCAGGTGATGCTTGTTCCTGGCCTGTATGTCGGCTCTCACTGCCGCCCAATGCTCTTTCTCCTCCAGATCTGCCTCTTTTCGTTTGAACCGCCGACTTCACAAGTGCCAGGAGTCAGAGTAAACTGAGGGAACAAAAAGACTCTGGGGGAAGACATGCTGAATCCACTGATGATCAATCTGAGAGAAGGAAAAAGAAAGGTAGAAGATGTTCTGGAAGATTTGTGTAACATTCAGGTGAAAGACCTGGAACAGAAGCGCGAGGTGGCCTATATGCGCGCCTGGTGCTCGATGCTGCGCGATCGTTGGGATGAGGCGGCACAATTCATTTTGCCGGAGGAGATCAGCGGGGAAACCATCACGGATCTGCGGGAACTGGGCAGCACTGAGCGCCGGCGGCGTCCCTACTACCTGCTGGTGATGGGCGAGGTGGCCTCTCGTCTACGGTCTTACGACCAGGCAATCGAGCATTATACGCTCTGCCTGCGCCTGCTGGGCGAACGGCGCATGAACGACCCCAACCGGCGCATCCGCGCCTTGCTCGGCTTGGGCCGGTGCTATCTGGAGACCGGCTCGTCAACCAATGCTCTGGAGTATTATCAGCAGGCCCTGCGTCTGTGCTACAAAGAAAACCGCCAGTTCCATCTGCCGCATATTTTCTACGGACTCGGTGAGACCTTTCGCCACCTGAACCATCTTGAGTGTGCGCTGGAGTACGGGAAGCAAGCCCTGCGCCTGTCTACAGAACACGGAGATCAGCACTCCCTCTGTCAGATATATCGCCTGCTCGGGGATATCCACCGCCAGATGGGCAATCTCGAGACCGCCAACGCGTCCTACACGGAGGCGCTGGTGTTGGCGATGTGTACGGAGAGCGCCGATGCCATTGTCACCTGCTTGACCACCCTGGCCGATTTACGCCTGCAGGAAGAAAAGCCAGAGGACGCCTGGCGCTACTGCGAAATGGCGCTCGATTCTCGCCAGAGGGATGCGCTCCCCTCTTGTGTGGGGAGGATGTATGTCATCTGCGGTAAGGTGAGGGAGGCGCTCGCCCACAAGGCCGGAGGGCAGGAGCATGTGGAGCAGGCTATTTCCTCCTATGAGCAGGCCATCAAGACGCTCGGGCAAATCAATGCCCGGTCGGAGCTTGCCGAGACCTATAGCCTGCTGGCCCATCTGCTGGAGGAATCAGGCCGACCGGATCAGGCCATTGCCACCTGGAAATTAGCTTGCTCGATCTATGACCCATCTTGCCTTTCCCTCTAGCCCATTGCTCAATCACATGCTCAGGCTGGATGGAAGGCAGCGCCTCCCGCATGCTCTACGCGAGTGTGCCAGTTGCAGACTGAACATGTGATTGAGCAAGGAGTAAATCCATGCATGTTGAGTCGGCTCAGCCTGCTCCGGCTCCAACGAAGGAAATGTTTCGTTCTCTTGCTTCTTGCAAAGAGAGAAAACGCCGATGCGTGGAGGTGGCTGCAATCTACGGCTGATTTCGTCGCAGAGAGGCGCTTTTTCTGCCTGCTGCGCGTGCTTCTTCGACTGTCCATTGATGAGCTGTGCCCCGCGCCTGTGAGGTGCTCCCGCCTTTCCTCGCAACCTCTCGACGGTATTCCGGGGACATGCTGGCAAAACCACGCCGAATTTTTGGTGATGTCTTTTGCATGTTCTTTTTCCTTTATTCTTTTCTTTGAAGCACTTCTCTCCAAGATACTGGGGCTGCTTCGAATACTATCATTTAGCTGAAAAATTCATTTTCGCCGGTCGCATTCAGACCTTGTTCTCCGTTTGGGGCAAAACGGGGGATGATGAAGACCTCACACGTTTTTTCCGGCTCCGTCTGTGAGGGCGCCTTTGCCGATTGGTCGGCATTGGTGATCCCTGTGCTGAGGCAGTGCCACTTCCTTCTTGCGTCGAGAAGCTGCCCGCCGGGCCGAGTTGCTCCAATGACACGAACACTGAACAGGCGCGCTGAAGGGCGAGAGGCACATGGTTTTGAGCAATGATAGCCACAAGACAACCATGTTCCATGAGCCAGAGGACAAGGGGAACATAATCACTATCGCTGCTCACCAGACAAAAACGCCGGAAGCCTTGATGAAACAGGTCCATAGCATCAACGGTCAAAGCGATATCAGCGGCATTCTTTTTCGGGAGATGCTGATGAACTGCTCGCATGCCCAACTGTGTCACCGTTTCTCTCCAGGGATGCATCTGAGAGGAAGACCAATCTCCGTAAACGCGCCGAAGCGTGACCTTTCCCCACTCGGATGCACGAACCAGGATCGCTGCGGCAGCACTGGCCGAGCCGTTTTCTCCATCGATGAGGAGAGCTACCTGGGAAAAATAAGGCAGTCGGTACCACTTATCTTTCTTCATGGCAGCACCTGTGCTTTTGTCTTTCAACGTTCATGATGCCTCCTCTCAAGCTGTTGTCTTCGGCGAGGTAAGCGTTGATGGCTCTTTCTGCTCATCAGGAACTTCATTCCTCTAAAGCAGTGCCCTGAGCATACGATTTTCCAAAATTGTTGAAACCACCGCCTGTTTTCTTGCTCCATTCCCTCTTTGAATATGGGTTCCTGGCAATGAGGTAAAAAGCAGCCGAACCCAAGAGTCATATGCGAAAACCTCCTCCTCATGGGTAAAGTCCCAGCTGAGCAATGAACGTCTTCTGAATGCACAAGATTCGTTTTTGTCCTCACTCGCCAGTGGAAGTGTTTCAGGAATGTGCCGACTCCGACTCAGACGCCTCCGAAGGCGTTTGCGTGCTGCTCGTTGGCCTGCGAGACGCATATGCCTGCAAAATAATACTGAGCAGAATCAGGATGACCCCACACCAGCCAAACAGGTTCAGGGAAATTTTCCCCCACCAATACGCGAACCCGAGACTGATAAGTGGTTCCAGGACGGCGAAAAAGGCCAGGGTCACTGCACCTATATGCCGCAAGAGGATCGTCAAAATTACCTGAGGAATCAGAACAGTTGCCAGCCCACAGTAGAGCAGCACTTCCAGATCTCCCAGAGTCATGGCCTGCACTCCCCCCCATTTTCCGAAACAGAGCGCCAGCGCCAGCGCGGTGATCGCCATAGAACAGAAGAGCCCTCCGAAAAAAGGCAGGAGTTGTTGACGAAAAGCCTCCAGAACTCCCAGATGTCGCTCGACGTGGAAAGCATAGAGAGTAAACGCCAGGCCGCAGGCCAGAGCCACCAGATCGGGCTGCCACTGAGATGGGGCCACCCACCAGAGCAAAATTGCGCCGCCGCTTGCACAGATCGTTGCCAGGCAAGTATACATCGAGAGATGTTGGCGAAAGACCAGCCAGCTCATGAGGCTCGCCATCAGGCCATCCAGGGCCGTCAACATGGCCGTGGGGATAATACCGAGCGCATGGAGTGAGAGCGCGACGCCGACAAAACCGATGCCAAGCGGAAATCCCCCGATGAACCCTAGTCGAATACTGCCGCGCGCCGAAGTTCGCACGGAGAGGCCCAGGATACCTAGACCGAGAGGAAGCAAAAGACTCAATTGGAGCGCTGAAAACACCACCGGGTCCACCCGTTGCAGAGTTGTTTGCGCACTGGCAAACGACGCAAAAAGCCCATAGGCCAGAAGAAGCGCCAGAAACAATGCGCTCCGGCGCAGGAGCACGTGTAGCCACTGCACCGAGGGATGCTTCCGCTGAGACGGGTGAGCAGCCTGGGAAGCTGCCGCGAATGGACGTGATTGTGTGAGGACGTTTGTCCGCACGCGAAGCCTTTGGAACAGGGTCAGCGTGAGCAAGCAGAGCAGCACACCTGTACTGGCGCCGCCTGCAAAGAGCATCAGAGCAGGTGCTAACACGCATTGCCTCCCTCACCGGACGCTGCTTCCTCGGTTTCTGTGAAGGAACGGTATGACTGACAGGATTGGGTCGGGCCGCGCAAGGTAACGGCTACTTCCACTTCTTGCGCACCGAACCATTCCTGGCAGAAAGCGGCGGCAGCGTATGGCGGAAACCACGCACAGGAGAAGATATTGAGGCATCCTGCATTCCCTTGCGTAGGCGTCGCCTTATCGATAAAGTGAGCAGTGATATTGCTGGTCTCGATGAGTTGCACCAGCGTATAACCGCTCAGATGTTCCTCCGTGCCAAAATGGACGATGAGCGGCTCGCCGTAGCGACGCATGTGGATAAAGTCACACAAAGCCGAGGCAAAGGCGCGAATGGTTTCTGGATCGCAAATGCGAGCCGGGTGACACCAGAATAGATCAACGGTCGCTTCCAATCCCCAGGGACAGGCTTGCTGAAACTGTTCCAGAATCAGCGCATCTTTTTGAGTCATCTCCTCCCCAGGTATTCCCTGCCAGCGCGCATGCCGCACTGGCTCAATGCCGAGGGAAAGATGAAGAAACGTCTCTTCTATCTCATGAGTATCCATTTGATCGTCTCCTTCTGCGCTTCGCGCGCAATGATAAAGCCATTCCAGGTTTCTGCTTCTGTATGCAGGAAGAATCTCCTCGATCAAGACATTGAGCGATGGACACCAGTAATGGTGCGTCCGATGGCCTGAGCCACCGCCTGAGCCTGAGGTACCAATTGTCTGAATTGCTCAATGGTCAGCGACTGTGCGCCATCCTTGAGGGCCTTTTCAGGATCGGGATGAACTTCAATGAGCAGAGCATCGGCTCCGGCAACAAGAGAGGCCAACGAAAGTGGTGCTACCAGATCACGGTGGCCGGTCCCCTGACTGGGGTCTGAGATGATTGGCAGATGGGAGATCCGTTTGATCAGCGGTATCGCGCTGATGTCTATTGTATTGCGTGTCATTTTCTCAAAAGTGCGAATTCCACGCTCACACAAGATCACCTGGGAATTGCCCTGCGAGAGCATGTATTCTGCTGCAAGCAGCCATTCCTCAATAGTCGCAGCCATCCCGCGCTTGAGTACCGCCGGTTTGCGAACCTTGCCCACCGCGTCGAGCAATGCATAGTTTTGCATATTGCGCGTCCCTATTTGCAAGATGTCAGCGTAGTCGCATACCATCTCCACGTCCGTAGGCGTCATCACCTCGGTGATAATGGCCATACCGAAAGCGTCGCGTGCCTTCGCCAGGAGTTTCAGACCCGCCTCGCCAAGCCCCCGAAAGCCATAGGGCGAAGTCGAGGGTTTGAAGGCGCCACCGCGGAGGATGGTCGCGCCCTGAGCGCGTACTGCTTCTGCCGTGAGCATTAACTGCTTTTCGCTTTCTACGGCACAGGGACCGGCCATTATCACGATGCCTTCGCCGCCAAGGGAGAGCCTGCCACCGGCGATGCAGGCCGCAGGTACTGTCACGACAGTATCGGCAGGATGAACACGACGGCTGCTGAGGAGTGGAGAATCACCTACCAACGGTTTCATTTAGCACTTTATACCTTAAACTAGATCCAAGCCCCTCGACAAAGGGCCTTGCCCCAGCATAAACTGGGTGCATGGAAGGAACGGAAGGCGAAAGACCTCATAGCTCACTCGGTTCGACCGATAAAA
>Ga0070740_10006181_pt1 | contig 10639 bp, 8 predicted proteins | sample Coa_R2_FD_67286 | JGI IMG/M metagenome (GOLD analysis project Ga0070740, IMG submission 67286) | Surface soil microbial communities from Centralia Pennsylvania, which are recovering from an underground coalmine fire - Coalmine... | ecosystem: Environmental > Terrestrial > Soil > Unclassified ...
TGGCGCCCTATTCGATCGAATGGCTGGAAGTTCACTTCGGCATCGACGACCCCGGCGGCGCCATTTCCGTTCACGCCGTCTGCGGACTCTGGGGGCTGCTCGCCGCCGGGATGTTCGGCCGGTTTCCCGGCGGGGCGTCCGGACAGTGGATCGCGCAGGTTGCCGGGATTGCGACTCTGCTGGGCTGCGTTTTCCCGCTCACGTACCTGATCTGCTGGGCGCTGAACGTGATCGTGCCGTTCCGCTTGCCGATCGACGGCGAACGCCAGGGCGCCGACCTGCACGAGTTAGGCGCCAACGCCTATCCCGAGCTCGTCAGCCACCTGGAGGATTTCACCCAGCGCTAAGGAAATTCTCGATCGTCTCGGCCACCCTCGCCGGATGCTCCGCCGTCAGCAGGTGCCCCGCCCGGTCGATCAACTCGACTTTCGCGCCGGCGATCCGGCCCGCGAACTCCTGCGCATAGGCAACCGGAACCAGCCGGTCCTGCCGGCCCCAGAGCACCAGCGTGGGCGCGTGGATGCGATGGATACGCTTCTTCAGACCCTTATCCGGAATCGGCCAGATGAATTTTCCGGTGCAGGCCATCGACCAGATCATCTTGATCTGCATCTCCGGCTGGGGCTCGCCTCCAAACATCTGCTGCGCCAGCGGCCCCTTCGCATCCGACAGCAGAAGATTCGGCAGATCCTCCGGAGGCGCGATCATCCAGTTCGGGATCGGTACATCTTCGCGCCAGAGGCCGATGGGACACATCAGCACCAGCTTGCTGACGCGGTCGTAGTGATGTGCGGCCAGTTCCGCCGCCAGCATCGCGCCGAAGGAGTGGCCGATGACCGGCACGGGCCCGGACACCAGCGATCCCAGCAGCTCGTCATAGTACAAAACCAGATCCCAAAGATTATCGATCTGGGCGATCGCATCCGGATCGCCGGGCGTCGTTCCTGGAAACTCGGGCGCGTACACCGTGTGCCGCCGGGCCAGCGTGTCGAGGAACTGGTCCCACACCAGCCCTCCGGCGCCATGCAGAAACACGACCGGCGAGCCGCTGCCCGCCACCTTGATGTTCGACTTGAGCTTGTTCTGCCAGACGTTGACCTGGCGGTCCATGACAGCCGCGGCGCTCATGCCATCGCCTCCTGGGCCACCTTCCGCCGCAACCCCGCGGGCCACCACAGGTTCTCGTAGTCGGCCCACATCGGCCGCAGGGCCGGGGCGACTTCCTCGAAGAAAAGCCGGATGTTCTTGAGCGTCAGCTCATGCGGCATCGATCCGATGTGCAGCAGCACCATCAGATTGCCGACGCGCAGTGTCTGGCACAGATCCTTGAGCTGGCCGCGGACCGTGGCCGGGCTGCCGCAGACCACGTAGCGGTCCTCCAGGAAATCTTTGTATTTTTTCTCCTTGAGCGCCGCGAAGTTCCGGCCCACGGCGGACTTCGTCAGCGCGTTGACCGTTGCATTGTAGTCATTATGTCCCGGAATTCCCAGCCAATTCGGTGGAATATGCAGACATTTATGGTAAAAATATTCGACGTGCCGGGCGTAGTCTTTTTCGGCCTGCTCGTCCGTTTCCGAAACTCCCACCAGTTGCAGGAAGCCCATGCGATGCGGGTTTTCATCGCGTCCCTTCTCGGCGCACACTTCCCAGTATTTGTCGCGCACCGGTCTGGAAACGCTTTTATATCCGAAATAACTTAAAAAACAGTAGCAATAATTATGTTCGGCTGCGTAATAAAATGTGCTCGCGCTGCCCGAACCGGGAATCCACACGGGCGGATGGGGCTGCTGAACCGGCCGCGGCCAGATGTTCACCATCGGCAGTTGGAAGTATTTCCCGTTCCAGGGAAAGACCTCTTTCGCGGTCCACGCTTTCACGATCAGATCGTGCGCTTCCCGGTACCGCTCGCGTTGTTCGAGCGGCGTGATCCCATAGGAGATGTTGATGTCCATGGGCGTGCCGAGCGGCATACCGGCCACCAGCCTCCCGCCGCTGATCGAATCGAGCATGGCGTACTCCTCGGCGATGCGGATGGGCGGCTGCGTGCCCGGGAGGCTCGCGCCGATCTGCACGATCGCGCAATCGAGCCCGTTGGTTTCGCGCGCCAGAGCCGCGCCCATCAGATTCGGACTGGGCATGAATCCGTAGGCGTTCTGGTGATGCTCGTTTGTGCAGATGCCGTCCGAACCGGCCCGCGCCGCCGCGGTCAGCTCATCCAGCGTCCAGTTATAGAACTGGCCGATCCGCCGCGCGTCCGCCAGTTCATGGAACGGCGGGGTGACCCAAACCGACGGGTAGCGCTTCTCGAAGTCGCCGGGCAGCTCCCGATGCGGCATCAGGTGAAACGTTGAGATGTACATAACGCTCCTTGCATACAAGAACCCCGAGGATCATAACACACTCGGCAATGAACCGGCCATGAAGTTGGTTACCTATGACGACTTCGAGATCGCCGCCGCTCATCTCCTAGATAACGATCCGCCCCGGGGTGAGCGATCGCATCCCGGCTTGCGCGCTCAACACCGATCCGCCGCCGGCGCTGCGGCATGACCGAAGCCGAGCTTCGCCGGGCCGTCCCGCCCGGATCGCCGAACCGGAGATGACGTGCGTCAAGCCGCGCCGCGGAAAAAGGCGAATTCAGGGATTCCTGAAAATGTTGGTGGATGCCCGAATCGCGCGCAATCCTGGGTGCTGCCCTGCTTGGGACGGGCTGCGATGAAATCGTTCACACCATTCTGGATATGATGTACGCGAGACAACCGTACACGGTCATCGAACGAGCCATGCATATGCACCCCACCGTGTCCGAATATCTGCCGATCATTTTCGGAGAACGGAAGCCCCTGAATTAACTTCACAAGAAAGGAGCCCAACTTCGTGCTCGCCGCGCGTGACTCACTCATAGCAACTATGGCCGAAGCCCGGGCGGAAACCGACAAACTGTTCGCGCTCGTCCGCCCCGACTCTTTCTACCACCGCCCCATCCCGGAGCGCCATCGAATCATTTTCTACCTCGGGCACCTGGAGGCCTTCGACTGGAATCTCCTGCGCCCGCATCTGGCGCACGCCCCCTCCTTCGATCCCGCGCTGGATCAATTGTTCGCGTTCGGGATCGATCCCGTCGACGGAGGTCTGCCTTCGGACAATGCATCGGATTGGCCCGCGCTGCCGGTAGTCCGTAGCTATGTACGTCGCGTGCGCGAAAAGTTGGATGCCGCCTTGCCGGACGCCGGCTTTGCGGATCGCAATCTGCTGCTGAACGTGGCGATCGAGCATCGGCTGATGCACGCGGAGACTCTCGCGTACATGCTGCATCAATTGCCGCTGGAACGAAAGCTCCCGCAGCGGCAGACCGAGGTGGGGCCGGCAGGCCCGGCCGAGGCGGAAATGGTGAACATCCCGTGCGGCCGCGCGACGCTGGGCTTGCGCCGCGGCGGCACGGACTCGTTCGGCTGGGATAACGAATTCGAGCAGCATGTGGTGGAAGTTCCCGCGTTTGCGATCGACCGCTACAAGGTGACGAACCGCCAGTATCTGGAGTTTGTCCGCTCCGGCGGATATCGCGAGCGGAGCTTGTGGACCGAGGAGGGCTGGCGCTGGAGAAACGAAGCGGGCATCGAGCATCCGGCGTTTTGGGAGACCGCGCGCGAGGGCTGGAACTATCGAACCATGTTCGAGACGATCCCGCTGCCGCTCGACTGGCCTGTCTATGTGAGCCACGCCGAGGCGAGCGCCTACGCGAACTGGGCGGGTCAACGCTTGCCGTCCGAAGCCGAGTGGCATCGCGCGGCTTACGGCAGCGGCCGCCCCTATCCGTGGGGCTCGGACGCGCCCGCGCCCCGCCACGGTTATTTCGATTTCGCGCGCTGGGACCCCGCTCCGGTGAACGCTTTCCCGGATGGGGCGAGCCAGTCCGGCGTTCACGGCTTGCTCGCCAATGGATGGGAGTGGACCTCCACGCCGTTCGCTCCCTTCCAACAGTTTGAGCCCTTCCCGTTTTATCCCGGATATTCGGCGAATTTCTTCGACGGCAAGCATTACGTGATGAAGGGCGGCTCTGCGCGCACCGCGCGTTCCATGCTGCGGGCATCGTTCCGCAACTGGTTCCAGCCGCATTATCCATATATCTACGCGGGATTCCGCTGCGCGGGGGAGCCATGCTGACCAAAGAGATTGCAGCCGAGGAAGGGTTCGCCGCCGATGTGCGAGCCGGCTTAACCAAGCCTGGCCAGAAAGAGCTGCCGTCGAAGTATCTCTACGACGCGGTCGGGTCCAGGCTTTTCGAGGTGATCAGCGAGCTTCCCGAATACGGAGCGACCCGTGCCGATGAGCGCATCCTTCACCGCCATGCGCCGGAAATCGTGCGGCGGGTTCCAGGCGAGGTGGTCTTATGCGAACTCGGCAGCGGCAGCGGGCGAAAGACGCGCTGGATTTTGCAGGCGCTCTCCCGCCGCCAGCCGGTCTTTTACTTTCCCATCGAAATCTCCGCTACCGCGCTGGCCGTGTGCCGCCGCGAGCTCTCCGATATCGACCAAGTCGGCATTGTCGGCCTGGAGCACGAATATCTGGACGGCTTGGTGGAGGTGGCGGCGAGGCGCCGCGAAGGCCAGCGCATTCTCGTGTTGTTCCTGGGCAGCACCATCGGGAACTTCAGCCATCCCGCGGATGTCGATTTCCTAAAAGATGTGCGGGCGATTCTCAACCGCGGCGATGCTCTGCTGCTGGGAACCGACCTCGAAAAGCCGGTGCCGCAACTCATCGACGCCTATGACGATCCTTTGGGCGTGACGGCGGCGTTCAACCGGAATCTGCTGGCGCGCATCAACCGGGAGCTGGACGGCGAATTCCCCCTGGAACACTTCGATCACGTCGCGCGCTTCAACGAGGATACCCGGAGCATCGAGATGCACCTCCGGTCGGCCCGCCGCCAATCGGTGAATATCCCGCGCGCGGATCTTTCGGTCACCTTCGAAGCGGGCGAAACCATCTGGACCGAAAACAGCCACAAGTATTCGCGTGATGAGGTGCGAGCGATGGCCGCCGAGGCCCGCTTCGCTTGCGAAGGACAATGGATCGACTATGAATGGCCATTCGCCGAAAGCCTGCTCATGGCTGCGTAGAGAACGCTCTACAGCGGCACGATCTTATCCTGCACTTCCCCCGTCACCCGCGCGCGTTCCTCGTCGATAAACACGTCCACTTCGCTGCGGATCCCGAATTCCGGCAGGTAAATTCCAGGCTCCACGGAAAAGCAGGTCCACGGTATCACTTTGCGCTCGTCATGGGTCTCCAGGTTGTCCATGTTGGCGCCGGCGCCGTGAACCTCGGCGCCGATCGAATGGCCGGTGCGATGAAAAAAATAGTCCCCGAACCCGGCTTCGCGAATATAATCGCGCGCCGCGTCATCGACCTCGTAGCCGCGCAGCGTCTGCTTGGATTCCACCGCCTTCATCACCCGGCGCACCGCCCGATCGCGCGCCTCCCGCACGATCTCGAAGATATTTTGAATGCGCTCCGGCGCGCGCTCGCCAGTGTAGGCCATCCAGGTGATGTCGTAATAGACGCCCTCCGGCCGGTCCAGCTTCGCCCACATATCCAGCAGGACCAGATCTCCCGCGCGAATCTCCGAACAGGCGTTTTCCTTGGGCTCGTAATGCGGATTGGAGGCGTTGGCGTTCACCGCCACGTCCGGCCCGTGATCGGTGAATAATCCCTCCTCGCGGAATCGTCCGAGCACGAACTGCTGCATCTCCCACTCGGTGACCCGTTTCTGCATGCGGACCTTGTCCGAGATCCGCTGGAACGTCTCGCGCCGAATGCGATCGACGCGCCGCCCCGCCTCCAGATGCGCCTCGAGCTGCTCCCGGTTCCATCGCGATTCAAAATACTGAATGAGATTGGCCGAGCTGGCGACCTCGACGCCCAGCCCCCGCACCAGATCCACCGTGCCCGCGTCCACCATGGCAACGTACGGCACCGCGCAATCGGGCGAATACTGCATCGCGATCCGCCGCGCGCCGCCGAGGACCGTCCGGATCCCGTCCACCAGTTGCTTCCACCCCGCGTAGAATTCGACCTTTCCCGGCAGCTTTTTGAGCGTTTCCGCTTCGATGCGATGCGCCAGCCCGCGCGGCTCGCCTTCGGCGGGGATGAAATAGAACCACCGCCGCGTCACCATGGAGCCCGGCGTGAATTGCAGCACCCGGTACGCCAGCGGGTCGCGCCGGTGGTGATCGAAGAACAACCAGCCGTCAAGCCCCTCTTCCTTGAGCGCCGCTTGAATTTCCGCGAGCCTCATGTCACGCTGCGGCCACCCGCCGCCAGCTTACCTTGGTCTTGAAATTCGCCAGGCCCGCGACATCGCGCGAATCCACCACCGAAAATGAGATCACGTCATCCAGCCAGTCCTGGCTGAATCCCTCCGGATACTGTGTCGCCACCGTCAGCGTGTAATCCTGGCGCGTGAGAAGACAATCGAAGCTGAACTCGACCTCAAAGTTCTCGCCGGCCCGCACGGTCCCCAAATCGACGCCCTCAATCCGAGTGTTGGTTCCGAAGACGTCGATCCCCAGGCGGTTGCGGATCAACATGCCCACCACGGGATTCTCCAGATTCCGTTCCGCTTTTGCGCGGACCCGAATAGTCACCGCCGAGCCGGGCTCCAGGCTGCGTGTCGATCCGCGGGAATCCCGCAAATCGACCTCCAGCACCCGGCTCGCGCCGTCGCCGTGCCGGTAGATGCCGCCAGCCGTGCGCTGCACCTCGATCTCGCGCTCGGGTTCCTGGCGCTCCAGCACCAGGCCCACGTACCGATTCACCACTTCGCTTGGCGAGCCGTAGGCGGCCAAGCGGCCATCCAGCATCAACGCCGCACGGTCAGACAGCCGCTTCACCAGCCCCAAGTCGTGCGAGACAAAAAGAACCGTGATCCCCCGCGCTTTCAATTCCTCGAATTTCTTGATACAGCGATTGGCGAAAATCGCATCCCCCACTGCCAGGGCTTCGTCCACGATCAGGATCTCGGGATCGACATGGATCGCGGTGGAGAACGCCAGCCGCACGTACATGCCGCTGGAGTACTCTTTCACCGGCCGGTCGATAAATTCCCCGATTTCTGCGAATTTTTCAATCGCGGGAAATACGCTCTCCATTTCCCGGCGGGAAATTCCCAGAATTTCGCCATTGAGAAACACATTCTCCCGGCCCGAAAATTCCGGATTGAACCCCGCGCCCAGCTCCAGCAGTGCTGCGATGCGTCCGCTTGCCCGCACGCGGCCGCGTGTCGGCTCCAGAATCCCGCTGGCGATTTGCAGCAGCGTGCTTTTGCCGCTTCCGTTGGGTCCCACTACGCCCAGCACTTCGCCGCGCTCTACCGTGAGCGTCACGTTGCGCAAGGCCCAGAACTCGGCCGGAGGATGACGTTTCACGAAAGGAAAAATTTCCGTCAGCCGGTCCATGGGCCGGCGGTATAGGCGATAAACCTTAGAAACGTTCTGGACCTGTAACAACCCTCCCAGTCTATCAAGGCTGCCCCATTCGCATGCTGCGCCGCAGGCCCGCCCCCAACGGCAAGCCGTATCCCATCAAGCAGAACTCATCCAGCGCGAACAGCACCACGCTTTCGAAACCCTTTCCAAACGCCGCCCGCACTTCCTTCAGCCATGCGGTGGTCGAATCTCCGATCCCCACCAGGTGCGCCCGCTGCGATGCTGGAAACATGTGCGCGTTGTCTAGGATCTGCTCGCACCCGTTCAGGTTCCGCCCCAGCGTGAAGCCGAAACATTCCGTCTTCAGCACAGCCAGCGACGCGGACGTCCATGCCGGAGCTGGAAAATTGATCGTCTGGTTGAACGGCGTCTGGTTTGCGTCGCCAGGGTAGAGCACTTCGAAGCGGCACCCGGGGTGGCTTGCGCGGACGTATGTCATGATGGCGTCCGTGAAGTTTCCAATCAGACCCGGCAGAAACGCCGCCTCGTCGGGATAGGCGCCTGGGTCCACCGTGTTCGTCGTGATCGTCGTCATCGGCCGCCCGTATTGCGCCTGAAATTGCGCCTGCGTCCAGGCGTCGTAAAATGGCATCCCCCCGAAATCCACGAAGTCCGGTCCCGGTGGCATTCCGTTGTTCGGAAAATACCACCACTGCACTTCTCCGAATTGCAGGAACGGCTGCAATCCCGCCGACGCCTGAATAGCTGCGATCTCCGCGTATGCCTCCTGCCAGAACGCCAGGCTCGCGGGAGAGAAATTGGTTTGCAGCGAGGGCGTCGGCAGAGTCACCGGAATGCCCGTCGGCCCCCTCTGCGCGATGCCCGCCGCTGCCGATGAATCCCCGTGCTGAAGCTCCATGCTGAACGCCGCCGCCGCGTCGATTCCGTACCCGTGAAGCGCCGTAAAGTAGCTCGCGCTCCAGTCGCGCGCGGCGCGGTTCAGCCGCGGCGACGCCGCCAGATCCGTCAGCCACTCGCCATCTTCGCCCCCAGCCAGCGCTGCGCTCGTCGCCACCTGCCACACGCTCGTATCCGATGAGCTTCCGGCCAGCGCCATCCCGTTGCCTTCCGTTCCCATCGCCCGAGCCTGGATCGTCACCACGTTGCCGGACGCGCTTGCCCAGAAACTCATGTACCCGCGATTGAGCTCGTTCGCATACGCGATCGCCAGCGTCTCCGCCGTGTCGCCCATGTGCACCAGCTTGGTCAGAGTCGTATCGCCGATCTGAAGCGTCACCCAGTTGGTCACTGACGGGTCCGTGTCCGGCCCGCCCGTGAACGTCACCGTTCCGGTCGCGTACACCTGTCCCGGCCGTGTCAGCTCATAAAACCACAGTGCCCCCGCGTAGTGATTCGCCCTGCCCTGAAACCCCAGGGTATGAATCAGCCATGCCGTTCGCTCCGGTGCCAGCGCCAGCGAATGGTCGGTATCCCAGTCTGTCGCCAGCGTCATGCGGGGCTCATCCAGGAAGGTGGGCAGCGTGGTGGTCGGGACGGCCGCCTCCACGAAATCGAAATAGAAATCCGTGTTCGCCGGACCCCCGTGTGCCGCGGTCACCGTGTGCGTCCCCGCGCCGAACTGCCCCACGGGCCATCTTATTAATACGTCCTCGCCCGGCTTCGCCAGATTCGCCGTGCACGCTGCCACGCCATCCACCGCCACCGCGACCTGCGCCCCGTTGCCCGTGTAGCGCAGCCCCAGATACAGCGTGTGCGCCGCTGCGCACGAGTACGTGCACGTCACCGCGTCGCCCTCGGTTTGCGTGTAGTGAATCGTCCCGCCCGAGTAATTTCCTTGCGACATCGTCCACGACCCCGTGTAGCTGGCCTCCGGATAGTCCTCCACGCGCCGGCTCCCCGGCCCCGCCACCGAGTACGTGCGATTCGTCCCCGCCACCGTCCAGTTGGAAACCACGACCTGAAACTCGCTGCGCTGGTACGCCCCGGTTTGCAGATCCGCCGCGTAGGTCCATCGCAATTTTCGAATCTGCTCCGGGTGCACCACGGGATGTAGCGTCGTGTAGTCTGGATCGAGGTAGCCCTGGAGCGAATTGAACGGAATCGTCACCTGCCATCCGGTCGGCGACGTCCCGTTCGCGAAAGTCTTGGTGGGCGCATCCCAGCTCAGCGTCGATGGCCCGCCCGTCGATGAGCACGCGTACGAATACATCGCGAACCGGTTTCCGTTCGCTCCCCCGCTCTTGCAGCTCACCCGGAGCGTCGTGCCGATCCGCTGCGCCGAAACCATCGGCGAGCTGCCGAATGCCAGCACCATTTGATCCAGCAGTCCCTCGATGCTGCCCTCCCAGCCGCCCACCGGATACGTGAAGTGCTCGTTCAGATACGCGAGCCCGACGAAATCCCCCGCCGTGATCGTTCCCGACAGCGTGAAATCCGCGTACGCCTGCGTGTAGCCTCCCGCCACCGGCGTCGCCAGCGGCGCCAGCGGCACATGGTAGATCTGCTCCACGCCATTCGCGTCCGGCGCCCATACCCGCAGAAACGGCCAGCTCACGGTGTGGAACAAATCCGAGTCCATCGGAATGCAATTCGTGCGTGTCTCGTTGTAGGTCAGCGTGAGTCCGCTCAGATCCCCGTCCGGAAGATTCCGCAGGGCTGGGTGCTCGTACACGTTGTCGCGGTTCCACTCGATCACCGCCCAGTCGAACTGTTGCCGCCAAGTCCCCGATACCGTGAATCCCGTTCCGGAAGTTCCGCTCAGCGCGGCAACCGCAGAAGGGCGGAAAAAGAAGCATTGCAGATCGCGGTCCGGCCGCAGCTTCTCAAGAGTCTCGCCCATCGGATTACAGCCGGATCGTTACCGTCAGATCTCGCCCCGGCAAGGTGTTCGCCACCGACGGCACCGCCAGCACATCCAGCCTCAACTCGCTGTTCGCACTCAGCGGCCGTAGCCCGAAACCGTTGACCACGTTCGACGTCATCTGCCCGTCCGTGATCGTGAGTGTGCAGTACACGGTGCTCCCTTGCCGCAACTGCAACTCGACCGGCCCTCCACTTGGCGCCTCTGCTACCACCGCGAAAATGTCGCGAGCCGCCTGTGTCGTGTCGATCACCAGCGGCGGCGCCGCATCCGTTTGCGCCGCCAGGTAGCCTTCTACCTGAATCGATATCTGCCCGCCGCTTAGCGTCCG
>Ga0070740_10006183_pt1 | contig 10638 bp, 7 predicted proteins | sample Coa_R2_FD_67286 | JGI IMG/M metagenome (GOLD analysis project Ga0070740, IMG submission 67286) | Surface soil microbial communities from Centralia Pennsylvania, which are recovering from an underground coalmine fire - Coalmine... | ecosystem: Environmental > Terrestrial > Soil > Unclassified ...
GCGCAGCCGGAGTCCGTTTCCGCCCGCCATTGCCGCATGGCTGCCGACGATCCTTTTCCTGCGCGCGAAGGATCCACACCGCACGGACCGATGCATTACGTCTCCCTGATCGTCGAATTCCTGCGCGGCCGGCCGCTGCTCGTGTTCTGGTGCGCGGCGTTGACGCAGGCGGCGCTATGGACGCTGACGCCGGCGCTTTTCTACAGCGCGCCGCCGGGAGACGTGCCGATCCTGCTTGCGATTGGCCGCGAATTCGTTCTCGGCAGCTACCTGGGGCCGCCGCTCGCGTTTTGGCTGGCCGAGATCGCCTTCCGCCTCGGAGGTTCGTTCGGACTTTACCTGCTGGCGCAGGCGTGCATCGTCGTCACCTATTGGGCCGTCTTCACGCTCGGCCGCGCTGTCGTCGGCACGCGGCATGCCGTCCTGGCGGTGCTGCTCATGGTCGGCATTGCCGCCTTCACCGTGCCGAGTCCGGATTTCGGGCCCGGCGTGCTGGCGGCGCCGTTGTGGGCGCTCGCGCTGATGCATTACTGGCGCGCGCTCGGTGAGGATCGGCGCGGCGCCTGGTTCCTGCTGGCGATCGATCTCGGCCTGCTGCTGCTTGCGAGCTACGTCGGCGCGATCCTGGTCCTTCTGCTCGTCGCATTCACGCCGCTCAGCCGCCGCGGCCGCGCGGCGCTGCGCTTTCCGGAACCCTGGCTGGCGTTGGTCCTGCTCGCGATCATCCTGTTGCCGCATGTCTGGTGGCTCGTCGCGGCGCGCGATCTTGTGCTCGCCGGGATCGGGGAAAGCGTCGCTGCGGGAAAACTTGCGCCCGGACTGCGGCTCTTGACGGCGTTGATCGGATCGCATCTCGGCCTGCTGCTGCTCATTGCGCTCGCAAGCGGCTGGCCGCGCCGGAAGGGCGAGCGCGCGCCTGAGATCAACCGCGCGCCGGTCAACCCGCTGGCGCGCCGCTATGTCTATTCATTCGCGTTCATGCCGGCCGTTGCGGCGCTTGCGGTTGCCGTCGTCGGCCATCGCGTCGTTGCGTTCGACCGTATCGCCCCGCTCGTCGTGCTGTCGGGCCTTGCGGCCATCCTCGCCGCGGGCGATCGCGCGTTGCTCTATCGCGAACGGGCAACCTCGTCCGCCTGGCTCGGTCTGTTATTTGCGCCGCCGGCGATGGTGGTGCTCGCGCTCGCGCTGCTGCCCTGGATCGGCGGCGTCGACCCGCGCGTCGCCCAGCCGGCCGCGGACGAAGGGGCATTCTTCGCCGACAGTTACCAGCGTCGCACCGGCAGGCCACTCCTCTATGTCACCGGCGATCCGCGCGTTGCCCCGCTGGTTGCCCTCGGCGCACGGGGCCGGCCGCATGTGTATTTCGCCTGGGCGCCCGAGCGAAGTCCGTGGGCGAGCGCCGAGGACGTGCGCGAGCAGGGCGGCGTCGTGGTCTGGCGGATCGACGACAACGCGACGGCGCCGCCGCCCGCGCTCAAGGCACTGTTCCCCGAAATGGTGCCGGAAGTGCCCCGCTTCTTCGCGCGACCCGTGCAGGGCACGCTGCCGCTGATCCGCATCGGCTGGGCGGTGATCAGGCCGCGCGAGGCAGGCGCGGCACCGCCCGTTCAGTGATAGCTCTCACCTTCCCGCACCTTGCCGCGGAACAGCCAGTAGATGAAGCCGACGTAGCCGAGGATCATCGGCAGCAGGAACAGCGTGCCGAGCAGCATGAAGACCTGGCTCGCCGCGGCGGCGGCGGTGTCCCAGACCGTGAGCGAGGGCGGCACAAGATAGGGGAAGTTGGAAATCACGAGACCGAGATAGCCGAGCAGGAACAGGCCGATCGCGGCGAGGAACGGCGTGACCTCGCGCCCCGCCTCCAGTCCGCGCCAGAGCGCATAGGCGACGAGCGCGGTCACGACCGGTACCGGCCAGAGAAAGAGGAAGTTGGGCAGCGCGAACCAGCGTTCGGCGATGCGCGGCTCGGAAAGAGGTGTCCAGATGCTGACCACCGCCATGAAGCAGAGCACCGCGCCGAGCAGCACGCGGGCCTGCCGGCGCGCGCGGGCGGCAACGGCTCCTTCCGTTTTCATCACGAGCCAGCAGGCACCGAGCAAGCCGTAGCCCGCGATCATGGCGAGCCCGCAGAGCACGGCGAAGGGCGTCGCCCAGACCAGCGCGCCGCCGGCGAAAGATCCGTCTTTCACGGGGATTCCCTGGATCAATCCGCCAAGGATCACCCCTTGAGCGAATGCGGCCAGCGCGGAGCCGACGCTGAAGGCGACATTGAGCCATGTCTTGCTGCGCGAGACGGTGCGGAATTCGAACGCCACGCCGCGAAATACCAGTGCGAGCAGCATGACGATGATCGGAATGTAAAGCGCAGGCATGATCACCGCATAGGCTCCCGGAAAGGCCACCCAAAGACCTCCGCCGCCGAGCACGAGCCAGGTCTCGTTCCCGTCCCAGAACGGCGCGACCGAGCGCATCATCTGGTCGCGCTCGCGCTCCGTGCGCGCAAACGGGAACAAGATGCCGATGCCGAGGTCGAATCCATCGAGAATGACATAAAGGGCGACCGCGGTACCGATGAGTCCGGCCCAGATCACGGGGAGATACCACTCCATGACGGCTGTCCCTAGTCGCGCTGCGCCGCCGCGATCGGGCTGGCGCTGCCGAGCGGCTCGATGGCCTTCGCCGCCGCATCGCCGAGCCCTCGCGCGATGAGGCGATTGATGTAGTAGATCCCGAAGGAGAACACGACGGCATAGGCGATGAGGAACAGCGCCAGCGTGAACGCGACGCTGCCGCCCGCAACGGGCGAGCTCGCGTCGGCGGTGCGCATGAGGCCTTGCACGATCCAAGGCTGACGGCCGCTCTCGGTCGTCACCCAGCCGGCGATCACGGCGACAAATCCGACCCACCAGCAATGCGCCACGACGCGTAGATACCAGCGCGTCTCGAACAGCGTGCCGCGCCACCACAGATAGGCGCCGCAGAGCGCGGCCGCGATCATGAACAGGCCCGCGGCGAGCATGATGCGGAAGGCGAAGAAGACGATGGCAACCGGCGGCCGGTCGCTCGCCGGCACGCTGGTCAATCCGGGAAACAGGCCGTCCGGATCGTGCCTGAGGATGAGCGAGGCGCCGCGCGGAATCGAAATCTCGAGGTCGTTCCGCTCGCCATTCTGCTCCGGCCAGGCGAAGACGTGAAAATCGCCCGGCTTGGAGCCGTCCCAATGGGCTTCGATCGCCGCGATCTTGATCGGCTGGTGCTCGAGCGTGTTGAGACCATGCCGGTCGCCGATCAGAAGTTGCAGCGGGGCGAGAATGGCGGTGAGCCCGATCGCCATTCGCAACATGGTGCGGGCTTCCTCCGCGTGGCGGCCCGCGAGCAAGAAGCGCGCGCCCACGGCCAGCACCACGAAGCCGGTGGTGAGATAGGCGGCGTTGACCATGTGAGCGAAGCGGTAAGGGAAGCTCGGATTGAAGATCACCGCCAGCCAGTCGGCGGGATAGGCCACCCCATCCTTGAGCACATAGCCGGCCGGGGTCTGCATCCAGCTATTGGCCGAAAGAATCCAGAATGCCGACATGGCGGTTCCGAGCGCGACGATGGCCGCCGAAAGCACGGAAAGCCAGGGCGGCACGCGACCGAAGCCGAACAGCAACACGCCGAGGAAGGTCGCTTCGAGAAAGAAGGCCGTCAGCACCTCGTAGCCGATCAGCGGCCCCACCACGTTGCCCACCGCCGTCGAGAAACGGCTCCAATTGGTGCCGAACTCGTAGGACATGACGATGCCCGATACCACGCCCATGGCAAAAGAGACCGCGAAGATCCTGGTCCAGAACCGCATCAGCCGCTGATAGCGTTCCTCACCCGTGCGCAGCCACAACGCGCCGAGCGTCGCGATGTAGGCCGACAGACCGATGGTGAAGGTCGGAAAGATGATGTGGAAGGTGATGGTGAAGGCGAACTGCAGACGCGAGAGAAACAGGGGATCGAAATCCATCATCAACTCCCCGCGTGCTCAAGGCACGTGCAACTCGGCGGCGCGCGGCGACAGCCGCCGTCCTCCGTGAAAAGGGCGGACCGGCCGCTTCCGTGCGCAACACGCCGCAGATGGCCGTGGCGCGGCGTGGCGCCGCGGTCCGCGCCTGCGACCGGGCGGTGTCCCCGGTCGGGCGAAGGTGAGCTCGCGCGAGGCCCGCTCATGCATCGAGAGCCTTCTTGATCGCCAGGAAATCCCGCCAAGCAAAGCGTTTCTGCAGCGGGCTGCGGAGGAGAAACGCGGGATGGAAGGTCGGCATCGCGCGGATCTCGCGTTTGCCCGTGTGATAGGAGAACCATCGTCCCCGCGCCTTGGAAATCGGATCGTTGATCTGGAGCAGCGTCTGCATCGACGGCTTGCCGAGGCAGACCAGGATGTCGGGGTCGCAGAGTTCGATCTGCCTGCGGATGAACGGCAGGCAGATCGCGGTTTCGTGCGGGCTCGGGTCGCGGTTGCCGGGCGGCCGCCACGGCACCACGTTGGCGATATAGACGCAGCTGCGGTCGAGCCCGATCGCGGCAAGCATCCGGTCGAGCAGCTTGCCCGAGCGGCCGACGAAAGGGCGGCCTTCGATGTCCTCGTCGCGTCCCGGCGCCTCGCCGACGAGCATGAGCCGTGCCGCCGGATTGCCGTCGGCGAATACGAGCTGGGTCGCCGTGGCCTTCAGCCCGCAGCCCTCGAAGCGGTCGAGGATCGCGCGCAGTTCATCGAGCGTCGCCGCGCTTTTGGCCGCCTCGCGCGCCGCCATCACGGCCTCGTCAGGGGCGGGCAGGGCAGGGGAATTTCCGGAATGGCGCGAGGGGTCGTGGCCGTCGCGCGCCGAGAGGCGGCCGGCCGGCGGCGCGGCGTGCGCGGTTTCCTGGGCGGAACCCGGTACGCGGATTGGGCGCGCAGCATCTTCCCCCGCCGCGGACGGGACCGTCGCGGCGGCGAATCGCATCACCGGGGCCTCGCCCACGAGCGTCTCCACCCCCGAGCTCAGGTAGAAGTCCAAGAGTTCGCGCGCGCGTCGCGGATCGACGGACGTCATTTTTCCATTCTAGCACGATCACGGCAGGATTGCCGCCGCGTTGCAAAAGTGGAGAATGGCGGACAGGGAGCGCGCGATGAACACACTGCCGGCACGCGAGGCGATGGATTTCGACGTGGTGGTCGTCGGGGCCGGTCCCGCCGGTCTTGCCGCCGCCATTCGCCTCAAGCAGATCGATCCCGCGATCACCGTGGTCGTGGTGGAAAAAGGATCGGAGGTCGGAGCGCACATTCTTTCCGGCGCGGTGATCGATCCGGCGGGGCTCGATCGTCTCCTGCCCGGCTGGCGCGACGAGGACACGCCGATCAAGACGCCGGTCACCGATGACCGTTTCTACTGGCTGAGCGCGCGCGGTGGGGTGCGCTTGCCCAACTTCATCATGCCGCCGCTGATGGATAACCGCGGCAACTATATCGTCTCGCTCGGCAATGTGTGCCGCTGGCTCGCGGGCAAAGCGGAAACCCTCGGGGTGGAAATCTATCCCGGCTTTGCAGCCGCCGAAGTCCTCTATGACGCGAACGGCGCGGTGATGGGCATCGCGACCGGAGACATGGGCGTCGGCAGGAATGGCCAGCCCAAGGAGTCATTTACCCGCGGCATGGAATTGCGCGCCAAATATACCTTGTTCGCCGAGGGTGCACGCGGCAATCTCGGCAAGGAGCTGATCGCCAGATTTTCGCTCGATGAGGGTCGCGAACCGCAGAAATTCGGCATCGGACTGAAGGAGCTTTGGCAGGTCGCGCCCGAAAGGCATCGCAGGGGGCTGGTGCAGCATTCTTTCGGCTGGCCCCTCGACAACCACACCGGTGGCGGCTCGTTCCTTTATCATCTCGACGATCATCTCGTCTCGGTCGGTTTCGTCGTTCACCTCAATTACTCCAACCCGTATCTTTCGCCGTACGAGGAATTCCAGCGCTTCAAGACGCATCCGCTGGTACGCGACACGTTCGAAGGCGGCAGGCGGCTTGCCTACGGCGCTCGTGCCCTCACGGAGGGAGGCTGGCAGTCGGTACCCAAGCTCGCATTCCCGGGCGGAGCGCTGATCGGCTGCGATGCCGGGTTCATGAACGTTCCGCGCATCAAGGGCAGTCACAACGCGATGCTTTCCGGCATCATGGCGGCGGAAGCCGCGGCCGCCGCCCTCGCGGCGGGGCGCAGTCACGACGAGCTCGCCGACTACGATTCGGGGTGGCGCCACTCGGCGATCGGCAGGGATCTGTGGAAGGTACGCAACGCGAAACCGCTGTGGTCGCGTTTCGGCACCGTCCTCGGCATCGGTCTCGGCGGGATTGATATGTGGTGCAACACGTTCGGATTTTCGCCGTTCGGCACGTTGAAGCACGGCAAACCCGATCATGCCGCGCTGAAGCCCGCCGCGGAATGCGCACCGATCCCCTACGCGAAGCCGGACGGCAGACTGGCCTTCGACCGGCTTTCATCCGTCTTCCTCTCCAATACCAATCACGAAGAGGATCAGCCGGTGCATTTGCATGTGAAGGACCTCGCCTTGCAGAAATCCTCCGAACACGACGTGTTCGCGGGCCCTTCGGCGCGATATTGCCCGGCGGGCGTATACGAATGGATCAAGGAAGGCGGCGCCCCGAAATATGTCATCAACGCCCAGAATTGCGTGCATTGCAAAACCTGTGACATCAAGGATCCGAATCAGAACATCGTCTGGGTGCCGCCCGAAGGCGGCGGCGGGCCCAACTACGCGAATATGTGATGGCTGCGCGGAAGTTCCGGCCACGATCCTGCCTTGATCGCGCCGTTGAAGCGATGCCGCGCTCCGGCATGCGGTGGTGTTGCGCAGGCGGCGCAAAAAGTCCATTCTCCGCGCGAACCAAGGGCGACGTCCGCGCGCAGACACGGGCGGTCGCCCGAGTGGAGCATTATCCGTGAACCCTTCATGCTTCGGCCGATTCGCCCTCGGCAGTGCGGTGACCGCGCTTCTTGCGCTCGCTCCCGTCGAGCTTGCGGCGCAGGCACCTTCACCGCGGGATCTCGCCGGCATCACGGTGTCCGGCAGCTATCTGGCCGCGCGTCACGCCGAGCGGCTGCGCGACGCCGCGGCGGCCGCGGCCTATTATCGCGCGGCGGCGCGACTCGATCCGAAGAACGACCAGCTGGTCGATCGCGCCTTTCTCTCGCTGGTGCTCGAAGGCGATATCGCCGAAGCCGTGAAATATGCCGAGCGCGTCGTCAAGGCCGACAAGAATGACCGGTTCGGTCGTCTGGTGCTCGGCGTCCATGGGCTAAAGGAGAAGCGCTACGGCCTGGCGCGCCGCAATCTCGCGGCTTCGGTGCGCGGTCCCATCACCGATCTCACCGCCACGCTGCTCAGCGCCTGGGCGAGCTACGGCGCAGGCGACGGCAAGGAGGCGGTAGCCGAGATCGATCGGCTCGCAGGCCCCGATTGGTACGCGATCTTCAAGGATCTGCATGCCGGCTTGATCCTCGACCTGTCCGGCAACAAGAAGGAGGCCGGCAAGCGATTCGAGCAGGCCTACAAACTCGACGACAGCGCGCTGCGTGTCGTCGAAGCCTACGCCAGTTGGCTGTCGCGCAATCATTCGCCGCAGGAAGCCTTGGCCGTGTACGAAGCCTTCAACAAGAAGCTTCCGAACCATCCGCTGGTGGTCGAGGCCATGGAGCGGCTCAGGAAGGGCGAACGACTTCCGCCGCCGGTCGGCAGCGCGCAGGCCGGTGCGGCGGAGGCGCTCTACGGCCTCGGCGCGTCGCTCGGACGTCGCGGCGGGGAGGATCTGGGGCTCGTCTATCTGCAGCTTGCGCTCTATCTCGCGCCCAACCAGCCGCTGGCGCTGATCGCGCTGGGCGACCTTTACGAGGCGCTGAAAAAGCCGGATCTCGCGATCAAGGCCTATGAGCGCGTCGGCGAGCATTCACCGCTGCGCCGCAATGCGCTGATCCAGATGGCCACCGATCTCGACGCGCTCAACCGGCCGGAGGAAGCGCAGAAACATCTCGAGGCGCTCATCAGGCAGCGCCCGGACGATGTCGAGGCCATCATGGCGCTCGGCAATGTGCTGCGCGCGCACAAGAAGTTCGCCGAATGCGCCGACGTCTATTCCAAGGCGATCGCCACCATCACGCAGCCGGAAAAGGCCAATTGGCTCGTGTTCTATTTCCGCGGCATCTGCTACGAGCGCTCCAAGCAATGGCCGAAGGCCGAAGCGGATCTCAAGGAAGCGCTGAAACTGTTCCCGGATGAGCCGCACGTGCTCAACTATCTCGGCTATTCATGGATCGATCAGGGCGTGAACCTCGAGGAAGGCATGGCGATGATCAAGCGCGCGGTCCAGCAGAAGCCGGACGACGGCTACATCGTCGATTCGCTCGGATGGGCCTACTACCGCCTCGGCAACTACGAGGAGGCGGTCAAGCAGCTCGAACGTGCGATCGAGCTCAAGCCCGAAGATCCCACCATCAACGATCATCTCGGTGATGCCTATTGGCGGGTCGGTCGGACGCTCGAGGCACGATTCCAATGGGCACACGCGCGCGATCTCAAGCCCGAGCCGGAGGAATTGCCCAAGATCGAGGCCAAGCTCAAGAACGGATTGCCGGACGACACTTCGTCGCAGGCCAAGGCCAAGCCCGAGAAAAAGGGCGGGGACGGGGGCTGAGGCCGGCCGCTTGAACATCCTCAGCGAAAGAGCCCCGGCCAAGGTCAACCTGACCTTGCGTGTCGTCAGCCGTCGCGCGGACGGTTATCACGAGCTGGAGAGCCTCGTCGCGTTTGCCGACGTGGCGGACAGTCTCGATCTCGTTCCCGACGGGCCCGAGGCGCTCGACGTGACGGGTCCCTTCGCGGCAGGCTGCGGTTCGGCGAGCACCAATCTGGTGATCAAGGCCGTCGCCGCGCTGCGCGCGCGCGTCGAGTCTCTCAAGGCGGGACGCTTCCGCCTTGCCAAGCGAATTCCGGTGGCCGCTGGCCTCGGTGGAGGGTCCGCCGACGCGGGAGCGGCGCTACGATTGCTTGCGCGGGCAAACGGGCTGAGGCTCGACGATCCGCGCCTGGTTTCGGCCGCGCGCGCCGTGGGGGCCGACGTGCCGGTCTGTCTGGCGGCGAGATCCCGCATCATTCGCGGCATCGGCGATGTTCTGTCTGAACCGCTCGCGCTGCCGCGGCTTGCCGCGGTATTGGTCAATCCGGGCACGCCGCTGCCCACGCGCGAGGTCTTCGCCCGGTTCTCGGGCAAGAACGACGCGACATCCCTCGGCCATGTGCCGAGCGGCCATGACGCCTTCATGGCCTTCCTGCTCGAGCATGAGAACGACCTGACGCGGGCGGCGGTGACCTGCGTGCCGGCCATCGGCGACGTGCTCAAGGCGCTGCGCGCGCTGTCCGGCGCGCGCCTCGCACGCATGACGGGTTCCGGCCCCACCTGTTTTGCGCTTTTCGATTCGCAGGAGGAAGCCGCGCAGGCCGCACGTCGGCTGCAGGCCGAGCACCGGGATTGGTGGGTATGCGCGGCGAGGCTCGAATAGGACCGGTGTGTCGCGATGACGAGGGCCCCGTTGCCTGCTTCCCGATTTGCCGTTAAAGCGCCTCCGTTCGGGTTCACTCGCCTTATCTGTCGTGATGGCGTCTGATCCCGCTCGGCAACCCGTGGCGGCTTGGCGCGATCATGCTCGCCAAGCCATACCGGCAGGGAGACTGCGATGAATGGGCGATGGCTTGCGGTCGCATGCGCGGGGATTCTCCTGCTTTCGGCATCCGTTCCCGCGTCGGCGAAACCGCGCCACAAGGTGAGGCCGCACTGCGTCGACGGTCCGGCGCAATTTTCCTTCTGGGGCATCCTCACCAATCCCGCCCCGCAGCCGAACGGATGCGCGCCGCCGGTTTACGCATACGGCCGTTATGTCGGACAGGACCCCGACCCCTATATCAGGCTGCAGCTCAAGCGCGATCCCGCGACCGGTTATGCGACGGAATTTGCGCGCTAGGGCCGATGCCGGTGCGATCAACCTCCCGTTGCGAGCGCGGCGCAGCAATCCGGAATCGATTATAAACATCCCGGCCTCGCATTGCCTCGTCACCCCTGCGCGGCGACTGGCAATGACATGCGGAGTCGGTCCGATCAGAACCTGCGCTTGCCGCATGATCCCGAAGTCCGGAAGCCCGTTTCCCGGAAAAGATCATGCACCAAAATCCTGGCAAGTCCCGACGAGTCCATCCGAACGCGTGGCGCTCTAGAACGCGCGCGCGATGCAGAAGTCGACGGTTTCCTCGAGCGCGGTTTTCATCGTCGAGGGCGGTACCAGGGCGAGCGCGTCGTTGGCAATGGCCCCGTAATGGCGCGCGCGGCGGACGGTATCCTCGATCGCGTGGTGCTTGGCCATCAGCCGCATCGCCGTTTCCAGGTCGCCGTCACGGATATCGCCGGCGGCGAGGGTCCGATTCCAAAAGGCGCGCTCGCTCTCGGAGCCGCGACGGAACGAAAGCACCACGGGCAGCGTGATCTTTCCCTCGCGGAAATCGTCGCCCACATTCTTGCCGAGCTTGGCGGACTTGCCGCCGTAATCGAGCGCATCGTCGATCAACTGAAAG
>Ga0070740_10006185_pt1 | contig 10634 bp, 9 predicted proteins | sample Coa_R2_FD_67286 | JGI IMG/M metagenome (GOLD analysis project Ga0070740, IMG submission 67286) | Surface soil microbial communities from Centralia Pennsylvania, which are recovering from an underground coalmine fire - Coalmine... | ecosystem: Environmental > Terrestrial > Soil > Unclassified ...
TCGTTCGCAGGCACCCCGGATTCGTGGAGCGCAAACAGAGCCTCGCCCGTCGAGTACGCGTCGGCCTCATAAGGCGGCAATTGCGGCCAGCCGCCCGACGGCTTGCGCATCACGACCAAATCGCGTTTTGCGGCGGCAATTTGTTCCTCTTGAGCATTCGCCCACACGAGCCCGAGCAACCGGAACGCGGCGTCCTCGGTCGAAGCCGGCCGCGTCTTCGCGAGCCAATCCCGAGCCCGCGCGATACACGCATCGCGTTCGGCGGCCAGTTCGTCCGGCATATAGACTCGAATCGCGTACACCGCCGTCGCCGTCGCGGTAAAAATGCTGGACGAGTGCGGCGGCCGGAAATCCGACGTGACCCAGTGCCCCTCGCGCTGCCAGTTCGCGAGCCTTCGAGCGTACACTGCGGTGGTCAGATTGGGCTCGATGCCCGCCCAGTTCGCCGCCATCAGAAGATAGCTCTCATCCGGCGTCGGATCGTTCAGCGTGGTGGCCTGGATCGCCTCATCCAGGGCCTCGGGCTTGCGGAGCCCGCGAAACGTCTTCTCTTCGGCCGCGCTGAGAATCGCAGGATCGATCGGAAACCCGAGATCCCGCGCCATGCGAAATGTCAAAATGCTCAGGATGTTGTGATGGCAGGAAACACACGTTCGCTTGGCGACGAAGTTCCCCGTGGATCGCTCCAGAACGGGCAGCGCCTTGGACACCGCCGCGCGGACTTCTTCGGGCGATTGCGCCCGCAGCGCAGGCGCCAGCGCCATCAGCCACAGCCAGCGCCGCATCACGCCCGAGCGGCCAAGGCTGCTTTGACCCGTGCCGCTGTGAACGGAATTTGCCGCAGCCGGGCGCCCGTGGCATCGAACACCGCGTTGCCGATCGCCGCCGCGATCACCGTGATCGACAGTTCGCCCGCGCCGTTCGCTTCCTCCTCCGGGTGATTGATCAGCACGCCGTCCACCTCCGGCACGTCGAAGCCCACCGGCAGAGAGTGATACGTGCGCCAGTCAAACGAAGTGACCTTCTGATCGTCCCAGGTGACCTCTTCGCCGAGGCACCGGCTCATGCCTTGCAGCGCGCCGCCCTCCATCTGGTTGCGCAGGCCGTCCGGATTCGAAATCGGCCCGCAATCGCCCGCGACGACGATTCGCTTCACCGCGATTTTTCCGGAGTCCTGATCGACCTCCAACTCCACCACCATCGCCGAGTAGCCGTTATCGCCCTCGTAATTGACGCACGCGATCCCGCGCCCGCGAGCCACCGCTGTCCGCGAATTGCCGGGCTTCGGCGACGGCCGCATGTCCCAGTTCGCGGCCTTGGCCGCGGCCTTCACCACATTGATCAGACGCGGATGGCTCAGATGCCGCAGGCGGTACTCCACTGGATCGGCCTTCACCTTGGCCGCGATCTCATCCAGAAAACATTCATGTGCGAACGTGTTCTGCAACCGCGCGGGCGACCGCAGCGGGCCCGTCCAGAAGGGCGAAGGAACGCTGTGCAGCAGCACCCGCCCGCTCTCCACCTTGCCCGTGCCGCGAGCTACTCCGCCGAATCGCGCCGCCAGGTAAGAGGGGATGCCGTTGCTGTTGTTGTTATAGCGCGGAGGGTCGGAGGCCGCCCGCGGCGAGAAGGCGTCCGGCGAAAAGCCCGCCAGATACCCGGTGATCACGTTGCCGGGCGTCCCCGGCCCCGGTCGGTTGCCCAGGCTCGGCGACCAAGATTCGTGATCCCAAGCCACGATGTCGCCCTGCGCGTCCAGCCCCACGCGCTCCTCGATCACGTAAGCGTTGCCGAAATTCTCCCACGCCATTTCGTCCTTGCGCGTAAGCTGCACGCGCACGGGCTTGCCGGCAGCTTGCGAAAGCAGCGCCGCATCGTAGGTCACCGTATCCGCGCCGTTCAACCCGTAGCAGCCCGAGCCGCGGCGGAAAATCACACGCACGTTCTCCGGCTTCAGGCCCAGCAGCATCGCGCACGTGCTGCGCTGATACCAGACTCCCTGTGTGGGCGAATAGATTGTCGCGCGATCGCCTTGCACGTCCGCTACCGCGCACGAACTTCCCACCGATCCGTGCATCTGATAGGGGTGCAGATACGTCGCCTTCAGCACCGTCGCCGCCGCGCTGAGTTTTTGGTCCACATCCTTCGTGTTAATCAGAAAACTATCGCGAGTCTGCTTCTGCCCGCGCAGATGCTCATAGAAGCCCTCCTGCGCCGGCAGCCCCGAGCCCGCGCTCCAGTTCACCTTCAGCTTGTTCGCGGCCTGAATCGCTTGAAACGGCTTCTGGGCGACCACCCCGACGAAATTCTTCCGCACCACCACCTTCACCAGGCCCGGCACGTCCTGTACGGAGCTTTCATCCACACTCATCACCATCGCACCGGCCACCGGCGGCCGCACCACGCGCCCGTGCAGCATACCCGGCAGCCGCACGTTGTGCACGAACTCGAATTGCCCGGTGACTAGCAGCGGCAGATCGACGCGCGGCGCGGACCGGCCGAGCACGGTCCACTCGCTCGGATCCTTGCGCTTCGCCTGCGGATCGAGCGTCAGATTCCAGCGCCGCCCTCCCACCAGTTCGCCATAGCCGATCTTCTTCGACGCGTCGCTCCTCGCCGCCACCGCTCCGTCTTTCGCCACAAGCTGATCCGCCGCGATCCCCAGCCGCTCCGAGGCCATCTTCACCAGCGCCTCGCGCGCCGTCGCCGCCGCCCGCGCCAGATTCGCTTCGTTGAAATTCGCCGGATGCGACTGGCTGCCCGCCGTGTAGGACTGATCCGGCGTCAGGCCCGTATCGCAACAGATCAGCTTCACGCGGTCGTAGGGAACGCACAGCTCTTCCGCCACCAGTTGCGTTTGCGCAGTTGCGATGCCTTGGCCCAGCTCTTCTTTTCCGCTATAGGCCGTGACGCTCCCGTCGGCCGCCACCGCGATCCATGAATCGAGCTGATTCATCGGCGGCGCGCCCGGCACCGGCCCGGGGAATTGGCCGAAAACACGCGACGCGTCGCCCATGCTGAAGCTGACGATCAGCGCGCCGCCCGAGGTCTTCAGAAAATCTCTTCGGTTCATCGCGCCGCCAGCCTCCCCGCCGCTTTCTCGATCGCCCTCAGCATCCGGACGTTGGCGAAACAACGGCACAGTACCCCCGACAAGGCCTGCTGGATCTCCGTCCCACTCGGCTTCGGGTTCCGGTCAAGCAGCGCCTTCGCAGTCAGCATCACGCCGCTCAGGCAAAACCCGCACTGCGCCGCGCCCTCTTCGATAAATGCCTGCTGCAGCGGATGCGGCTTCTCGGGCGTCCCCAAGCCTTCCAGAGTGGTGATCTCCTGCCCGTCCACCGATCTCACCGTGGTGATGCAGGAGCGCCGCGCCTGCCCCTTGATAATGACCGTGCAGGCTCCGCATTGCCCGAGCCCGCAGCCGAACTTCGGCCCGCGCAGTTCCAGATCGTCGCTGAGTGCATACAGCAGCGGTGTCGCCGGATCGAGATCCAGCGTGTGGACCCGCCCGTTGACCTTTAACGTAATGGCCATGCTCTTGGTTTATCACATAGCTGCTGTTTGGCGGGATTTCTCGTACGCCAATCATACGCGAGACGAGGCGGGTGCCCGCAAGCAATCGACACGACCCAGGTTTGTCGCTGGCGGAGAGAGAGGGATTCGAACCCTCGATAGAGTTTCCCCTATACACGCTTTCCAAGCGTGCGCCTTCAACCACTCGGCCATCTCTCCACAGGCTGCTTGAAGGATGCGAAACCAGGTCGCAGTACCCAGTCTAACGCAGCCGAAACAGGTAATCGCGAATTCGCAGATACCATTCCGGATTATCCGCGGGCGGCGCGGCATCGCATGCCCCGTAGAGCTTTTTCAGCTCATCTTTTTTGAGCTCATCTTTCGACGCGCGCTCAGCCAGCGCGGCATCCTGCTGCGCATTGCGAAATTGCAGCTTCGCTACATCGCTTGTCGGAGCCGCCGGCGCCGCGCCCCCGCACAGCAGGCTGTGGATCGACCCGCCCGGCCCCGCGTCCGGCGCCCGTGCCTCCATCACCCGCGCCTCCATGGGATAGGTCACCCAATCGCCTCTCGCATACAATTCGGGTTCGATCTTGATGCGCTGCACAGGAGCCGTGCGTTCCGTCCACACGTCCATCCAGAACACCTGCGAGCCCTCGCCCTCCACCGGAATGGAGACTTTTTCCAGCGCCTCGCTCGATTTGCGGTACAGCGTGAGGCGAACCGCGTTGTCCGGGTTCTGGCCGACGTATAGTTTCCACTGCAGCCCCGCTTCGGCCTGCACCGCAATTTGAAAGGACGTAAACCCATTGCGTACGATCGCCGGCGAAAGTATCTCCCGCGGAGTCTCCGGCGCGACCACCCGCCCGGACTGATCAATTCGCACGAATTCCGAATACACCGATATCGATTGCGCCCACGCCGCCGAGATCCCCAGAAATAGCGCGACTTTCACCTTTGCTATTGTATGCTCAAATTTCGAGCCCCACTGCATTTCCGGGCTGCCGCCCGTTCATGGCTTTGCCCGATTCGACATGGACCCCCACCGTAATGAACGCCTGGCCGAAACCATCCGGGAGGAACTCGAGGAACTCATCGGCTACGAAATGTCCGATCCTCGGATCGGCTTCGTTTCCGTCACCGAGGTCCAACTTTCTCCAGACCTTCGCCATGCTTACGTCCGGGTTTCGCCATCCGGAAACGTTGCCGAGCAGACTGCCACACTGGAAGCGTTGCTTCACGCTAAAAGCTTCTTGCGCCATCAGTTAGCTGAGCGGTTGCAGCTTCATCGCACGCCCGATTTGCATTTCGATCCGGATCTCCCGGCCACGCTCGCAGCCAAGGCTCCCCAGATCCTCAAACGCATCAAACGAGGCCGCCCAAAATCAGAAAAAGACGCGACTTCTTGACAAGTCCTGTGCTACCTTAGTTTTCAGCATCCGGAGAAGAGACCGCCTGGGCACGGGGTGTCATACCACCGCGCGTCGAGGAGTGTCTTTTGACAGCTTGTTTTACAAGCTAAAGACTCAGAGGGAGTAATCAGGACAACCGATGCGCGTGGCTCCAATGACCAGCCGCTTTCTCGAAGCTTGCCGCCGCCGGCCCACGGACGTGCGGCCGGTCTGGTTTATGCGGCAGGCGGGCCGCTACATGAAGCAGTACCGCGAAATCCGGTCTAAACACGGAATCCTGGAAATTTGTAAGCGCCCGGACCTCGCCGCCCAGGTCACCCTTCAACCGGTGGAAATCCTGGATGTGGACGCCGCCATCATTTTCGCGGACCTGCTTCTTCCCGTGGAGCCCATGGGCCTGAAGCTGCGCTTCGCCTCCGGCGAAGGTCCAGTGATCGATAACCCCGTCCGCACCTCGAGTGATATCGACAGCCTGTCCATCTCTAACACGGACGAGTTAGGATACGTCGGCGAAACCATTCAAATCGTCACCCGGGCCCTGGCGGGGCGCGTCCCGGTGATCGGGTTCGTGGGCGCGCCCTTCACCATGGCCAGCTACATGGTGGAAGGAGGCCCGTCGCGCCATTTCATCCGGACCAAGCAGATGATGTATCGCGATGAAACTCTGTGGCGCCGGCTCATGGGCAAACTGGTGGACGTGCTGGGCTCGTTCGCCGTGCTCCAGGCCTCGGCGGGTGCCCGAGTGATTCAGGTCTTCGATAGCTGGGTGGGCGCGCTCGGCCCCGACGATTATGTCCGCTACGTCGCCCCCTATTCCCGCGCTCTGATCGAGCGCATTCGCACCGCCAGCGTTCCGGTGATCCACTTCGGCACCGGCGCGGCGGGATTCTTTCGCGAGCTTCACGCCGCCGGAGGCGATGTCATGGGCGTCGATTGGCGCATCAACATCGATCAGGCCTGGATGGATATCAGCTATCGCTCCGCGGTGCAGGGGAACCTGGATCCGGCGGTTCTCCTGGCGCCGATCCCGGAACTGCGCATGCGCGTGCACGAACTGCTGAAACGTACCGGTTCGCGTCCGGGCCACATCTTCAATCTCGGGCACGGCATTCTGCCGGAAACGCCAGTGGATCATGTGAAGGCATGCGTGGAGATCGTGCGGGAATTTAAGTTGTAGACGTGACAGAAAGCAGCCAGGTCGTAATCGTCGGCGGAGGTATTTCGGGGCTTTCCGCCGCGTACGATCTGGTGCGCGCCGGCATTCCCCATACCCTTTTTGAAAAGCGCGGCCGCCTGGGCGGCGTCATCGAAACGCGCACCATGGAGGGTTGCGTTCTCGAAGGCGGCCCGGACAGCTTCATTTCCCAAAAGCCGGAGGCCCTCGCGCTTATCCGGGAACTCGGCCTGGAAGATCAGGTCATCGGCTCGAACGACTCCACTCGCATCACTTACATCCTGCGTCGCGGCCGGCTGGTGCCTCTGCCCGAAGGCGTCTTGATGATTGTGCCCACGCGCGTGTGGCCCATGTTGAAGTCGCCTCTGCTCGGCTGGGGCGCCAAGCTCCGCATGGCCCTGGAGCTGGCCCACCGGCCCGCCATTTTCCCCGATCGCAGCGTTGCCGAGTTCGTCATCGATCACTTCGGAAGCGAGACCCTGGATTATCTGGCGGAGCCCCTGCTCTCGGGCGTGTATGGCGGCGATCCCCGCGAGATGAGCGTCGGAGCCGTTCTGCCGCGCTTCGTCGAAATGGAGGCCCGCTACGGCAGTCTGGGCCGGGCCGTGTGGAAAACCCGCTCGCGGCAGCGCTCCGGTGGAGGCCCGCTCTTCCGGACGCTAAAGAGCGGTCTCGGCACGATGGTGGAACGCCTCGCTCGAAACGTGTCGTTTCGTTACGCCGAGGTGCAATCGATCGAACGCGATTCCAACGGATTCCGGCTGCGGGCGGAGGGCAATTGGGCGCATGCTCACGAATTGATCCTCGCCTGTCCGGCCTGGACGGCCGCGCCGCTGGTGGCGGGTCTTGATCCCGCTCTCGCCGCGCGCTTGTCTGAAATCCCCTACACGTCATCCGCCACGGTAACGCTCGGATTCCACGCCTCCCAATTCGACGGGCGTCAGGCGGGCCACGGCTTTCTGATTCCCCGCAAAGAGCGGCGGCGCATGGCCGCCTGTACGTTTGTCCACGAAAAATTTCCGGATCGCGCGCCCGCCGACCGCATGGTCCTGCGATGCTTCTTCGGCGGTGCGGGCGACGAGCAAGCGCTCGGCGAATCCGATGAATCTCTGATCGCGATGGCGCGAGCCGAATTACAGGCGATTCTTGGCCTCACGGCCGTTCCGCGATTCACTTCCATCTCGCGCTGGCCTCGCTCGATGGCGCAATATACCGTCGGCCACGCAGTGCGCTGGAAAGAAATCGAGGCGCGCGCAGCCGCGATCCCCGGTCTTTATCTCGCCGGGAACGCCTACACCGGCATCGGCATTCCCGACTGCATTCGCATGGGAAGAAAAGCCGCCGCATCCGCTGCCATCAGATTGAAGCAAGGTCAATTCGTCCAATAATATTCATCTAATATTTCATTCAGTGACTGCGTGTAAAATTGGCCATCCCGGGGCCGGAACCGGCAGCCCCGGCCTCCTTATTTTGCGCCGGCGTTTTAAGCCTATCGCTTCAGAATGACCCGCGCGCCGTCCGGACGCACATCGAGGCGATCGATGTTATCCCCAAGCTCGAACGGCTCATTGATCTTGGCGTCCGGATACAGGGGCATGAAAAAATTCTTCACCAGGAAGTCGAGCACTGAGCCCTCTGCGCTGACGCCGCCGATTTCCACTCGCGTCAGATAAACAGTACACAGTCCGCCTCCGGAGGCAAACCGCACCGAAACTTTGAGCGGCCGCTCCCCCTCGATGAATTTCGCGATCAGAAAATTAGTGCTCTTGCCCTTGCTCTGGCGCATCTTTAGAAAATCGACCAGGGCATAAGCCGTGGCGGTGCCCGCGCCGAGTTCCACGCGCTCGTCTCGAACTCCTTCCGGAACCGCTTTGGGCACTTCCACGCGAGCCCAGGAATTGATCTCTTGCGAGGTGAAGATGACCGTGTCGCCGGGGTGATAGCCGTGCTGGTCCAGGCGGTCGAGCTTGGCCTGCATGCGCTCGGCCGCGGGATCGGCTCCCAGCAGCGCGCACGCGGCCAGTATCGGCAGCAACCTCACACTCTCAGTCTATCTTTTCGATCGGCGAACCCGGGACGCAGCGGATCCCGCCCCGCGTTACTGCACCATGTGAAACCGCCCCACGTACGCGGCCTTGCCGATCACGTGGCCGTCCATCGCTTTCATGAGATCGTCGCGCGTGGTGTTGGCCGGCAAATCCAGCTTCGTATCGAGTGCGTAAAACTCGAACACGTAATGATGGAACGGCCCCGGACCTGCGCCCGGCCCGAAATACGACGGGTTGCCTCGAGCGGCGCCGATGCCTGGGCCATTCCGAGTGCCGTCCGCCAGATCGCCCGCACCGAGTCCTTCCGGCAACCCCTTCGCACTCCCCGGAATGTTAAAGGCCGTCCAGTGAAGTGTATCGGTGGTCGTGCGGTTGGTGGAGTTCTCGATGTCATGAAAGACGACCGCATAGCTTTGCAGTCCTTCCGGAGCGCTGATCGGATTCCCTGCCAGCGTCCAGTGAAATTCAAAATCAGGCGATTTGTTCTCGCCCCGGCCAGAATACTTCATGGGGACTTCGCCTCCGTCTGGCCAGGCGTTCGAGGTTACCGACAGCACCGGACGCGGTGCGCCTTTGCCTCCGCCCTTCGGACCTCCAGGCCCCTGCGCCATCACCATCGCGGCCGATGCCACACCCGCGGCCCAAAGCCAGCACACCCTCTTCAATTTCATTCGCTCGTTCTCCTTCATCTGGAAGAGTTCTTACTGTAGTCTATACGAGACGCGCCAAGCGAAGGTTACCGGCGAGCCCCGCGCCGGGCTTCTTCAAGCAGACTGCCGCCGATCAATTTCGCGAGTTCCTCGCGGCTGCGCGGCGCGATTCCGTTCCTTCGCCACTCAGCGCTCCTCCTCCACCACGGGGAGAAGGTCCGGAGCGATCGAGCCCGCATAGCGAAGCTGGGGCCAGCTTTTCCCGCCCGCTTCGGGCGCGGAATTCAGCTCGGAGGCGATGACCGGCCACGGTTCTCGAGGCTTAGACCGCAAATCCGCGCAAATCGTAAGCGGCTTCAGTAACGCCAGCAGGGCGCCGCGCTTGACTGGGCCGCCGAGCACCTTCGTCGTTGTTTGCAAGTTAAAAAGTTCGCGGCAGCCGCCGGTCCTGAAACACGATTCCATCCGAACCGCGCGCGGCGATCGATTTTTCCGACTCCGGCTCCCGGATCGCCACCGCATCCACCGCGCGATTCATTAATGCCTCCGGCATCTTGGCGATCGGATTGAACGGGACCACCGTCCCAGGAAGACTGGGATCGCCCGCATCGAATCGAGTTTAGCCTGGATTCTCTCTTTACAGCCGCTCGACCGCATCGCGCAGCCGGCGGGCTTCCGCCAGGTAGTCAGCGCTCTCCAGCCGGAGCGGCGCGCCGAAGGCGATCCTCACGGGTCCCGGCGTGGCCTGTCGCGCCTCGCGGTGCAGGACCCGCTCCAGCCCTTCGAGCCGCACGGGCACAACCGGCACATGAACATGCGAGGCAAGCATCGCCACGCCTGGCCGGAACGCATGCAGTTCGCCGTGGTAGGTGCGATCGCCCTCGGGAAAGATCAGCACGCACCATCCCTGGCTGATCAGTTCACCCATGTAGCGCAAGCTCTGGCGCGCGCCGACGTCCCGCTGCGGAATCGGAAAGGCATTGAAGAACAGCGTCGAAAGATAGTACTGCAATCCGCTGACGAATCTCCGGTATAAGGAAAATCGCTCGGGATGAAAATGCGGATCGAACCATTCCTTGGCCATCGCCGGAGCCACCCGGTTGCGCCACTTCGGTGGAAGAGCGCACAAGATCGCGGGCACGTCCAGGAAGCTCTGGTGATTGGGCGCGAAGATCACCGGCGGTTCCAGATCATTTAAGTTTTCAAGTCCCGAGACGGTGATTTTCGCGTAGTGGCGCGTCAGCGGCCGCAATACCAGCGCCGCGCCCGCGCGCCGCACACCGCGCGCCAGCCACGTCCGGTTCCACTTAGGAAACTCCAGCGGCTCGGCGCTAGCGCGCTCCACCGTAGGGGCGCCCGGCGCGGGGCGGGCCAGATCCCCCACAGTTTTCGCCGCCGCGAACCCGGCCTCATCGATCGCCCCGTCCGGCCGCTGCTCGAGTTCCATCAACAACTGCACCCGGTCCAGCGAACTTAGCCCCAGTTGATCGAGCGTTGTCTCCAGAGTGATCTCCCGATTCGGGGCATAGCGTTGGAGCAATTCGATCAGGCCTCCGCCCGGACGCGCCGGCGCCGGCCGCGAGCCATGCTCGATGCGCTCCCGAATCTCGCCGCGCCTGAGCTTGGACGTGCCCGGCGTACGCGGCAACTCTTCTTCGGGCCATAACGATACATCCCGGATCTTCTGCTGCTCCTCAAGCCGGCGATTCGCCGCCGCCACCACGGTTTCCGGATCGGTTCCCGGTTCGAGCACCAGAACCGCGTGTACCCGATCCGGTCCGATCACTGCGGCGTCGCGCACCCCGGGAATCGTGCGCAGGACGGACTCCACGTC
>Ga0070740_10006187_pt1 | contig 10632 bp, 7 predicted proteins | sample Coa_R2_FD_67286 | JGI IMG/M metagenome (GOLD analysis project Ga0070740, IMG submission 67286) | Surface soil microbial communities from Centralia Pennsylvania, which are recovering from an underground coalmine fire - Coalmine... | ecosystem: Environmental > Terrestrial > Soil > Unclassified ...
GACACTTGCCGGCGTAGGGGGAACGGGCCTGGCGCTGGCTGCGCAACATCTTCCTCTGCTCCATGTCTTGCATCCTTCACAGGCGACAAAAGTGCCGACAGTCAAAGCACTTCTCCGGCCCTCTCCTACTCACCGTCCAACGCAGCAGCCAACCCAGGCGACTGCCACACCATCACCGACGCCGGAGCCACCAACGCCAACACCACCTCCGATACCTGCCGGGACCCTCTATGTTGACTATCAGCGCCACACAGCGGCAGTGTTTAGCGTCGCATGGTCGCCGGACGGGACGCGGATTGCCTCCGGTGGCACTGACAGGACGGCGCAGGTGTGGCGCGCAACGGATGGCACACCTCTGTCCAGCTATACCGGGCATACGAATTCCGTAGACTACGTAGCCTGGTCGCCCGATAGTACTCGTGTGGCCTCGGCCAGCGAGGATATGTCGATCCAGGTTTGGGACGCGGCAACCGGCAACGCGTTTTTCACCTGTATCGGACATACGGGAGGTGTCCATTGTGCTGTCTTCTCCCCCGATGGTCGTCGAATCGCCTCTGGCGGTGGCGATAACACCGTTAGAATCTGGGATGCGGTCACTGGCAACCTCTTAATGACCTATACCGGCCACACCACAACGGTATGGGCCGTTGCCTGGTCGCCCGATGGTACGCGCGTCGCCTCGGCCAGTGGCAACCCCAAATATGCGGTTCCTGATAATACGGTGAAAGTCTGGGATGTGACCACAGGGGCAACACTGCTTACCTACACGGGCCATAGCCAGAGAGTGATCTACGTGGCCTGGTCGCCCAATGGGCGGCGCATCGCCTCAGGCAGTGATGATACGACGGTGCGGATCTGGGATGCTACCACAGGGACGACGCTGCTGACCTATGGGGGGCATAGTGCAACCGTCTATGGAGTGGCCTGGTCGCCCGATGGTCGCCGCGTCGCATCAGGCAGCGTCGATACCACCGTCCAGATCTGGGATGTTGTAACGAATAGCACCATGTTTACCTATCGCGGCCATAGCTCCTTCGTCTTTGGTGTCACCTGGTCCCCGGACGGCACGCGCATCGCCTCTGCCAGTAACGATAAGACCGTGCAGGTCTGGCAAGCATGACGCTTATGCATCTTGATGAATATGAGGAAGGATTCTATAGCCTTGAAACCGAAATCTCTCGCTTCTTTATACATCTTGCTGGGTATCGTCCTGGGCATGATCCCACCTGTGGCTTATCACCTCATCACGACACAGCATCCACCGGCCCCGGTCTCTCTGTGGGACAGCCGGCCCTGCCGCATGGATCCTGAACCTTTGACCTGCGACGGGATACTTCCGCGCGCTCCCAGCGACTTCCAGATCCTGGCACATGGCAAGATTCCCGGCCAGGCAGCTTGCATCGATCAAAAGAGCAAGCACTATCAGGCGAATATTGATGATAAGTACGGGCAGATCGGAACGATTACGCTCTGGTGGCTCCCGACCTGTCAAAGTGTCTTTGCCTATACCACTAATCTTATCGATCTCCCGGCTCAGATGGTCGCCCAGGTTGTGGTTATGCTCCCCGGCAATCGCTGGACCAACGCGCAGCAGCGAGCAACCGTGACAATGGCTAAGGGAGCCGATTTTACAGGACGTGCGCTCTGGACAACGCTCGTCTGGAGGTATCCTGGTGCACAGGTGGCGGCCTGTGGAGCTGTTAACGTTGGTAAGGGCAGCTATAGCGCCTGTACGCCATTCTATAGCTTTGGATAGCTCGACAGGAGCTAAAGCGGAAGCTCCAGGATCATTCCTTCCCGCTACAGATGCGAATTCAAGAGACCAGATATGTAAAGGACTGCTGATGAGTATACCAGCCACATATGGATACGGCTGATCTATTCTTGCTCTCTGTTAGAATTGTGCATCTCCTGTGGAGATGCCGGCTTTGCCCAGATCGTAGAGCGGCAGTCCTGTTTTTGCCACAATAAGGGACAGAAGGCTTGCAGGCGCGAGTTATATGCGTCAGAGAAGAGGGCAGGATCGATAAGGGAGGTGAGAAAGCTCCGGCGCGGCATCCAGGTCCAGCACACGCTGTGGTGGCGCTGGCAAGTTCGTAGCAGATGAGTTCCGCTACTTTTTCTCTGCACTGGCATCAGAGGCGCAGAGCTAACGTGCCATCTCGTCAGCAGAGAGTGCACACAGGATGTAGCCCTGTTTGTAGACCGGACGGACCACCAGCCCGAACTCCCTCAACAGTGCGTTCAAGCCCTGTTTGCCACCAATGGAGCGGCGAACCGCCGCCAGCTCGCGCCGTTTCGCGTTGGGGCCGCGTTGCGCTATCGCTGACAGGCGCGCTTGCCAGCGCCGGGCCGGCTGGCGGATGACGGCAGAGACTTCTTGCTCATGAGAGGCTGCAAGGATCGCCTGTACCATCTGTTCTGAACCATCGAGCATCGCCAGCAGTTCGCTGTGCAGCACCCCACCGGGCATTTTGAGCAGCAGGACGAGCAGCCGGAACTGGTAGCTGGACAGGTGGCATTGTGCGCGAATGGCTCCATTCTGAAGGAGCGTTACGACCTGGGCTGCGGCATTCACGACCAGTTGACAATCCTTGTCGATAAGATCGGTCTTCACAAAAACGAGAGCGTTCGCATTAGCATTCACTGACATAGCTACGACTCCATCTACTTTCATGCGCGGCTTCACGGAAGCACACCCTGTTCTTTCACTTGCGCCCGATGCATTTTCCTGAACACGTCAGTACGCACTCGCAGTATGCCTGAAATGATGGGGGATAAAGAACGGCAGAGGAAAACATCTATTTAACAGATAGTAGTCAGATCGGGTAATCATCTGATAAATGTTGAAACAGAACGAAATAGCATGCTATGCTCGTCAGTAAGCATACCGATGCACAATTCCTTTGTAGCAGTTCTTAGCCCTGCGCAGTTGCCCGGATCAGCCTGAGCATCTGGCAGCGATGTGCTCCAGCGAGGTATGAGAGCAAATTGCGCGGAGCAAGCCGTGAGTTTTGGGGGAAAAGCAATGGCGAGGAAAGCGATCAAGGAAGAGACTCCAAAGAGACTTCCTAATTATCTCCTGCGTCGTGCTCGTGAAGAGCGCAACTGGTCCCAGCAGGAGGTAGCCGATAAGATTGGCACCACCCTGGTCAATGTAAGCCGCTGGGAGCGCAACATAACCTCCCCTCAGCCCTACTATCGGCAAAAACTCTGTGAGCTGTTCGGTAGGAGCGCGCACGAACTTGGCCTCCTCGAAATCCACAGCGGGACAGTCACAGGTGATCCCTCCTCTTTAGAAAAAGCACAGGGTGTCGGCTTTCTCCATTCAGGCCCGGACCTGGACGATCCCGCGCCTGCTCACCCAATGGCGGATGAAACGGAACTGGTGGGGCGTGATAGCCTCTTCCATTACCTCAAGCAGCGTCTCTGTTCCGGTGAAACATTGGCTCTGCATGGCTTGCCGGGGGTAGGCAAGACGGCTCTGAGTACAGCCCTGACCGATGACCGGCAGGTTCGCGCTGCCTTTGCCGATGGGCTGCTGCGCGCCAGCCTGGGACCACAGCCTCGGCTCTCCGACATCTTACATCAGTGGGGCAAGCGCCTGGAGCTTCCTGATGAACAGGTGCTATTGCTCAAGAGCACTGAGGACTGGGCCAGAGCGCTGCGAACCCATATCGGCATGCGGCGCCTGTTGATCGTCATCGATGATGCCTGGAACATCGAGGAGGCCGTGGCGCTCAAAGTGGGTGGCCCACGCTGCACCTATCTGCTGACGACGCGGTTCCCTTCCATTGCGGCGGCCTTTGCCCTGCACGGGGCTGTGCTGGTGCCAGAACTGAGCGAAGAAGACGGGATCGCCCTGTTAGGGCAGTTTGCCCCCGAATTCGCACATGGTGATCCGGCCATCGCCCGCCTGCTGGTACGTCTGGTGGGAGCGCTGCCGCTCGCGCTGACGCTTATGGGCAAGTACCTCTATGTGCAAGCCTACAGTGCAGATCGTCACCGGCGCCTGCGGGTCGCCATCACTCGGCTGCAAGATGCCAAAGCGCGCCTCCAGCTCAGCGCCCCGATCTCGCTGGCTGATCGCCCGGCAGGACTTGCCACCGGCGTATCAGCCTCATTATGGTCGATGATCGCTCTGAGTGACCAATTCCTCGATGAGCGGGCGCGGGCTGCGCTCTATGCCTTTGCCGTCTTCCCCGCTAAACCGGCGAGTTTTTCGGTGGCGGCTGCGCTGGCAGTGAGCGAGCAGACAACCGCCCAACTAGATGACTTACTCGACGCCGGCCTGTTGGAATGTGTTGGCTTCGAGCGCTATACCCTGCATCAGAGCATCGCCGATTACGCGCGCCTGCATCTGCAAGAAGATCGGCCCTGGCACCGGCTCATTCGCTATGTCGTGGGATGTGTCGAAACCCATCGCCATGATCCCGCGCTCCTGCTGCGCGAAGGGAGCACGATTCTGGCTGGTTTGGAGGCGGCTCAGCGGCTTGGGCAGCACGAGGACCTGGTGCGGAGCGTCATCGGCTTTGTGCCGGTGCTGCTGGCACAGGGTTCGTACCCTTTGGCGCAGCAGCTCCTGCGTCAAGCCGACTCGTCGGCAGCAGCGAGTCACAATGTACGAGATGGCATCACTATCCTTTTCTTGCTGGGCAAGGTCGCCCGGAGACAGGGAGACTACCTGCAAGCCACAGCTTCGTTCCAGCGCGCCCTGCATCTGGCGCGCCAGGCGCAAGCGGCGGGCTGGCAACGCACCTTGCTGGCCGTCCTGGGGGTGATAGAGATCCGGCAGGGCAATGCTGCGCTAGCCGAGCAATATGTGCGTGAAGGGCTGCGGCTGGCGCAGCACACCGGCGATGAAGAGCAGCGCAGCACCCTGCTGCTCAATCTGGGCTGGATCGCGCAGGGGAGGGGAGACTACGCCCGAGCCGAGGAGGCATATCGCGAGGCGACAGACGTGCTGCGGGCGGTGGGCAAAGATGGACTGCTGTGCCTGGCGCTGCTGCTGCACGGCGAGGTCTGCGCCTTACAGGGGAAATGCGCCGGGGCCGAAGTTTGCTATCGAGAAGGGCTGGCGCTCGCCCGTCAGCGTAAAGAGGGACAGGAAGGGGGGTGGGATGCACTGCTCGATGGTGCGGAAGACCTGCCGACCATCGAGGAGGTTGAAGGCAAGGAAACCGGCGACGAGCAAGAGATAGAGGGGAAACCGATGCGGACCGCTTCCCAGAGCCGGCTCGCTCTGGCGCATCCTGTTGGATATCGCGAACTGTTGTGCCGCCTGCTGATGGGGCTAGCCGGCATGGCCGCCAACCGAGGCGACGACATGCAAGCGAAAGCCTGCTATAAAGAGGGCCTGGAGATCGCGCAGCAGTTGAAGGATCGGAACCGCGCCAGTATCTTCCTCTTGAACCTGGCCGAGATCGCTTCCAGGCAGGGCAAGCTGTTGCAGGCCGAACGCTACTACCAGGAAGGGTTGGCACTGGCGCGCCGCATGGGACAGCCGGGGCGGATTGCGCTATTGCTGCTCAAACTGGCCGAGGTCAAGATCACGCAAGCGGACGCGGCAGCAGGGGAAGTCTACCTGCAAGAGGGCCTGGCGCTGGCCCAACAGGTGCAAGATCAGCAGGCGCTCCGTCTGGCGCAGGCGCTGTGCGTGATCGTGCAGGCAAGGGCGGGCGGGGAGTGAGGAGCTATTCTGCTTCTAAGTGAAACAAGAAATATTGCTGCATGTTTATGGAATTGAATTACAAGGATATGAAGTTGGGCGCAGAAATTGTTAAAGGCATTAGGATAGTATTGACATATCAACTAATATACTTATTATAATGGATTTTCATAGTATAAGGAGGGATGGCTATGACTACAATAATTGATAAGGCGCAATATGAAATCGCCGCTGGGAAGCCATTAATAGCAATTGATACCCTTCTCGACGCCTTTTTACAAATTGAAAATAAAGAGGATACATCTGAGCAGAAAGCTACTCTTATTAAACTCTTCAGCCAGGCTATATTGCGGAGCAAGCAAGTTAATGAGGCGCAATGGCAAGACGACCCCGTTGCAGGTCTTTTTCGTAATACTCTCAGCGAACCTACACGTCGGTTTATAGGGATTTGTCTACTTCGACTGCTTGCCAGATCAAGTTCTTGTTTCGATATCCCTGAATTTGCGCGTCGCGCATTCGCTCTTTTTGATGAAGTTTTTGCTAGTGATGTTTATGGCTGGTATGGAATCATACAAAACGAGCAACGATTTCAAAAGCAGCGGAAATTAGTAGAAGCCATTCCTTCGCTTGAGCAAGAGTTCCTTAATGTTCTCCTTTCGTTGCATGATCTTGAGGAGATAACGACCTCAAAATACCGTGAGCGATTCATGGCTGTGCTGAAAAATAAAAGAATCAAAGCACTTATCTGGCCGTTTTTACCCGAGAGTCTCCTCGAAATACCTCTCAACCGAGCATTTAGTCTTGTCGAAGAGTATCTTCGAATGTCTGAAATTCATCCAGAGAGAATGTTTGAAACTTTTGAAAAGGCTAATGAAGTGCTCGAAGGATATTACATAGAAATTGAGCATTATGAAACCAAATATTGTCGAGATTTTCTTGGAGGGCTTATAAAAAAACTGAAGGAACTTCTTCAAAAACATTTTGAAAACTGCCCTATCAGCAAATCGGCTCAGCTTACTGTGACAACCTGGGAGAAAAAATACCCGCTTTCAGCTATCGGAAGAACTTTTGACCTCGGTTTCACTATTTCGAATCTTGGTCCTGGGCACGCACTTGATGTACATGTTCATGTAGAAGCAACAGACATAATACTGAAAAAATCTGATGAATATCTGGGACATCTTGATCTCTCCTCAATGATCGTCGAATTTCCTGGACAGGTACAAGAGGTAACGACTAGCGTCCTCGCCAGCGTAGAGGTATCCTGGGCCAATTTTGATAAGACACAATGTAGGGAAGAATTTGTTTTTGAGCTTACTGGACAACGTTCTGATATCGATTGGGAGCAGCTTGGCAGGGAAGACCCATATGACCTAGAGCCGGTTACAACAGAGGATGAGTTGGTGGGGCGTCAGGAGATTCTTCACCAATTGATTGCTCAAACAGAAGCGGAGCGTGTTGGCTCGTCCTATGTTTATGGACAAAAACGTGTTGGAAAAACCTCTATTGTAAGGACGCTTGCCACGCGCTTATCCACTCTTAACACCCAGCCCCACCTTGCCCTATATCTAGAGGCAGGCGATTATGTGCAAACAGACGCGAAGCGAACTATAGAGCATCTAGGACAACAGCTCTGCCAAAGAATACGCAGTGCTGATTCAAGGTTTGCATCTCTCGATATCCCAGCCTTTGATAGTGGCGCTCTTTCTCCTTTGAGTAGTTTTTTAGATGCGGTCCTTAGTATAATCCCAAACTATCGGATTCTTTTCATTCTCGATGAGTTTGACGAATTGCCTCATGAAATCTATAGAAAAGGTCCTGTTGGAGATGCTTTCTTCCTGACATTGAGGAGTATTAGCGCTAAACCTTCTTTTGGCTTCCTTCTGGTCGGGGGAGAGAAAATGGAATTTATTATTAGTTATCAAGGCATTGCACTCAATAAATTTGATCATCTGCGCGTCGATTACTTTGATCGAGAAAAACACTGGCCTGACTTTCAAGCTCTTGTTCGAAAACCGGCTGCCCAATTCCTCGAAATTTCAGATAATGCTCTTATTGCTCTTTACGATCAAACAGCAGGAAATCCCTACTTTACCAAGTTGATTTGTCGTTCGCTCTTTAAGCTCTTGGTAGAGAGGAGGGACTGCTATGCCACTGAACGGGAAATAGAAGAGGCTACGGGACGAACACTTCGCACTGTTGGAAGCAACAGTTTTCAGCACTTCTGGGAAGATGGTCTGTTTGATACGGGTATTCGAGTTGAAGAGAGGTCAATTGAACGCCGACGGGTTCTCGTTCTGCTCGCTGAGTCTTTTGATCGCCAAACATATGCACGGAAAGCTGATATTCTTCAGAAGGCACATGAACACTGGTTGCAAGAACCCAATGTTGAAGCGGAGCTTAAAGATTTCGTCCGGCGTAAAGTTCTCGTGGCTGAAGGTGATACCTATCGATGTCTCGTTCCCTTCTTTGGCTCCTGGTTAAAGGAACGTGGAATTCGAGATATCATCACAACTTTTGCTGATCTCGATATGGCAATGCAATATAAGTTAAAAGAGGAAGAAGCATATGTGCAACCTGAAGAAATTGTTCGTTGGCTGAAAACGCAGGACATACGCTATAAGGGACGGTCACTTTCAGAGGAGCGAGTACGCGCTTGGCTCAATCAATTTAGTAACAATACTGAGCGCCGGCTTATGTTTCAAATTCTCCAGCAACTCACCTTCTATGATCGTGATCGTATTCGTCAGCGTTTAAAAGAAGCTCATGGAATTGTGACACGAGGACTTGTGCGACGCATCGAGGAAAAACAGCGCAAACGAGGAGATATCCTCGTTAGTTACTTAGACAACCCAGGAAAGAGTGGCGCTCATTATGCACGGTTATATGTCGAGGAAAATGACATTTACTTTGAGAATGTTGTTGAACGAGGAAAGCTCCGTCAAGCACTCGGGAAAAGTTCGCCTCAAGCACTTGTTTTCATCGATGATTTTATCGGTACAGGGAAATCAGCATCGAAATACTTTGCACGTCTTGCTGATGATTGCGGAGAACTTTTATTAAAAACGAGGCACATATTCTTCATAGCGGTTTGCGGGTTTGAAGAAGGAAGAGCCGCAGTAGAGCATACCATAGCCGAACTTGGACTATCTATTGAAGTACGTTTGTGTGATCCCTTGCCCCCATCGGCACACTGTTTCGGTGATAATTCATCGACTTTTCCTGATCCTGAGCAGAGAGAACGAGCGAAGCAGATCGCATATCGTTATGGACTCAACATTGTCAAAGATATGGTATCGGGTGTTGATCCACTAGGCTATGGCAACTGTCAGGCAACAGTAGTATTTGAGGATAGTTGTCCGAATAACACGCTTCCGATCCTTTGGGCTGAGACGAGTACCTGGGATGCTCTCTTCAAGCGTTAATACTAATCTATCAATGCTGAAATTTTGCTGACACAGAAAGCACAAACCATACCCGCAAAAGATGCAATGCATACCGATGAGAAATTAGCAGAACCGCAGTCCGCTGCGCCGCCCGGCATTCGTGCCATTCTGTGTGACGTGGGCGGTGTACTCATCCACAAGACGCGCACGGCAGCCTTGCAGCAGTGGGAAAAGACGCTGTGCCTTGAGCCAATGAGCTTGCCGCTCTCCATCTGGCTCTGTGTGGCGGGACAGCGCGCCATGCTGGGGCAAGCGAGTGTCAAGGATGTGTGGGACGAGATTCAGCAGCGCTATGGTCTGGCAGATGCAGAACGGGAAGCTTTCCGGCGTGATTTTGAAGCCAGCGATTCCCTTGATGCTGACGTTGCGCACTTTCTGCGACAGACACGACCTGCCTGCAAAGTCGCACTCCTGAGTAATGCCTGGCCCGACGCGCGGCAGGTCTTTAGCGGCTTTGGGCTGGATGAGGTGGCCGATCTCATGATCCTCTCCTGCGAAGAAGAGCTGGTCAAGCTAGATCGGCGGATCTACGATCTGGCCGCCGAACGACTCCACTTGCCGCACGCATCCATTGTCTTTATCGATGATTACCCTCCCCATGTTGCGGCTGCACAGGTCTGTGGCATGCAGGGCATCGTCTATGAGACACGCGAGCAAACACTGAGCGAATTGCAGCGGCTGCTGTATGGCCGCTAAATCGACCCCTCCACTAGAGGAAAAGTCACGCCTCGATCTTCCCTCTCTTGAGGGCACCGCCATATTGGCTCACAGGCATTGGTATGGTGGCTCCGAGAGCGCCATTGGCCCCGGTAACTGACTCACGTAAGAGAGCAGCCGTTCTTGTGAGAACCGGTGGCTTTATTGTCAGAGCCAGCAGCATGTTTTCACCTGGCTCGCCTTACGAGAGGGCCAGCGCCGGCTGGCTCTGTGCTGATCCACGCTGGCTCCGCACTGTTCCAGGCTGGTTGCGCAAGAAGACGGCGGTGTAGCCGTAGGGGCCAACGGCGGAGAGCGTGATGCCGTAGGGAAGCAGCTTGGCGCGCGCGTTTCGCAGATGCTGGCGCAAGGTCTCGCGGCTCACTGGCGCCACCTGGAGCAAGTCTTCGATGGCGACGAAGCAATTCATGCGCCCTGGAGCCGCCGGCGCCTGCATCTGCTCTGCCTTGCGCAAGAGCGCCATTGTCAAGGCGTATTCGGTTCTGGTGAGCGGAACAATGCGGCCCTCGATGACCAGCAGGTGGCGCCAGTCGTTGTGCTGGAGCCGGTAGCCGACCAGATGTGGTCCCCCAACCAGTTGATCCAGGTGCTTGATCTTCATGCTGGCTCTCCTCGCTCTACGAAGTGGATTACAGGACAGGCCACGACGACCTGTAGCACAGGTTCGATCTCTCGCTGATGAGTGTAGCAGAGATCGGGGCATTCTGTGGGGTAAATGTGCGCATTTTTGCCCGAAACTCTGGGCAAATCTGGATGCATTGATTGCATCCAAACCCTCTTTCTGGCAATTGGCTTGCAGCG
>Ga0070740_10006188_pt1 | contig 10632 bp, 10 predicted proteins | sample Coa_R2_FD_67286 | JGI IMG/M metagenome (GOLD analysis project Ga0070740, IMG submission 67286) | Surface soil microbial communities from Centralia Pennsylvania, which are recovering from an underground coalmine fire - Coalmine... | ecosystem: Environmental > Terrestrial > Soil > Unclassified ...
GGATCCGCCGGTCGCTGTTTCGCGAAGGCGGGCTGCCGCATCAATTGCTGGTCATCAGTGACCTGACGCGGGCGCTGCGCGAGGAAGAACTGCTGGCGTGGCAGCGCCTGGTGCGAGTGCTGGGACACGAGCTGAACAACTCGCTGACTCCCATCAAGTCGATTGCGGGGAGCCTGGAGACGCTGCTGAAGCGCGGCGGCGCTAGCGCCGCGCCGGCCGGCGGGAGGAACGAAGACTGGCGCGAGGATGCGCTGCGCGGGCTGGCGATCATCGGATCGCGCAGCGAAAGCCTCAGCCGGTTCATGGGGGCTTACGCAAGGCTCGCGAAATTGCCCCGTCCTCGTCTGGCTCCCATGGAGGTAAGCGCCTGGATCCGCCAGACCGCGAGCCTGGAGCAACGCATCCGGGCCGTGGTGCATGCCGGACCGGAATTGCAGATTCAGGGCGACCGCGATCAGCTCGATCAACTGCTCATCAATTTGGTGCGAAACGGCGCCGACGCAGCGCTCGAAACCGGCGGCGGCGTGTGCGTCTCGTGGCGATTGCGCACGCGGGCGCAGTTGGAAGTGCTGGTGCAGGACGACGGGCCGGGACTCTCAAACACTGCCAATCTGTTCGTGCCATTCTTCACGACGAAGCCAGGAGGCTCAGGCATCGGGCTGGTGTTGAGCCGGCAGATTGCCGAGGCGCACGGAGGGTCGCTGGACCTGCGGAATCGGAGTAATGGCCGCGGATGCGAGGCTCGTCTGCTATTGCCGGTGTAACCGCTATTGCTTCGGAGCCTGGCTTTGATGGCTCGGGAACGGCCCCATCAACTCGTCCATGCAGATGTACTCCTGGATTTCCCAACTGGCCGGAGCTAGCGTAAACGTGCGGCGGAAGGAGTAGGGCTTCGTGAAGGCTTTCGGATCGGCGAGCGTGTACTGCACTTCCAGGTGGCCGAGATTGGGGCGGAGGTAACGCTCCGTCACGTGAAGAGCATCGCTGTGCGGCTTGCCGGTGGCGTCCAGCCAGGAGCGGTCATTCACCCCTACGATATCCACCACCAGCGTGTCGCCGTCCCATGTTCCGGTGGAGTCGCCGGACCAGGTGTCGCCCAGCTCAAGCTGCTTTGAATGATCGCGGCCGTCGAGAAAGATGCGGCGGAAGGCGCGGGTGTTGCCTTCCGGCAGCACGGCGATCAGGGCCGGGGTCTGCACGAATTTGTACGGGAGGGAGTTGACGCGCGCGATTCCATCGGGAAGGCAGTAGCGCTCAGGGTCCGATTTGGGCTGGGACTTGCGCTCCGCGTAGAGTTTCTGGAACGCAGGCTGATAAGAAGGGTCGCTGGGGAGGTTGGGGCTCCCTTGCAGCACCCAGAGCCCCGAAAAGTCAACTCTCCCCTGCGCGGTCTGGGGCGTTGCCCCAGCCGGCGGGGGCGGCGGCCTGCGTGCGGCCGGAGGATCGACTCCGTTGGGCTTCATGTGCACCTTGCTGGTTTCGGAGAAATCGAGATGGCCGGGGTCAAGGTTGTTTTCGTTGCATACGTACTCGGACATTTCGATGCCTTGCTCGAGCGTGGAAACGCGGTTGATCACCCATGGCTTCGTGTAGGCGCCCGGGTCCTCGATGATGTTCTGGATTTCGAGGTTGCCCAAATCGCGGCGATGATAGCGTTCGATCACGTGCATCTGAGCGGTGTGCGGATGGCCCGGCATATCGATCCAGGACTTGTCGTTTAGTCCGATGGTGTCCACCACCAGAGTGTCGCCCTCCCAGTGCGCGCGCGAATCGCCATACCAGGTAGGCTTCAAATTTTTGGGATGTTCGGAATCGAGAAAGAATTGGCGGTAGCTGTGGATGTTGCCTTCGTACAGGATCGTCACCAGCTTCGGTGTTTGCACGACCTGGTAATGGTAGGGGGCGGCGCGAGGCGGGCCGCCGGGGAGACAGCGCGCTTCCAGGTCGTCTGAGTAGTTCGTGGTAGCGCGCTTTTCAAGCAGCGCCCTGGCCCAGGGAAGCATTTCCGGATCGGGCTGGCCAGGCAGGGCGCGTTGGCCGTTCCAGATGCCGGAAAGATCGGGCTTGCCCTCGGGGGTTCGCGGGACTGATCCTGCCGGTCCGGGAGGGGGAGGAGGCGGAGTGGCCCGGACGGCTTTCCCTTTGGCTTGCGCCGGCGCTTGCGCATTTGCAGGGAAGAATGCGCACGCCAGCAGACACACTACGCCCGGAACCAGATCCAAAGATTTCATGGGGAGCCGGCGCTACTGGCTGGAGTCGGCCGAGGAGAAGCCGAAGATGCGTTTGCCGTCAGGCAAGGTAACCTTACTGGCGTTCGCCATGTTCTTGCTGCCGTCCTTGGCCATGTAGCCTTCCACGGTGACGGTATCGCCAACCTTCAGGGAATCCTTCCGCCAGCCGGCTTTGAGGAGTACAGGGATCGCGCCCAGCTCGAAGTTCCAGTTCTTGACGTTGCCGTTTTCGTCTTTGACATCCACGTAGAACCTGGCATGCGGGTTCATCCACTCGATCTTGGTCACGGTACCCGTGATCTTCATCGGCTTGTTGTAGTCGTATTCGGCCGCAAAGGAGTGATGAGCCGCCAAGGGCAGTGCTGAGAAGAGCAATCCGAGACTTCCAACGAGAACACCCAGCTTGAATTTCACCTGTAAACCTCCAGCGTACTTATGGTTAACACGCGGGCCGAGCGGTGTCAAGCAGAGGTAGTGCCTGAACGCACCTTTCAGGCAGTACCCAAGCAGAACCGGCATCTGGACCGCCCGGCTGCGGCCGCTTCTAAAAGCTGCCGGCACGGAATCCCGGAACCGAGCCAGTCACGTGTTCTCATTTTTTCGACGGGTTCGGCCGGAGCTAAGCGAAACCGCCGCGTGCCAGCCTAGCGTTGAAACAGCCCGCAAACTGGGGCACTCTCCAAAGGGAAGTCAGTTGATTTTGTCCAGACCCTCGGTCAGCTCGATGGAGACTCCCCAGGGGTCGACAATTGCCGCCGTGGCGAGGTTGTTCATCGCCGGATCTTTTCTCTTGTAAGGCCGGGCGAGATGGAGGCCCTTCGATTCGAGCGCCTTACAGAACGCTTCCAGGTTTTTCACTTCAAACCCGACATGGTCGACCACGCGGCCGGCAGTGGGGACATGCGCGATGGACTGGTCGCCTTCCCACCGGAAGAAGTTCAGACTGTAGCCGACGCCGGGCAGGTCGGCTCCAATGAAGAAGTCGGTTTGCCCAGGGCGTAAAGTCGCATTGAATGTCTTCATGTACCACTGCTGCATCTCGATGTACTGCTTGTTGATGAAGTGAATATGATGCGCCACGATGGGCGGCGCGTCTTTCCGATCGCCCTTTGGATCGCTGGTCACGAGCTCGATTTTCACGCCGTCCGGGCCGAGAAAATACGCAAATCGCCCGTACACAGCCGAAGCGCCCGAGGCCGCGGGCGGGGGCTCGCCGGGCTTCGGCTCCCGCCCGGCGGTTTCCTGATATCCCGCGGCTGCCAATTTCGCCGCCATCGCTGGAACGTCAGGCACGGCGAAGCCGATATGATCGAACGCGGTGCCGCGGGTCGGGCCCGCCGGCCTCTGCGCGCGCAGGAAGATGAACGCGTCGGGAAACTCGACCACATCGATGCCGCCGAACTTCATGGCTTTCCCGCCGAGCGTGCCGGCCCAGAACTTCTTCTGGGCTTCGACGCTGGTCACGTTGAGGTGATAATGGCCGATCCGGACCGGTGCGTCCGGATGGCTCACGAGTTGTGCGAGAGCAGGGAGCGCCGCCGGTGACATCAGCGCCGCCACAGCGAGAGTGGTTCTTCTCATTTGACGTACCCGCTACTTGACGTCGGCGAGTCCTTCCGTCATTTCGATATTTGTCCCCCAGGGGTCTTTGATGAACGCGATCGCAATGCCCAACTGGGGCACCTTGGTGTAAGGACGGTCCATTTTAATGCCCTGGGCTTCCAGTTTCTTGGTGAACGCCTCGAGATTTTTGATCTCGAAGCCAATGTGATCGATGGATCGCCCGGTCGTTCCGACGGTTGGCGAAGGTGACGGCGAGAAGTTCAGGAAAACGCCGGGCAGCCGGTCCTGTACGAACGCGGAGGCCGGATTGGCCGGAAGCATCGTCGCGCCGAATGTCTTTGCGTACCAGGCCTGCATCTCGGTGTTCATCTGCCCGAAGAAGTGGATGTGATGAAGCTGAATCGGGACCTTCTGCGATTTGACTTCGACGAACTCCACTTTGACATCATCCGGACCGAGCGCAAACGCGAGGTTCGTCGTGGGACTGGAGGCCGCGATGTCGCCGGTCACCTTCACGTTCGCGGCGACGGAATCGGCGGTGATCATTTCGAAGCCGTTTGCCTTGATTTTCGCCACCAGCGGCTTGAGATCGGGAACGGAAAAGCCGATGTGGTTCACCGTCGTGCCGATCGAGCCGCCGGTCGGCGCTTGCATCGGGCGGAAAAACATCAGGACATTCGGGAACTTGATGATCTCCTGCCGCCGGTTGCCGGAGCCGATTTCGGCCACCGTGCCGCCGAGCGTGTCGGCATAGAATTTCTTCTGTGCGGCCATGTTCGTGGTGTTCAGATGGTGGTGGCCGTATACCACCGGACCCTCTCCGGCAACCAGAATCTGCGCACGGGAAACGGCCGGCGCGGACAGCAGAATGGCTAGCCCGGTTCCGATCCATAAACGTTTCATGAACACCTCCCTGGCCGTCAAGTCTACACGATATCGCCGGGACACTTCACCCGAGACCGGCCCCCTGCCGGCGCCGGGCAGCCGGTCAGTGACCGCGTGTGACTGCGTGTAACTTGCATCATGCTCCAATCGTTAGTACGATAGTCGATCACATATTCTTCGGGAGGAAAATGATTTTATGAAGCTTTGGTCGAAGCGCCTGACCCCCGCGCTGGCCGGAATCGCGTCGGCTGCGGTGGTCGGGGTCTCATTGACCGGCCACGCCGCCGCGCAGCAAGGCACACCCGCCCCCCCGGGCAAGCTTGCGGGCGAGGCGTTCAAAAACGTTACAACATCGACGCTCAAAACGCTTACCGTAGACGATTTCCTGGGCGCCATGGGCGTCATGGCGGCCGCTCTGGGTTACGATTGCGCCGACTGCCACCCCGGCGCGGGGTCGGATAAGGTGGACTGGGTATTCGATACTCCGAAAAAGAAGACCGCGCGCAAAATGGTGGAGATGGTGGCCAACATCAATCGCACCAACTTTGCGGGGGCGCAGGCAGTGACCTGCTTCACCTGCCACCACGGGCGGGACCTGCCCACCACCACCATTGCGCTGGATACGCTGTACGGGCCTCCCAACGAGGAAAAGCGCGATATCATCACCCGCGGCGAAGGCCAGCCTGCGGCCACCGAGATTCTGGACAAATACATCGCGGCGATGGGCGGAGCTCAGAACTGGGCGAAGATCACCAGCTATGTCGCTACCGGCTCCAGCTTGGGCTATGAGGGCCTGGGCGGCGGCGGCAGCTTCACCATCTATGCCAAGGCCCCCAATATGCGAACCGTGCAGATCCAGTTCAAGGATCATCCGGAGCGCGGCGACAGCACCCGCACGTATAACGGCGTCGAGGGCTGGATCAAGTCCCCGCGCAGCCTCCTGGGCGAATATCAGTTGACGGGAAGCGAACTGGAAGGAGCGAAGCTGGACGCGGTTCTCTCATTCCCTCCCGCGATTAAGACTGCCCTGACCAATTTTGTGGTGGGTGTGCCCGATACGCTCGATGACCGCGCGGTGTACGGGTCCAAGGACGTCTGGGTGGTCCAGGGCCGCGGCCAGAAGGGCCTGCTGGCGACCTTTTACTTCGACCGCAACGATTATCTGCTGCTGCGCGAAGTCCGCTACAGCTCCTCGCCGATCGGGCGCGTCCCGACGCAGATCGATTACTCGGATTATCGCAGCGTGGCTGGCGGCGTGAAGATCCCGTTCAAGTACACGTTCTCCTGGCTGGACGGGCGCGATCAGTTCCAGCTCAACGACGTGAAGACCAACGTCGCCATCGACGCCTCCAAGTTCGCCAGACCGTAGCAGAAAGCGGAACGGGCTGCCTCACTTACAAGGCGACGGTGGGGCCCTCCTCTTCCGGTTCCTCTGCCGCCTTTTGGACGTTCCGGTGAATCTGTAGCGCCAGAGTCATGGCAGTGGCCAGGGTCAGCGCGCCGACTGTGACATGCGCGACCGTCGAAGCAACTATGCCTGAAGTCACCGTGTTCTCCGGCGCGAGCATGAGCGTCGTAATCGCCGCCACGCCCAGCAGGACTTGCGTCATGGCCACTGCCAGCATAGCATTCGCGTAAGGCCGGAGAGCGCGGTGCGCCGGAAATTGCTGATTCACGAACATCCCGAAAATCAAAATTACCAGGGCGACCACCATCGCCCCAATGATGTGCCACGTCAGGCCCATGGTTTTATGCCGGAAACATGCGCCCAGTACGATCTGCACCATGACCAGAACCGGCGTCAGCACGGCGAGCGACCGCAGGGACGGCGAGCCATGGTCGAACACATGGACCGGCCCGGCCTTCCACCCGGCCGAGGTACACAGGGCCCCGCAAGCCGCCAGCGTCAACACAACCGGCGCAACCGTGGCATGGGCTACGGCGATCCACGGCGCGTTTGCGCGCTCGCCCAGCCCGCCTTCGATCGCCAGCAACCCCAGCGCGGCGAACGCGAGACGTAAGGCGGGGCGATCCTTCCGCGCGAGGACGGCCACTCCGATCCACAGCGCAGCCAGGATGATCGTGCTGGTGAGGTGAACTCCGAGCCAGCTACCCGCGCCTTGCTCGCTGGTCACGCACGCTCCGGTCGCTACCACGGCGAGCGCGGCGGCGGCGGTTAGCAGCGTGCAACGATTCAACCACGAGCCTGGCATGTCCCAATTTTCGCATGTGCGGCCTTTTTTCGCCTCCCGCGCGTAAGGTATCCGTCCAGGCCGGCGGTAAGGAAAATCAGCGAAGGAGAGCGGAGCGCGCCGCTTCCAGCCAGCGGCTGGACGGCGGTTGCACTTCGGCGGGCGGGGCAATTTCCGAGAGGGCCGCAGCGAGGGCTCCCGCGGCCTCGGCTTCGACCGGCGGTTCTGGCGCCGGCGGCAAGGGCCGGCCCAGGAATGCCGTCGAGAAGCGCCCGGCGCGAAAATCCGCATCGGCCAGAATGCGCCGGAACCAGCCCGTGTTGGTACGAATCCCGGCCACTGCGTATTCGCTCAGCGCGCGATCCAGCCGCGCGATCGCCTCCTCGCGCGAAGCGCCGTGTACAATGAGCTTGGCGAGCAGGGGATCGTATTCCAACGGCACGGTCCACCCTGCGTAGACTCCTGAGTCAACCCGCACACCGGGGCCGGCCGGCTCACGCAGATGAGTGATCGTCCCCGGAGAGGGGACGAACTGACTTTCTGGATCCTCGGCATAGATGCGGCATTCGATGGCGGCTCCGCGCCATTCGACATGGTCCTGCGAAAATGCCAGCCGCTCTCCCGCCGCGATCCGCAATTGCCACGCAACCAGGTCCAAGCCGGTGACCAACTCCGTGACGGGGTGCTCCACCTGAAGCCTCGTGTTCATCTCGAGGAAATAGAAATTCAGGTCGCGATCGACCAGGAACTCCAGCGTGCCCGCGTTTGCGTAGCCCGCCGCCCGCGCGATGCGCAGCGCGGCTTCGCCCATCCGGGTCCGCAGTTCCGGGTGATCCCGCATCAGGGGCGAAGGGCACTCTTCGATCACCTTCTGATGCCGCCGCTGAATCGAGCATTCGCGCTCGCCCAGGTGAATCAGGTTTCCGTGGTGATCGCCGAGCACCTGAATCTCAACGTGCCGCGGCTCCACCAGCATCTTTTCCAGATAAATTTCTCCGCTGCGGAAGGCGCGCTCGGCCTCGCTCGCCGCGTCTCGCAGGGCGGCCGCAAGATCTTCTTCGCGATGCACGCTGCGCATCCCCTTGCCTCCGCCTCCCGCGGCAGCCTTGATCAGGACCGGGTAGCCGAGCCGTGCTGCGGCCGCGCGAGCCTGCTCGGGGGAGGTGACCGGCTGCTCGGTTCCCGGCACCACCGGGGCTCCAGCGGCGATCGCCAGCTTCCGGGCTGCGGTTTTCGACCCCATGGAGCGAATCGTTTGTGCGGGAGGACCCACGAAGACGAGCCCCTTTGCCGCGCAAGCCTCCGCGAACTCAGGGTTTTCACTGAGGAATCCGTAACCGGGATGAATCGCGTCGGCGCCGTGCCGGCGCGCGGCATCGAGGATATTCTCGATCCGGAGATAGCTTTCTGTCGACGGCGATGGACCGGCGTAAGCGGCTTCGTCGGCCAGGCTCACCGCCAGCGAGGCGCGATCGGCATCGGAATAAACCGCCACGCTGCGAATGCTCAAGTCCTTGAGCGCGCGAATGATCCGCACCGCGATCTCGCCGCGGTTGGCGACCAAAACTTTACGGAACATGAATGCTTGACCGATGTTAGCGCAACGTGACGAGCGTCGCGCCCCAGCCTCCGGCCTCGGCCGGCGCATCGCCAAAGGATGCCACGAACGGCGTTCTGGCCAGAATCGCCCTCACCAGCTCCCGCCGGACCCCGATCCCGCGCCCGTGGATAATCCGTAACTCCTTCAATCCAATCCGGTTTGCTTCCGCCAAATACTCCTCCACCACGGCCTCGAGGTCTTTCGAGGAAACGCTGTGTAAATCGAAGACATCCTCGACCGGGAGTCGTACAATCTCCTCCTCCGGATCGTCTGGAATCATGATATTGCCTTGAGCGGACGGCTACGGAACCGGACAACTCGATGATAGACCCTAGAACTCTGTAGGAGACTGAAGCACACCCCTAGTATTTGTTGCCTTAGGAGGGATGCAATTCGAGAGGTAGTTGTTAGAATCGGGCTAACGGTAGTACCGGCATGACCAGGCTCTGTTTCCTGTGCGGTAAAAAGATCGGCTTTTTGCGGTCCCTGACCGACCAGCAATACTGCTCGGCGGATCACCGGAGAGAAGCTCGCCTGGCTTCCGCGCAGGTGCTCCGCGAGGAGGAGGACATCGAGCTTTGGTCTGTCGCCCGGTCGAAGGACCGGCGAAAGAGCCTCGGGATGCAGGCCGCTACGGCAGGCCAGACGGCCTCGATTTTTGCTTTTCTTACAGTCGGCGGACTTTTGGTGGCGGCGCTGATGCTTCCGAGCCCGGGCACGACATATCCGCCCTCGGTTTCGCTGGATCCGGCCTTGCGGCGGGGCATGCTGGAACGCGCCACCGAGGCGATCAGCGAAGCTGTCCGGAGCAGCGCTCCGGTGACCCTGCACCACGATTTTCACTCGTCCGGCCTTTCCGACTGGGTCACGATGGCGCTGAAAGATTCGGCGGAGGAGTCGCGAAACTGGATGGCCGCCAGCTCTACTACTGCGGATATCATCAAGCCCGGTAGCCTGCGGCTTTGGAAACGCTCGACGTCGCTCCAAAACTACCAGTTGGAATTCATGGGGCAGGTGGAACGCCGGAGTCTCAGTTGGGCCTTTCGGGCCTCCGACGAAAATAACTACTACGCCACCAAGCTGGTGATCATCAAGCCGGGCCCTCTTCCCAATGCCGGGCTGATACGCTATGTGGTCTTGAACGGCCGCGAATGGGACCGCGTCCAACTGCCGCTGCCGATTACGCTCGATCGCGGCGTGAACTACCGCGTGCGCGTCAGCGTCCAAGACGACCGGTTCCTGACCTACCTAGACGGCCAGCTCATCAGCTCTTGGAGCGACAAGCGCTTGAGCCGCGGCGGAGTCGGGTTCTTCTCCGACGACGAAGATCCCGAGGAGGTCGCCTGGGTGAATATCTCCGAGCGCGATAGCCTGCTGGGGCGTATGCTGGCGCACTTCTCGCTGTGGGTAGTGCCTGGCGCCAGGCTACCATAAGCCCCTCCCGCGCGCTTTTACGTACTCTGCGTTCCGCGCGCTTCAAGCTCCGTCCCTTAAGCGCGACCGCTGCGCGAGCCGCAACCGATCAACGGGGCGACGTGCGCATCCGGTATGCTGCCAGAAACGCCTCCGCCTGCATCATGAGGATGGGATTCCGATGCACATCGCCGGGTTTCATTCCGCTTATGTCCCATCGCCCGAACTCAACGGGCGCGTGATCCCGTTCGAGGATGTAGAACAGCGTCTGTTCCCCTGTCACGGAAAATCGTACAGCGTCCGCCGGCGCGTCCAACGGGAAGCGCTCGCACACGCCCCGGGCATAGCCGCAATTGCAGTACTCTTGTTGCTGCGATTCAGGCGGGCGGAAGATTTCCCCGCTGAGGGCATGGCAGACGCCGGCATACGCTGCGCCCAAGGGCCAGCGAGGTTCGTGCGTCCAGGGCCCCGATTCGAGCCTACTCTCCGGTGCGAAGTACGGACATGCCATCTTTTGAACCGCGCACAACGGCCTCGCGGCCTATGCGTAAGCGCTATCCTATCAGCTTGGCTTCTTCACGACTCGACCTCTTGAAACAGTTGCTCGCGCAGGACCCCTCGAGCGTCTTCGCGCGCTACGGGCTGGCCATGGAATACGTCAATACCGGACGCCTGGAAGATGCTATAGCCGAATTCGAAGCGATCCTGCGCGCCGACCCTTCCTACTCGGCTGCATACTTTCACGGCG